>PVBE012537865.1_pt1 | contig 20837 bp, 18 predicted proteins | sample 1631181 | NCBI WGS metagenome assembly PVBE01 (sample SAMN08397723, study PRJNA350692) | Marine metagenome, whole genome shotgun sequencing project. | isolation source: water | place: Pacific Ocean | collected 2012-04 | reverse complement strand
TCCTGGGTGACATCATCCCATGTAGCATGTGTAAACCATGTCCCCGAACACCCGTTAATGATGAACCCGGTCCATACAGACAGGCTCAGGGCGAACGGATAACGGGCGTTCGCGGTGAGGCTCCCCAATCGCGGCGAGGCTCCGTTCGTCAGGAGCTTCTCGCTCGTGGTGAGGATGTCGAACCAAGGACGAGGGCGCGCCCTTCGACAGGCTCAGGGCGAACGGATAACGAGCGTTCGCGGTGAGGCTCCCCAATCGTGGCGAGGCCCCGTTCGTCAGGAGCCGTCCCGTTCGTGGTGAGCTTGTCGCACCATGAACCGACGCCCCGTCGGACCTCCGGAGAGGGGTCCTGGCCACCCGCCCCCAGAGTGGGTGCAGGGCACGCCCTGCCCGCTCGTGGTGTGCTTGTCGAACCACGGGCGTGGGCGATCCCGGTGGATAGAGGAGGACCGGTTGCAGGAGCGAACCCCCCTGGGCGTCCGGCGCATGTTCGACCGGATCGCGCGCCGGTACGATGTCTTCAACACGATTGCGTCCCTTGGCCGCGACGAGGCATGGCGGCGACGCGCGGTGCGGCTCGCAGCCCCCACCGCCGTCGAGCACGGCCTGGACGCCGCCACCGGCACGGGCAAGCTGGCCGCGGCCCTGGCGACGCGCGCGGGAAGGGTCACCGCCCTCGACTTCTCCCCTGCGATGCTCCGCGGGGCGAGCCGCGAACTCGACGCCGGTGGCCTCTCGGACCACGTCGCCCTCGTGCAAGGCGACATCCTGGCGTTCCCGTTCCGTTCGGAGACCTTCGACTGCGCGACGGTCGGGTTCGGCGTCCGCAACCTGGCGGACATCCCCGGGGGCCTTGAGGAGTTCCTGCGAGTGCTGCGTCCTGGCGGGCGGCTTGCGATCCTGGACATCGTCAAGCCTCGTCGGACGCTGCAGTCCCTGGTGTACGCCGCCGTGTTCCGACAAGCGCTGCCGCTCGTGGGGTGGGCGCTCTCCGGGGACCGGGACGCGTACCGGTACCTGCCGGCCTCCGTGGAGCGGTACTTGGACCCTCCTGAGCTGGCCAGCGCGATGCGGGACGCCGGGTTCGTGGACGTCAGCTACCGGACCCTGGCCCTCGGGAGCATCGCCATCCACGTGGGCGCCAAGCCCTGAGGCCCGCCTAGAACACCGCTATCGGGTTCACCGGCGAGCCCGTCCCGTACTGAATCCGCAGCGGGGCTACCGTGAGATGGAACTCCCAGCGTCCCCGCTCGGCGCAGGCCCGGGTCACGCCTTCCATGTTGCAGTTGTCGAGCAGCCACAGCCCCATGTGCGGAATGCCTATCTGGTGGATGGGCTGTAGAAGGCTCGGGTAGCCGCTCGGCACCACGTCGCTCACCGGGTCGCCGCACAGCACGGCGACGCCCCGTTCCCGGAGCCACGGGAGGCACGCCGCGTGGAGTCCCGGCCAGCCGCCGGCCAAGGCTCGCGGCCCCTCCTCGTTCCGTCGCTTCAGGTGGCCGGTGCGTACCATGAGGATGTCGCCTTCCTCCACCTTCACGCCCTGGGCCGCCTCCGCCGCATCGAGCTCGTCCGGCATGATCCCTTCGCCGGGCTCCAGCCAGTCCACGCCCCGCAGGCGTGCGATGTCCAGCAGCACGCCCCGGCTGACCACCCCGTCCTGCAGAAGCTCGATCGACTCAGCCGTGGCCCCCTGCCGGGTGGTCACGAGCGCCGACGAGCGACCGTTGTACATCTGGCCGTTCCAGAAGATATGGGAGAGGGCGTCCAGGTGGGTGATCGAATAGCCGTGGAAGACCATGCCGATGAAGTCGCCGGACCCTTGCATGCTCCCGGGCGGGGACTCTTGGAGCGCGAACACTTCGCCGGAACCGGTCATGTAGTGGATGGGGGGCGACATGGCGTCCGCCGCCGGGCCCGTTTGGATGGGCCGTGAGCAGGTGATGCTCACTCCGTCACGCACCAGGGCGGCCGCCTGCCGCCGCTTGTCGGGCGTGATGAGGTTGATAGTCCCGAGCTGGTCCTCGGGCCCCCAGCGACCCCAGTTGCTCAGGTTGCCGGTGTAGCCGCGGACCTCCGCTTCCGTTGGAACAGGTCGGGTCGTCATCTCACATCCTCCTCTTCCACCTGGGACGGACCGCCATCCGAATCCCTCTCGACGCTGCCCGATCATCCCCCTGCCCCCGCGTACGCTGGCTCGGTCTCCTTGTTGGCGAGCGCGTCGAGTTGTGCCTAGGATCTCCGGTCTAGTATTCGCCCCGGCCAGGCAGCCGGAGACCTTGACTCGGATTCACGCTGCCTCCATGGAGCCCGCATCCCGCAGTCCTGCGGCGCGCGCACGCGGGCGGCCGGCGAATCCCATAAGTCTGCTGGTATTGGAGGAACAGGTGTGCCTCTGCGCACTCGGGGTCGCTGGTGACACGCCAATAAACGCGTGTTTCCCAGGGACTGATTCCCGCCCTCCGCAGCCAGTTGTGGGCACGCGTGCCTCCACTGTGATGACCCCAGCCCTCGTGCGACAGTCCCAGTGCATCTGCCAGGAAGCTTCCGAGGCGATGTCTCAAGCTCGCATACTCGGAATCCGTCATGCCCCCGATGTACAGGATTGGCGCAGGGGCGGGTTCCCAGCTAGGCCAGGCCGCCTCCGGAACGACAATGACGTATGCGCCTTTCTGATCGTCTTCCCAGGGGATCTCAGAGGGCCAGGACATCAGTTCCCCAAAGCACCATGGACCGTCTAATCGCTGCATGCGCACCTCCGTGACCCAAGCTTGCCCCCGCACACCCTGGCTCGGTCCCGTTCGGCGCCAGGACGACTGCCTACTCCCCGGACGCCTCGGCGGGCGCCGACGCCTCCCGCTCCACGCGCAGGTCCGGCAACCATCGCAGCACCGGCGGCATGTACCAGTTGGCGTTGCCCAGCAGCCGCATGGTGGCCGGAACCAGGACCGAGCGGATGATGGTGGCGTCCAGCAAGATCGCCACCGCCAGCCCGAAGCCCACCTGCTGGAACATGACCAGGTTGCCGGACGAGAACGCTCCGAACACCGCCACCATGATCAGGGCCGCACCCGTGATGAGGCCCGCGGTCGAGCGCAGACCGTACGCCACCGCCTCCGAGTTGTCCCCCGTCTGGTCGTAGCGCTCGCGAATCCGGCTAAGCAGGAACACGTGGTAGTCCATCGACAAGCCGAAAAGCACCGTGAACAGGAACAGCGGGATCCAAGCGTCGATGACTTCCGACTGCTGGTAGCCAAGCAGCCCCGCCCCAACCCCCTTCTGGAACACAAGCACCATCAGCCCGTAGGCCGCTCCCACGGAAAGGAGGTTCATCAGGATGGCCTTGATGGGCACGACGATGGAGCGGAACACGATGGTGAGCAGGACGAAGCTGAGTCCCAGCACGACCGCGAAGACGATGGGCGTGAAACGGTCCGTCAGCTCGAAGAAATCCTGGTTGAATGCAGGGGCGCCGGTCACCAATACGGTGGCCGGGACGCCCGCGAACGCAGTTGGAATGTGCTCCCCACGGAGCCGCTTGACGGCCCCGACCGCAACGTCGCCGCTCGACTGCCCCGCAAGGGGAGCCGATAGCAGGGCCAGGTCGCCCGCGGCGTTGGCCTCCAGCGTGGGCTCCCCGACGAACGCCTCGTCCCTCAGCACAGCCTCCCGCAGCCGGTCGATCCCGTCGCGCACCGCCGACGAGCCGATGTCGCCGTCGATCACGATCTCCAGGGGCGATACAAGCCCGAAGGAGAACTCCTTCTCCAGCAGCAGGAACGCTTCCTTGGTCTCGAACCCGTCGGGGAACGACGAGACGTCGTTGAAGCCGGTCTTCATGTCCGCGACTGGGATCGCGGCCGCCCCGAGGATGCCGGCGGCTATCACCAGGCTGACCACCGGCCGTCTCATCACGCTGCGGGTGACCCAGTCCCAGAAGCCCCCGTTCGCCTCGGCGGTTCGCGTGCCCCCGCGTCGCCCGATCAGCGGCACTCGGAGTCGGTTGACCCTGTCGCCCACCAGGCTCAGGATCGCCGGCGAGAGGGTCAGCGAGGCCGCCACCGCGGCGACGACTGCCAGGATCGCCCCGAGCCCCAAGCTCTGGAAGATCACGGTGGGGATGATGAGCATCCCGAAGAGCGCTACGACCACGGTCACGCCGCTGAAGAACACGGCCCGCGTGGCCGTGGACCCCGCTCGGCCGATAGCGTCCAGCTTCTCCAACCCGCGAGCCCGCTCCTCCCGGAACCGCGACACGATGAACAGGGAGTAGTCGATCCCCACGGCCAAGCCGATCATGGTGATCATGTTCGTGACGAAGAACGAGAGTTGGAACGTCTGCCCGATAAGCGCCGTGACCCCCAGCGCGAAGACGATGGTGAACACGGTCAGCGTCATCGGAAGAAGTGCCGCCACCAGCGTCCCGAACACCACGATCAGGATGGCGAACGCCACCGGCACGCCGGTGAACTCGGCCCGGGTCAGGTCGTCCGCCGCCACCTCGTTCATCTCGGCGGCGATGCTGGCCTCGCCAGCCACCACGACTCGGAATGCGTCGTCGACGCTGGCCCGACGGGTGATCTCGAACACTTGATGAATGTTGTCGGTAGCAGCGTCGAAGTCGTCGGCCATGACGATGGGGATCAGCGTGGTGTGCCCATCGGCCGATGCCAGGGAGGAATCGAGCGCCTGGTAGTAGTGCGTTCCGCCGGCCACGACCTCCGGGCCGAGCTCCGCCAGCTCCGCGTATAGCGACTCCACGCGCACGTGGAACCCCTCGTCTTGGACCGTCAGCGTGTCCGAGCGGACGATGACGATCTCCCTGGCCATCCGAGGCCCCCGAAGCCTTGTCTCCAGCAGCTCATCGGCCCGCTTGGAGTCAGGGCTGTTGGTGAAGGTGAACTCGGTGGTCAGGCCGTCGGCCAGCAGCGTGGCGATGAGCGCCATGGCCACCGCCAGCCCCACCATCCATGCCCCCACCACCCGCCACGGGCGGCGCGCGCTCGCCAGGGCTATCGATTCGAACGACAGGGCTCTTGCCACAGGGAAGCCTCCTTCACACGAGGGTCAACGGTATCACACCTCAAAGGATGCACGGAAGGGCAGCGGAGGGTCATTTTCTCGCTCCGCCGGGTGCCGTCCCCCTACCTGGCCTCGGCGTCGCCAGAACGGAGCGCGCGCAGGATCTCCTCCCGCCATGGCGGGTGGCGCTCCGCCCAGGCTCGCGCCAGCCCGAAGCAGCCCGCCAGCATCATGTCGCCGTGGGGCGTCGCGAAGTAGGGCGCCAGCGTGGAGCTCTCCATCAGGCCGCGGCGGGGTCCGGTCACCGCCAGGAAGGGCATGGCCGGGCACGTCTCCAGGGTGATCGCCCCGTGGCCCTGGCTCAGCCATACTTCCTGGTCCTCCAACCCCCCAAGCACCAGCCGAGACAGGTAGTCCTCCAGGGTGTCGCGGGTCAACAATCCCGTGTGGTGCTCAAAGAGCCCCTGGACGGTGTTGGAGTGGAGGTGGAAGGCGATTGTGTGCTCGTTGCCCAGGTTGGCGACCACCTTGCACCGCTGCTCGGCGACGCGGCGGTCTTCCAGCGCCCCGATCACGCCCGCGACCGCCGTGTCCGTCACCAGGATGGGTGTGTCCGGCCCGGCGGTCCGGACCACCGCCGCCATCCGCGTCATGGATTCGGGCGCCTCGTGGCCCTTGTACGACAGCGACCGGACGTCCCGTTCACCTCGCGCGGCCTGCTGTCGCAGGTAGTCGAAGCGGAACTTGCGGTCGGAGTAGCCGGGCGGAGCGTCGCCGTGGTCGAACACCGCCACCGCCAGGGCGTCCCACTCCTCGTCGACGTTGAAGGCGGCGAGGGCGTCGCGGACCCTGCCGATGTCCAGGTCCCGCAACTCCACGGCCAGCGCGCCGGGGACTCGTAGGACCTCATCCTCTGTGGCCAGGGTGACGCCCATGGCCCGCACTTCGTCCAGGTCGTCGTTGAAGGTGACGGCTGCCTCCCCCGTGGCATGGACAGCCAGCCCCGCGGCCACGTGAGCCGCCATCGCCTCGGTGACCGGCCCGCCCCCCATATTGACCCCGGTGAGCGCCAGCGGCCGCCCCTGCCGGGTGGCCTCCCTGATGCGGTCGGCCGCGATGACGGTAGGCGCCGGCATCACCAGCTTGAAGCAGTTCTCGATGGCCTTGGACGAGTCGAACAGCAGGATGTCCTGGGTCCCCGTGCCGATGTCGAGCGCCAAGATTCTCATGTCTCACTCATCCGGTTGGTCCTCCACCGGGTCTGATCGTGGAACGGGGGCGGCGCGGACTCATCGAGGCAGAGCCAGCCTGGTCCTGGTGTCCAGGTCCGGAAGCCCGCCACACAACCGAGGTGGTTGCTGCCGCCGCATGTTTTCGTGTCCGTGGCTCGATAGGCTCACCACGAACGGACAGGGCGTGCCCTGCACCTGCTCGTGGAGAGGGTTGGCAGCACCCCCCTTTGCGGAGTCGTCCGATTGGGCCTCCCCCGCCCCTGGCTCGATAGGCTCACCACGGTCCGAGGGGTTCACCCCTTCTTGGGAGACAGGGCATTAGTAGCTGGAAAAGAGGCGGCCCCAGGGGGTCTCCAGGGCTCGCCGAATCCGTCGCTTGCCCACCACGTTGCGCCAGTAGCCGTTATGGTAGACGTTGGATGCGAAGAATGCCCACGGCGCCAGGAACGACCGGAGCAGCAGGTTCTCCAATGGCTTCAACGGCCCCCAATAGATCATCTTCTGCCCGCGGCTGGCGAAGGTGTTCTCCGAAGACCGATAGCCGAAGTTCACACCCGAGATGTCCTCGCCCACCACCTCGATCTCCGACGGATCGCCGCAACCCAGCCCACGCTCGTGGGCCAGCCGGATGAAGCCGATCGAGAGTGGGTCGAAGCCCATCATCTTCGCCGCCACGGCATCGATGGCCACCTGGTCCGCCGAAGCCAGAAGCACGCCGGGAGTGTGCCAGCGCATCGCCCTTGGCCCCGGCCCGTCCCCCGCGAAAGTGCCGTCCATGACCGCGAAGAGCCCGGGGTGGATCTCCTTCTGGATCGTCAGCAGGTCCACCAGCGTCTCGTGGATGACAGAGTGAGTCCAGTGCCGCTTCCGGTTGAGCAGCCCGCCGAAGGCGTTCTTCATCGCCCCGGTCATCGTCGTGAAGACGTGAGTCTTCATGGTGGGGAGCTGAACGATGCTCTTTCCGGGAAAGCTCTCCGGGATCTGCAGGCCCTCCGGGAAGATCCGGTCCAGGACCAGCATCTCGCCCTTCGGCTGGTAGGGTATCCACCGGTTGGGAGGCACATCCAGGTGCACGGTGGGGAGGGCCAGGCGGTCGGTCACTGCTTTGTGCTTGTTGGCGACCTCGCCCTCGAACGAGTCGACGACGACGGTGCCGTTGTGCGCCCCGATGAGGTCCGCGTAGCCGTCCTCTCGCAGCGCTTGCACCACGCCCTCTAGCTGCCACGGCGATGTGGAGGTGGCGGGGTACCAGTGCTGCCACGAGATGTTGATCTTGAGGAGGATCGGAGCGCTCGTGGGGAGGACGGCCTGGTAGCCGGCGAGTCGCATGGCCCGGCCCACGTCCGCCACCACCGTCTCCGGCGTTGTGCGCACGACCGCGACCACGGGACGGCGCCCGGTGGGGGCGCTGGACGCATCGAGGGGCGGAGGGGGCTGGGTCGTCATGGGGTGGGGCCGCGCGAAGCGTTCATGGCGAATATTCTACAATAGGGAGTTGCGCGCTGTCCGCACGGGTTCCGGCCCTTCGGGGAAAGGTATGCGGCGAGCGGTAGCTGGTCCAAAGCCCTCTCCCGCTCGCGGCAGCTTGTTGAATCGTGGACGCAGGAAGGGGCTCCCTCCCGCGGAGGGAGCCCCTTCCATGTATTCGGTCGTCGAGTAGTGTCGGCCGTGCTCCTAGGAAGCGGGCGCCGGGGCGGCAGGGCTGCGCCGGGTGGTGCGGCGCTTGCGCGCCGTGGGTCCGGGCTTGGCGGCATCGGCGGCGCCGTCGTCGGGCGCGGGCGGCTGAGGCTCCGGAACTTCGTCCACGGCGGGTGGCTCCGAATCGAAGAGCCGCTGCAGGTCTTCTCCGTCCACGGCCTCATGCTCGATCAGGTAGGCGGCGACCTGGTGAAGCTTTGCCTTGTGGGACACCAGGGTCTCACGGGCCAGGCCGTAGGCCGCCTGCACCAGATCGTAGACCTCAGAGTCGATCTGCTCGGCAATCTTGTCGCTATAGTCGCGCTGCTCGGAGATCTCGCGTCCCAGGAAGATCAGCTCCTCGCGCTTGCCAAAGGTTCTCGGACCCAACTTGGCGCTCATGCCGAAGCGGGTGACCATCTGCCGGGCGATCTGCGTGGCCTGCTCCAGGTCGTTGCTGGCGCCCGTGGTGATTTCGCCGAAGGTTAGCTCCTCAGCGACGCGCCCTCCCATGGCAACGGCCAGCCTGTCTTCGAACTGGTCCTTGGTCCAGAGGTGGCGGTCCTCCTCCGGGATCATGCGCGTGTAGCCACCCATGCTCCCCCGAGCCACGATAGAGATCTTGCGGACCGTGTCAGCGTGGCGCAGGCTGTGGGCGACCAGGCCGTGGCCCGCCTCGTGGAACGCGGTCAGCTCCCTCTCGTGCTTGGTGATGACTCGCGACTTGCGCTCCGGCCCGCCGATGACCCGGTCCACCGACTCGGCGAATTCGTCCTTGCCGAACGCTTTCTTGCTCCGCCGCGCCGCCAGGATGGCGGCCTCGTTTACCAGGTTGGCCAGGTCCGCGCCGCTAAAGCCGGGCGTCTCCCTGGCGACGGCCTCCAATTCAGTATCCGGCTCCATGGATTTGCCCTTGGCGTGGACCTGAAGGATGGTCTTCCGTCCGACCAGGTCCGGGAGGTCCAGGGTTACCCGCCGGTCGAACCGACCGGGCCGCAGGAGCGCGGGGTCAAGGATGTCGGGCCGGTTGGTGGCGGCGAGGACGATGACGTTGTTCCCAGTCTCGAACCCGTCCATCTCCACCAGGATCTGGTTCAGGGTCTGCTCCCGCTCGTCGTGGCCGCCGCCCAGGCCGGCGCCGCGGTGCCTGCCCACCGCGTCGATCTCGTCCACGAATATGATGCAGGGGGAGTTTCGCTTCGCCTGGTCGAACAGGTCGCGGACGCGGGATGCGCCCACACCCACGAACATCTCCACGAACTCGGAGCCGCTGATCGAGAAGAAGGGTACCGCCGCCTCCCCTGCAACGGCACGGGCGAGCAGGGTCTTGCCCGTGCCTGGAGGGCCGACAAGCAGCACGCCTCGCGGCACACGCGCGCCCAGGGCGGCGAACCGCTCCGGGAAGCGGAGGAACTGCACGACCTCTTCCAGCTCCTCCTTCGCCTCGTCCTCTCCAGCGACATCGCCGAAGACAACGGAAGGACGGTTGCTGATGAACACTCGGGCACGGCTGCGGCCGAAGTTCATCGTCTGTGAGCCGCTGCCCTGGGCCTGTCGCATCATGAAGAGCAGGAGGGCGCCGAAGAATATGAGCGGGAGGAAGTTGATGAGCACCGAGAACAGGCTACCCAGGCCGCTGCCGCCCTTGACCTCAAGCGTCAGGCCCTGTTCGCCGGGAGACACCCCCGCCGCCTGAAGCGTCTCCACCAGGCTGGAGCCGGCCTCCTTGCGAGACCGGAAGATCTCGCCGCCCTTCGTGGTGACGGTGAGTTCGTCGCGGTTGACCTCTATGGATGAAAGCTGGCTCTGCTTCGCCAGCCCCACGACATCGCTGATCGGTCGTTCGGTGGGGCCGTAGCCGGGCTGGAATATCGTGAAGAAGATGGCGATGACCGCCACGGTTATCAGGAAGTAGATGAAGCTATTGCGCATCAGGCGCCGGTCCATGATTCCTCCAAGCTCCCATCGCCGGCACGGAACGTAGGCCGAGCAAATTCATCATACCCCACGCCCAACCGAAAAGCCAAGCGAGGGTCTACCAATCAGTTGGATGCGAAGCCCCCCGTCGCAGATACGGCGATCGGTCCTCAGCCGGGGTGACGGAGCACCCCATGGGCCAGCGCGGCAGGGGAGCGAGGACAGATCCGGGAGGTCGCCCTAACTTGAAGGCGCGTGGTGCGCTATTGGCGCTGAGCGCTGGTGGACGACCCGGCTCAGAAGAGGGTGGAGTAGGTGCAGTGGTGGTCCCCCCGATCGATGCGCTCCAGGGCCTCGACGGGGGTGCCAAGGAGGCAGGCGATGAGCTCCCGGTCCAGCGCGCACACGGCCGGATTTCCGATGGCCACACCGCGAAACGGGCAGTTTTGCAGGTGGACGCGCAGCTCCCCCGACCCCCGCTCCACCCGCGGGTCGAAATCCTCCGCCTCCAGCGCCAGGATCAGGAGCTGGACGCGGTCCGCAACCGCCGATACCTGGTCCGGCGTGGCGTACTCGGACGCGATGCGCCTGGCTATCCGGCCCATGAGGGTCTCGGACTCCACCCTGGCGGTGTGCTCGCCAACGACGTCTTCGATGCGGCGCATCTCACCGAGTATGCGCTGCAGCAGGAGGTCGTAACGCTTCGGCATCACCTCTTGGCCGGCGGCAGTCAGGAAGAAGAGGTGCTCCGGGCGCCCCTGCTTGCGGCGGATCGCGCGGTAGGAGACGAAGCCGTCGCGCTGGAGGATGTCCAGGTGTCGCCGGATGCTGGCCGGGGCCATCCCCAGCGCACCGGTCAGCCCTGCGATGGGAGTGTCCTGGTGCTGAAGGAAGGAGAGGATCTGTAGGCGCGTGCCGTCCATTGAGGTCCTTTCCGCCGAGGCGGCGTCACTGAAGGCATTGTAGGGTCGAGGAGGAGGTGTGTCAACGGGCTTGGCGCATTGGAGGTATATTTACTATTATAACGCGCAAACCTTGACAAAGACGAAATCGTGTGCTATGGTCATGCATCGATACTCCCGGCAAAGCCAGGAAGGCACGGAGATGAGCAGGGAAGAAGCAGTGTTGACTATCCAGGACACCCAGACGGTCGCGCCGGAGTGCACGCACCACTGGGTGATCGATACGCCGTCGGGGCCCGTGAGCCACGGGACCTGCAAGCGGTGCGGCGAGATCCGCGACTTCCCCAACTACGTGGAGAACACGCCATACTGGGAGGACGAGCTGGATCGGGCCGCGCCGAAGTCGCCCGTGGGCGATAGGGCCGCCCGAGGCGTCGCCGAGGAGTAGTCGATGCTCCCGCTCGGAGCTCCGTACGGGGCGCGCTACTCTGCCGAGGGCGCGTCCCCTTGCTCGGTGACCGGGCGCTCGCGGAAGTAGAGTCCCCACCGTTGCATGAGCCCGCGCACCCGCGGGTCCTCCATCGCAACCAGCTCCCGCAGGAAACCCGCGAGGCCGTGGGCGTGTAGCAGATCCGCGGAGCACACCCAAGACGCCTCCCCCGGAACCGCGTACAGGACCCCGCTCTGGTGGGCGCACTCGATCTCTACCCGCGTGCCCTCCGCTCCCCGGTGGACGCTGATCCCGCTCTCGGACATGCTCTCGCCCTCTCTCCCGCCGTGGCCTCGGCGCTTTTCAAGCTGCCGCCAAGTCTACCATGCGCGTGCGCGATTCCGCGTCTGAGCTATTCGGTCCCTGCAATCGCCTCTCGCGCGGCGCGCTCGATCCCCGCGAAGTCCACTCTGGTGGCGGGCGCTCGTTCCACGAACGATTCGATGATCTGCAGAGCCTCTTCATAGTCGCCCTTAAATAGCGCCTGCCGCGCTAGGAGTTGGTGCGTGAACGTCCGTTCCGGCGCGAGCTCCTCCAGCGTCTCTAGAAACGGCTCGAGCTCCGCCAATTCCGGAGTTGGCCCGGTGGCCTGCTGGACCGTCAGCAGCACGGCCGCGAGCAGGCGGGCGTTCTTCGGGTCGCTCTCCACGGCGCGGTCTGCCTCCGCGTTTATGAACTCCAGTGCGACCGACCGTTCAGCCGGGCTCATGTCGCCCCACGTATCGTTCAGCACCAGGAACATCTGCTGCCGGTTGGCGCTCGCCAGAGGGGGGAAGGCGTCGAAGCTCTCGCGAGCCAGGTCCAGACGGTGCTCGAGGCCTATTGGAGCGTGGAGCGCCGCCGCGAAGGTCCGGGCCGCGTCGAACGGTCGGTAGTTCAGCGAGTAGAGCGTGGCGACCAGCGCCAGCGTGGCGAGGCCGATGGCGGCGCCCAGGGCGGTGGCGCTTCGCAGCGCATTGGGAACACGTGACGCGTGGACCCCGTGTGGGGAACGCCGCCCACGGCTCTCCGGCTGCGCGGGAGGCGCGGCGACCGGGCGGGACAGCGTCTCCTGTCCCGCTGCCCAGGCGACGAGCAGGACCCACTGGAGCGTCGTCGAAGGCGTATCGAACAGCACCAGGTTCTGAACGAAGTACGCGGCAAGACCCCCCAGGATGGCGTACGCTGGGACTTCGTCGTGCAGGGGTCGCCGGCGGCGGACCACCGCCCACACCACGGTCCCCCATAGGACGGCGTAGGCTGCGGCGCCCACGATCCCCTTGGTCGACAGCTCCTCCATGACCTCGTTGTGGGCCTGGTCGAAGGTCTGGCTGCCGTACGTCTGGTCCGGCGCCCTCACGAAGCGGTCGAAGATCCGGGCGTAGCTGTCCTGCCCCCACCCGAGCACAGGCCGATCCAGGAACGCCCTCCAAGAGATGCGGTACAGGGCGATGCGGGTGCCCACGTTGGCCTCGTCCGTGGTGGTGCTGATCAGGCGGCTAGGGGTCGAGGCGGTCTCGCAGCCACGCGGTGACGGGATACCAACGGTCTGGTCGAAGGCGAACAGCCCCGCGGTCAGCAGCAGAACCCCGCCGGCGGCCATAGCCACCGGGCGCAGCGCTCGACGGTCGGCGAAGACGGCGGCGGCGATGGGCATCGCTAAGGCGCCCGCGAGCAGCCCCACGAACGCCCCGCGGGTGCCCGCCAGGAGCAGCACCCAAAGGCCCAGCACCACCACGACGGCCCAGAACCCCCGTCGCCAGCGGAGACCCACGACATCATGGCGGGCTTGCACCCGCCGCTCGGTTCGGGCGGCGCCCTCCGCTGGAAAGAACGACCCAGCGAAGAACCCCGCGGCCAGCAGGACAGCCACCGCCAAGATGGCCGACAGGTAGGCCGGGTTGCCCAGGGTCGCGTCGACCCGGCATTCGTAGGTCAGGAAAGGGAGCCTGGGAAATTGCAGCTCCTGGCTGATAGCCAGGAGACACAGGACCAGGGCGACGCCCAGGCTCACGTTGAGCAGACCACGCCAAACCTCGGCGGAGCGGAGGGTGGAGGCGGCGATGACCACCACAAGGAACCAGTGCGCCAGGTCAAACAGCCCCGTCATCCGGTAGTAGTCCGACCAGAGGGAGCTGGTAAAGCTCACGCCGAGCGCCGACGACAGGAAGGCGACCCCCACGTACGCGAGGAAGGCCCCCCCAACCCACGACCGAGGTATCCGGTAGCTCCGGTCGGTCAGCAGGAGGGCAAGCCATAGGACGATCAGGACCTCGATGAGCCCCCGAGCCAAGAGCGCCTTGCCCACCACGAAGGGGGAAATGGTGGACCAGGGGCATCAGGAGCAGGAGCGCCAGTCCAACGTAAATGGCGGCTGAGAGGAGCGCGCTGGCAGACGGCTCGCTTCCGGCGGAGCTGGATGTTCGTTGGCGCAACTCGGACCGTACCTCCGCGGTGTGGATTGCGATCTTGGCCCAAGTAGCGGCGCCTGGTCGCGCCACCAGGGCAGCGTGGCACGGGGACCGTCGCCCCTCGCGCCGCTCCGGCTGCGGCGGCTCTAGAGCCTAGCCCCCGCCCATGCTCAGCACGATCTTCCCGAAGTTTCGGTTCGCTTCCATGTACTCGTGGGCCTGCGAGACCTCCTCCAGAGGAAAGACTCGGTCCACCACGGCCCGCAGCCTCCCGGAGGCCAAGAGCGGCAGGACGTGCCGCTCCATCTGCCTGGTCAGCGCCAGCTTCTCCTCAAGCGTCCTGGCGCGCAGCACCGTCCCCTGAACCCGCAGCCGCTTTGGCGAGAGCAAGCCCAAGTTCGTCTCGAGCCGCCCGCCGCCCAGGGCGCCCACCAGGACCATTCTCCCCATAACGGCCATGGAGGCCAGGTTGCGCTCCCAGTATGGCGCGCCCACCACGTCCAGGACCGCGTCGACGCCGCGGCCCTCCGTCCGGTCCCGGACCACCTCCGCGAAGTCCTCCTCCTGGTAGTTGATGCCCACGTCCAGCCCCAGCTCGGCTGCCCGCGCGAGCTTCTCCGCCGAACCCGCCGTGGCGAAGACGGTGGCGCCGACCTGGTGCGCAAGCTGGATCGCCGCGGTGCCCACCCCGCTGCCGGCGGCGTGGACCAGCACGGCCTCGCCCATCTGGAGCTGGGCCTGGTTGAAGAGCGCGTCGTAGGCGGTGATGAAGACCTCTGGCACGGATGCCGCGTCTTCAAAGCTCATGCCCTCTGGGATCGGCATGAGCATCCGCTCGTGGATGACCACCCGCTCGGCGTAGCCCCCGCCGGCCAGCAGGGCGAAAGCCCGCTGCCCCGGCGCCACGGAGGTCGCCCGCTCCCCCACCTCCAGGACCACCCCCGCCATCTCCAGCCCCGGCACATCCTGGGCGATACCGGAGGGCGCGGGGTACCGCCCGCGTCGTTGCATCAGGTCGGCGCGGTTCAGCGCGGTCGCCCTCACCTCCACCAGCGCGTCCTCCGGGCCCGGCTTGGGGTCCGGGATGTCCTGGATTCGGAAGACCTCCGGCCCTCCGGGCTCCGATACCACTGCCGCTCTCATGCAACCTCCTTCAATCTTTCACGGATGCCGCCGCTATTGTAGCGCGGTCGACCGGGCGCGGGTATTCCCGTTGGCTCGCGGGTGTATAATCGGGTGCAATTCAGCTCGCGGTGCCGTGTCAGGAGGGGTGCATGCAGTATCGCCGTCTAGGTCGCTCGGGACTCCAGGTCTCGGCGGTAGGGCTCGGAACCAACAACTTCGGGGGAAGAATAGATATTGAGCGGACCACTGCCGTGCTCGATCAGAGCATAGAAGTGGGGATCAACTTCATCGACACCGCCAACTCCTACGGGGGAGGGCTCTCGGAGGACTTCATCGGCCAAGTGCTGGGGAGCCGCCGTCACGACGTGCTCCTGGCCACCAAGGTGGCTAGCGCCGTCGGCGAGGGACCGAACCAGCGTGGCGCTTCGCGCATACACATCATAGCCCAGGCCGAAGTGAGCTTGCGCCGCCTCCAGACCGACTACATCGACCTCTACCAGATTCACTTCCCCGACACGGAGACGCCGATCGACGAGACCTTGCGCGCCCTGGACGACCTGGTGACGCAGGGCAAGGTCCGCTACATCGGCGCGTCGAACTACTCCGGCTGGCAGCTTTGCGAGGCTATCTGGACGTCCCGAATGGAGCACCTGACGCCCTACGTCAGTCAGCAGGTGGAGTACAGCATGCTGAACCGGGGCATCGAGCGGGAGGTGGTTCCGTTCTGCAAGCAGTACGGCGTTTCCATCATCCCCTTCTTCCCCCTGGCCAGCGGCTTCCTCACAGGCAAGTACCGGCGCGGCGAGCCGGCCCCGGAGGGAACCCGGCTGGCCACTGGACCGATGGGCGCCCGGTGGCTCAGCGACCGCAACTACGACATCCTGGAGCGGCTCGAGACGTTCGCCGCCGCCCACGACCACACCGTGACGGAGCTGGCCTTCGCCTGGCTCCTGGCAAACCCCACGGTGGACTCTGTCATCGCGGGGGCCACGCGGCCCGAGCAGGTGATCGCCAACGCGAAGGCCGCCGATTGGGACCTCACGCCGGAGGAGAAGGCGGAGGTGGACGAGCTGCTGAAAGACGCGCGGTAGGCCCGGCGGTCCGAGGGCTGGAAGACGGAGGAAAAGGGGGACACGTATGGCTATCGACTATATCCCGAGGCTGCAGGCCAACTTCAGCGCCCAGGGGTTCCCGGAGTATCAGTGGACCAGCAATGACAGCGCTCCGTTCACGCCCCTCAAGAAGCCGCTCTCGGAGTGCCGGATCGGGGTCGTCAGCTCCGCCGGGGTGCACCTCGCCGAACAGGAAGCCTTCAACCCCGTTCGCGACGACCTGACCTTCCGCGAGATTCCCAGGAGCATGACACAGGAACAGGTAGTGATACACCACAACAACTACGACAAGACGGACGCGTACCGGGACATCAACTGCGTGATTCCCTTCAAGGCGTTCAGCGTGCTCGAGGAGGAGGGGTTCGTCAAGTCGGTCGCCGATCCGGTGTTCACCTTCATGGGGAGGGTGTTTCGCCGCTCGGCCCTCAGGAACGATATGGCGCCCTGGGTATACCAGCGGTTCCAGGAGATGGACGTGGACGCGGCTTTCTTGATACCCGTCTGACCGGTCTGCCATCAGTCCGTTGGACTGCTAGCACGATACCTGGAAGAGCAGGGGATGCCGACCGCGACCGTCACCAGCGGCCGGGACATTACGCAGAAGGTCAACCCGCCTCGAGCCGCTTTCCTGAACTACCCCCTCGGCCACTCCACGGGCAAGCCGTTCGATCTGGACGACCAGGTGGGGATCGTCAGGGCCTCCCTGGGGATGCTGGAGTCGGCGACGGCCGGTTCCACGATGCTGGACCTGCCCAACTCGTGGGAGGACATCGCGCCGGGGTGGGAGGACAGGGCCTACCGACGGGGGACCCCTGAAGCCGAGCACTGAGCGCGCCGTTTCCTCGGCGGGCGAACCAGGCGTACCAATCGGCCTCCATTCTTTCCAGGCACGGGAAGGATGGAGGCCGATCTCATGTGCGCCTTGCGGTCGTGCGAGGGTCCGGGCTACAGAAAGAGATTGAGGAGCTTGGTCAGCACCCACCCCAGCACGAAACAGACCGGGTAGCTCAGGATCCAGGAAACCAGGATTCTTCTAGTAACGCCCCAACGCACGGCGGAGAGCCGTTCGGTCGCGCCCACGCCCATGACAGTGCTCGTGATGGTGTGGGTTGTGCTCACGGGAAGACCCATCGTGGATGCGGTTTCGATTACGGCCGCGGCGCCGGTCTGCGCGGCGAATCCGTGAACGGGCGTGAGCTTGGTCACCCGCATCCCCAGGGTCTGGATGACCCTCCAACCCCCAATGGCCAGCCCTGCGCTGATGCTGAGCGCGCTCGCCAGGAGCACCCATAGCGGGACCACCAGGTCCTCTGAGGACCATCCGTAGTGGATGGCCAGAGCGAACGTGATGATGCCCGCCGCGTTCTGTCCATCGTTCTTGCCGTGGGCGTACGCCATCCAAGCCGCGGAGAAGACCTGGATGCGTCCGAACAGGCCGTTCACGAAGGAAGGCGTCGACCTTCGGAAGCCCCAGAAGAGGATGTGCATCAGCAGCAGCCCGCCAAAGAACCCCACGAACGGGGAGGCGGCTAGGGCGATCACCACCTTGACCAGCCCGCCGGCCACGACAGCCTCTGTCCCCGCGCTGGCAATCCCAGCTCCCACGATGCCCGCGATAAGGGAGTGGCTGACGCTGACCGGTATTCCAAAGCGAGTCGCGCCCTGTACCCACAGGACGGCGGCGATGATGCCGCCCATCGCCGTGGACTGGTCGACGAGCTCCGGCCGCACGATGCCCTTGCCGATCGTCTCGGCCACGGCGGTGCCCGTGAGTGCTCCGAGCAGCTCCATGGTGCTGCCCATGATGACGGCGTGCAGGGGGCGGAGCACCCGGGTCGAGACCACGGCGGCAATAGCGTTTGCCGCATCGTTGACACCGTTGGAGTAGGCGAACAGCAAGCCCAACACTACGGTGATCGCCAGGGCTATGAAGTTGCCGTCAATCTGGGGCATACGGCTCCCGGCGGGCGTCCCCGGTCAGGATCCCCAGTCGCGGCCCACCGGGCGCGACGAGGCTCTTCCGCGGACACGTTGTCTTGGAACGCGCCGGGGGGCCGGCGGTTCGGTTCGTCCCGGCTCCGCGACCGGCCGTCCTTGCCGCCGCCGGCGGCAAGGACCGTCCCCGATCGGGACCGACGCTAGGCATGCTTCAGAACGATCCCCTCAAGGACGTTCGCCGCGTCTTCGGCCCGGTCGGTGGCTTGCTCCAGGTAGGCGTAGATGTCGCGCCACTTGAGAATCGTCATCGTGTCTCCGCCGTCGCTGAACAGCTCGCCCAGCGCCCGGCTCGTGACGTGGTCTCCCTCGTTCTCCAGACGGTTCAGCTCCACCGCGTGCGGCAGAAGCTCCTTGAGCCGGGCCCCGCGGAAGTGGAGCAGCCCCACGGCCTTCGCCAGCTCCTCGCCGCACCGGCAGATGATGGCGGCCATCTGGACCGCGTACGCTGTGGGCGTCTCGATCCGGTACTCGAGCATGCAGCGTGCGGCCTCCTCGATGGCATCCACCACGTCGTCCAGCCGTTCGGCCAGCATCGCGATGTCCTCGCGGTCGATGGGCGTGACAAAAGTGCGGTGGAGGGCGGCCATGATGTCGTGGATCACCTGGTCGCCAAACTCCTCCAGGGTCTTGATCTCCGCCACCTTGGCCGGCACGTCCGTGTAGTCTTCCATCAGCTCCTGGAGCCGCGTCGAGACCTTCTGGATGTTCATGGCGCTCTGGTGGAGCATGAAGAAGAACCGCTCTTCCCTGGGCAGGAATGACAGGCGCATGCTAGCTCCCTCTCCGACTGGCCGACCCGGTCCCCCGGTCTCTTGGCCCGACGATCCACTGCGGCGTCACGAAAAAACACCCCTCCGAGGGTCCGAAGGGGTGTCGGTCCGATGGCGCGCGCCCGCCGGAACGTCCGGCTGCAAGCGCACAGCCTAGCATTGCGTATCGTGTCAACGCGGAGCCACCCTCGGCATGCCTCTCGCGGGCACGCACCTAGCATGTCTGATGGAATTGTGAAAAGGATGACGACTCTCGCCTTCGCTGTCAACCCCTGGCTGGCGCTTGGGTGTGGGGGTCCCGGGGCGTGGTCGTCAGGTTGACAGCCCCACGCGGCGCTCGTACACTCCGGCCCGTCGGCACTGGCGCAGGCGCTCCCAAGGAGGTGGTCCGTGGCTGGATACAAAGAGCTCAGTGGACAGGTGGCGATTGTCGGCGCGTCCGAGTGCGACGAGATTGGTGTCGTGCCCAACAAATCGGTCCTTCGGCTCCACGCGGAGGGCGCGCGCAACGCTATCAACGACGCGGGCCTGAGCAAGAGCGACATCGACGCCGTGTTCACGGCCGGGACCAATCCCGCCGTCCTCAGCGAATACCTGGGCCTCCAGCCGCGCTTCGTGGATGGGACCTCGGTGGGAGGGTGCTCCTTCGTCATCATGATGGAGCATGCCATGATGGCGCTGCACCATGGCATGTGCAACTACGCTCTCATCAGTCACGGGGAGAGCGGCCGCTCGCGCATCGGGGTCGACCGGCCAGGCGCAGGCGCCTCCACGCCCGGCGGGCAGTTCGAGGCCCCCTGGGGGGTCTTCGGAGCGCCATCGACCTTTTCCATCCCCATGATGCAGTACATGAACACCTTCGGAGTTACCCGGGAGCAGTTCGCGGAAGTTGCCGTCTCCACCCGCAAGTGGGCCAGGCTGAACCCGCGGGCAATGATCTGGGACCCGGCGTACCACAGCGACGAGCTAACCGTGGAGGACGTGCTCGAGGCGCGCATGATCTGCTATCCGCTCACGCTCTTCATGTGCTGCCTGGTGACGGACGCCGCCGGCTCCGTGATCCTGACCACGGCCGAGAGGGCCAGGGATCTGCCCAGACCCCCCGTCTACCTGTTGGGGACCGGGGAGGCCGTCAGCCACCAGATGATCGCACAGATGCCAGACTTCAACCGGGCGGACGGCTTCGTGATGTCCGGCGGTCGGGCCTTTGACATGGCTGGGATAACGCCCGACGACATCGATGTCGCCGAGCTGTACGATGCCTTCGTCCACACTCCGGTGTACGCGCTGGAGGCCTTGGGCCTGGCGAAGCCGGGGGAGGGCGTCCACCGGTTCATGGAGGGCCGCGCCGCTCCGGGCGGCGACTTCCCGATCAACACCAACGGCGGCGGGCTGTCCTACACTCACCCTGGGATGTACGGCATGTTCGTCATCCTGGAGGCGGTCCAGCAGCTCAGGGGTGATGCAGGGCCGCGACAGACCAAGCATCGCCGCGACCGTAGCCAGAATGCGAAGATCGCTCTGGCCCACGGCCCGGGCGGGATGTTCTCCGCTGCGGGCACGGCGATCCTGGGCAACGTCATCCCGTAGCTGCGTGACCCCGTCGGTCGGTCCGTGCGCTCCTCTTCGCCCGAGGAGCGGCCAGCCCTCCCTGTCGCCCGCCGGAGACTTCCTGCGGCCCATGCCCTCCGTGCGGCCGCCGTTTCCCTCGTGCGAGCGCTTTCCGTAGGTCGCTGGGTGCGATATCATGGTTTCAGGATCAGGAAGGTGGGAACACATGGAAGCTGAGTACGATGTCGTGATCGTGGGCGCTGGGGCCGCTGGCCTGAGCGCGGCGCTCTATACGACCAGGGCCCAGCTGAAGACCCTCGCCGTGGAGCAGCTTCTCCCCGGAGGCCAGATCACGGTCACCGCGGAGATCGAGAACTACCCAGGGTTCCCGGAGGGGATCGAGGGACCGGTGCTGGCGCAGCGCATGGAGGCGCAGGCCCGTCGCTTCGGTGCCGAGATCGAGTCCGATACGATCGAGCGACTGGAGACCGATGGGGACGTGAAGGTGGCCGTCGGGGCCGAGCGTCCGTACACGGCTCGGGCGCTGATCATCGCCACAGGGGGCGAGCACAACAAGCTTGAGGTGCCGGGAGAGGATGAGCTCTCAGGCCGTGGCGTCTCATACTGCGCCACCTGCGACGCCAACTTCTT
>PVBE011450099.1_pt1 | contig 20838 bp, 19 predicted proteins | sample 1631181 | NCBI WGS metagenome assembly PVBE01 (sample SAMN08397723, study PRJNA350692) | Marine metagenome, whole genome shotgun sequencing project. | isolation source: water | place: Pacific Ocean | collected 2012-04 | reverse complement strand
CTCATTGCAGTAACGGTCTTACCGCACCCGACAGCGTCGTCCAGACACTCCTTACCGAGAATCCATTGCCCACCATGCACCGCTTTGGATGGGCCATCATAGGGGGCATAATTCTTTTCTTGGCAATCATCTCCTCGCTGGGATAGAGAGCGTTCTATGTTCAGTCCGTTCGTCCTTCAGCGCTCGCAGTGCCATAGCGGAGGATGCGTGATGGCCCCCGTCGCGGTTCAGCTGATAAGTGATGCTTATCGTGTCCAGAGCGGCCTGTAACGGGCAGGCGCCAACTACCAGCAAACCTTAGAACAGGGCAGTTACAGGCGTAAATTGTCGTCCTGTTATCGCCTGAAGTCGGCGTGCCAGCGTAAATCTATTCATGTAGATCTCGCGCGCGCGCGCGTAGGGTTGTCTAGTTTTGTCCCACCAGTTGCAGAGCTGCATTGCCCTGCATGCCCTGGTTGACGGCTTCCTGCATACCGGAGTTAGTCATCGCCCAGCTTCATCGTGCTAACCACCTCAATCGGTCGCGATACCTCCCGCACTCGATGACTATAGGTTTGGGGGTCGTGGTGTCTCAGCAGGAACATCAACGCCTGGACATTGCCGGCAAGCGCTAACTCGTGCAGCTTAGTTTCCAGCTGGAGAATCGCTTCTTCCTTGGCCTTCTCGAATTTCTCCCGGAATGTTTGGTCGCGCTCCAGGCCTTGTAGACAGTCTGCCGATGTATCCGTGCGTTCCGCGCCGAGGCTCCGATATTGCCGCTGTTAGAGAAGGCAGCAAGAAACGGCCGATGCCATATCCCGGCTGTGCAGTCTGTTGCTGATCGGCCCATGCTATCTAACGCTCCGGGACCACGCGGCGGCTGAGCTTGTAGCGAAGCCGCCAGAGTACCGGCAAGAGAACAACGTCGCTGGGCTATTGCAGATCGTTGAACAGCGTTCCAGTCCGCTTGTTGAAGCGACGTCCGCATGAGCGGCAGTTGAAACTCGCCGAGCCGATCGAGGTAGCGTGCCTGCACTTCCTCGTAGCAGTCGATCTGCAGCGCGGACAGTTCACTAGCGCCCACTCATGTCTTCATTCGAGAATCCATTCGACGCAGCGAACTCTGAGATCTGAGGGAATCCCCGAATCACCTTCAAGGTGTATCCGGGAAAGCCGCGAAGACGCCGTTCCATTACGATGGCATCGTACCTGCGCCGGGACACCGGGGGCGCGGTTTCGGAATGGAGACACATGACCCGCATCGTCGACCTCACGCAGCCCACTTCGCGCGATTCGCAGACGCACCCGAGCTTTCCGGCTCCGATGATTCTGCCGTATCGGACCCATGCCGACGGCCCTAGCGAGACGTCGGATCGGTCGTCGCGATCGGAGATGCTGATAATCAGCAACCACGCACCGACGCACATCGATGCGATTTCTCATTTCTCGCCGGACCCTTCGGCGGACAACATCGATGAGATGGCGCTGGAGACGTTCTACGGCCCGGCGGTCTGCCTGGATTTCCGCCAGTTCCCGGCGCGGCACTACGTGACGCTGGCGGAATTCAAGGACGTGCTGGCCGACAGCGGCCAGGAGATCGGCGCGGGGGACATCGTGCTGTTTTGCACGGACCATTTCAACCGGACGGCGGGAACTCCCGAATACCTGACGGAATTCAGCGGGATCAACGATGAGATCGTCCATTGGCTGGCCGACGAGGGGGCGAAGGCGTTTGGGGTCGAGACGATTAGCCCGGACCTGCCGATGGTCACATCGGCCTACCCGTCCCACCAAGCCTGCTCGGATCGCAGTCTCACCCACTACGAGAACCTCTGCAATCTGGCGGAGGTCGTGGGGAGGAGGTTCACATTTTGCGGGTTTCCGTTGCGGCTGGTGGGGGCGTCAGGATCGCCGGTGCGGGCGGTCGCGATCCTGGAAACGAAATGCTGATCGGAACCTTCTTGAGATGCTTGCGCACGGCGGGATTGGCCCGCGAGGCGGTGGTGGGGGCGCAGCGAGGGAGGGAATCGTGACGCCGGGACGGCTGGCGGACCGGGTGGCGATCGTCACTGGCGCGGCGACGGGTCTGGGTCGGGCGGCGGCGCTGCTTTTCGCGCGCGAGGGCGCCCGCGTCACGGTGGCTGACCGCAACGCTCCCGAAGGGCAGGCCACGGCCGCCGCGATTGGCCACGCGGGCGGGGATGCCCTGTTCGTGGAAACGGACGTGGCCAGCGCTGAGAGTGTCGAGGAAATGATTCGGGCGACGGTGGAGCGCTGGGGGCAGCTTGACGTGTTGGTGAACAATGCCGGGATTCTGGTCATGACCCCAAGGTTGCACGAGGTCTCCGATCTGCAGTGGGACATAACTCTTGGGACGAACCTACGAGGCACCTTTCTTTGCTGCAAATACGCGCTTCCGGAGATGCTCGATGCCGGTGGATCAATCATCAACGTTTCGTCCACCAGGGGGGTTGGACCGGCCCCGAACTCGTCCCCATACGGTGTCAGCAAGGCGGGCGTGCTCAGTCTTACGCAAACTGCCGCTGCCGAGTACGCGGAAAACCGGATACGGGTGAACGCGATTGTGCCCGGCCCAATCGATACGCCCCAATTCCGCGGGAGCACGGGTAGCACCGCAATTTTCGAGGAGAGGGTCCGGAACATACCGCTGGGCCGAATTGGCGAACCTGAAGATGTCGCGAATCTGATGCTCTTTCTTGCCTCCGACGAGGCGGAATACATTACCGGCGCGAATTTCCTAATCGATGGTGGACGCAGCCTCCTCTATTGAGGGGGCCAGGCAGCTACGGAAGGTGTAGCGATATGGCATCTCTGGCGGAGATCATCGAGCAGGCGGTGGCTGACTACGGATTCCGCCTTGCAGTCATGTGGGGAACCGACGACTTGATCGCTAGATCGGGTCTTGACGAAGGCGAGGGACGGGCGCTGGCGGACATCGTTGTGCCGGAGCTGAAGCTGCTGCCCAATCCGGTAGAGCCGGAAGACCGGCAGGGCGTGAGCGAGCGAATCCACCGGCTGGTCTCCGAGGCACTTGCCGACCGGGATTGAGGCTAGGGGACTACAAATCAGCCGTTGTGAGGCACGGGACCGAGCACGTTGTGGTTGAGGGCGCCCGGCGATAGGCTGAAGACCGACCGGGCCTGCCAGACGAGATCCGGTTTGGGCGCCGGATTCTTCTTGCCGTCAAGCGCACAGAGTGGGAAGAGCAAGTGATGTACAATCTGGTGATTGGTGGCGGCCGGGTACTGGATCCGTCTCAGAACATTGATGGCGGCCGGGACGTGGGAATCTCTGACGGCCGGATCGCAGTCCTCGCAGACCGGATCGACAGGAACCAGGCCGAGACGTATCTTGATGCGGCCGGCCTGGTGGTCACTCCCGGACTGGTCGACGTTCACGTGCATGTCTACCCGGGCGTGAGCCACTACGGGGTGGAGGCGGATGGCGACGTTCTAGCCAGTGGCGTGACCACTGCGCTCGATGCCGGTTCGGCCGGCGCTGAAACGTTCGAAGGCCTGCGCCGGTATGTCATCGATGTCTCTGACATCCGGTTGTTCGCAATGCTGAACATATCAGGGCTCGGGATGATCGGTCGACGAATCGCGGGTGAATTGGAAGACATTCGTTGGGCAAATCCCGATCGAGCCATTCAGGTATGCGAGCGGAACCGGGACGTCATCTTGGGGGTGAAGATCCGCCTCACCAGGAACTTGGCTGGAGAGAACGCGCTGCCGGCGCTGAGAAACGCTCGAGAAGCGGCCGACGCCGTCGGATTGCCGGTGATGGTCCACTCACAGGACTCAGTCATCTCCTTGGAGACGATCCTCGCAGAGCTGAAGGAGGGGGATCTGGTCACCCACTGCTTCCACGGCAACGCCGGAGGAGTGCTGGATGCCGACGGCACGGTGCTTCGTTGCGTACGTGACGCAATTGAACGCGGAATCAGATTTGACGTAGGCCACGGTGAGGGAAGTTTCGATTTTGAGATTGCCGAGAAGGCGATGGCGGGTGGCATGATCCCGCACACAATCAGCAGTGATCTCCACGCCCACAACGTCAATGGTCCGGTGTTTGACCTGGCGACGACCTTGAGCAAGTTCGTATTGCTCGGCATGGAGCCGAGCGTGGCACTCCGGAAATGCACGGAAACTCCTGCTGAATACCTAGGCATGAAGGGCGAGATTGGGACGCTACGGTCTGGGGCTTGCGCCGACGTGGCGGTGTTTGAACTGTGCGAGGGTGTGCAAGAGTTCATAGACGCCGAAGGCTGGCGGCGGCCCGGTGATCTGCGGTTCGTGCCACGGCACGTCGTGAGGGGAGGCAGCCTTCGCGAGGCGACCGCCCGCAGCCACGTCGATAGTCGTCGCTAGGGCGCGCCAGATTCGCAGCGACGCGCCACGAAAGAGAGGGAGGGACCATGAGGAGTCCGGAGGGAATCGCCTACAAGGAGAGCCGGTTTGCCGTGTTTCCAGCGGAGGAGTACACAGCGCGGTATGCGCGGGCCGCGAAGCTGATGAGTGAGCGAGGGATCGATGCCCTGATTCTCACCGATAAGGCCAATCTCAAATACTTCGCCGGGCTGAGCAACTCTGCCAACGCCAAGGGGTACTACTTCTTCTGCATCCTCCCGTGTGATACATCGGTCGGTCCGATCGTGCTCATCTACCACGGAGGAGATCGTTTTGCCGATCTTACGTGGGTGCCGGATATCAGATTCTGGAACCGCGAACTGCCTGGAGAGTCGCCGGAGACGCACCCGGGAATCCTTGAGACGGTCAGGACCCTTGAGGGGCTCGGTATGGACAGCGGCACGATCGGGATTGAACTTGATGCCGAGATGCGAATCCACGTTGGGCAGGCACATTTCCAGCAATTGCTGGAACGGCTGCCACATGCTTCGATCACGGATGCCGGGCCGTTGATTTGGGAGCTACGAAAGATCAAGTCGCCGAGGGAACAGAACTGCTTGCGCCGGGCGGCGCGTATCACGCTGCTCGGCATCGGCAAGTCGATGGAGGCGCTGCGGCCGGGAATGACCGAGCGGGAAGCGGCGTCGGTGATGGTGCAGGAGTGGTACCGGAAGGGGGCTTCGGCGGCGGGATTCAACTCAGTGTACGGCGGCGAACGATTCATGTGGTCCGACTGCCTACCATCGGAAAATCGATTCGAGTCCGGAGACATGATCCACTGGGATGTGGGCTGCATTGTCGAAGGATACTGGTCCGATCTCCAGCGTCATGCCGTTGTCGGCCCACCCAGCGCGGAACAAGTGTGGCATTTCGACACGGCCAGGAAACTCCTGGAGGTCATGGTTGCTGAGATTCGTCCTGGCACGAGCGGCAAAGACCTGGCGGAGGCTGCTTACCCCGTATATCAGGAATCCGGCTTCGGAGATTTCGCAGCATGGTGCCGGGAGACCGGATTCGGTTTGCCGGGTCATAACATCGGGCTGGACGTTCATGAACCACCGCTGCTGCGGGGGCACGACGACACCCCGCTGGAGCCCGGGCAGGTGGTTTGCATCGAGCCGTTCGTGAACGAGGGAGGATTGGTGCCCTTTTGGGAGGCGAACGGGAAGTACTCGCTAGAATCCATGGTCCTCGTCACCGATGACGGGCACGAAATCCTGTCGAGCGAGAGTGTATTGCCCCTGGATCTCTGGATCGTCAACTAGACGGAGGGGGCCGGCGATCCGCTGGACTGCCGCGTGGCGTGGCCATAGCCCCGTTGGGCCCGCGACCCCGCCAGCTGGCGGAACTAGCGCACCGGGACGACTACCGGCGGCGTCGGAAGGCCGGCGGGCAGGAACTCACCGTAACCGGATCCCTGCAGCAATTCGCCGTCGAGCAGCAGGACAGCGCCCCGCAGCATGGTCATCCAAGGCTTCCCCGTCACCGACCACCCCTCGTAATTCGTGTAGCCGGCGTTTCCCAACATGTCGGCGGACCTGATGGTCCACTCGGCCAGCGGATCGATGATCAGAATATCGGCGTCCGCGCCCGGCTGAATCGTACCCTTTCTCGGATACAGGCCGAACATGCGAGCCGGGTTCTCAGAGAGCATCCTGACCATCCACGAGATCGGCAGACCGCGCCTCACGACGCCCTCGCTGTGTACAAGCGGCACCAGGGTTTCGATTGAGGGAGCCCCGAACGGAACAGGCAGTCCATCTTTGTCGATGAAGATATTGGTTCGACCCTTTTCTTTGAGTTTCTTCGCCGCAGGGGCGTGATCGCTGCCGATGCTTGAAATCGTGCCGGCGGCGCTGCCTTCCCACATTGCCGCCTGGTTCAGTCCGTCAGCCGAGCGTAGTGGCGGGCCGATCTTTGCCAACGGACCCAGGCGTTCCATCTCAGTCTCATCGAGCAGCAGGTACTGCGGGCACGTCTCCGCCATGACGGTCTGACCCCGGCCCTGAGCGGCCTCGATATGGCGGAGTCCGGCCTCGGTGCTCAGGTGCACAACGTAAACGGCGCACCCGGATGCGGCGCTCAGGGCGATGGCTCTTTGAATCGCCTCAGCCTCGGCCCAGGGAGGACAGGTGGCCGGGTAGTCGGTGGGCCGGGTCCGACCCTCCTCGATGGCACGATCTTCGAGGTAGCCGATCACGTCCCCGTTCTCGCAGTGCAGTTGCAGCATCCCTCCGTGCCGAGCGATCGTCTCCATCGCGCGAAGCAGAAATCCGTCCGAAGCCATCCTGTATGGGCGCTTCTTGTAGGTCATGAACGCCTTCAGGCAGGTGACGCCCATGTCAAAGGCTTCGGGGATTTGCGGCAGGATGTAGGGCTCATTTTCGAGAATGAAGTTGAGCGAATAGTCGATGACGCTCTCTCGGTTCAACCTCTCGATGTGGCGTTCGATGGCGGCAGGAAGGGGTTCAAGGTTGGCCACGTCGTAGGTGGCGAAGGGGATCACCGTGGTGATGCCGGCCCGCGCCGCGGCCTTCATCCCCAACTCGTAGGGATCGGCATTGTCGAAATGATTGTGGCAATCGATGACTCCGGGCAAGACGTACATGCCCGACGCATCCACATAGTTCTCGGCCGCTGGAAGGTGCTGCTCCGGTCCGACGCCCACAATCCTCTCGCCTTCGATCGCGACTGCCGCCGCAAAGGCGCTCGTCGCGGTCACCACCGTGCCGCCCCGCACCACAGTGTCAACTCGCGTCATACTCATTCTTTGCCCGCCCGCTGGATTATTGACCCTAGAACGCCGTGGTTGTCTTCAAGTATTGCCCGCTTTCTGACGATTCCCGAGCCAGCTCGGTTACTTCAAGAATATGCAGCGCCTGACGGCCCGACATCTCCACTTCGGTGTCGTCCAGGATGCAGTCAACCAGGTGGGTGATGGCACCGGCGCGTTGAACGATATCCCAGCCGGAATTGACCTTTCCCGCCGGGACCCACCCGCCGTAGCCGAACTCCGGGCGCTCACGGTAGATCTCGATGCTGTCTTCGCCGGTCCCGCCGTTGACTACCAACACGCCTTCATCGCCGTAGAACTCCAGGGAGGGACCTCTGGAGATTTGCGGCAGGTAGCCTGAATAGCAGACCCCGAATCGACTGCCACCCCAGTCCAGCAGAATGGCGTTGTTATCGGGCGCGGTGGTCTCAAAGCGTTGCCCGCTGGTTGGTCCACTCATGGCAACCCGGTCGCGGATCGCTACCCCGCTCAAGCCGGCCACCCTCTTCACCGGGCCCATGTGCCTCAGGATGGGGATCAGTTGATAGGCGGTGAGATCTGCCAACGGGCCGCCCTCGCCCGCCTGGTACATCCAGGTTTGGTCGGTGGGGGGCGAGCTGATTCGGCCGAGATTCGGGCCCTGCCGACGCCACTCCGTCTCACGGTCCGCCGGACTGGCGATCATCTGTGTGCGCACGTAGTACACCGTACCAATCGCACCGCCAGAAAGCAGTTCATTCGTGCGCTGCGCTACGGGCTCGAACATCATCGCGGGCGCGGCGCAAAGCTTCAGTCCTTGAGTCTCAGCCAACGCCACGACCTCTTTGGCGAGTTCGAAGCTGTGGGCGATGGGCTTCTCAATACCGAGGTGCCGTCCAGATTCCAGGACTTTTTTGCAGTGCTCGTAGTGCTGGCTGTGTTTGGTGAGCACGAGCACGGCTTCGATTTCGGAGCTGGCCAGCATATCGTCGAGGTCTTCAAACCAGGATTCGGCGCCCCAGCGCCGGGCCGCCGCCTCGGCCCGTCCCGGAACAACATCACAGAGAGCGGTCAGCTCGATCCGATGCGAATACTCAACGATGGCGTCGAGGTAGAAGAGTTCTGCAACGGTCCCGCAGCCGACGACGCCGACTTTTACCCTCCTTCCCATCGAACTTCTCCTTTTCACCCTCAAGTCAGCGGCGCGGCCTCCCTGCCGCGTCATCTCCCTGCTTGCGAGTCTGATTGTGAAGGCAGAATCGGGTAGGCGCAACCGAGGACCGGCTTTTCAGTGATCCGCCCGCCCTGGTGGAAGCGTTTCCGATTGATCGTCAGGTGCCCTTGCGCGAGATGGCAGATGATCTATACTCCCCAATGGGTCGCAGCGCAGCGCAGCGTAGGCCAGATTTACGGGTCAGTGAACGCTGACCGGGGCCAGATAGTGGGGTACGGATGCTTGCTGGCAGACCGATTCGGGTCCGCTGGAGGAGGGGGGGCGTCCTGTGGATGTCGCTACGGTACGGGATCCTGCTCGTTTGCGCTCTCGTGGTCGTCTACCCAATCCTCTGGCTGGTGACCAATTCAATTCGCCCGAACGGCGAGATATTCATGCACCCGGCCCAGTGGATCCCGCCGACGCCCACGCTTGAAGCCTATGGGAAGGTCTTCGGCGGTGGCGCCTGGCTCCGGGTCTTTTTCAACAGCTACTTCGTTGCCACTGTCACCACCTTCTTCGCACTTATGGTGGCGACGCCCGCCGCCTACGGGATGTCCCGATTTAGGTTCAAGGGCAAACGACATATTGAATTTTTTCTCGTCGGCACCCAGCAAATCCCACCGGTGGCGATGATCATCCCGTTCTTTGTGGTCATCCGACAGCTGGGGCTCTACGATACCTATCCCGCCCTGGTTCTTACCTACGCATCCTTTGCGCTACCTTTCGCAATCCTGATGCTGTCCAGCTACTTCGCATCGATCCCGGTCGAGCTGGAGGAGTCGGCCTTCATCGACGGGGCGGGCCGGATACGTGCGATGTGGGAGATCATCGTCCCGCTGGCGATCCCTGGAATCGTGGCCACGGCCGTGTTCGCCTTTATCCTTGCATTCCAGGATCTGCTCTTCGCCGTCACCCTGACCAACTCTGATGAAATGCGGACGATCCCGGTCGGAATCGTCCGCCTCAAGGGGCAGCAACTGGTTGACTGGCACCAGATGCTGGCCGCTTCGGTGGTCGCAAGCGTCCCGTTATTCGCGCTGTATGCGATGGTTCAGCGCTACCTCGTATCCGGGCTGACGCTCGGTGCCGTAAAGCAGTAGGAAACGACATGGGTCCGGACAACACCGTTGATGAGGGGGGGGGGAAGATGCTCTGCTGAGTGGCCCCGGCACGCCCGGGTGGTGGAGACCGATTGAGTTTTTGGATAAGCGCATATTTCGAAAAGAGGGGAAGATGGGAAACGGAATACTAGGACGACGGGAATTGCTGAGGATCGGCTTTGTTGGGTCGGCGTCGGCGCTGAGCGTTGTGGCGCTGGCAGGCTGCGGTGACGAAAAGGCTGAGGCACCGGCTGCGGCGGCACCGGCTGCAGAGAAGGCGCCGCCGGCTGAGAAGGCCGCGCCTGCGGCGGAGGAGAAACCAGCGACAGTTGAGATCTCATACCTCAACTGGGCCGGTTCCGAGGTCGGCGAAGAAGGAATGAACAAGATCATGGACGCATTCCACGCCTCGACCCCTCATATCAAGGTGCAAATGGAGAATCTGCCCTTCACACAGGCCCAGGACAAGTTTGTGACACTCCACGCGGCGGGAGCGCTGACCGACGCGATCCAGATCGGTTTTTGGCAACTGCAGGAGTTCTACGACCTTGGGATGATTCGCGAGGTCGATAGCATGGCTGCTGCCGCCGGATTCGACTGGGACGCATACGCCGGACCGCTGAAGAACGAGATCGAGGGCAAGCGGATCGTTGTGCCAATGTCCACAATCGTCGGACTGAATCACTTCAACGTTACGACGTTCGAGGATGCTGGGGTAGCCGGCCCGCCGGATACGTGGGAAGAACACACGGAGACAGCCCTGAAGATCACCGACCCGGAGAAATTCAAGTACGGGCTCACCCACGCTTGGGGCCTGGAGGACCCAAGGTTGTCTTCCCAGCTCTACCCGGAAATCTGGCAAGCAGGCGGCGAGGTTGAAAACGCGGACGGCACGTTCGCGTCCAACACGCCCGAGGGACTGAAAGCTCTCGAATATGTGCTCTCCCTCGAACTCGAGCATGACGTGGTGGTGCCCGGCAGCCTCAACGCGGTCGAAACGACCCAGATCGAGAACTTCGGCTCGGGTACCGCCGGAATGTTCTACGACAACTCGGCCCACCTCAATCTCTATCTTGGGAGAGAGGACTTGGTATTCGACGTGGGACCGCCGCTCAAGGACCAGACCCGCGCAGGATTCGTGTTCGGGTGGCGAAACTCGGTGGCGGAAACCTCGAAACATCCGCAGGAAGCGTTCGATTTCCTAGCCTGGATCGCCGGAGTCGAGGGAAATACTATGCTGGCTAGCATTGGCACGCAGGTTCCCGCCAACAAGCACGCGAAACCGACGTACTCTTCCCCGGCGCTGGGCGCGCTGGTGGACACCGCCATTAAGTGGGCCACCTTCGACGGAGCCCACGGTGCGGCGGGTTTGGGTGAAGTCCAGGTAGTCTTCGCGCGGGAGATTCACGAGGCGATCAACGGTAATGCGACTGCACAAGAGGTTCTGGATGCTACCGAGGCGAAATGGAACGCCATTGTAGGGTAGCTGCCTAACACCTAATCATCCCGGCTGGGATTGCAGCTCCCCTGCTGCGATCCCAGCCGGGATTGGGTCGCGCGTGGCATCGCGATGCGGCGCTCACTCACACCCACTCTGGATCGGGAGTGGCAAGGGAATCGGAGCCAGATTGACGACAAGCACGCCGGAACCGCCGGGACTGATAGGAACCGGCACCAGCCCGGGCGCGAGGCGGATGCGGAGGGTGCGGACATTTCGCAAGGCGGCACTCCCGTACCTGTTCATAGCGCCAGCTCTGATCGTGCTCGGTGTGATCATGGCGTTCCCGATGTTGCGGGTGTTCCAGATGAGCCTCTTTCAGGACCTCTTCTCCAGGGAAGGAGAGCAGTTTGTCGGCCTGCAGAACTACCGTGACATCTTCCAGTGCCTGGATGTCGGGATCGGGATCAGGGCGTCGCGTGCGACGATAGCTGCAGAGAGTTGCAGCGCGTTGTTCTGGCCCTCGCTGAAGAACTCGCTGATCTTTGTGTCGGTCAGCCTCGTCATCCACCAGGTCGTCGGCGGCGGTCTCGCGCTGCTCCTGAACGAGGGGGGAAACACTCGGTTCCGGTCGTTCGCGCGCGGGGTATTCATCCTACCCTGGCTGATCATTCCCGCGGTGGTGGCGATGATCTGGGTGCTGCTGCTGGACCCGCGCGGAGGATTCAACAGCACCCTCAGAACGCTGGGCATCGTGGAGTGCTGTCCGTTTCCGGAGTGGTTCTCCAGCTTCGATCTGGCAATGGCGGCCCTGATTGTCACCAATGGCTGGGCGGGCTACCCCTTCACAATGCTGATGTGGCTGGCCGGTCTGCAGAGTATCCGCACTGATCTCTATGAAGCCGCATCCGTAGATGGGGCCAGTAGGTGGCAGCGCTTTCGCCACGTGACATTGCCGGCCATGGCCCCGACCATCTTCACGATCCTGCTGCTGGACACGATCTGGACCTTCCGCAACTGGGATCTGCCCTGGCTGACCACCGGCGGCGGCCCCGGAGACACGACCATGGTCCTACCGCTCCTCACCTACCGCGAAGCATTCCTCGGATTCCGCTTCGGCTCGTCGGCAGCCATGGCGGTGATGATCCTGCTGATAACCGGTTTCTTCGTATTCTGGTATTTGCGAATTCGGGGGCGACTGCTCGACTGATGCGGTCCAAGTGCCTGGCGGCGACCGAGTCGATGTTCAGCGCTCGCTCAATAGATCCGGGGCCACATCCAGCTCAAGGGCAATATCCCGCAACGCCTCGAAGATCTCGGGGGCGATCTCCACTCCGCTGGCCGCTCCCCGGGCTCGCGCGCGGCGCTCAGGCTCTCCCGGCAACATCACTTCCTCGAAACCCGGCGCCGGTGGAACAGCCTCAATTCGCTCGAAGAGACCCGTGGCGGCCTCATCGTAGGATGGCCGGTCGCGGAATCTCGCCGGGTCGATGCCGATCAGGATCGCACCCTCCTTTGACATTTTCTCCGTGGACTCGGCTCCGGTAAGGCAGCTTCCGAGCGCTTCCATCAGGATTGCCAGCGCCGAGCCTTTGTGACCGCCGAAAGGAAGCAGCATGCCGCCCTCGTACAGGTCGGCGGGGTCGGTTGAGGGGTTCCCGTCCTTGTCGAGGATCTGGCCCTCGGGAAGGCGTTTCCCGGTTGTCAGCGCCACCCGGACCTTGCCTTCAGCCGAGCTCATGGTCGCGAAATCGACGATCATCGGGTCCCGCTCCCCGGCCGGGACGGCCGCCGCGAACGGATTCGTGGCCAGGGCGCGGGCGGCCCCTCCGTAGGGTGTGCCGCCAAACCAGCCGGAACCGCCAAGGGACATCAGCAGGATGATGCCTTCCTCGGCGGCCATTTCTGCCCACAGGCCGAGTCGGCCCATGTGATTCGATCGGTAAACCCCGACCATACTGATTCCATGTTTGCGCGCCAATTCCGCCGCGAGCCGCGTGGCGAAAGCCGCCGCTGTGTGGCCGAAGCCCCAGTTGCCGTCCACCATGGCGGTAGCGCCGTCGCGCTGAATAGCCTCGGGGCGACCCGCGGGCTCCACCATCCCATTGCGGACGAAGTTCACGTAGCCGTACTCGCCGACGATGCGGATGACGCCATGCGAAGGGTGACCAGACAAATCTGCCGACACCAGCGACTTCGCCACCTCATCAGCGATGTCCGCCGGCGTTCCCAGCGATTCGAATATGGCCGTAGCGAATTGGGTAAGACGCCCGCTTCCTACTCGTGGCATTTCGGCCTCCTGTTTCTTTTACGGCGAAACGGTCCTGACGGATGCCCGGTGGGGCGCGGCCTAGGAGAGATTGCGCAGATCCGCCGCCTTGAATCCCGGAGTGGTTATGGTTGCCCGTCGCTTCTCTTCGATTTCCATCACCTCTTCGGCCCGGGCGATAACGCGATCGGCAATCTCCGGTGGGAAGACGCATACTCCATTCTCGTCGGCGTGGATCAGGTCGCCGGTCCGAACGTGCGCGCCGCTGATCGTTACGTCGAGTCCGGCGGACACTATCTCCGGATACCCGTGAGCCGGAACCGCGCCGGCTGCGAAATAACGGAATCCCATCTCTTTGACCGTTTCGATGTCGCGCACACCACCGTCGGTGACCAATCCGAGGGCGCCGAGTTTGACCGAGATCGTCCCCATGACGTCGCCGAAATGGCACGAGCGGTGCCGGTCGTGTCCAACGTCTTTCAGAACTAGGACCGTCGGACGCGGCGACTCTTCCACCAGTTCATACCACTGTGCGAAACCGTCTCCTTTGGGAGGCTGTCCCGGCACCGTACTTCGACCGGTCGCCGTCACGGCGTACCCAACCATCCGTCCAAGTTCCGGGAACATGCACTTCACATCCAGTCCCATGTACCCCTCAGTTGGGTCGCGAGTTTCGAGATCTTCGACTGCGTTGCAGATCGTTGGCGTATCGAACTCGGCAAGCCTCTTGAGCGTTTCCTCCGGCAGTGGCCCCATGACGCATCTCCTTGTGTCCAGGCAAGCTGGAGGCAGTCGCCCGCCCCACTCGCGGAAGTATCCGGATAACGATAGTATCAGCGCACATGTACGGCAAGTGGGTGGCGCAGCCAGACCGACTACCGAGCGGTCGGACCATGGGTGGCTTTTCTTTGTCGATGGATCGGACTGTGGATCGGAGGTCACGGTGAAGTACGAACGCATGCTGCCAGGGGAGATTGAGAGGGTGCGCGCGGAGGTCCCAATCGCGGTCCTTCCGTGGGGCGCTCTCGAATGGCATGGTTATCACCAGGCAATCGGGCTGGATGGCCTGAAGGCGCAGGCGTTCGCCGACGCTGTGGCGGAGCGCATCGGTGGCATTTCGCTGCCCGTTCTCTACTGCGGGCATCAGACGCTGAAGCCCTACATGGGATTCGGGCATACCATCGAGATCTCCGAGGAGACGATGCGCCTTCTGGCCCGCGATTTCGTCTCCCAACTCGCTGAAGAGGACTTCAAGGTCATTGTGATCATCTCCGGCCACGGAAACCCCCGGCAGCTAGAGCTGCTGGAGGAGGGCGCCGCGCCCTCTGCCGAAGCGACCGGCGTCAAGGTGCTTGTCATTGCCGACGGCCAGGCCATCGACGATCCCGTTTACCCGCTCGATCATGCCGCCAAGTGGGAAACCAGCATCTTGTCGTACCTGGCACCGGACTTGGTTGACCTGGGGAAATATGAGAGCGACATTCCCGCCAAGGAGCAGGGCGTGCTGGGTGAAGACCCAATCGAGAATGCGTCACCTGAGGTGGGCGAGGCTGCGTTCAAGGAGATCGTCGAGAACATTGCCCAACAGGCCTTGAAGCTGCTCGAAGCTGAATAGCGCCAGGCTGCGGGCGCCAACACGCCTGGCGAGGTCGAACCGATCGACGGATGGCCTCTTGGCTCGTATGGATATGGGGCGGCTTCGAGTTCGTCATCGTAGCTGATTGACGCGATCCCCGACGACTGGCGGGCCAGTTGAACCTAGGTCGCGGCGCGGCGCATAATGATCGCGCTGCTAGTGGAGTCGCGGTCTTGGCCCCCGCCATCGAACGGAGCCCGAATCCCCATCGGGCTCACGGACTCGGACGTTGGCTGCATCGGCACGTGACGCAGACACAGGAGAAATGAACATGGCACGCAAGGTCAAGGTCGGTGTAGTCGGTATCGGCACGGTGGCCGAGCTCTTCTACCTTGAGGCCATCAAGAAGCACGCCGAGCGCATCGAGCTCACGGCGCTGTGCGATGTGGTACCCGGGCGCGCCCGCGAGGCTGCCGAGAAATGGGATGCCAAAGCGGCCTTCGAAGACCTGGATGAGATGCTTGCGTCGAGCGATGTGGAGGCCGTGCTCGTGCTCACCAAGCACAGTCAGCACTACGAGCATGGGAAGGCGGTACTCGAGGCCGGCCGGCATCTCGGCATCGAGAAGCCCATAGCGCACACCTTCGCTAAGGCGAAGGAGATTGTCGAGCTGGCCGAGCGGCGCAGACTCAAGCTCGCTGCGGCACCCGCGATGGTCTTCGAGCCGGACGCCCGTCGCGCGGAGGAGCTACTCCTAAGTGGCGCCATAGGCAGAGTAGCCTTCGCCCGCACGCAGATGGTCGCCAGTCCCGCCGACCGGGCGACCGAATGGCGCCGGCTGGGCCCGGAGATTGCCCGGATTGACACGCAGCCGACGGACCAGACTTGGATGTACGACGCCATTGAGGGCGGCCCTCTGTTCGATCTCACCACCTACCAGCTGGTTCCGCTTATCCGCGTGCTGGGCCCCATCAAGCGCGTGTGCGCGCTCAGCGGGATCGCCGTGCGCGAGCGGGTAGCCCTTAGCGGGCCGACCAAGGGTCGGAAGTTCGAGACAACCGCGCCCGACAATGTGGTCATGCTGCTCGACTGGGGCGACGAGCGGTTCGGAATGGCCTACTCGGCATACCTTCCGCCGACTTTCAAGGGTCCGCACACCGAGTTCTATGGCGACAAAGGGGTGCTGGCAATCAACGGTGGAACCGGCGCGGACAGCGTCGAGACGTATGACGCGGCAGCGAACGGCGGCACCGGCGGCTGGAAGCCGGTCGGCCTGCCGAATGAAGGCTGGGACATCGTCGATCGTGCCGGAGCGATCACGCACTTGGCGGACTGCATATTCGACGACGCAGAACTGCAGATGTCGGCCCGCCAAGCCTTGCACATTCTCGAGGTTCTGGAACTCGTGCCACAGTCACACGCAAGCGGTCAGTTTCTCGAGACGACGACGACCTTCTAGCCACGCCGCTGCCCACTGGCTGGTCAGGGACCCGTGCCGCAGCCCATGCCCGGCACTGTGTCCCCGGCGAGATCGTCGTGACCGGAACCGCTAGCTACGATGCTTCGATAGCGATTCGCGAGGGGGGGACGTCGCGGTCGGCGCTCCGGGACGCTGTCCGAGGCGCAATCGTCACTCGACGCGACCGGAAAGCTGGTGTTTACAGTCGCGATCGATTGCCCCGTGCACTTTGACAGCACCGCTCCATACGAGTACGGGATGAGGGCGACGGCGCGGGCGGGCGCTACCATCGTGATTCCTGCCGCCGTCCACGACGTCGCGGCGGGAGAGAAGCTTGTCGAGCCGACCGCCCAGCTCAACGCGCGGCTCGATCGAGAGGCGGTCGTTGACTATTCGCTTGACTTTATCTTGGAGAACCGCCCGTATATCCCGACACGATTCCGGAGGCCTTGGATTCGGGCGTCACCTGTCTCAAGGCATTCATGATGTTCATAAAGCGGCCATACCGAGTGGTCTCGGATGCCCGTCTGCTCGATGCCATGGAACGCGTTGCTGTCACCGGCGGCATGCTACATCCCGATTGCGAGAGGAGCGAAGCGTTGGACTTTCTCGAGAACAACGCCCTCGCCGAGGGCCGCGCCAATCCCATTGACCACTCATCTACCTGTCCACCGTGGATAAAGGAAAAGGCCATCAGCCGCGCCATCGAACTCGCGGGCCTGGTCGCGTGTCCTCTCTACGTCGTCCACCTGAGTACGGCGGGCGGCCTCGCTCGTATCGTCGAGGCGCAGGCGCGAGGGCAACCGGTGTGGACGGAGACATGTCCGCAATACCTGCTTCTGGACGACGGTGAATTCGAGGAGCTCGGCCCGTTTGCGAAGCCCCCCCCAGTGCGCATGGCTGGCACAACATCTTCGTAGACGCGATGGACGCGCCCATCCCATCGGGAATCACCGGTGTCGATACAACTCGTCTCGCTGGTTTATGGCGAAGGCGACTCAAAGCGTGGGTTGCTACCTACGTGGATGGCGTGTGCGCTTGCCGAAAACCCCGCCCGGCTGTTCGGCTTGCATCTGCGCAAGGGCACGATCCAGCTGGGCTCGGACGCTGATCTGCTGATCGTGGACCCGGATGCGCAGACAACGATCCGCGCCGATGATCTGATCACCAAGGCCGGCTTCACGCCTTTTGAGTGACTCTAGCTGCTGAGCCTACGCCGAATGACCATGCTCCTCGGCCAGCTGTTGTTCGCCAACGATCGATTAGAGCAGGCGCCGGGATTCGGGACCTTCCTTCCGGCGGGCAACCCGTCGCCACCAATCGCGGGTGCAGCCGCATAGTCTGAATGCTGCCGCGCGCCCGAGTCGAGAGGCCAGGGGCTCGATCGCGGACACGCACGGGACGCCGACGGCACCGTCTGGCCACACCGCAGCCGGCCGGCGGGCACGGCAGAGATGAGATTCGCGCGTGTCAGGGCACGGGATTCCCTGCACGCCGCGGCGCGGCGTCATTCTGGACAGATCCGCCGCGCTGCTTCATCCTTTGGCGCGACCCCCCCTACATCTGAGTTCGCCGCTCCGAGCGCTGCCCCGGGAACCATCGCTCCCATCAGTAAATGAGGAGAATCCAGGATGACAGACGAGACCCGCGCAGAGGACACAAGTGCTTCACCTCCGGTCCTGACGGATGGCCCGGTGATCGATCTCCTCGGAGGCAATCTGAACTCGTTGATCCCACCCCGTAGCCGGCCTACGGACTACGGTGGGGTGGTCCTCAGAGGTGGGGTGAACTGCGTCCATATCACACTCGGTATATACGCCAGAGACATCGAGCATATGCTCGACGAGTTCTTCGACGCCTACAACCAGTTCGAGCAAATGGGCGACAAACTGCTCCACGTCGGGCGTGTCGCGGACATACACGAAGCTCGCGAGAGCGGCCGGTTGGGGGTCATTCTGGGGTTCCAGGGACTCGACATCTTCCGACACAACACCAAATTCCTCGCCATATTTCATCGCCTTGGTCTCCGCATAGCTGAACTCACCTACAACGAATCGAATATGCTCGGCGGTGGCTGCCTCGAGTCCAGTGACGATGGGCTCACCCTGCTCGGTATCCGGATGGTGCGCGAACTAAAACGCGCTGGCATTCTGTTGGACCTCTCTCACGCCGGTGTCAAGACATCCATGGACGCAATCGAACGGTACGAGGGGCCAGTGGTGTTCACTCATTCAAACGCCTACGAGGTCACGGCGAATCCACGCAATCTCACGGACGATCAGATCAAGCAGGCGGCGGCTACCGGTGGCGTTATCGGTCTCGCCTCCTACTCCCCCTTCTGCCACGTCGAGGGCAAAGACCGACTGGATCTCGACGACTACTTCCGTCACATCGAGTACGTCGCCGAACTGGTAGGACCCGAGCATGTGGCGATCGGATCGGACATGACGCCTCAATCCAAATTGGTTTGGGAGAATGCCACCAAGCGCATGTACCCCGACATGGTCGGGCCATACATCTTGGAAACCGAATACGTGGACGGCCTCGAGACCCATGCTGATTTTCCCGCGATTCCCGACGGGCTCCGACGCCGGGGCTTTTCGGAAGATGAGATCCTCGGAATACTGGGGGGCAATTTCATTCGTGTATGTGAGCAGATATGGGACTAGTCAAAGACAACATATGATCGATGACGTGATGGGCGAAGAGATGCTGTTTAATCGAGATCGCGCTTTTCTACTGATGGAAGAAGCGGGCATAGACGTTCTTCTCCTCACACAACCGAATAACTTCCTGTACCTCTCTGGGTTTACGCAGGTCAACTCGTTCTCGTTCATAGATCGCCCCTCGATTGGACTGTTCTTCGCAGATCCCTCGAGCGCGCCCGTCGCGATCATTCCCCACTGGAACTACCCCGCCTTCGTACGGGTAAGCTGGATTACGAAGGTGGTGGCCTACGCGGAGCACGCCACCGACCATGGTACGGATAAGTCCGGGGGTTGGCGCCAGGCGATGAAGGGGGTCCTGCGGGCCTGCCCCGATGCTCGCAGGATCGGCGTAGAGGAGAAGTTCCTTGCCAAGTGGATTCTCGATGTACTTGTCGACGCGTTTCCAGACCGAGCGTTCGTGGATTGCACGGAACTCATCCGCCGCATCAGAGCTGTGAAGACGCCAGTCGAAATCGAGCGCATGCGCTCAGCGACGAGGATTCTCGAGAACGCCTGCGAAGATATGTTGGCCGATGCGAGAGCGGGCATAACCGAGACGGAACTTGCCACCGCCTTCCGGGCCAGCGTCGGCCGGCAGGGTGGGGAGGGCATCAAGAACTTCGTCTTGGGGATCGGCCCGGAGAGCGTAGTCACGCACAAGGTCCCGGGCGCCTGCGAGCTGAGAGACGGCTATGTCCTGCGATTTGATCTCGGGGTCCAAGTGCTCGGCTACTACGCGGACAACGCTCGATCGTATGTTTGGGGCACGCCCAACCAGGTCCAATCACGAATCTATACCGCCGTTCTGGAGGGGCAACAGCGAGGTGCGGCGCTGCTTCGCTCCGGAGTGACCGCGGGGGAGATCTACGACGCAACGCTGGCCGCCGTTCGCGAGGAGATTCCCGGAATCAAGATGGAGCACGTGGGCCACGGTATGGGTGTGGAGCACCACGAAAGCCCGGCGCTGATCTACGGGAGTCGGCAAGAGCTCGAACCGAACATGGTGATCAACGTCGAAACGCTCTACAACGACCCCGAGCACGGTGCGTTCACCGTCGAGGACACATATCTGATTACAGAAAACGGAAGTGAGCGATGGACCGAGCTCCCCCGCGAACTGTCGCTGATCTCGGGCGCGGATCGAGGCAGGCTATAGCGCCGGTTTGTGGCAACGGGCCGCCTCACGTTGTTCGAGGCGATGTGCCAGATCCGCGCCGCCCGGGGGAGCGCTTACTGGCTCCGATTACCGCACAACGTCCGGCTCCTCCATCAGCTCGCGCGCGCAGGCCTGACGGAACGCCGCAGTGGGGGCCTATGCAACTGCCGCAGCTACCTTCTCCAGATACCGCTGCGCACCCCCGACTATCCACTCGTTCCACTCCGTGTACAGGAACGTGACACCCATTTCTACGTATCGCAGTGCCGGGTTGGCCCTGATTAGGCCATAGAATCTCAGGGCTCGAACGGAAGGGGACGATTCATTGATACCACTACCCGAGGCGGAACTGGTGTTGGATGCTGGTGCCGAGGTGGCCGAGGGCCCGGTTTGGGACGCTGATTCCGGCTGCCTCATATGGGTTGACATCGATCGTGGAGAAGTTCATTTCTTCGACCCAGCCACGGGAGAAGACTCGGTTATTCACATTGGACAGAGCGTCGGGGCGGTGGCATCCCGAAGGTCTGGTGGCTACGTTCTGGCCCTGGCCGATGGTTTTGGCGCGGTAAGTGCTGGAGGAAATACCACCATCCTGGCGGTTGTCGAAGACGGGGTTCTGGAGAACCGGATGAACGACGGGAAGTGTGACCCGTGCGGCCGGTTCTTCGCCGGTAATACGCGGCGGGATTTCTCTGGACCGGTGGGGGCGCTTTACCGGCTTGACCCGGACCTCAGCGTCCATACCGTCCTCACCG
>PVBE010445997.1_pt1 | contig 20848 bp, 15 predicted proteins | sample 1631181 | NCBI WGS metagenome assembly PVBE01 (sample SAMN08397723, study PRJNA350692) | Marine metagenome, whole genome shotgun sequencing project. | isolation source: water | place: Pacific Ocean | collected 2012-04 | reverse complement strand
CGAAAGTATGTCAACATTAAAACCGCCAGGATTCATCTGTGGAGCAATTGATCCTGATCAACTATCCAAATATTTCACATAGAAAGGCGCGTATGACACCCAATCAAATTCATCCTGCTGAATCCTGGGATCTACAGTCGGCACTCCATGGGTTTTCCCATTTTGGCACCCTTAAAGAAAAAGGTCCTGTTGTCATGACGCGGGGCCAGGGTATCTATGTCGAAGACTCATACGGAAAGCGTTACCTTGAGGGAAACTCAGGGCTCCCAACAAACTGGCTGGAATAGGGATGGTATCCCAGGGGTTTGATTTTTCTGCTCCCTACATACTGAGTGAACATAGCAGTGACCCTCGTGCAGCTTTCATTTTTGAAGGAGTGCAAAGGTCGGTGATCGGCGACTACGGCCTCTCGGGCGGCGGGGCCGCAGGCCTTGAACTGGATGCCACAGATCACTCACAAGGCACGCCACCACACACACTTGTACTCGCGTCTTCAGAACGCCACACTGATTTGTACCTGATGACACCGGAAGATATGAATGATCCGGCACCCGGGCTGGGTGGAACAGAGGCAGAAATAATTCGTGCCGAGATGGTATTTTTTGAAACACCCAGCGGCGGTGCTGTTTTTTCCACTGGCTCCATTGCTTGGTCTGGAAGTCTCTCTCACGAGGAATATCAAAATGATGTTGCCCGCATAACATGTAACGTACTTAGACGATTTCTTGACGACGCGCCTTTTGCTACCGCCCCCGAATTCATGATTTAATCAGGTGCCCGATTTTTCACTCGCGGTGTAGACGGTGACGGGCTTCGAGAACCCTTTCAACTGTTGTCCGCCCAGGTCAGAGATCTGGTAATCGTCCTTGACGAAGAAAAGCGTTTCCTCATCAATAACAACGTCTCCAGGCTGTCCAAATGACTGCAGCCGGGAAGAAAGGTTTACGACGCTGCCAATCACGGTGTAATCAATCTTGTTGCGCGGTCCAATATTGCCCACTTTGGCGTAGCCGGTGGCAATGCCCACCCGAATAGCAAAGGGGAATCGATTCTGCTGCTGGTAGAGTTGATCGAGTTCTGCGGCTTTGCGCTGCATGGCGATTGCACAACGTACGGCATGGGATGCGCTGGTTACTTTGTCCGTACTGTTTTCAAAGAAAGCCAGGATGCCATCACCCAGGTATTTGTCGACAATGCCATCGGCTTCAAAAATTATTGAGGTTGCTTCTTCAAAATAACGCTCCAATACGTCTTGCACCTCCTGTGGATCCGCTTGGTCAGTGAAGGGGGTGAAATTGACAATATCGGAGAAAAAAACGCTGATCCGCTTTCGAGACCCGCCCAGCATCAGCAGGTCTGGATCGTCTTTAATTCTGTCCATCAGCACCGGTGAGAGATAACTCTCAAGGCTGCCGGCCAGTATGCCCTCGTAGCGTTCCATGACGGTCACCCGGTATACGCTGGAGAATAGATACACTGCAATCAACATCATTAGCACAGGCAATACCGGCAGCATCCAGCCTCCGAATAAAAAGGCGCCGAGTACGCTCGCAACGTAGAGAACGATCGTGCCCAGAGCCGTCAGGCTGAATACCAGCGTGCTTGCTTTCCAGCAAACCAGAACGAGCAGTGCGCTAAGCAGCACCGCTGCCAAAGCCCCAAACAGATCTCCGGTGGGCCGGATGAATTCACTGTTGAGTAACGAGCTGGTTGCGTTGGAGAAGACATAGGAATGGGGAAACAGACGATTGAGCGGTACCGGGCTGAAATCGCCGGATTGACTGTGCTGTGCCGATGTATCTGACAGGAACACCAGCTTGCCGGAAAAATCCAGCTGCCCATCGGCCCGCAGTAAATCCCAGGCGCTGTAGGACTGTGGGTAGTTCTCTGGATTCAATGGACCGGCCAGATTGACAATGAGATTACCCTGCCCATCAAGTGGCACGCTGATATCGCGCACAGATCCCCTGGTCCCACCGGGAAAATTCTTTAGGATTAACTCGGAGCCGTCTACTGGCATGATGTTTTCGATGTCATAGTCAAGATAAGCCGACAGGGCCTGCAAGAAAAACGACGGGATGAGGGTGCCATCAAGTTCGGCTACCAAACGAACCCTGCGAACGACCCCATCGGCATCCGGAATAATGTTCACAAACCCCACCCCGGCAGATTGCTCGGCGATATCTGCCAACGGGGCCATAAGGACGCCCGATGCCGAAAGCACAGTACCTGGCCTAACCGGTGGATTCAGGTCCAGGGCCAGCGATTCTGGAGGTGCTGCGGGCGAGACAGCACTGGAATAATCGAGCAGAAACGGGCTGATCACGTTTCCAGCGTTAACCACAGACTCGATCAATTCCTCGTTACCCGTGTGATCCGCCCACTCAACAAACATGACATCGCATGCGATGGCTTCGGCATTTCCTTGGGTCATTCGTTGGATCAGGTCGGCATAGTGGGTTTTCGGCCAGAAGGCGATACCGGAGGCCTGTTTCGAATAGTTGTCGAGATTGATGTGTACCAACGCATTGCTGTATTCGGGGTTCATGCCCAGGGTGTCCCGAATCTGGAAGCGGCTGTCGACCGTTTTGAGCTCAAAGTACTGCAAGGCTCTCGGGAATACCGTGATCAGGCCAAAAATGATCAAAAACACCAAGGCATTGCCCCAAGTCAAAGTACGAACCGAAACATGGTGCCCTGGGATACTCATGTCATCGGTGCTGTATAGCAAATATGGTCAAGGCGACATCGTTACCACTGGCTTGATGGGTCAAACTCTTTGCCGAAACCCCATCGCTCTGTGAGCCACGAAAAGCAACCCCCCCAATCACCGGCTCTTCCAAACGCTGAGCGAGAACGGCCCTCTTTCCTGCAGACTGCCCACCGTGGAGTTCTTCGATCAGGGCGTGAATTCGCTTAAAAAAACGTTTACGGCTCTTGCCCTTCGCCTTTTTGTAACTCACAAAAAGCTTCTCCAGTTTCTTCAGTCGCGTCTCTGAGGCAATCAGGATGAAGTTTTCCTCGCCAATATTCTGGTCCAGCACCAGCCAGCCCAGCGTACCAAAAGCGACTTCTGATTGCTGGCTTTTTCGGCCTTTAGCCGAATACAACAGCGCATAGTCGTCCAGGTTGGAACGGTAGCAGATGTAGAACCAACTCCCTTTGGAATGCTCAAAATTCAACTTGAGCGGATCACCCGAGTGGAGTGTAGCGCCTGCCTCGATCACCACCAGGTTATCAGTGCCAGTTGTCTGCTTGCCGATGAATCCATAACGGAAAGAGACCTCTCCCGCCTGTACGTTCAGAGCACTCGCCAGAAGCAGAACAATAAAACCTATCCTCAGGTGTTGGATTGGTTTAATTCTTTGCATTGAATTAATTCGCAACCTTAACCATCAGTTACCCTGCGTCGCGGTGTGGCCACCTTCACCGACCAGACTGAACGGTGCCCAGAAAATAGGATGAGCATAGGAGAATACAACCTTACCACTTTGCGGTTCTATGTAACCTGGCCCATCAATCAGATCCAAAATAGTCTGTCTCAATGCTTCAGCACGACTCAGTTTGGCATCTACTGCCTGCTTTTTAAACAGGCCGGTTGTTAATGCCTTGGCTGAGGCGGTTTCCACCGGCCAGTTGCTCACCAGAAGGGCCCGTGCACCGGCATAGAAAAACGCCCGACCTAAACCAGAGATCGCCTCAGCACCAGCCCCCTCACCGGCGCCGGTGTTACAGGCTGACAGGACTACCCAGTCTGCATCCAGGTGCAAGCCCAGCACCTCACCCATTGTCAGCAAACCATCTTCCTGCCCGCCCACAACTTCAGGGGACGATAATGCAAGTGCCGGCTGTACGAGCCCGTCCAGATCACCCGGAATCAGTCCATGAGTGGCAAAAGCAATCACCCTATAAGCTGAAAGATCCAAGCTTTTGACCTGGGATTCGTTAGCCGCCTCACCGGTGAATACATCCAGATCGAGATCAGCCTGAAGCGCACGGGCAATCTCGTTTACCTCATCGCGCGTATCTGGCAGTGGTGGTAACACGGTGAGATCAACTCTGGTCATCTCGTCGAGATTGTCAGCTTTAATCAACCCACGCAGCTTGACCGATACCCCCTGCGCTCCAATATTGTTTTCACTAGCTGTGCCAGTACTGGCTTGCAGTGCAGCCGCTAGCTGGACCTGTTCGGGCGAGAATACAGGGTCGGAAAACCCTGCGAAATTACGCCGGGTCCTCTTGCCGGAGGGCATAGCACGCAAAGTGCGCAAAGCACCTACTGAAGGCGATACGGTGACACTGTGTGTACGCGCCAGCCAGGGAACATCACGATACTCAGAAAAAAGCGTTTCGCTTGGGGCTGCCGGCTCGATTTCTTTTGTTGGCAGGACCGACAAGGGTAAGTAACCCAATGCTCGATGCGGTACGATGATCAGGTGTTTTTGCTGCCACCAGGCTGGCACGACGGGGCCGAGCAATTGCTCATAGAGCTCATAGGCTAGCGCCAATCCGAATGCCGGAATGGCGCCAAGGGTGCCCGCGTCGGGGGCAAGTGACAGGCGAATCTCGTTAACTTGCTCACCAAGATCGTCTTCGCCCAGATCGATTGCGGCGAAAGCGGGAGTCCCTGTCTTACTGATTGCCCAAACAAAGGAACGCTCTTGGCCGACAAAAAATCCGAGCAACGCCTCATCTGGTAGCAGGACAGATTTCGCTTGATCGAGAGACGGCGCCTTGGGATTGATCAGTTCAGCGTAATCGGGATAGTTGGCTTCGATTTCTTCCATCAGGGTCGAGCGGGCTTGACTCAGTTGGCTAACAGCAACCTTCAAGTCCTCGACCACATCTGGGTCCTGTTCGTCGCTGGGTTGTGCCAAGTGGTCGGACAGCAACCCGCGCATAGCGCTGATCTGCTGCAGCGCATCTTGTTCCTGACGCATCAGTTGGGCCAGTGCAGGATCTTTCGCCGCGGCCCGGGCGCTGCTCTTATCGAGCGCACTCTGAACGGCCCGGCCACGAGCTAGATCTGCCAGTTCGAAAGCCCTCGACAGATGCTTCTGGGCCAGGGTCGAGTTGGAAGCTTTAATATGCAGGTCAGCCAGCAAGCCAATATATCGCTCTAGAATCAGGGCCAGGCGAGCCTCCCGGACCGTTCCCAAAGTATCGTCATCACGGGACTTGCGTGCGCGGCTAAGCAGAATGGGCACCGTCTTCCTGAAACTACGCAGCGCTTGTTGATGTTCGCCCGCCTCGTTTTCCATGATGGCGAAAAGGGCCCCTAACTCGGCTGTCTCGAGATGCTGATCACCCAGAGCATCGCGCTTGGCCTGGTAGGCCTGCCCCAGGATATCTCGAGCCTGGCTGGCTTGGCCTGAGTAAAATAGAGTCAGGGCATAGTTGGGATTCTGATTGAGTAGTCTGTCCCGGGATTCAAGATCATCAGCGAGCCCGGTGTCGATGCGCGCATACCACTCGCTCGCAGCTTCCCAGTCCTCGCTCAAAACCAGAATATCAGTCAGCAATTGATGAGTTTCCTGCAAGGAAACAGAACTTGCTGGTGCGTCGATGGTCTGCCAGATCTCCAGGGTGGTGTCGGCCAGTGTCTCGGCCTCGTCGAAACGACCCTGCTCCAGCAATGCCCGGGCAAGCCCTGTAGTCGCATCTGCCGTGGCGTTGGAGTAGCGTCCGAAACCAGCCACCGATTCCAAGATCATCTCGCGCCAAATGATTTCAGCTTCAACCGCTCGCCCCTGGCGGATCAGGTTGTCACCCAGATTTTGCAGGTACCAGAGATGGATCCTGAGGTTAAGCTTGGGGATAAGAATATGCTCGCCTGAGTTCGGGGTATCTTTGTGTTGGCGAAAATTCTCCAATGCCTTGCGGTACAGTATCTCGCCAGCGTCGAGTTTCCCTGAAACCGCTAATAGCCGGGCTTCGGCGGCCCAGATTTGACTCTGCAATTCATCCCAGTCAATGACTTCCCAATACTTCCGGTTTTTCTGCTCCTTTGCCCACGTTGTCTTCACCTGACTCAGCAGCATTTCTGCATTCTGAAGATCATCACGGTACAGATAATACTGAACCAGAAGGATGCGCATAATCAGCTGTTCTGTTTCCGGATATTCCGATTCAGCCGCAATCACTATAGCCTCTTCAAGCAGCGATTTAGCGCTTAGCATCGAACCTATCTGCATTTCGGTACTGGCTGCTACTGTCAGTATCTGGGAATGTGCTTTCGATCGCATTTGTCCGGATGCATAACTCTTACGGCCATATTCAATAGCCGATCGGTAGTCTTCAATCTGCTGCCCGGAGCGGCCAACCAGCTGTGCCGCATCGGCCCGTGCGCGAAAGAAATCCACCAACTCTCCCGCGTCGGTGGTGTCAGGCGGCGTTGCGTTAGCACCGGCACGCAGTTTTTCTATCTCACCCAGGCTTTCTTCCCGCTTGCCGTCCAGAATGCTGGTGATATCCCGGATTGTCCGTGGTGGCGGAACGTGCTCAGTCCTCGCCAGTTCGGCTGTCACCTGTTTGGCTTCCTCGAGCGACATGCTTTCGGGCGGTGTCTTCGCATCTTCCGAGTCGACGGTGACTGAATCGGCTTCTTGCTCACATAAAGCCTCAATATTTTCATAACTTTCCCAGTCCCACTGCTGGAGCTGGGCTTGCCTGAATGCAGCAGAGTTGACTACACCGTTTTTGACAATCGCTTTTTTCATCGTTCTGGTCACAGCCGCTGAGTTGGCACTTATGCATGCACTGAATCTCCTATTGAAGGAGCCGCCACCCCAGATCTCTTCGGAAGTTTTTTTAATGACCTCAGAAAATGCCTGGTCCAATGCTGCTCCGGCCGATGGGAGTTTCTTGCCGCTTTTCTGCGTTGGACTGGGTGCGGTGTGTTCTTCCCTATCATGGTCGCGGGCGGCAAGCTCTGGTGGCGCAAAGATACCGAACCCGGTAACCAGCACAAGCCATGCGGACAGTAGAGATAACCGACTACAATGAACCCAGCGCTCTGCCGGCGGGCGGGAATGTAGTATTGGGCTTAGATGCATGTTCATCATAAGCGGGCTGTGGTTATTGACCGGCTAGCCGATTCTTTGGGAAAGCCGAAACTTTGCAGCTCCAGAACTCTGGAATCCCACAGGCTGAGGATTGCTCTATTGAAACGGTAATTACATCTGCTAGCGGGTGCACAGTTGCATCCGGTGACGTACATACCCCAGTAACGGTAGACACACAATAGTACAACACCTCTTAATCTCATGACCGAGTCTCCATACCGCTGGGTAGAATACTGCCTACCTCAACTACCTCAACTACCTCACGAAATCCTACCCCCTCTGACACACACGCAATAGATTCTCTGGAAATGTAACGGTATGATCTGGGAAATAACACCGGTCATTACAGGAATACAAATGTCGCTTATACAGAAACTTTACGATGCGCAGGAAGAGAAAGATCTTGAGAAATACAATGAGGTCGTAAGTGAGGATTACTATTGGGTGAAGCACTCGACAGGCGAGCACATACCCAGAGACGAACTGAGTAAATGGCTTTTGAGCGAAGGGGGCCCTAAGACTGAGAGTTTCCGGATCATCTATGAAAACAACGAGATCGGGGTGGCCCATTTTTTCGTTTCGTTCGATGACGGGTCAAGACAGGCAGTGCTTGCGGTATACATTATCAAAGATGGGAAAATAATCCGTTCAGAAACCGGGGCTACGAATGTCGTTTCGTAACATCAGTTAAGCCTGAAAGGTTTGACCCCATATCGCTTTTTGGGAGGAAATACTCACTAGTGGTAACGTGGATACGGGTGGTATGGGTGGAAGCAGTCGAAGATCTGCCCAGATCAAAGCGCTCACAGACTGAACAGAAAACGGAAGATACATAGGTGGGTCGAGGAATTTTCTACGGATACCGGATCGTTGCTGCGAGCATCGTCATCCAGATGATGTACCTCGGCTCTGTATTTACCTACGGTGTGTTGTTCCCAGAATTCGAATCCGAATTCGGTTGGTCACGAGCAAGCATATCAGGGGCCGCCTCACTGAATTTCTTTGTGTTGGGTCTCTTCGGCATTGTTATGGGGGCGGCGACCGATCGTTTTGGCCCACGAATAGTACTCACTATCTCGGGGATCATATATGCAATCGGTTATATCCTGTTGCACCGTGTCACCACCGTCCTTGAGCTCTATTTGTTCTACGGTATTTTATGTGGTCTTGGTATAGCGGCACTTGAATTTGCGACTTTGTCCACAGTTGCCCGCTGGTTTATCAAACGCCGGGGGATGATGTCAGGCATCGTTAAGGCAGGTGCCGGCGTCGGTCAGGTTGTTTTCCCGCTGGTTGCGGCGGTTCTGGTTACGGCGTACGGCTGGCGGCACGCCTGCCTGCTGATCGGAATCGGCGTACTGATAGGCCTCGTAGCGATGGCCCAGATAATGCGCCGCGATCCGGCAAAACTCGGCTTACAACCGCTGGGAGCAGAAAAGATCGGGGGGACTGCAGCTGAGCACACTGCGGTTGGGCTGAACTTAAAGGCAGTCATGGCCAAGCAACAATTCTGGATTCTGTGTCTCGCCAAGTTCTCTGATATGTTTTGCAGTTTTACTATTGTTATCCATATCGTGCCTTACGGTATCGACCAGGGTCTTGCGCCCTCGGTTGCGGTTGCGGTGCTTTCGACTATAGGTGGCTGCAGTATTATCGGGCGGATCTCGCTGGGTTCGGCTTACGACTTGCTAGGTGCAAAACGCTCGTTGATGATCTGTTTCGCCTTGTTATTAGTGAGTTTCATCCTGCTCCAGGCGATCACCGAGCCACGATTGCTGTTCTTGTTTGCGGTGATTTACGGTATCGCCCATGGGGGGTTTTTCGCTATCGTCTCCCCAAGCGTAGCCGATTACTTTGGTACCCGCTCCCATGGAGCGATATTTGGCACCGTTTTTTTTGCCGGAACACTGGGTGGCACCATCGGGCCACTGCTTGCGGGAAGCATCTTCGACCTGACTGGCAATTACGAGATTGCGGTTATGTTGCTCAGTGGGTTTGCCATTCTCGGGCTGTTGCTCGCCAGTAGGTTACGACCCTTGACGATTGCCAACCAGTAACCCGGCCTGCTTCTGGCAAGGCAGTGCGGATCTGACCCCTTACTCAACCAACGGCTAAGAGCTGTCACTGACCAGGAAAGCAGTGGTGGTCGTCGGAATTTCGAGAATAGTCGATCGCGGGTCGAGTGCTAAAGTATTGTTACAATCGCTAGACGTGGAACGAGCAAACCGATCTGTAATCAGCAGGTCGATGGTTCGGATCTGACTGGGGGTCCCATTTATCAAATCCCGATGATGCTTTAGGACAAGCGCGCGACAATAATACGCCATGGTAGAAGTTGAGAGTAATAAGGTCGTTATTGTCATGCCGGCATTTAATGCCGAGAAGACCTTAGAGCAAACATACCGAGAAATCCCCTGGGAGATCGTTCACGATGTGGTCCTCGTGGATGATCAGAGTTCAGATAAGACGATACCTCTAGCAAGGGAACTCGGCATCAAGCATATAGTAGCCCACGAGGCGAATCTTGGGTATGGGGGAAATCAAAAGACCTGCTACAGGTATGCCCTTGATCTCGGAGCGGATGTCGTCGTGATGTTGCACCCAGATTACCAGTACACGCCGAAGTTGATTCCCACGCTAGTCTCAATGATTTCATCAGGCCTTTACCCAGTGGTGTTGGGGTCACGCATTCTTGGTGGTGGCGCGTTGAGAGGTGGAATGCCTCGCTATAAATATGTTGCAAACAGGGTTTTGACGCTCTTTCAAAACTTATTGCTTGGGGAAAAATTATCTGAGTATCATACCGGCTTTAGAGCCTACTCCTCTGTTGTCCTTCGAAGCATTGAATTTGAGAACAATAGCAACAACTTTATTTTTGACAATCAGGTTATATCTCAAATCTTCATGGCCGGGTTTGAAGTTGCTGAAGTCACATGCCCCACTAAATATTTCCCAGACGCTTCATCAATCAGTCTTCGGCGTAGCTTGAGATATGGCGTGGGTGTTATCACTGTTTCCTGTATGCATTGGCTTCATAAAAGGAGAATCATGAGCTTTAAGATGTATGGCCGATCTAACGGGAACTGAGCCATTAATGTTTTATGTCTAAACTCACTATAGCTCACGAGCTTTATCGAAACACAATCCAGATAAGTGGATTAAGTATTTTGTGTATCGCTGCTGCCCTTAGTTCGCAGCTTTACTGGCTAAGTAGTCACGGGCTGCTTTTTCAATTCGGTGAGTTAGGCCTGCGTATCCCTTTAGCGCTAGTGGTTGGAGGAGGGCTAGCATGGTTTTTTTCTATCCTATTAAGAAAGGGCCTGCTGAATCCTGCCTTTAGTCTTTCAGGACCGATTGCGCAGAGATTTTGTGTAGGCACGAGCATAATTGTGCTGACTTCGATGGCCGCCTACCCTAATCATCCATTTGTTACATTGGGGATACTCTTAGGGTATTTGTCGAACCTGATTTGCTTTGATAGAGCCAGGAAAAAGCCAACTCAGATCAGTCCTAATTTCATTTACCGGCTGCTCTGTTGGGGAATTTTTCTGGTTTCGGTCGCATCAATTTATTTTCGTGAACCCGCATTATTTCATTCTCCGCGGTTTTGGGCGGAGGATGGAATGTTCTTTTTTGTGCATTTCTTCAATAACCGGGGCCCGATGGAACTGTTTTGGGGATTTGAGTACTACCGGCTTATTCATAATCTGACGGCGTATATCGCTGTGCAGTATGTGGCCCTGGCTGAGGCCCCGCTTGTGTTTACCCTGGTAGCCGCTTTCTTTACCGCGATCCCAATTGCAATTGTTTCATTTGGAAGGTCTAGTTATTGGGAGGCTGTGCCAAAGAAGATTCTCATTATCGCGTTGTATTTACTGGTTCCGTTTAGCCAGGAGACGTGGCTGAATCTTAATGGGATTTCCTACACACTCACGCTCGTAAGCGCGCTCATTTTGATGTCCCAGGTAACGCCTGCGAATTTGTGGCCTTATAGAGCTTGCCTGATGTTCGCTGGCTTATCTGGTGTTTTATCCTGTTTGTTTACGCCGTTTTTTGGAGTTCGAGCATGGATTAAGCGCGATAAAGAACATCTAGTTCAGTTTCTGTTGCTCTGTGTATGTTCGGTAATTCAATTCAGCGTGGTCTTTTATAGCGATTACATGACCGGCGAGGGAATTGACATGCGGATTACCCCGCCGTCTGCAGAAACAACGGTGCTTGTCGTATGGCTGAGAACATTGCTGACCGCGGTTTCTCTTCCGGCGACTATATATTGCGCCAATGCGTTCACTTCTGGACTTTCCTTCCCTGATCTGTATCTGCAATATTCGCTGATCTACGGACTCATTACCCTCGGAATACTAGGGTTCTATGTTCGGGGAACGTGCGACCTCGGAGTGGCGCTGCTGGCCGGATGCTTTTTGCTTCTAGCGGTTTTCTCGACAGTTTTTGGTGTTGGAGGCCCAGGGAACACGGCATTTCTCCATATTACGAATGGGATGCGCTATTTTTATATCCCGGCGGTGATGGTCACTCTCGTTATGGCTTCGCCCATTCTTTGCGCGGCAAACCCGACTTTGATGCTGAAAAAACAGATAGCTATCTACGGCCTGATGGCGCTCATCATCCACAATGGAGTTGATGGTTATGGATATTTGAATGTTTACGAGCAAGCGTGGCCAAAATGGGAAGAGCAGGCGAATCGTTGGCTAGAGAACCCGCAACATCCCATTCAAATCGCACCCGCCGGGTTCAAAATGCATCTGACCCCCCCGGGCGATAAATAGCGATCCGTTAATTAAGTTGCTAGACTTGCCATCGTGATCCACCATTCAGTTTGATGCCGATTAACAGGCCAGTAGCCCAAAAGAGCTATGTGCCGACACTACCCAAGGAGCGGCCTCAACCCAGGTAGGAGTCACACGGGCGGGCATCTGAGAATTAAGATAGACCGTTCGGTTTACTGATTAACCAATTAACACGAGATTTCCTGATGGGTCAGTAGTTTGCCCGAGAAATTCAATCTCCGTGCTAACTCCGAGGCTGTAGTTTGAAGATAGAGCGGCTGAGGTAGATTTAGCCGACCACCGTGTATAAAGATGAAGCTCTCGATTAACAGTCTGCGCATTGGAATTTTCCTAATTGCTTGCTCGACGCTGGCACTAGAGCTGAGTTTAGTGCGCGTTTTTGATGTTATCTTGACACCGAATATGGGCTATGCGGTTATTACCGCGGCCGTATTCGCATTGGGGTTGGGGGGAATCTATCTATATATAGTCCCAGTTAAAACAGAGGCGGGGGTGCGTAATACCATTTCGGTTTTATATATTGCCTTTGCAATCTGTGTGTTGGGGCTCCGGCCAGTTATTAATGAACTGCCTTTTAATCTGCAGGTAACAGAGTCGATCCCTATCCAGATATTTGGGTGGCTGGGAATGTACCTGACCCTGGTGGTCCCATTCTTTCTTTCGGGGCTGATCATCTCTTTGATGTTATCCAATTACTCCGCACAGGTGCATTCACTATATTTTTTCGATTTATTAGGGGCGGCGATCGGATGCCTTCTGATCGTGCCCTTAATTACAGGTTATGGGCCCGGAGGAATTCAATTTATTGTTGCCGGCATGGCTTTTCTTGGGGGTTCTGTATTTTTCGCCAGAACCAGTATACGTTTAGTGCTAGGCCTGATTGCGATCGTCTGTGTTGTCTACCCAGCGACACAGGATGGGTACCTGGAATACCGAGGCCATGCAAATAAACGTGATGTGGATCAATGGACCAAATCCGGCCTTAGGGACTACGTGATATGGGACCCCGTATCAAAGGTTGAGGTCTTTCGATCTCGCCCAGACGCCCTTAATTTCGCTTTAGATGGAGGTCAGCAAGGGTCCTGGCTCACCAAGTTCGATGGTAATTTCGACATATTTTATGACGCAATAGAAAAAAATCCGGATTCGTATTATTTCGGGCTCAACTCTGTCGTTCACCATTTTAAGGAAAAGAGTAACCCCGAAGTTCTTATCATTGGCGCAGCAGTCGGGGGAGAGATTCGGGCCGCTTTGGCATTTGATGCAAAGCAGGTTGATGGGGTCGAGTTAGTTAGTGAAATGGTTGATGCCGCACGTACGCGTTATTCACAGTACAGTGGCGGCGTGTTTACTCACCCGAAGGTGAATTACTACGCTAGCGAAGGCCGCACGTACTTGCGTTCGATCAACAAGCGGTACGACATCATTCAGATGTTCAGTAATCACACCAGCTCGAGTATGGCAGATGGTTCTGCGGCAGCCCCGGCCGCTTACCTGCAGACGGTCGAAGCATACGTCGAGTATTTCACCCACCTTAATGACGATGGTGTCATGCAGATTAACCATCATATCTACCCAAGAATGCTGACGACAGCTGCAAAAGCATGGAGGAGGCTGGGTAGATCTGATTTCTCAAGGCATGTCTTGGTCGCTGAGCGATGGGAGCCAGATAACTTACCGATCATGCTGATCAAGATGCAACCTTGGACTCAGGGCGAAGTTCAAAAGGTCATGAGTTATCTCAACCGGGAGAATCATAGATACACCAGGGAGGTTCCCCAGGAGCTGGCGCTTTCCCATCTTGTGACTGGTGACAATCCCTATCATGAGTCATTTACCGCCCCGCGCCGACAGTTGGCGCATCTGCGTTTCTGGCTGGGAACCCATCGCCAGAAAAGCCTGACCTACGATATTAATTTGGCACTTTCAAGTGCGAGCGGGGAGATCTTGGCGCAGCGGCGTCTTCCGGGGAAGGAGATGCGTGATAACGCTCCGGTAGAGTTGTTTTTTGATCCACCACTGATTAATCAAGGTGGATCACCGCTTACGCTTAGCCTTGTGGCAGAGCAGGCCAATGATGAGAACGGTTTTATCGTCTGGTCCCACAAGCAGGGTGGGCCACAGATAGATTTTCGTGGAGCGCCGCGCAGCTTTGTGCTTGTTTTTGACCCCAGCAACCCAGATTCAAACCTCATTCCGGCACGATATCTTGATCAAGATTTCCCCAAAAGCCGTGTCCCCCAATCGCAATATAACTTCTCTCCAGCCACAGATAACAACCCTTATTTTTCGATGATCCGAAGAACCTTCGAACGGGTTAATCCTGCGACGTCGCCCTTTCTCGATGGAGGCACGGCCTGGTTGTTAAATGCCCAACTCGGCAAGATAGTCTCCGCCGAGTGGTTAAGCCTGTTTATTGTCGGCATTGTTTCGATAGCTTTTTCAGGCGCCTTCATATTCTTGCCTCTTTTTTATTCTAAACGGGGCTGCGCGCGGTGGCCGGGCATGGGGGCTTACTTAGTCTATTTTTCTTGCTTAGGCGCTGGGTTCATATTGGTAGAGCTGGTGTTAATACAACTGTTTAAGAAATTGATCGGTTATCCGATCCACACCTTCGCTACAGTACTGTTTGCGTTGCTGGTTTCTGCCGGAATAGGGAGTTTAATGACAAAAAAACTCAAGATTGATACGGGTAATCGTTGGCGTCTGGTTTTCTTGGGAATTGTGTTCTACGGCGGAATCTTTACCCTCACCGCGGAATGGATATTTTATTTTTTCCTTTCCTATTCCACACCGATACGAATTGCAGTTGCGGTCGTAATTTTGTTGCCACTCGGATTTGGAATGGGCATGCCGCTGCCAATTGGGATCGCCCGACTGGGTAAAGTCGGACCTTTGGGAATACCGTGGGCCTGGGGAATGAATGGCTTTTTTACAGTCTTTGGGGGGTTCCTGTCAGTTTTACTGTCAGTCTATTTTGGGTTCAGAATCGTCCTGCTAGCTGGGTTTTCGATCTATTTGCTGGGGCTGATGATGTATGGCCGAATTCGGTTAGCTGAATCCTGAGATTTTGCGTAATTACAGTCCGGGTTATGTTAAAGAACCTCCGGCTCATCAAGTTGATTGCGTTGCCGCGTCAGCTGTTTTGCCCCAAATAATTTGAGCATAAAACCATTGTTTGTTTAAGGGTTTGCCCTTGTTGGTGCCATCGGAGTATTAATATTTCGTAAAATCAGAAAAGGCATTAATATTGAAAGATTCTGATCCAGATCAACGCCGAATACTATTATTACCTTCTAATGTTACATACAACAATAAAAAATTATCCCAATTTCTATACTGATTTTGCTCGAAGAGTTCGTCGCTGAACGCTTTTTATCAGCGGCGGGTAACCAGAAGATTGTCGAGTAGGAAACGAAACCAGAACCGAAAGAGGAGAAACAGATGACGCATCAAATTGACCGTCGTAGATTTATTCAGGGAACGGCTGCGGGTGGCCTGGTCGCCGCAACGATGAACACACCTTTGATTCGGGGCGCCTATGCGGCTGACCCTCTTTCGGTCGTTGATTGGGGGCCACCTTGGATCGAAAATACGAAACAAATCGGTGCCGCATGGGGGAAATCACCGATAACGTGGACGCTTCATTCCGGTGGTGCTGCATCGATTTTACCTAAGATCAAGGCGTCCTGGCCGAACCCCCCGTATGACTTGATCGATGTCTGGAGCCCAGTATTCAATTCGATGATACGTGAGGGTTGGGCGGAAACCGTGACTCTTGAGAATTGCCCGAATATGAAGAACATTCCCGAAGGGTTTATCTCGAAGGACGAAAACGGCAACTGGAAAAACATTCCGCGTGGGTCAAGCGGTATTTTCTTCACCTATGTTCCCGAAAACTGCCCAATCGAAATCAATACGATTGAAGATTTGCTAAACCCGAAATTAAAAGGCCAGATTTTGTGGCCAAATCCGACGTTAAACACTAACCTTCAGGTGATTGCATTGGCCACCGCACGAGGTGGCGATCAGTTCAACATGGAACCGGGCTGGGAGTTCTTGGAGGAATTGGCAAGATCTGGCAACATCGGCCGGGTGTCTGCAAATACGTCGGACGTTATTACCTCTTTAGAGACTGGCGAGACCTCGATTACCTTTGTTGACCAGGGCACCCTGGGCGGTATCAAGGGCGCCAAACTTCGGCACCTGACCAAGACACATGAGTCGATGAAGACTTTCATGTTCGTATCAGGTTGGGTCGTGATGAGCAGTTCCAAAAATAAGGACCTTGCTTTTGATTTGGCCAACTACTCCATCACCAAGGAGAACATGGAGCTTTATTACCAGGGAACAGGGGAAGTACCGGTCCATGTGGAAGCCCAGCACGCGATCGAACATCTTAGATTCTCGCCCGAAGAGGTCGATAAATTTGTTGTCGTTCCTGACTGGGATCACCTTGGAACAGAATTAGATGGTTGGAATAAAAGATTTGAAAAAGATATCGTGCAATTACTTTAATTTACCCTTCGGGAATGATTGAGAGCCCCCGCCTTGGCAGGCGGGGGATTAGCCGGGTCGCTGTCACGGGACTATCCTTGGGCAGATTCCTGCTATTCAAGCGGTAGGGTCGAATGGGCCGTACGGTGACTCAGTTACCGTACGGCGTTGTCCGGGAGGGGTATCGATGCTAAAGGGTCGCGGCACATTGTTGCTGTTGCTTCCAGGGCTGGGCTTGTTTCTGGCTCTTCTTGTATTGCCACTTGCGAATGTAGTCGAAGAAAGTTTCCGCTTGTTCGTCCCAGGGCGTATTGGTTCGGCCAAGGACGCACCCTACACTTTATTCAATTACACGGAACTGATTGAGCCGGCATACGTATTTTATCTCCTGGAAACGTTTCGCTTCGGTTTCGTTTCTTCACTCACCGCTCTGGTGATTGCTTTCCCGATCGCTTATGCGATGGCCCGCCAGGGGTCCCCTTTGCTTCGCAAATTATCAATCGGTTTTCTGATCGGGATGCTATTCCTCAGCACGCTGGTTCGGGTTTACGCCTTACAGTTGACGTTCGGTCCTACCGGCTATGCCAAGCTTATCTCGGGCCTACTGAATGTTTCACCAAATGGCCGTTTTTACACCGAGTTAGTAGTTACGTTTGGCCTGTTGCATTACTTAATCCCTATTTCGGCAATCACGCTTTTAGGCACAATTCAGAATGTCAATCCGAAACTGGCCGAGGCCGCGCAAGTGCTAGGGGCCTCACGTCTGAAATCCCACTTCACGATCACGCTACCGCTTTGCATTCCGGGGTTGCTTTCTGCGTTTTTGATCTGTTTTACCCTTTGCTTAAGCGCCTTCGTGGTTCCGATGATTCTAGGTAAAGGAAAAGTGCTGTTCGTTTCGAATCTGATATATGCCCGATTCAGTGAAATCGCAAACTATCCTAGCGGTTCGGCGGTCGCTATCATAATGTTGGTTATTGCCCTAATGACCATCTATGGAGTGACACGGGTTGTTTCGACACGTGTGGTTCAAGACTGATGAGGATATAGTCATGAGGCGGCTCATAGATAATATTGGGATGTGGCTGGGTATTGCTAATATCCTCATCGTTCTTGTATTTTTAATTTTCCCAATCGCTGTTGCCGTGATGATGTCGTTTGACGCCAGGGATTATCTTGGTCGATTTCCTCCCCAGGCCTATTCAATTCGCTGGTATGAAAGCTTTTTTTCTGATGCTTATTACCTGCAAGGCCTCACGACTAGTTTGATATTAGCCGTCATCGCGACATTCGTGTCGACCACCGCGGGAGTCAGCGCAGCGATAGTGCTTGACCGACACACGGGCCGAGGCAAAGAAGTCCTTGAATCACTATTCCTTTCTCCCCTAGTGGTCCCAGCAGTGGTAATCGGCTTCGCGCTTCTTCTGTTTTTCTCCTTGCTCGGCATCTTTGATGGGTTTACTCGGTTGTTGGGTGGCCACATCATCATTACATTCCCTTATACGGTTCGTACGACCCTCGCAGGTTTGGTGGGAATTCGCAAAACCCTGACCGAGGCCGCAATGGCTCTGGGCGCAAATGAACGACGAGCATTCTGGGATGTTACTTTCCCGCTTGCTCGCACTGGAATTGTTGCCGGCGCCGTATTTGCCTTTGCATTCTCCATGGACGATATTGCCGTAAGCCTGTTTCTGACGTCGCCCGACACCTATACACTTCCGGTCGCGATGGTTAGCATGATGAGGACAAATTTCGACTTGACGATCGCTGCTGCCGCGGTGGTACTGATGGTGTTTACGTTCTTGTTGATTCTGGTATTGAACTGGACTATCGGCTTGGAGAAGCTGATAGGACAAGGGGTTTTTCGCTCTTAGAAGGGTGCTTGACATGAGTGTTCTTGAACTTTTGCACGTGACCAAGCGGTTTGGCACCTTCGTTGCCGTAGACGACGTATCGTTTACAGTTGATAAGGGGCAGATTGTGTCCCTGTTAGGGCCCAGTGGTTGTGGAAAAACGACCACATTGCGAGTGATATCCGGGTTTGAGGAGGCCGATCAAGGGTCGGTTATCTTCTCGGGCAAGGATATGAAAGGCAGACGGCCCTACGAGCGCAATGTTGGCCTGTTATTCCAAGATTATGCCTTGTTTCCCCACATGACGGTCGAACAGAACGTTGCTTACGGCTTAAAGCAACGAGGGTTTGAAAAGACCGGAATTTTGAGTCGGGTAGGTGAGATGCTGGATCTGGTGAAACTGAAAGGGTTCGAGAAACGTCGTCCATCCCAGCTCAGTGGTGGGCAGCAGCAACGTGTTGCACTCGCAAGATCACTCGCGATTAGTCCCGAAGTCGTGCTTTTGGATGAACCGCTATCGGCTCTGGACGCAAAGTTGCGCCAGGAGCTTCGGTTCGAACTCAAGGAAATTCTCAGTGAGGTTGATGCCACCACTATTGTCGTCACTCACGATCAGGAAGAGGCGATGAGTCTCGGTGAGCGAGTCATCGTAATGAGCGACGGAAAAGTCGTGCAGCAGGGGCCTCCGACTGAAATCTACGCGAGCCCAAGGACCAGATTCGTCGCTGAGTTTATCGGTCGATCAAATTGGTTTTCTGGTGTTATCGGAGCTGTCACCGAACCCGGGGTACGGGACTTCAAAACCGGGGGTGGTCTTGGCTTGTTGGTTCCCGAACCAACCGAGATGACAACAAGCAACGATTATGATATCTGCATCCGCCCCGAACGAATCCAAATAAACGTCACTGATAATCTCTCGCACAACCACCCAATCAACACGTTATCGGGAACGATTCGGGACGTTGCACATCTTGGCGCCGACATACACTTCGTGATCGAAGTTGCCGGCAGACACCTGATAACGGCAACCGAGCAATATAACGGACAATCACTTGAGCGGGCGGGCCAAGATGTCGCCCTGACGTTCTCTCCACACGATTGTATTATTGTACCTAGTAATTCATAAACTCAAATATCATTTAACGGCAGAAGTATTGTTTTATCGCTGTTGTCGTCTCGATGCTCCTTCCCTATCCCTGCGCTATATTCGCAGCAGATTCATCGATCCAGTCAAGTTGAAAGAGTCGCCCATAGCCATCGATGGCATCGGTGATCCCGGCGCGGCGCAGGCAATCCCACATCATCCCCTGGGTTGAGCAAACCACCGGCTTCTGAGCCGCGTCTTCTATCTCCTGTAAAACGTCGAGTGTGCGGATGCCACCGCAACTCACGAAGATAGCATCGGCGTCGTCGCGGTCTATACTCAGCGCGAAATCCCGGATATATGACGGCGAAATACGGCCCATAGCCTCACCATCTTCAATGTTCAAACCCTGAATATCGAGAACCTCAAATCCCTTCTGCCGTAGAAATACAGCCTCCATCGTGTTGACCTCATCGAGATAGGGTGTAGCCACCACGATCCGTCGCGCCTCCAGTCGGCGGAGCGCATTGACAACGCCTGAGACCAGCGTTGTTGGTTGAGCCCAGGGAGCACCCCGCTTGATTTCGGCCATCACGCGATCTTCGCCGTTGACGATCGAACCGGAGGTGCAAACATAGCAGACGACATCTGGATGTGCTTCTGGCTGTAAGATCGACGCTGCCTCGGCCATGCCGTCGATGTGCAGGGCAAGATTGGCAACTGTGCAATCGTTTTCGGTTCTCAGTCGCGTGATGCTGGCACCTACACCCTCGGGCACCAAGCGAAAGATGTTTTCTTCGCCGACGAGATCAGTGGAGAGAATTATGAACCCGAGCTTGGCCCGCCAGTGAGTGCCCTCATCGTATTGCACCTTGCGAATCGCGGATCGTACTATTTCGCTGGAAGAAGCCTGTGCCATTACATTAGAATTCGACATTTCCATCTCCATTCAGAAACCATACTGTTGTGGCCAAGGAATAGGGATTCGCGTCTGGCAGATATGGAGCCTTGCGCTATCAGTATTGCCCGAAACTTGGCTTTGTGTGTTTTGTGTCGCCCCTGTTTCTCCCGATGGCTATGCCACCCCTCTCCTCTTTGGACTACAGCACACAATTTGCGCCTTTTAGCCCCTGTTTTCAAGCACTCATACCATGCAACAGCCACAGGGCATCCTGCCTGGCATGCGACAGCTCAGGCGATATCAGGAAAGGGGCGCCGATTTCTTGCTATAAGAAACATTCTTTTATTCCCGGTATACAAGCGCTTTATCCTGGCTTTCATTTACGGGACTGGGGCATGTTATTCGAGTAGCACCATAGGCACCGCCATCCCCCATGAAACCTAACCCGAGATCATGGTCCAAACGAATCCACATGATCGCCGAGCGTGGCCTGCAGAACTCCTTCAATCCATGACACCAAAGCTTTCCTTTTTCTGACACCCGCCTTGCTTGCCCACCTCTTTTGGGACACCACCTGTCAGTCTGCCCGCAAGATTCATCCTTATCTTCTCCACAAGGTAATGGGGTGGAGAAATGAATTG
>PVBE010384438.1_pt1 | contig 20849 bp, 19 predicted proteins | sample 1631181 | NCBI WGS metagenome assembly PVBE01 (sample SAMN08397723, study PRJNA350692) | Marine metagenome, whole genome shotgun sequencing project. | isolation source: water | place: Pacific Ocean | collected 2012-04 | reverse complement strand
CACCCAGCCCGCCGTTGCCGCCTTCGCCTCCGGCTCCCGCGTTGCCCTGGGCGCCGTACGCCTCGATCGTGACGGTGTCGGTGCAAGAGGGGATCGTAAAAGGCTGCACCGTGCCCGTGTACTCGTACGTGCGCGTGCCGTCGCATGGGATCGGGACGCACTCCGTGTCGCCGCTTCCCGAGTGGAACGGCGGGCACTCGCCGCAGATCCGCCCGCCGATGGTATTCGTGCAGGTGACGAGCGGGTCGCATCCGCCGTGGTCAGCGAGGCACTCGTCGATGTCGGTGCACCCGGTGTCGCCGTCGCCCTCGTATCCCGACGGACACGCACCGCACGTGTGGCCGCCGGGCGTGTTCGTGCAGGTGACGAGCGGGTCACAGCCGCCGTTGTCGGTGAGGCACTCGTCGATGTCGGTGCACCCGGTCTCCCCGGTTCCGGTGTAGCCATCGGGGCAGGCACCACAGACCCGTCCACCGGGTGTGTTGGTGCAGGCGGTGAGGGGGTCACATCCGCCGTTGTCGACCACGCATTCGTCGATGTCCGTGCATCCGGAGGAGCCTGTTCCGGTGTAGCCGGCCGGACACGAACCACAGGTGCGGCCGCCGGGAAAGTTGGTGCACGACGTCAGTGGGTCGCATCCGCCGTTGTCGGCGAGGCACTCGTTGACGTCTGTGCATCCGGTGGAGCCTGTTCCGGTGTAGCCATCCGGGCAGTTTCCGCAGAGGCGCCCGCCGGGCGTGTTCGCGCACGACGTCAGTGGGTCGCATCCGCCGTTGTCGTCCATGCACTCGTTGATGTCGGTGCACCCGGTGGAGCCTGTTCCGGTGTAGCCGGCCGGACACGGACCGCAGGTGCGGCTGCCCGCGATGTTGGTGCACGTGCTGAGGAGGTCGCATCCACCGTTGTCGATCAGGCATTCGTTGATGTCGGAACATCCGGTGTAGCCGGTGCCATCGTAGCCGTCCGGGCAAGCGCCGCATGCGCGCCCGCCCTCGGTGTTGATGCAGCGGGTCAGTGGGTCGCATCCGCCGTTGTCGATCAGACACTCGTCGACGTCGATGCAGCCGGTCTCGCCGTTGCCCGTGAACCCCGCGGGACAGGAGCCGCAGGTCCGTCCGCCGCCGATGTTCGTGCACGCGGTCCTCGGGTCACACCCGCCGTTTGCGGTGAGGCACTCGTTGATGTCGATACAGCCGGTCTCGCCGCTGCCGATATACCCACTGGGGCAGGTCGTGCAGGTACGACTGCCGACGGTATTCTGGCACCGGGTCAAGATGTCGCATCCGCCGTTTGCGGTGAGGCACTCGTCGACGTCGAAGCAGCCCGAATCCCCGTCTCCGGTGTATCCGAACGGGCACCCCCCGCAACGCCGGCCGCCGGGGATGTTGGTGCAGGTCGTCAGCGGATCGCAACCGCCGTTGCCGACCAGGCACTCGTTGACGTCGACGCAGCCCGTGTCTCCGTCGCCCTCGTACCCGAACGGGCAGATGCCGCAGCGTCGCCCCCCGGCGAGGTTGGTACAGCTCGTCAGCGGGTCGCACCCGCCGTTGCTGATGAGACACTCGTTGATGTCGACGCAACCGGTCTGCCCGGTGCCCGAGTAGCCGTCCGGACACGGGCCACAATCGCTGCTGCCCGCCTGGTTGATGCAGCGCGTGAGCGGGTCGCATCCGCCGTGGTCAGCGAGGCACTCGTCGATGTCGATGCACTCGGTGTCGCCGTGGCCGGTATAGCCGAGAGGACAACTTCCGCACTCCCACGTACCGGGACGGTTCGTGCACGTGACGCGGGCGTCGCAGCCCCCGTTTCGGACGAGGCACTCATCGATGTCGACACAGAGGGTCTCCCCGCTGCCGTCGTAGCCGATGGGACAGGGGCCGCACAGGCGCCCGCCCAGGCTGTTGGTACAGGTGGTGAGGAGATCGCATCCGCCGTTTTCGATCAGGCACTCGTCGACATCGGTGCACTCGGTCTCGCCGTCGTCTTCCCACCCGTCGGGGCACGGGTCGCACGAGCGCCCGCCAGGGGTGTTGCGGCAGCGCCGCCGATCGCTGCATCCGCCGTTTTCGATGGCGCACTCGTCGATATCGCTGCACCCGACCTCGCCGCTGCCATCGTAGCCCTCCGGACACGGACCGCACTCCCTGCCTCCCGGGAGGTTGTTGCAAACGGTCAACGGGTGACAGCCGCCGTTGCCCGACAGGCACTCGTCGATGTCGTCGCACTCCAGACCGTCGCCAGCGAAACCGGCCAGACAGGCGCAGACCGTGCCGCGCCGACTCTCGGTGCAGCTCGCGTTCTCGGAGCAGACGTCGGTGTCGCAATCACAGTCGTCCGGCTGCCCGTCCCGATCCTCGTCGAGCGAGTCGTCGAATCCCTCGCACGCGTCGCAGGCATCTGGCGTCCCGTCTTCATCGACATCGCGGCTGTCGTCACCGACGTCACAGCGATCACATCCGTCTGGAACCCCATCGTCGTCGTCGTCCGCGTGGTCGTCGAACCCGTCGCAGTCGTCGCAGTCGTCGGGCACGTCGTCGTTGTCGTCGTCCGCGCTGTCGTCGCCGCCGGCGCACAGGTCTTCGCCGTCGCAGACCCCGTCGCCGTCGGAGTCGTCGGCCGGAGCGAACGGACAGGGATCACAATCGTCCGGGACGCCGTCGCGATCGGTGTCCAGGCCGTTGTCGTTGCAGTCATCGCACCCGTTCGGGATGCCGTCTCCGTCGGTGTCCAGCCGGTCGTCCTCACCGGGGCACGCGTCGTCCTCGTCGCATACCTCGTCGTCGTCCTCGTCGCCGCACGGCGTCAGCGTGCAGTCGCGTTCGCACCCGTCGCCGTTCTCTTCGTTTCCGTCGTCACACTCCTCGGTGTCACTGACGAAGCCGTCGCCGCAGTAGCCGATGACCGGGGCGTCCGTCGTGTCTGGGAGCACACCGATGTCGAACCCATCTGCGCCCCCCCCGCCGGTGTCGAAGACGTCGAATCCGGGCTCCAGCGCAACACCGGATCCTTCGCCGCACCCGACGACGAACATCCCCCATGCGAAGGCGAGAAGTACGAAGCCGAATTGGGCGATCGGCCGTGAGACACCGCGCATGTTGCCTGTCGGGGCGTGAGGGAAACGTCCACGACAGCGTACCTCTACCGCCGTTCGGGTCAACGTCCGCGCGCACGATCAGGCCTGAAGGGGCCTGTCATCGGCCGGCGTGCTCAGGGTTCGAACGTGAACGCGCCCTCGAGCGTCGCCGCCGAGAAGGGGGACTGTACCGTCACGTCCACGGTGCCGGTGTCCGCGGCGACGGCGGGTGTCGTGACCGACAGCAACGCGCCGGATCCGTCGACCGCGACGTCGAGCCCGAGCTCGGTGCCGAAGCGGACGATCACCCCGTCGACGAAGCCGGAACCGGTCACGTCGACACGGGTTCCGCCGGCTTCCGGACCGCGGTCGACGGACAGCTCCTCGACCGAGATCGGATCGAAGACGTCGAGCGGCTCGGGTACGGCGACGAACTCGAACCCGTGCATGAGGGTCACCTCGTGGCGGCCGGCATCGATCGGTGGCGAGAGGAAGGAGATTTCGGTGTCGGAGTCGAACGAGACGTCAAAGGCTTCCTCGTCTCCGACGAAGACCTGCTGGGGCTCTATCGCCCCGTCGAAACTGCTGCCGAGGATGGTGACACGATTGACCCCGACGGTCGGGACCGCGTCGGGCTCGATGCCCGTGACAGTCACCGGGTCGACGTACGCGAACCCGTCGGCGATCGCTGTGCCTTCGAGCAGGCTCCCGACCTGCACGACGATGGGTCCGCGTGCCTCCGACGGGGGCGCGACCAGCGTCATCGACGTACCGTCGTCGGCGAACTCGAAGGTCTCGGGGTCGGCGTGCTCGCCCTCGAAGCGGACATTGATGCCGGCGAAGTCGACCAGACCGCTTCCGTGGAAGGTCACCACCGTTCCGCCGGCGCGATCGAGCGCGAAAGGCTCGTGTCCCGCGATCCGCAGGGGGTCGAGAAAGACGTAGGGCTCGTCGAGGTCGATCCGCTGTTCGCCCAGCTCGACCGACACCGACGCCCGGCCGGCGGGCACTTCGGGTGTGACCACCGTCAGTGTCTCGGTGTCGACGAACTCGAGCCCGCTCCCGAAGTCCCCGCCGAATCGAACGAGGTTTCGCTCCCCGGCGATGAGATTCCGGCCGGTGAACGTCACCAGGTCACCTCCCGCAGCTTGCCCGAAGAGGGGCTCGAAACCATCGACCTCGGCCACGAGCTCGACCTCGTAGGTGAACCCGTCTGCGAGCGTCGCCGAGTTCGGTCCGCAGACGACGGTCACGTCGACCGGCCCCGGCGAGTCTCCCGGCGGCGTGCGCGCATCGAGGGCGCGGTCGTTGACGAAGGCCACCGAGAGGGCCTCGTTGACGCCGAACCAGACCGAACAATCGCGCGCATAGCCGTGGCCGATGACGCCGATCTGCTCTTCTCCAGCGAGTGCGCCATGATCCGGCAGCAGCTCCTCGACGGTGTGCGCTGGTCGGGTCGGGGGGTCCGTCGCAGGGGCGGCGTCGGTGCGAGGGGCGTCGTCCGAGGCGTCGTCCGAGGCGTCGTCCGAGGCGTCTGCGTCTGTGCCGCCGGTCACGTCGGCTGCGTCTGCGTCGGTGGTGCTGTCGGTCTCCTCGGCCCCGCAGGCGGCGAGAAGGAGGACGAGAAGGCAGGCGGTGCATCTTGCGGGCATCGGGAGCTCCGGCGAGGGACGGCGCACGCATTCTCGAAACCTCGCGCCTTCGGGGCAAGGGTTTCCTGCGTTCGTCGAAGAAGCGGTCGCCACCCGCGCGTCGCGGCGACAGCGGGGGCGCTTGCGCCGAGCGACACAAACCGCAATGGATAGGTCCGATGACCGCCGATGTCCGATGCTCCTCCCGACTCCAGCCCACACAACGCATGGCCCTCACGCCTTCGACGATGGTCCCCCTCGGCACTCCGGCCCCGGATTTCGCGCTTCCGGAGCCTCGCACGGAGGGCACGGTGCGGCTTGGCGACTTCGCCGGTCGGCCGCTGCTGGTGATGTTCATCTGCAACCACTGTCCCTATGTCATCCACGTGCAGTCGGAGCTCCGGCGGCTCGACGCCGATTACGGGGATCGGGTCGCCATCGTCGCGATCAACTCGAACAGCATCGCCACCCACCCGCAGGATGGGCCGCCGCACATGGCGGAGCTCGCGAGTGACCAGGGCTGGCGGTTTCCGTTCCTCTTCGACGAAGACCAGGCCGTCGCGCACGCCTACGCCGCGGCGTGCACCCCGGACTTCTTCGTCTACGACGCGAGCCACGAGCTCTTCTATCGCGGCCAGCTCGACGACTCCCGGCCGGGCATGGGCGAGCCAGACGGCCGAGACCTGCGCGTGGCCCTCGACGCCGTAGTCGCCGGCGCGGCCCCGCCGGAGCCGCAGATCCCGAGTGCCGGCTGCAACATCAAGTGGCACCCCGCGTGAGCGCCGGCCGCCAACTCACGGCGCGCCGGCGCGGCACGCCGCTCGTGCTCTTCGCATCGCTGGCCCTTGTCGCCAGCGCGTGCGGCGGCCGATCGGTCGTGCCGACACCTCCGGAAGGCTGGCCGGCGATCCGGCTGATGAACGAGGAGGTGGTAGACCCGACCAGCATCGCCGGCACCTGGGCCCAACGGCAGGTCGTGACCACGGAGACCCGTGTGCCGTTGACCGGCACGGTCCGGGCGACCAGCACGACGCTGCTTCTGTTGAAGGTGACCCAAGACGGCGCCGACGCGACGGTCGTGGGTCACATCTGCGACCTGCACATCGAGAGCGGAAGCGCCCTGGCCGACACCGTCGTGCCCGACGCATTCGTCCGGGCGATGCCGCCGCGAGAGGCGCCCGCTCGGTTCGAGGCCGTGCCCGACGCTGTCGAGACCTCGCCCGAGGATCGCATCGAGACCTCGCCGGTCGAAACCGCGCCCGGCGGTTATCGGTTCCTGCAGCAGCCTGCCCACGAGGTCCTCGGCGCCAACCTCACCGGCCCGGACGATCCGCTCCCTACGGACCCGGCGGATCCGCGGGTCGTCGACAGCGACGGCGACGGTGACCCGGGCGTCACGATCGAGGTGACGGGGCTGTCCGGCGGAAGGATGTTCCTCGTGCAACGTGCCTGGCGCGAGCTCGAGAGCCGGTCGGTGACGCCGACGACGATCGACGGCGTGATCCGCTGGGGCTTCGAGCGCGCCGTGCTCGGTGCGACGAGCCGCATGCTTCGCAACCAGCGAGAGTCCGCGGCGACCACGGACCCGGCGCAGAACCACTTCCGCACGACGCGGGTGCGCAACGACACGGACTGCGCGGCGATCGTCGCGGCCGGGCCGGCGCTCTTCGAGCGATGAGGTCCGGCGCTCAGCGGTCTCGATCCACCAGGACGACTCCGGCCGACTCCCGCCATTCGTCGAAGGCCGCCGTGATGGCCGCATCTTCGTAGGAGAACCAGGCCTCGCGGAGGCCGCGGCGTTCGAGCAGGGCCTTGATAGGTCCCACGCCTGGAGGAGCGACGACGACAGAGGCGCTCTCGGACCGACAGGCGACGGGAGAGTCTCCCCGAACGGTGCTGGTGCTCCTGCCCGGAATTGGTGACCCACCCCAGGAAGCCCAGGGCCTCGCTGCCACGGAGCAACGAGCGGGCTGTGGTGGGCCCACTGCCCCGAGGCGCGACAACGGCAGCGGAGTTCCGGGCGAAGTGGGGTGGGTCGCTATTTCGGAGCAGGAGCACTAGAGTCCGGCGCGTTCGTCGACCTGCACTCGGATGACGCCATGTTCGGATGTCGGCTCGGTCTCGCGACGCTTCTGGTCTTGTCGTGTGCACTCGCAGCCTGTGACGACCTCGCTCTGTTCGACGACCTCGACGGCGCTCTCGACGCCGTGAGCGACGTCGATGCCGGGGCGGATTCCGGCGACGTCCTGGTCGATCCGAGCGCATCGGCAGACTCGGACATCGCGCCTGATGTTCCGGACTCCGATGCCGATGCCGTCACAGTGCCGGAAAACGCCCTCGTGCCGCGCTTCGAGGCCGCGGGTGGGTTCTTCCGTTCGCCCTGGCCGTCGGACCATCGGCTGCACCCTGACGGAACGCCGGACCTGGCTGATTTTCCGCACGGAGACACCGGGATCATGGTCGTCTTCCGCGCGGCGATCGAGGGCGTGATCGACGGGTTCTCGACGATGCCCGTCGTCTACGTGCCGTTCACGACCCCGATCGACGATGTCCCCCTCCCGGACCCCGCAGTGACCCTCCGCCCCGGGGCGATCGCACAGCTGATCGACGTCAGCGAGGAAGGCTGCGGCCGCCGTGTGCCGGTGATCCTGCAACACGACGCCGAGGGCGATGACTACCGTCCGCCGGGCGTGCTGAGCGCCTCGCCGGTGCCCGGGTTCGTGCTGGATCCGGCGACGACGTACGCCTTCGTCGTGCGGCGGGAGTTCGGGTTCGAGATCGGGCGGCCGCTCGTCCCGCCGGCCGCGTTCGAAGAGGCGCTGGTCGGAGAGTCCGACCACCCGGCCGCGGCTTCCCTGGAACCGCTCCGACGATGTCTCGCCGACGACGCGTTGAGCCTCGACGCCGTCGGAGTGGCGGCGGTGTTCACGACCCAGGATCCGGTCTCCGAGCTCCAGCGCTTTCGCGACGCCGTCGTCGACCCGGAGCGCACGCCAGCGCCGGCGCTCTCCGAGCTCGTCGTCGATCCGGACCAGAGCCCCGAGGGATTGTGGACCACCTACATGGGCACGTACGAGACGCCCATCTACCAGGAGGGTGCATCGCCCTATGGCGTGGGTGGTGCGCTGACGGCCGACGAGAGCGGCGAACCGGCGATCCAGCGCTGGGAGACGGTGCCGATGCTGGTCACCTACCCCGCGCACATCGAGGGTCCCCATCCCGTCGTCGTCTGGCTCGACGGCACCGGTGCCAGCCTGCGCTCGCACCTGCGTCGCAACCCCACGCGAGACCTGCTCGAGGCCGGCATCGCGGTCGCCACGTTCGCCCCCCAATTCCACGACACCCGCGCGGTTCCGGGCTCCGACCCGGTCGCCCACGGCTTCAACTACACCAACCCGATCTCGGGGCGGGCCGTCTTCCGCCAGCAAGCGTTGGACACGAGTTACTTCGTTCGGGTCCTCCGCGAAGCGGTGGCGCTCCGCGATGGGTTACCGGAGCTCGACGTGTCCCGCCTTCTCTATGGCGGACACAGCCAGGGCGCGCTGGTCGGCACCCTGATCGCCGGCGTCGAGACGGAGTTCGTGGCGTACGTGATCAACGGCGCCGGCAGCTACACCTCGGTGACGATCGAGGAGCGCGTGGACCCGATCGACATCCAGGCCCTCGTCCGCGAGCTCTTCGCCCTGCGGCGCGACATCGACACCCATCATCCGATCGTCCAGATCGCCCAGCTCGGCGCCGACGTGGTCGACCCGCACAACTACGCGCCCCGATGGTCGGGACACGCGGCGAATCTGGGCGGCACGCACCTGTTCATGGTCAACGGCATGAACGACCCGACGACGTTCCCGCGGAGCATGAACGCCCTGACCATCTCCGGCGACCTGGCGCCGGTCTTTCCGGCCGGTTGGGACGTCGATCCGTGGGGCGTCTGGGATCGCGATGAGGAGCCGCCACCCATCTCCGGCAACCGCGAGTCGCCGGACGGCACGCCGCTCACCCTCGCGTCGTATCTATCCGCGACGACCGGGCACTACACCCTGCGCAACGTGGACGAGGTCAGCGCAGCCGCGGTCGGCTTCTGGCAGACGGCGCTGGAGGGCACGCCGCGGCTCGATATACGCTGATTCATGTAATCCGTGTATAGTCAGCCGCAGCCCTCGCGTTCTGGTCCACGATGACGATCGACTTTCTTCCAGCGACGTTTGCCGCTCAATACAGCGACCTCTACACGGCGCTCGGGGAACAAAGGGCGATGCACCTGCCGGAGTTGCCTCCCGGGACGCCAACGGCCAAGACCATTGATGGGGCCAGGCACTGGTACGTGCAGTATGTCGAGCTGACCAGGCGGCGGCAGGTGTACCTCGGCCCGGACAACGCGGAGACGCAGAAGCGCAGAGAGCTTCTACAAGCGATCTGGAGCGAACAGAAGGCCGCCCGGGTGAGCTCGTCTCGCCTCGCAGCAGGGCTTCTTGCCTCGGGCAATCGTCCCGTTCGACGGTGCGACGGCTCGCGTCCTCGACGTCCTCGACGAACAGGGCGTCTTCGACGCCGGTGTCACCCTCGTCGGGACAAACGCTTTTCTTGCCTATCAGGGCGCGCTTGGCGTGCGATGGTCTTCTGCCGCGCGCACAGCCGATATCGACATCGCATCGGAGATCAACGTGGCCCTCGCGTCGCCGGTCGACCTGCTGAGCGCGCTCGACGCCACGGGGCTGCCGTTCGACGAGATACCGTCGCTGAATCCCAAGACACCGTCTACGTCGTTCAAGGTTCGTCGCAAAGACCTCCGCGTTGACGTCCTGGTCCCGCTGGTCGGGAAACCGAGCAAGGGCCCTATTCGCGTGCCCGGCCTCAACGTGTGCGGCACCCCGCTGCGTTTTCTGGACTACCTGATCGACGATCCGATGCGGGTCGCTCTCCCGTGCCGCCGCGGCCTCCTGGTTTCGATACCTGCCCCGGCGCGATTCGCCTTTCACAAGCTCATCGTGTCGCAAGAACGGCCCGTCGTGGAACACAACAAGCGGGTCAAGGACGTGGCCCAAGCGGCCCAACTTCTCGACGCCCTCGTCGAGCTTCGGCCGGGAGATCTCCCGCCGGCGTGGGAAGAATTGAAGCGGCGCGGCAAAGGATGGATCTCAGCGGCTGGTGCCGGCTGGGCGATGTTGCCCGATGCGACGCGTGCCGGGCTCGCCGGGCTCGGCGTGGCCACATGAGGGGGCTTCCCAGCGACAATGAGTCCCCCTCGCTGGTGGCCGAATTCAAACCGAAGACTGACAAATGAGTATTGGCAAAGACATCATCGAGGGGCTCGAGGACGCGATCGCCTTCGCGAAAGGGGACACGACCCGGGCGCGATTGACCATCTACGAGGTTCCGACGATTGATGTCCGCGCCCTGCGCACCCGCTTGGGGATGACGCAAGAGGAATTCGCAGGGACGTTCGGATTCAGCGTCGGTTCGGTGCGGAATTGGGAACAGGGCATTCGGCGTCCGGAGCGTGCCGCCCGTCTGCTGCTCGCGGTCATCGAGAGAGACCCGGACCTGGTTCGGCAGACTCTCGAGGAACTGACGTCACCGGCCGCATAGCACGGGCGGTGGTCCGCGATGGTCGGGCACTCCACGTTGCGCAACGTGGACGAGGTCAGCGCGGCCGCGGTCGGCTGCCGGCAGACGGCGCTGGAGGGCACGCCGAGGCTCGATTTGTGGCCGGCGCGACGCGAGGCGAGACGATGGCCGACCGACGAGAACAACAAGAAGTGAACCGTGCGTGGTGGGACGAGCGAGCCGCCTTCCACCTGGAGACGGCGTTCTACCAGAAACACGTCGACCGACTCCGCGCCGGTGGTGTCGCGCTTCTCCCCCTCGAGGTCCGCGAGCTGGGGGACATCACGGGTCTCGATGTCGCGCACCTGCAATGCCACGTGGGCACCGACACGCTGTCTCTGGCGCGGCTCGGGGCGCGGGCCGTCGGCGTCGACTTCTCGTCGGTGGCGATCGATCGTGCGCGCGCGCTGTCCCGGGAGCTCGGGATCGCCGCGCGCTTCGAGCAGGCGGAGATCGCCGAGTTCGGGAACCGATTCCCGGAGTCGTTCGACCTGGTGTTCACGTCGTCCGGGGTCCTGTCGTGGCTTCCGGACCTCGAGCTCTGGGCGCGTCAGATCGTCGCGAGCCTCCGGCCGGGTGGGCGCTTCTACATCGCCGAGATGCATCCGCTGACCTGGGCGTTCGCCGAGGAGCGGGCGGTGGACGGAGACGTGGTGCGGCTGGGGCACCCCTACCTAACTCAAGGAGAGGCAGCCCGCTTCGAAGAAGGTGGCAGTTACGCGGATCCGCAGCGACGGACCGAGGCGAACGCCACGCGCGAGTGGTTCTGGGGGCTCGGCGACATCGCCAACGCCCTGCTCTCGGCCGGTCTCCGCCTCCGATGGCTGCGCGAGCACGACTTGGGATTCTACCCGGTGGTGCCGGGCATGGTGGAAGGCGACGACGGGCATTGGAGGCTCCCTCCTCCTCTGCATGGCCGCTACCCGCTGACGTTCAGCATCGATGCGGTGCGTGAAGGCCGTTGACGAAAGTCCAGAAGGCCGCCGCGTGGGCGGTGCGGCGCCACAGGATGCCCTTGAAGAAGATGGCGACGACCGGCGGCGTCGCGTGGGCCAGGATCGACAGGAAGTACGTCCCGCGCTCCCGCTCTCGCGTACCTTCTGGCTGGTGTCCACGGGTGTCCATCGGGGTCCACGGAGGCCACGAGCGATGCCAGGAACGGGGGTGGGACACCGTGTCGCATTTCAGGTCAGGTCGGAACGAGTCGGGAGCGCGGCCCTCCGGGGCCGCGGTCCATCGCACGAGGCTCGCGCGGCTGGGGGCCGGATTGATGGGCCAGTTCGACCAGAGTGGCTCAGCGGTAGTGCCACCTCAGCAATCCCCCTGCTGGACGAATCGCTCGGCGTGGAGTCCAAGCGACCGATCACAGCGGCTGCGGGAGAGCAGTCGAGTCACCGTGCAGCCCGGGCTGCCAAGTGGCCGATCGACCGCGTCGGCGAGGCGCTTGCAGGCACGGCTTCGCCGCTATCCGAGCGCGCGCCCGACCGTGCTGATCGTGAACGCGACGATGGCCGCCAGCGCGACGATCGCAACGAAGGCAACGAGCAACGCCCGCTTCTTCGCACGCGCTGCCGCCAGAACCTCCGGGTGCTCCGCGAGGCTCCCTTCCCGGAGGCACTCGCCGGCGCCCGATGCCTCGATCGCCTCGGGGAGCTTGTTCAGCACGAGTCGGGCGATCCGCAGACAACGGTGCACCGATCCGGTGTGTGAGGCCCGATGGACGCCGCCACGAGCGCGTGGTCGTTCCGGATGTCGATGGTGACCCGAGTGCCGGCCTGGACGAACCGAGGCGAGCGCCACGCGCGAGTAGTTCTGGGGGCTCGGCGACATCGTCAACGCCCTGCTCTCGGCCGGTCTCCGCCTCCGATGGCTGCGCGGGCACGACGTGGGGGTCTACCCGTCCGCGCCGGGCATGGTGGAAGGCGACGACGGGCATTGGCGGCTCCCTCCTCCTCTGCATAGCCGCTACCCGCTGACGTTCAGCATAGACGCCGCTCGGGATTGACCCACTTGCGCCGCCGTGTCGCGCGGGCGACGATTCGGGGCATCGTGCAATTGCTTGAGCCAAATCGTCGCGGTCCACCGCGTGGCGACCGAAAGTGTGTGGACCGGTTGCGCCTGCCCGGGAGCGCGACGGTGGGTGCCGTGGTGCTCGCGCTGGCGTTGGTCGCGTGTGCTAACACGGAACTCGGTGGCGCGGATGACGCCGATCGCGATCCGCGGGGTGTTGCTGGCGAAGACGTCGGAGATGCCGTGGCAGCGACCGACTCGTCGGACACGGACGCCGCGCCGGGCCGACATGACGGCGACACGCAGCCAGAGTTCGACGCCCCCCTCGACGGCTCGGCCGATGCGGCCATCGACACCGCGATGGACGCGGTCGCGGACGCACCGATCGACTCGGATGCCGGGGTCGCCGACGGGGACATACCATTGTCGGACGTTCCGACCGACGGCGACACCTCGGACTCCCTCCCGCCGCCGGTCGCCCACCCACCCGACCCGCCACCCGATAGATCTTCCGTGGTGTTCGCGCTCGCCGGTGCGCGGCCCGATCGGGTTGCCGACTCCTGTCCATCTCGGGGTGGAACCAACGACTTCCTCTTCGAGGTCGTTCGCCAGCTGCGCGCGGAGGACGCGCGGTGGGGACTCGCCGTTCGCGACGGCCGGATGGGCGACGACCTGATCGCCTACTTCTACGGCGATGGAGAAGCCGAGGGCTCGGATCAGGCTTACGTGATCGACGTGATCAGCAGCGTCTGCGGAACGCCCGGCGTCGACGATCCACCGACCGCTTCGTGGCTCGACGTGACCGGAACGGGCGGTCGCTGGACGCTCGCACCGCTCACCGGCGACCCGATCCCGCCCGTGGATCCGCCGCCGGAGACCGCGCCTCTGCCCGATCGCGCACACGTCGTCCGCGGGCTCGCCGACGAACGGCCCGATCTGCTCGCGGCCTCCTGCGTCGAAGCGGGCGGCAACAACGAGTTCCTCTTCGAGCTCGTCCGGCGTCTCCGCCGCGAGGACACGCGGTGGGGTCTGAACTGGAAGCGCGGCGTCGTCGGCGAGATGTCCCAGGACGTCATCGACTACTACTTCGGATCCGGCGACGCGTTCGAAGGCGCCACCGACGTCTACATCCTGGACATCATCGTCAACCACTGCCCGGACGAAGGGACGAGCTCCGAGCCGGGCTGGACCGACGTCACGGAGGCGACGCGAGACGCCGGCACGATCGGGCGGTGGACATTGGCGGGCCGGGAAGACCTCGGGCCGTAGACGTCGCGCGCTTCGGGCACGTGCCGTCGTGGGGCCGACGAGCGCCGAACCGGTGGTGAAGCACCACCCTGGTGTCGGTATCGCGCCGAAGCTACGGTGCGATCACACTCCTGATCAGGTCGATCCATGAGCGGTGTCTCGTCCGAGAAGTTCGAGCCCACGGCGGTCCACGATCTCGCGTTCGATGCTACAGGACGCCTCGTATGCGTCGGGGAGGGACGGGTCGACGAGTCAGTGGGGCGCTCGTGTCGTGCGTGGTGCTACACGCCGGCGGGAGAGGTTTCTTGGGTCGGTGAGGCGTGGCCGACAGGATCCGGAACCCGTCGACTCGTCACACCGGCCGGCTCGCAGGCGCTGGTCTGGTGTCCGAGGAGCCACGCCGTGCAGCCCCTGGACATGGAGACCGGTCGTCTCGGCGCGCCGATCGGTGGCCCCGAACCCGAGGGTGCCGATTCGCCCCACCTCGACCTCTGCTCCGCCAGAGCGGTACTGGCGTCGTCGGACGGCAGCCTGCTGGTCCTGGTCGGCGAGCGGTTGTTGCGGTGGGATGCGTCGGGCCGATCGATGAGGCCGTGGGCCCGGTGGCCGTTCCCCTGGGGCCTGCTCACCCTCGGTCTCGCGTCCCGTTGGGACGATCGCCCGTTGTATGGCAGCGGTTCGGACGACGGATTTCAGGAAGCCGAAATCGATGCGGAACACTGCCGGGGACGCTCTCTCTTGGAGGTGAGTGCCCCGATCTCCGGTCTGATTCGTGAACGGCCCACCACGTGTGGGGTCAAGTCCATCGGGATGGGGCACGACGGCTACCTCTACGTCGTCGGCACGTCCGGGTCTCCCTGGATCGCGCGCCTCGACAACGACGGAGAGTGTGTCTACTCGGTGCTCCTGCCCTTCGACAGCTACCGGAGCGCCCCGTGTGGCGACCAGCGAGGAAACGCGTACCTTCGGGTGGAAACGGACGACCGCGTACCTTCGGGTGGAAACGGACGACGGTAGGAGCGCCCTGGTTCGGGTCGGCCCGGACGGCACTGACCTCTCGGTGCTGGCATGGGCTCCCGACGACGGGGGACCCCTGGCGAGCGGGACGCCTCTGGCTGTCGCGCCCGACGGCCGTGTGGCGATGTCGGCCGGCGGTCCCGAGATCGAGTTCCTGGTTGCGGACGCTCCCGACTCGGGGGTGGCTCCGGTGCGAATGCCCTTGCTGTGGCCTCACCGGATCTCGGCCCTGCTCGGCATGATCGCGCTCGCGGCTCTTCGGCTGGGCACCTTCGTCGCCGGCTGGAAGCCCCTGCTCGAGCGGGTGGCGGCCGTGCACGCGCCGTTTTCGTATCGGGGTCTCACATCAAGGGGCGGGCTGAGTCTCTCCAGGACGGTGGAGCCGGACGCGGCGGTCACGATGCTCGATAGTCTGCCCGGCCAGATCACGACGGAGGCCTCGGTGCTCGCGCTCCTGGTCTGGGCGTTCCTGGTCGTCCGACGATTCCCGCGGCTCGGGTTGGCCATTGCGCTGGCCGCGCTTCTGCTCCCGAACCTCGTCGCGATCGTGGTCCAGGGACCCGGCGCGGTCGGCGCGTTCTATTGGATGGCGAGTGTCGAGTCTGCCAGCATGTCTGGGGCCCAGATTCGAATACCGAGCTATGTCGCGAGCATCGCAATCATCGTGATCGCGTGGGTCGGCACGGTCGTCCACGGTCACTCCCGACGTCACCCACACCCGACCCGATGAGCCCGGACACGACGGGCCTGCTGACGCTCTTCGGCGCAATTGCCGTCTGCGAGGTGGTTGCGCTGATCGTGATCGGCTTCGCGATCTCCCGATGGGGGCATTGCGTTCCGCCCCATCAGCTCCTCGTGAGCGAATCCGGCGGGCGAACGGTGGCGACCAGCGGCGGCTATGTCTTCGTGCCACCTCTCGTCGCGCGTTCGGTGTCTCTCTCGCGGCGGCCCATGATCGCCGCCGAGGTGGGGACCGCAGCTACCGCCGACGGGGTGCCCCATACGCTCGAAGCCTGTGCCGTGGTGGTCCTGCGCTCCGATCACACCCGGGAATTCGCTGCGAAGATCCTCGCCGATCCGGGTGCGTTCACGCCGGATGCCGTGGCGGCGACGGCCCGAGAGCACGTACGAGCGCTGGTGATCGAACGCCTCTCGGGAGCGACCGGAGAACAGATCCATTCGGACCTTCCCGGGTTCCGCGACTCGATGGAATACGACGTGAAGAATGCGCTCCGCGACGAGGGTATCGACGTGTTGGTGTTCGGCTTCGACGGGATTCGTCCGGAACCGAGCGAGGTCGGCGATGACTGAATGGTGGGTCTGGGTCGTCGGCTCCGCACTCGTGTTCGCGCTGGCCCTGGTGGCCTTCCTCCTGGTCGCCCTGACCGCGAAGAGAGAGGGGGGACAGGGAGAACTGACGGTGTCCTACGGGTCATCGAGTCTGCAGGACTCCAGCACCGATCTCCCGGGCATCCCCGAGCCCCCCAAGGCCGGTGACGCGCTCCGCTACTACATCGATCGACGCCAGCTCTCGTCGAGACTTCTTCGTCGAGAGGCGACCGCCGTCACGCTCCAGCCCATCAGCGTCCGAATCCGCCGGTACGACCTCCCGACCGCCGACGGTCGCCGCATTACGGCGACGATCGAGGCAAAGCTGTCGATGGTGCCTCGTCGCAAGCACGCCCGGCGGGCCGGGCCGTGGATGCTGGCCCTCGATGGCCGAGAGCGTCGTCAACTACTGGAGCAGGCACTCACGCTGACCGTAGTCGAGCTGGCGTGGGACCGTGCCCGCTGGGCTCCAACCGTCGAGTCCAATCCCGAACCTACCCGGGAGTGGATCACGTCGCGGCTGGAGTGCGTGCTCGGGAACCTGGGTTGGCGCGCCGAGAACGTACGGTTCATCGCGAAGGAGGAAGGCCGCGTGATCGACCTCTCCTTGTGATTTCAGACTCCCCGCCTACGCCGGCAACAACCCCCGCAGCGCGAAGTCGAAGATGACCGCCGTCAGGTGATCGGGGTCGAGGGCGTCGGTGTCGCGGTGGGCGACCACGCGGGTGTAGACGACCTCCTTGACCATGCCGACGAGCCCGGTGGCGACGAGCTCGTCGTCGACGACCGAACGCGTGATGCCCCGCCGAACGCCTTTGCGGAGCGCACCGACGACCATGCGGTGCAAGAAGGCGTAGAACTCGTTGACCCGGGCGTCGATGTCGGCGCTGACCCCGACCGCCTCGCGGAAGAGCACGGTCGTCAGATCGGCGTTGGAGACGAGAATGTCGATCACCCGTCGGAAGTTCCCGAAGAGTTTTTCCTTGGGGGTGTCGTCGTCGAGGCCGATGACTTCCACCGCGTCGGTGAGCCGGGCGAGGAAGGTGTCGACCAGCTCGACGAAGAGCTGCTCGCGGCCCTCGAAGTAGAGGTAGAAGGTGCCCCGAGAGATGCCGGCCGAACCGATCACATCGGCGACGCTGGTCGCGGGGTAGCCCTTGTCGGCGATCACGCGTCGCGCCGCGACCAGGATCTGCTCCCGCCGCTCCTCACGCAGACGCTTCGCCCGTTCGGTGCGGCCGTCAGGCATCGTCGAGGTTCCGGAGGCGGGACACGGGGAGCACGCCGGTGGCGACGTACTCGAGTGTCGCTTCGTAGAACGCGTTGGCCAGCCTGGCGACCCCGTCGTCGTCGAGACCGGCGGTCTCGATCTGAGGGCCGACGTAGACCTGGACGTGGCCGGGGCGGAAACGCATCGAGCCCTTGTGGTTCACCTCGTAGAGACCCCGCACGCACAGGGGGACCACGGGCAGGCCGGCGTCACGGGCCATGAAGAAGACCCCGCGCTTGAATGGCCGCGGCAGGCCGGTGAGTGTGCGGTGTCCCTCGGGAAAGACGAGGATCGACAACCCCCGCTCCGCCCGGTCCCGTGCGGCCGCCGTGATCTCGCCGGTCCGCCCGGCCGAACGCGGATAGACCGGGATGCTCCCGGCGAGCTTCATGATCCAGCCGTACCCCGGGATCCGGAAGTGCCAGTGATTCATCAGCCCGCAGAACGCGTGCGGGATCGCCGTGCACGCGACCTGCCCGTCGAGCATGCTGATGTGGTTCTGGGAGAAGACGCTGCGTCGCTCCGGATCGAAGTCCGGGTCGTACTCCACCTTCAGCGCGCTTCCGGTCAGGTGGACACACGCGCCGAGTCCGCCCGCGAAGAACAAGGAATGCCGTCGGGCGTGCGACAGGAAGGGCGCGGTGACGAAGGCGCCGAGGGACGCACCGACCAGCGTCGAGAGTGACGCTCCCCACACCCACGCCGACCAGATGGGTTCGAATGCCGGCCACCAGACCCGCCCTGTCACGGGCCGTAGCGGCACCGGTTGCCGGACGACCGGCAGGTTCGTGTCGAGCTCAGACGCGGACATCGATCGCTCCGGGCAGCACGTCGATCACTTCGAGGGACATCGGGAAGACCTCGCCGTCGACCATCACGTCGACCGGATCGGCGAGGTCGAATACGGCCTTGTGTGCGGTGGTCGCGCTGACTCCCGGCGCTTCGAGGTGGGTGCCCGCGAAGATCTTCGGAAAGGCACGCAGGAGCCCGACGCGTCCGAGATCCCCGACGATGATCGCGTCGAAGAGTCCATCGCTGGGATCGGCGTCGGGCGCCATCATCATCTTGCCGCCGGTGAAGCGGCTGTTGTTGAACGACAGGAAGATCACCGGCTCTCGGTGGGATTCTCCCCCATCGAGGGCGAAGGGGAGTGGGCGCGGTGTGAGCGTCAGCATCTTGTACAGGACCCCGCCTCCATAGCCGACCTCGCCGAAACGCTTCAGGTGGTCGTTCACGACCCGGCCCACGTCGGCGGTCCAGCCGATCGAGAGCAGGTTCACGAAGTAGATCGTGCGGTCGGCGCCGCTCGCACGCAGCACGTCGCAGCGCCGCTGACGCCCCTCGGCGAGCGCGTCGATCGCGAAATCAGTCCCCTCGTCGGTGAAGTCGCGCAAGAAGGAGTTCCCGGTGCCGAGTGGCAGGAATCCGAGCGACGGGCGGTCACCGTCTTCGGCCTCGGCCGCCTCGGGAAACAGGCCGTTGAGGATCTCGTAGGTGGTCCCGTCGCCACCGACGGAGATGAAATCTCGTTCTCCGGCGGCGTACGCCTCGCGGGCAAAACGTATTGCGTCGCCCGGGGCTTCGGTGAACACCCGCTCGGCGTCGACGCCGACCCCGCCGAGTCGGTCGAGCGCGGCGCTCGCTTCTTTGCCACAGCGGCCGCCGCCAGCGGCCGGATTCACGATGGCCAGGGTCATGACTCCAACTCCCGGATCGCTGCGCGGGTCGTCTCCGCGGCGATCTCCTTGGCGAGGACTCCTCGCTTCACTTTCATCGACGCCGTCCGTGGGAACTCCCGCTCCCATACGACGAAGCCGCTCACTCGCTTGTACTCGGCCAGCCGTCGATTGCGATCCTGCAATGCGACGAGCCAGTCTCCACCGTCTCCGTCGAGCCGGATGACGACCAGGAGCCGTTCCCGACCGAGGCCCCCCCCGTCACCGCCGCGCGGGGCGCCGAAGACGTAGTCGGCCGCGAAGACACCGAGCTCCTCGACGCCATCGATCCCCTCGAAGGCATTCTCGATGTCCTCGGGGTAGATGTTCTTGCCGCCCTCGGTGACGATCATGTTCCGCGTTCGGCCGACGAGCTTCAGGTGCCCCGCCGGATCGACGAGCCCGAGGTCGCCCGTGCGCAACCAGCCGTCGACGATGGTCTCCGCCGTCAGCGCGTCGTCGTCGAGGTACCCGCGCATCACCGTGGGGCCGCGCACCCACACCTCGCCGACGCCCGCCTCGTCGGCGTCGCGAACCTCCAGCTCGACCCCGTCGACGGGGCGCCCGACCGTGTCGGCGCGGAACGGCTTCAGGTCGTTGACGGTCAACACCGTGCCGGCCTCGGTCAGCCCGTAGCCGATCACCACCGGGACACCCAGGTGGTAGAAGAACTCCGCCGTCTCCGCGGCCACGAAGGCGCCGCCGGCGAAAATGAAACGCAGCCGCCCGCCCAGCTCGTCGTGCACGGGCGCCAGGAGCCGCCGCGACAGCCCGGGCCTGGGCTGCTTCATCGTCGCGAGCTCGTTCAGGCGGATGAGCCCGTCGGCCAGCGCGCGACGGCCCCCCTCCAGCGCGTCGAGCTTCTCCCGGAAGCGCTCCTCGAACGCCTTCAGCAGCGCCGGGACCAACGCCATGTGGGTGATCCCGTAGCGCTTAATCGTGTAGCGCAGGAGCTCCGGGCGCAGCGTGCGTTGGTGCACCACGCTCGCGCCGAAGAGGAACGGGATCAGGTACCCGCACATGAAGTCGATCGCGTGGTTCGTCGGCAATATCGAGAAGTAGCGGTCGCCTTCCGCCATCGGGTAGAGCTCGCCGAGCGACTCGGCCTGGGCGAGGTAGTTCCCGTGAGTGAGCATGCACCCCTTCACGTCGCCGCCGGTGCCCGACGAGTAGACGATGCACGCCAGGTCGCCGCGAGACGCGTGGCGGAGCGCGAACGCCGCCGCCGGGTCCGATTCCCACCGGGTCGCCGCGTCGAGCGCCGCGCCCTCCGGCGCCTCGGTCACGTATACCCGCGCGATGTCGACGCCGGCCTCGGCGAGCGCGGGTCCGAGCTTGCGCCACGCGGGATACTCGACGACCAGCGCGGCGGGCTTCGCGTGCCCGAGCACGCCCGCCTGCTCTTCCGGGGTCAGCTTGTAGTCGACCGGCACCAGCACCGCGGCAGACCAGAAAGCAGCGGTCGCGCTCAACAGCCACCGTGCCTGGTTCGACATCACGACCGCCACCCGGTCGGCCGAGTCGATGCCCTCGCCCTGCATCAACGCCGCGAAGCGTTCGGCTTCGTTCCACACGTCGCGGTACGTCCATCGCCCGTTCTCCCGGTGTCGATCGACCTCGATCATCGCGGTCTGACCCTTGTGCACGATCACCGTGTCGCGCAGGGCCTCGCCGAGGCAGGAGATGCGGGAGAGGGGCAGCATCCGGAGTTCGTGTGGGGTGTGGGGGGGTGAAGGGGCGTGGGCCCCGGGGGGGCAGCGCCGGTCGTCGGTCAGCGCCGGTGGTCGATCAACGCCGGTCGTCGATCAACGCTGCGAGCCCGGAGAACGTCGTGATGCCCTGGAGCTCGTAGTCCGGGATCTCCACGTCGAACTCCAGCTCGAGCTCGCTCAACAGCTCCAGCGCCTTGAGGCTGTCGATGCCGAGCGCCTCGAAGAAGTCGTCGTCGT
>PVBE011776581.1_pt1 | contig 20854 bp, 21 predicted proteins | sample 1631181 | NCBI WGS metagenome assembly PVBE01 (sample SAMN08397723, study PRJNA350692) | Marine metagenome, whole genome shotgun sequencing project. | isolation source: water | place: Pacific Ocean | collected 2012-04 | reverse complement strand
GGTAGGGAGAGGGGGCAAACGTCGAGGTTATGCAACAAAGCAGTCCGGGACGATATAAATACATATCACCCGAAAGGCCGGTGGCGCCACCGGTGAACGCCGGGGGATATGAACGATGCTAGTATCGCATTCTCAGGTCAAATAGACCTCTCCCGACCGACGGTAGTCCTGCCCCGCCGCCCCAAGCCAACGTTCATAAACCGGTCCCCGCGCGACCGCACACTATCGCCATGCACGACGAGCCTTCCTCCGATAGAGCACCACTCCGCGTGGGTGTGCTGCGCTACTCCACCAAGTACTTCGGGATGCGTACCGACGCCGATGTTGACGCCGTCATCGACAGGATCGCAGGCTGCCTCGACCACGACCTGGACGTGCTGATGGTGCCCGAGTTCGCCCTCACAGCCGACCGGGCCATCACCAGGGACGAGGCCGACAGCATCACGGAGCGGCTCCGCGAGCTCTCTGAGGGCCACGACACGCTCGTTCTCCCCGGCTCTTACATCATGCAGGAGGACGGCTACCTGTACAATCTGATGCCCATGGTCATCGACGGCGAGGTGGTGGGCGAGTACTCCAAGAAGTCCGACGGCGGCGAGCTGGAGTGGTGCTACGACTACTACGGGCTGCCGTACGGCTGGGACTACAACAAGGACGCAGAGACCTACGACGGCGTGGTCGAGCACAAGGGTCGCAGCATCGGCGTGGAGCTGTGCATGGATTATGCTGATGCCGCCCTGAAGGACCGGGCCGGTATCGACGAGCTGGACCTGCAGCTTGTGGTCTCCTGCGGGATCAGCCACACCCATCACAAGGCGACGGCGGTGCATGACAAGGGCCACGTGGTCATCTGTGACGGGTACAGGCCGTACGCTCTCGTGGAGCAGAAGCACGAGCGCAGGCACTGGTTCGACGGGTACTCAAAGATCAGGCCGGTGGAACGGATCGACGGCGATCTGATGGTCTACGAGCTGGACGCGTAAGGGGCGCATCTTCGAGCTGTGTACGGGCACATTCTTAATCATTTTCGGAATATTTTATATATTTCCGTGCCCATACATTACTTGTGGTCTACCTGGAGAGGATCGAAAGGGGAGGTCGGACCTATTACTACGTCACGAAGAACTTCAGGATCGGTAACGGGAAGTGGAAGAAGGTCCGGAAGTACATCGGCGATGGACCGCCCTCACCGGAACGGACGAAGAAGGCGGCCCAGGAGATCGAATCCAAAGCACTGGAAAAAGGTCTGATGAAGCCAGCCTCCCGGTACGCGTATCTGAGCGACGAGGAAGCAGAGAAGCTGCAAGACCTGAAGAACGTATTCGGGAAATGGTACGGACGGCTGAGCGCGGTCGAGAGGAAGAAGAACGACGAGGATTTCATCGTGAGGTTCACCTACAACTCGAACGCCATCGAGGGCAACCGTCTCAGCCTTCGTGAGACGAGCATGATCCTGACGGAGAACGTGGTCCCCGCGGGCGCCACCCTGAACGACCTCAACGAGACGATCAACTCCCAGGAATGCTATAAGTTCATCAGAGAGTACAGGGGCGAGTTCAACCAGAGGTTCCTGCTGAAGATCCACGGTATGCTCACCAAGAACACCGACTACAGGGTCACGGGCGAGTACAGGGACCATGACGTCAGGATCTCGGGTTCCGAATGGATCCCCCCGGCTTATGAGACGGTCAAGGAGGAGATGAGGAAGGTCCATAATTGGTACTATTCCGCAAGGAAGAAACTGCACCCTGTCGAACTGACGGCCGTCCTGCACAACAAGCTTGTAAGGATCCACCCGTTCATCGACGGGAACGGGAGAACGTCAAGGGTCGTGATGAACTGGTTCTTGATGAAGAACGGGTTCCCGATGATATGTATAGAACTGCGGGATAAGTTCAACTATTATGGAGCGATCGAGGAAGGGGATAACGGCAATGATGACGCTATCGTGCATTACATCGCCAACGCGCTGATGGGGCAGCACACGTTCAGGTCGAGAGGCGACCGAACGACATAGATCAGTTGTACGGGCACATTCTTAAACAATTATGGATGTTTTTGCCTTTCATCGTGCCCGTATACGGCACATGGTCCACGAGCTGGAGGCTTAGGGGCGACAGACGTCCGTATCAGTCCTCGAACGTCCGTTGATTGATGTCCTCGAAGTAAGGCCGCATATCGGCCGTGGTCGACTTGATGAGCGCCAGGTCACGTGCCTTGAGCACGGGGTCGGCCTGCACCTTCTTCCAATCGGCCAGGTCCTCGTTGCCCAGCACGCGCGCTGCGACCTTGCGCAGTATCTGCTTGTGCTCGACGGCCGGCTTCAGGAAGAACACGGCAGCAGTGTCCTCGCTCTCCACGTAGAGGTACCCGCCCTGCTGGTGCCCCAGCTGCCGGAGCTCGTCACGCTCCTCACGAGTGGCCTCGTCCATGAGGATGTAGGATGTGTCGGAGGGGAGCGTTGCCTGCAGCTCGCCCACGAACGTGTTGAACCCGAGGCCCGGTACCACATGGGTGTGGGCGTGCTTGATGGTCTGGCCCGTCATGCCGTGCTCGAACACCAGCGCCTGCGTGCCGTACTGGTCGCTGATGGCGTCCCGGGCGCGGTCGATCAGGTCGTGGTACTCGGCGCGGCCGTCCGTGGATCCCCACGCGCCGTAGCTGGGCGTGTGGTCCTTGGGGGTGATGATCATGTACCCCTCGAGGTCGAGCATACCGTAGGTGGGGAACACGTAGTTGTGCTCTGTCTCGGCGACAAAACGCCAATCCTCGATGCCACGGGCCTCGCAGAACGCGCACTCGGCGTCGTACATACTGCGACCTTTCGCCCGGGGACCGGTATTTAATCCTTTCCCGGGGGACGCGGGGCGCCTACGACCGCTTCTCCACGCTCCACGACGCGACGACGTCGGTGCCGTATAACATAGTCCATGGACACACTGGGCTCTGGTGCGACCCTCAGAAAAGGATATATAACATTGTATACATTGTTATACTATGGAGCTCGTCACCTTTCGCAGCCCTCTCGAGCTTGTGAAGCTCACGAAGATGCTCGCGAGCCTGGAGTCCCGCTCGCTGTCCGACGAGCTCCGCGAGGTGTTCCGTGAGGGGATCGCAATCAGGCGGAAACGCCTAGCTCTCGATCTGTACGGGCGTGGCGATGTCTCGCTGGGCCGGGCGCGTGAAATAGCAGGTCTTTCCATATGGGAGTTCCTCGACGCCCTGGACGCATCCCGGCAGGAGTTCGACCTCGATGCGGATGACATCTTGGCCGCGGCCTCACGTACGAGCGGGGCATAGGGATGACCGGTCCCGCCGTGATGGACAGTTCCGCGCTGATCTTCGCGTTCCGGCTCCCCGGCATCCTCCGGATCCTCAAGAGATCATACCCCTACGTGCTCATACCCTCCGCGGTGTACGATGAGGTTGTGGTCGAGGGCCAACGTCTCGGAAAGGAGGAGGTGGACGCTATACAGAACGAGGTGGGACGGTTCGTCCGGGTGGAACACGCTGATGATGAGCTCCCCGTCGAGCCCGATCCGCGTCTCGGGAAGGGCGAGCTCGAGGTCATATATCTGGCATTGCGAGTTGGTGCGGAGGCCATCATCGATGACAGACGGGCCAGGATCTTCGGTGCTCGTCTCAGTGTCAGGGTCATCCCTCTCGCCTCATTGCTCGTCACAGCGCGTGGTGATGGCTCCCTCGAGCCCGAGGAAGCATCAACACTCCTCGACGACCTCGTGCAGGCGGGGTACCGGCTCCGCAGCGACACCTACATCGAGGTGCGCAGAAGTCTCCTCGCACCGTAAGTACGGACACAATCCCCTGTGCGAAAGGACGATCCGTTCACGACCTCTTCTCCACGCTCCAGCTGGCAACCACGTCGGTGCCGGTACAGCACACGTCGTCGAGGATTATGTCGCCCATGGTGACCGGCGCGTCGACCACGATCGCAGCCAGCTTCTGCATGATCGCTGTAACCTTGCCCCGGGGCACGGACTCGCGGGTCCGCACCGGCAGCATCCGCGTCGGTCCGCCCTCCAGCTGCACTGTCGAGAACACCAGCCGTTTCGGATCTGTAGCCTCGTCAGTGGCGTACTTCTCGCCCCGCGGACAGCTGGAGTCCTTGACCTCGGTAACATGTTCGCCCTCCATGGCGACAGTGATGTTGCAGCCTTTGGGGCACACGATGCAGATGAACTCCTTCTCTTCCATGCTACTCACCCCGCTCCTCCACCACGATGGTGATGGTCCCGCCTGCCTTCTCCAGGTCCGATCTCTTCAGCCTTAGCTTCTCCATCTCGCCGGGCACCGCACGTCCCAGCTTCTTTTCCTTGCCCAGCTCCGGGACCCGCAGCACGGCGTCCTCCATGGGCTCGGTAACACGAAGGAGGAACGTCACGTCCTTCTCCCTCGTCACCCGCTGGGGTACGATGAGACGGCAGCCGGAGCCGCACGCCACCTCGGTGACCTTCCCCGCAGGAGCGCCCTCCCTGACGTACCTTGCTGCGGCCTCGCCGGCAGTGATGGCCTGGGCTGTCACATAGTCCACAAGGTCGTTTACCAGGAGCACGTTGCCCGCAGCATACACCCCCGGTACGCTCGTGGCCATGTCCTCGGTCACCCGCGGTCCCGTTGTAAGTGGGTCCATCTCGATCCCGAGCCTGTTGCTAAGCTCGTTCTCCGGGACGAGCCCCACCGATACCACCACGCAGTCGCAGGGCACGTACTGCTCGGTTCCTGCAACGGGTTTCCAGCCGGGGCCCACCTCGGCGATTGTCACCCCCTCGACCCGGTCGCGGCCGTGGACGTCGATGATCGTCGTCCCCAGGTGCAGCGGGATGTCGTAGTCCACCAGGCACTGGACGCGGTTGCGGGTCAGCCCGCACAGGTAGGGCTGGATCTCGCACACCATCTTCACCTTCGCGCCCTCCAGCGTGAACCGCCGGGCCATGATGAGGCCGATGTCGCCCGAGCCGAGCACCACGACCTCCTTCCCGGGCATCAGCCCCTCCACGTTGATGAGGCGCTGGGCGGTGCCCGCAGTGTACACGCCTGCAGGCCTGGTCCCGGGGATGGTTATGTTGTGCCGGGTACGCTCGCGGCAGCCCATGCCAAGTACCACGGCCTTTGCCGTCAGCGCCACCTCGCCCATGGCGGGGTTCACGGTAGTGACGCGGATGCGGCCGTCGTCCATGCGTGTCAGGTCCAGCACCATTGTGTCGAGCATGCGTTCCACCTCGAGCTCGTTGGCACGGTCGATGAACCTTTGCACGAACTCGGGACCGGTCAGCTCCTCCTTGAAATGGATGAGCCCGAATCCCGGGTGGATGCACTGGGGGAGGATGCCACCCAGGATGTGGTCGCGCTCCAGGATGACCGGATCGACACCCTGTTCCTTCATGGCGCAAGCAGCGGCGAGCCCGGCGGGACCGGCCCCGATGACCACCGCGTCCACCTCGCGCTCGATCACCGGTCACCCCTCCGCAGGTCCTTGGTGCCGCCTATTGTCATGCGCGAGCCGCTACCGCGTTTCGTGATCGAGGTGCGGTCGACGCCCAGCTCACGGGCCAGGATGTCGAGCACACGGAACGAGCAGAAGCCCGACTGGCAACGGCCCATCCCCGCGCGTGTGCGCAGCTTCACGCCGTCGATGGTGGTGGCGCCGCGGCGGATGGCCTCGACCACCTCGGCCTCGGTCACCGTCTCGCACCGGCACACCACGCGGCCGTAGGCGGGGTCCTCTTTGATGGCGGCGTCACGCTCGGCAGCGTTCATCTCGGTAAAGCGCGGGATGGCCTTCCTTTCCGGCCGGAAATCGGCAGAAGGATTGAGCTCGACGCCCTGGTCTAAAAGGAGCGAGGCCACTCTCTCTGCGATGGCCGGTGCGGACGCAAGGCCCGGTGAGCGGATGCCCGCGGCGTTGATGAAGCCGGGAAGCCCGTTGTACGACTTGATGATGAAGTCACCGGTCGACGGCTCGGGCCGGACCCCGGCGAAGGTGCGGATGCACTGGCCACGCGGATAGAGCTTGGGCACCAGCTTCCTAGCGCCGTTGTAGACCTCGTCGATGCCCATGACCGTGGTGGCGAAGTCGTCCTTGTCGGGGATGTCCTGTGCATTGGGTCCGATCATAGTGTGGCCTTCTGCAGTGAACGTGACGAGGATGCCCTTGCCCATCTTGGAGGGCGCAGGGAACACTATATGGTTGGTGAGCGGGCCCAGTGCCTTGTCGAACAGGAGGTACTCGCCCTTACGGGCGCCGATGGTGAAGTCGGTGATCCCGGCCAGGTGCGACACTGTGTCGGCATGCAGCCCCGCGGCGTTGATGAGGACATCGAATCCGAACGTCCCGGTAGTTGTATCGACCTCATTCTCCTTGCCGAACCGGACGGCGGTTACCTCGGCGCCGGTGACCAGGCGGGCGCCGTTGGCACGCGCGTTCTCCATCAGGGCGAACACGGCGTCGAAGGGCGATATCACTCCCGCTGTAGGGGCGAACAACGCCAGACGGGCGCCTTCCGCCAGCGACGGTTCCTTCGTGCGCAGCAGGTCGGAGTCCCATAGTTCACAGCCGGGGACGTTATTGCGCTCGGCGCGGGCCAGCAACGCTTCCACGGTGGGGAGCTGGTCGTCGTCCGTAGCGACCACGAGCGAGCCGGGCCACACGCAGGGTATCTCAAGCACCTTGACCAGAGTGTGCCACAGCTCGTTGCCGCGAACGCACAGGGCGGCCTTGACCGGTGCCTTGTCGGGATCGTCGTCGAACCCGGCGTGGATGATAGCGGTGTTGGCCTTGCTCACACCCATCCCGATCTCCGCCTCCCGCTCGAGCACCGTGATGTCCAGGTCCTGGTAGCGGGATAGCTCGCGAGCGATGGCGCAGCCGACGATGCCGCCACCGACGATGACGATGCGTGTCGTCCCCATGGTCGTCCCCGCCCTTGGCGAGGAGGTCAAGGAATAAAAGGGTTGGTGGCCCCACCGGGTCAGTAGTTTGGTCCGGTCATCGGGGAGTTACCTCCCCTACCACCAGAATCCATTCATCATCCCCGGGGGGCCATCATACCAGATGGTCCCCGGGGGTGAAAAGATTTCGTGACAACCGGGAGGAGTACCTCACTCGCCCCGGACCTCGGTCGCGGAATCGAATAACTCAATTTTGTGAATTAACTAACTACAGTTATCCGTCCCGACATCCGATGTGACCTACTCGTCCCCGTCCCATCGGTACAGCTTCTTCCTGTCCTTCAGTCTGTCGAGCCCGCAGTCGAAACAGATGCCGTTGTGGCAGCAGATTACACTACCGCAGTCGGGGCACTTCCACTTTTCCCGCTCCCTGGCCAGAAAAGCGTCGATCCCATCGTCCCTGATGCGCTCGAGGTTCCGAATAAAACTCATGTGGTAGTGCGTGCGGTACCGTCGGTCCAGGCGCTTTAGGTTCTCGCACGGAAAGGTGTCGCACTCGAAACAGTAGCGGACCTTCTCGTTGGCGAGAAGTTCGCACCGCTTCTTGAGGAACGCGCACATCTTGCCCCGCGGACGACAGCCGGTGCAGTATGTCATGCTCACGCCCTTGGCCTTCACATCGTGCACCTTGGCCAGGTAGCCCGAGCACACACCGCAGTCCATACCGCAGGGGGCGATGAGCGAAGGGTTCGTGAAGGGCTCGTCCATGGTCGGTCGCCGCTACGCGCCGGTGAGCACCTGCTTCCCAGCGAAGATGGCGGTGAGCCCGCCGAAGAACGTCCCGTAGAAACCGGCATCGAACCACGACGTCGTGGCGTCGCCGTAGCTGATGCTGAACATGATCGCGCCCACGACCGACAGGACGACGGCGAAAGTCGCGCCGTTGTTAGCCCGACCTGCGTTCTCCTCCGCATCACCGCTGAGACCGTCATAGGAAGCCTTCAGCGCGTACCCTAGAGCGCCCAGACCCATGAGGATCATGATGCTGTCGATCAGGCTGTTGCCCAGGCGCACGTACTCGTACTCGTGGGTGGTGCTCTTGCTGTACACAGGAGTGTACCGGCCGGTGTCCGAGCTGTAGCTGGAGCGTGTGCGGTAGGAGGACCCTCCCCTGTAGTAGGCGCCGCCGAACGGGAAGATGAGCAGCAGCAGGAAGGCGATGGCCAGTGCCACGATCTGCAGTTTCTGGTACATCCTGGACGACCTCCAGTCAAGGATAAGATAAAAACGTTATGTCAGGGCCGCGCGCCGGTAAAGGATAAGAAACCATAGCGACCAGTAACGACCATCCCGGAGGATCCATGGGACCGTACGACGTCATCATCATCGGCGCGGGGCCAGCAGGCCTCCTGTGTGCGGCACACTGCGGCAGGGAGGGTCTGCGCACCCTCGTCCTCGAGAAGAACGCCAAGGCCGGGCGGAAGCTGCTGCTGACGGGTGCCGGCAGGTGCAACCTCACCCATGACGGGCCCGTAGATGACCTCCTGGACCGGTACGGGGACAAGGCGCGGTTCGTCAAGCCGGCGCTCTTGGCCTTCACCAACGACGACCTGGTCGCCTTCATCGAGGGGAGGGGACTGTGGACGGTGGTCGAGGCGGGCGGTAAGGTCTTCCCCGCCAAAGGGGACGCACACGACGTCCTGCGCGCCCTGCTCGACTGGTGTCGGGCGAAGGGAGTGACCGTGCGTTACGGCGAGCCCGTGAATGATGTGAGCCCCGGCCTGGAGGTGCGGACGGCGAAGGGTCGCTATCGTGCGAGAGCGGTCGTCATCGCTACCGGCGGCAGGTCGTACCCCGGCACCGGCTCCACAGGCGACGGATACGCGCTCGCCAGGACGCTCGGCCACACAATCGTGGCACCGGCACCTGCTCTCACTCCGGTGATCGTCAAGGGGTACCTGTTCGGCAACTGCGCGGGCATCTCGTTGTGCGATGTAAGGGCCACCATCCTCCATGATGGGAAGAAGGTCCACGGATCACGCGGCGACCTTCTCCTCACCCACAAGGGACTGTCGGGACCGGGCATTCTGGACCTGAGCCGGCACGTCCGCCCTGGTGACGTGATCAGGGTGGCGCTGGTGGACCGGGACGCACAGGCGTTCGAGCGTGAGCTGGTCGTCGAGCTCGCGGCCCAGGGGAAGCGGTCGCTGAGGAACGTGCTCGCCCGGTACGACGTGCCTGAACGGCTCCTCACACAGGTGCTGGATATCCTGGGGATCCCCCGGGAGCTCAAAGCGTCCCAGCTCGACAAGCGGACACGGCGACGGTTGGTGGAGCACCTCACAGGGCTGCCATTCGAGGTGGAGCGGCTCGGCGGGTACGACGAGGCCATGGTCACACGGGGCGGTGTGTCCGCCCGCGAGATAGCTCCTAATACCATGGGATCGAGGAAGGTCCCCGGCCTGTACTTCGCGGGCGAGGTGGTGGACGTGGACGGCGATACGGGCGGGTATAATCTGCAGTTCGCCTTCTCGTCGGGCGTGCTGGCCGCTCAAAGCATCGCACGGGCGCTGGAGAACGCGTTGTAACAGGCGCTACGCCCGCTCCATCCGCCGGTAGAGCTCGTCCAGCTTCCTTATCCCCTCACCGAAGCCCGCAAGACCGATCTTCCGGTCGGGGTGGGCGCCTGCGAGCACGATGTCCTTGGACGCCTGGACCAAAAGCTGCCGGTCGTCGTAGGTTGTGTCGCCGTTCTCCCGGGCGAAGGTAGAGAACCGCTCATGGACCTTGCCGCACACGCGGTCAACGACGTCGCTTTCCACGGTACCGTAGCTCAGCCCGTCATCGGTGACCGTCACCGACGACATGTCGATGAGGGCAAGTGATGTGAACGCCTGGAAGGTACCGCCGTCGTTAGCGTAGTCGCCGACCTTCGACCACTCGAAGTCGATGGCGCCCGCCTTCCCGGCCAGGGGATCGTAGGTGAGGTTGCCGCCGTGGAAGTCGCCGTGGGTCCACGTCGAGAACGGGGCCGTGAGCAGGTCCGCGTGAGACTCGAGGGCGTCGAGGGCGTGCAGGGGGTTGACGACCTTTTCGTCGTTGATCGTGATGGTGTCCTTCTCGAGGAGGGCTGCCACCGCGGGGTCCTTCTCCCGGGCGAGCTCGAGGATGTAGCGTGCATCCGCAAGGTACGACATGCCGTCGCTAGGGGCGCGCGTCCGCGCGTACATAGCGCATACGCCGTCCATCAGCGCTCCGTAGCCCTCCACGGCCGCATCGGCGTCCTGGTAGGTGAGGTCGCGCAAGGTCGGCGCGGTCACGTCCTCGCGGACGAAGAGGGCCTTCCCGGCCCCGGCATCGTCGCGCACGCAGTTGACCGGCGGCGTGAGGTCGGGCGCGTACGAGCACCAGTCCAGGTTGCCATGAGCGTCCATGAGCGTCCGCTGATATGGGTCGTTGACCACGGATATAGCGTCATCCTGCCGTTCGCCGTACTTGAAGAACGCGCTCGAGCCGTCGGGAAATGAGAGGAGTCCCGTGAGGGCGCCGCTGATGCCCCCGCCAAGGGTGCGGTACCCGTCAGGCATCCGGTCCAGCTCGCCCTTGTCGACCGCATCACGCAATGAAGATAGGACGAAGGGATCGAGTGCAGATATGTCCTCGTAGCCACCGTCCATACGGTCCCAGCGGGGGCCGTCGGTATAAAAACGTTCCCTAGGTGCGCCTCAGCCCACCCAGCACTTGCCCATGCACTCCGGGCACTTACCGTGATTGCCGCATCGAGCGCTGACACGGAACTCGCAATGCTTCTCGTCGCACCGGCGCTCCGACTTTCTCCCGGGGTGCTTCCAGACCACGTCGTTGGGGCACTTGCCGGTCCCCCGACAGTAGGTGCATCGCTCGGGCATAGGATGTCCTGAAGCCCCCAAACGATATAAGGGTGAGCAGTGCGGACGCGCCGCGAGGACTAACCATAAAAAGACGGAGCCCGGTACCACCGGCATGCCCCTGCCGAACCCGTGCGCGGACAAGACGGACCGCTGCCTCAACTGCAGCAGCCACTTCAATACGGTCCGGCCGTCGCTCGAGGAGGCCGTCGTCACTCCGGCGTTCCGCAAGGCCGTCCCCGACCACGAGGACGTGTTGGCCGATATCCTCGACTGCACACACTTGCACTACCACGAGATGCACAAGTACGAGCGGCACGTGGGAGGGTTCACGGTGTTCCGTGCAAAGAAGGACCGCATCCACTATGTGTACGCTATCGTCGGTTCCCGGCTCATCCTCCTGCAGGCCTTTGGCAACTACCCGGCATACAAGGCGTACCTCGAGGACGACAAGCGGATCATCAAGGACTGCGCAGCGTACCGTTAATTGTTGAGCCCGCCGATGATGAGGAGCAGGCCGAAGAGGATGTAGAAAATACGTGCGCCCGAGTACCCGAGCGTCATGGAGAGGCGGCGCGCCTTGGGGTGCTGCATGAAGAACGGCAGGTCGAGCGCGGCGCTCACGACGGTGAAGCCCCCTATGAGCACGAAGATCCAGCTGATGTTCGTCATGGATGCACCCGATCCCATCGATGCGTGCAAATTATATTAATCGGAGTCTCGTGGGCAAGGTCTCCCGTCCGGGGTTTTCATTCTCCAGTAGTGACGCCAAGGCAACCCTTAAATAGCGACGGGGATTCCTTCGCTATCGAAAGGTGACCGGCCCCCATGGCATACCTCCTCACCAACGACGCGGAGACGCTCCTGGTCGTCAAGGACGGCGAGCAGAACAGCGTCTACGCCCTCGAGGGCTCCCGTGAGTACGGTATGAACTTCTACGGTTTCCGGCCATTCCTCGCGTCCCTGACCCAGGACGCTCCGCTGGCCGACCAGCCCTACGGCACGATCGGCACTGCCAACGACCTCACTGGTCGAATGATGACCCGGTCCACCGGGAAGGGCAATTTCAGCGGCTCCGGCGGCTCGATCGACCGGCTCCAGGTCCCCGAGTACTCGCTCAAGGGCAGCTTCTCCGACAGCGAGCTGGAGAATGAACTGGCCGGGTACAAGCCCGTGGAGGAGGACGTGCCGTACGCAGCGATCTCCACCTGGTCCAACGCCGGGTGCGATACGGGCGAGGACCGGTACATCAAGACACTGTTCCTCACGACCGGCGGGTACGGCCTGGTCGCCACCACCACGGCAGAGGCTGGCCGGGACCTCGACGACTGCTGCAGCCACGAGTTCCACTACCAGCTAGAGAAGATCGAGCTCGGCGACACCAGTCCGCTCGTCTCGTACAAGGAGGACGAAGCGGCCTCCGAGGCCACCATCTGGGACTGGGGCGTCAAGGGCGAGCCCGTGGACCGCGCCACCACCGTGGACAAGGATGACGGCGCCGAGAAACGGGCGGGCATCGACTCGCTCATCGAGGAGCTCTACCAGTCGCTCAGGCCCGAGAAGTGAGCCCCGCGTAGCCCCGGGCATCGGCATCTTTTTTAATCATGGGGCCGTTGGTACCCGTTGATGACCGAGCAGGGCACCCGCGACCGCGTTCTAGTCGTGCTCGCCATCTCCCTCGTCCTTGCGAGCGCAGGGGACGCGACGTGGGCAGAAAGGCCCATCCTCGACATCGAGGTCGGCTGGACCAACGTCATCCATGCCGACGACACCTACGTGTACCTCGGGCAGAACGGCGGCGTGATCAAGCTCCTGGACAAGACCAACGGGACGCAGCTCGCCCGTAATCTGACGGGGAAGTACGAGCACTCCTCCCACGTCATCGCCATGGTCGCCGACGAGCGGCACCTCTACACGGGTTCCCCCGACAGGACCGTGAGGGTCCGGGACAAGGCGTACAACCTGATCATGATCTCAGCGCCAGCGATCTTCCAGTCGGAGGTCATCGGTCTCACGGTCGACGAGCACTACCTCTACGCTATCACTGCGCGGGACGATATCATCTACGCGTTCAACCTGACCAAGGGTTTCGTGCAGGCGGAGATGATCAAAATGGAGACCGTGGGCGACATCTTCGCCGACGGCGACCATCTCTACGCCTGTGACGGCAACAGCTCGGAGATCCACGTGATGGACCCGGTCGATGAGTTCAAGCGCGTGAACACCATCAACCAGACCGATTGTCCTATCTACATGTTCGCGGACGATGACTACTTCTACGCGGTGCCGAGCTCCGACGGCGATCCCCGGGATATCCGTGTGTACAACAAGAAGGTCAACTACCAGCCCGTCACCACCCTGTCGGGCCACGACGGGCGCATCACGCAGGTGTTCGCCGACGAGCGGTACCTCTACTCCTCGTCCCACGACGGGAAGGTGCGGGTGTGGGAGAAGGACGAGAGCTTCGCCCAGGTGGCCGTGCTGGACAACGGTGCAGGAGTGCAGTCGCTGTTCGCGGACGACGGACGCGTGTACGCGGGTTTGGTCAACCGGTCGCTCCTCGTGTGGAAGAAGCCGGTCCGGACGCCCTCGCCGTTCGGCTACCGGGGTTCGCTGATGTGCGGCGACGGATTTTGCGGGCTAGGCCAGGGCGAGTGCGGGATCTGCCCGGGCGACTGCCAGCTCAAGGACTGCCTCGGGAACCGGCGGTGCGACACCGAGGTGGGTGAGAACTGCCACACCGTGCCTAGCGAATGCGGATGCCTCCCCGGAGAAACCTGCATCCCGGTGCGGACCCAGTCCCGAGATATAGGGTGCTACGTCGTCACCTGCGGCGACGGCAACTGCGATCCGGGCGAGAACAAGACGAGCTGCTACTCCGACTGCGGTTGCGGACGAGGGTTCTACTATTTCAACGGCACGTGCCTCCTTGCGCCCGAGCAGCCCACACCGGAGCCGACACCCGAGCCCACGCCGGTGCCCACGGCCGTGCCGAACGTCACGGTAGCTACGAACGACACAGCGGCATCACCTCTTCCCAACGCGACCGCGATGCCCGGAGGGACCAACGTCACCGATACCAACGATACATCGCCCCCGGCCAACGCCACGCCCGATCCGGGGATCATCGTCCACTTCAACACGCCCACACCCACACCGGCACCGGTCAACGACACGGCCAACGTCACAGCCAACGTCACGGATGATGGGCTGGACGATCTCCCCGATGAGGCGGCCGGGAGTGTCCCCCTGGTGCTCGTCGTCGTGCTGGGCTCGGTGGTGCTCGCAGGGGCCGGCTACTGGGCCACCCGACTTCGCGGGGCAGAGGATCCCAAGGCCGTGGTCGCAGCCGATGTCCAGCGCGCCAGGGACAAGGTACGCTCGCTCGTTCCGTCGCGGGGCAGTACCGCACCAGCGCAGGTCGAGGAGGCCGCTCAGGCAGCCGCCCCTCGTGCGGCGTCGGCGGCAGTGGTCGCGGCCCCGGCCCTGGACATCGACGCCGGACTTGACGAGGTCGCTGCACATGTGCCGGCAACCTCTCCCGCAAGCGGGGCAGATCTCGACCTGGACGACATCGTCTCCGAGCTAGAGTAGGGGTCCGGCACGGCCGCGGCACTAGATTTATATGCGTTCGCTCGCTGAGCGGGGCCGGATGCCGGGGGATAGAACGGCGGACGTGCGCGCCGAGGACATCAAGACAGTCGCTATCGACGGCGACACCCTCTCCATACCCGAGGTCGTCGCCGTGGCCCGCTACATGGCGAAGGTCACCGTCTCGAAGAAGGTCCTCGACAAGGTACGCAAGAACCGGAAGGTAGTGGAGGCCATCATCAAGGAAGGCAAGGTCTCCTACGGGATCAACACCGGGTTCGGCGACCTATGCAAGGTCGTAATCTCCCCTGAGGAGGTCTCACTCCTCCAGCAGAACATCATCCTCAGTCACGCCGCGGCCACGGGGCACCCGCACCACCGGGAAACGGTACGGGCCATACTGCTCCTGCGGGCCAACGGGCTTGCAAAGGGGATGAGCGGTGTGCGCCCGGTGCTCATCGAGACGCTTGTGGAGATGCTCGACAAGGGCGTCCACCCCCTTATCCCGGAGAAGGGCTCGCTGGGCGCGTCGGGCGACCTGGCGCCGCTGGCACACATGACGCTTGTGATGCTGGGCGAGGGCGAGGCGTTCGTCAAGGGCGAGCGGCTCCTGGGCGGCACGGCAATGGAGCGGGCGGGTATCAAGACGCTCACCCTCGAGGCCAAGGAGGGGCTTGCGCTCATCAACGGTACCCAGGTCATGACCGCCATGGCAGCGCTGGGCCTGTACGACTCACGGCGTCTCCTCAAGGTGGCCGACGTCGCCGGGATCATGAGCCTGGAGGGGCTCAAGGGCACGGACCGGCACTTCGACGAGCGGATCCATATGGCGCGGCCCCATACGGGCCAGCTGGCGGTGGCCGAGAACATGCGCAGGCTCACCGTGGACAGCGCTATCGTCGCGTCCCACCGCGATTGCCCCAAGGTCCAGGACGCCTACACCCTGCGGTGCATGCCCCAGGTGCACGGCGCCACACGGGACGCCATCGACCACGTGTCGAAGATCGTCACCACGGAGCTCAACGCCGCCACCGACAACCCCCTGGTGTTCACAGACGAGGGCGACTCGATCTCGGGCGGCAACTTCCACGGCCAGCCCGTGGCCATAGCCATGGACTTCCTGTGCATCGCCATCGCCGAGCTGGCGAACATCTCCGAGCGCCGTATCGAACGCCTGCTCAACCACAACATCTCCAACCTGCCGCCGTTCCTCACCGACAAGGGTGGGCTCAACTCCGGTCTGATGATCGCCCAGTACACCGCCGCGTCGCTGGTGTCTGAGAACAAGATCCTCTCCCATCCGGCCAGCGTGGACTCGATCCCCGTGTCCGCATCCCAGGAGGACCACGTGAGCATGGGCACCACGGCCGCGCGCAAGGCCGTCCAGGTCGTGGAGAACGTCACCCATGTCCTGGCCACCGAGGTGCTGTGCGCCGCCCAGGCGCTGGACTACTACGTACCCGAGCTCCTACCCGGGAAGGGAATCCTCTCCGCTCATGCCATGGTCCGCGAGCTTGTGCCACATCTGGACCACGACCGCCTCCTCATACAGGACGTGCGGACGGTCAAGGCACTGGTGGTGTCGGGCCGGCTCGTTGAGGCCGTGGAGGGCGCCATCGGGCCCCTGCGGTGAACCATGGACAGCCGCGCCTCTCTTCCCGTCATCGTCATCGTCCTGGCATTGGCGGCTGCAGGACCCTACGCCGACGCGCTCCCCCCTGGCGGATCCGACACCGGCGGTGTCGAGTCACAGGCGCTGTCGGTGCTGGCCGCGCTGGAGGCGGGGAGGATCGAGCTCGCCGATTCCATTGCTTCCGCGGAGGTCCATCTCGAGGGGGACATCGTGTGCGGCCCCCAGCTCCCGCCCGGGTGCATCGCACGGCCGCAGGACGCGTCCATCCTCCTCCTCTCCTACTCGCGTCTCCACGAGGCTACCGGCCGTACTGAGCATCTCACCGCCGCAAAGGCGCTGCTCTACGCCCTGGAGAGCCGGAACCTCACCTGTCCCTCCTCCGGACTTCCACTGCGCATGCTTGCCCTGCGCGCTCTCCACCAGACGAGCATGGAGGTACGCCACGCCACACTGTGCGCCGACGAGTGGGAAGGGTACGAGCCTACGTCCGCCGAGGACGGTGCGTGGGCCGTGCTCGCCGCGCTGCGCCGGTCGGAGACCACAGGTGAGCCCACGAACCTTGCCGTCGATCTGGCCCGGGCAGGGACGAGCGAGTGTGCACCCCCCTGGTCAGCATGTACCGCGCCACGGGACGCGGGGCTATGGCTCATGACCCTTGCATCGGCGGCGGGCTCGACACAGGACCCGGCGCTCACCGCTTCCCTGGCCAACCTCACTGCTATCGCCGAGGGCGCCTGCGAGGAAGTGTGCGCGCCTGCGGACAGGTTCGTGCTGATCATGGGACTGGCCCACGCGGGCCACGTGCTGGACCGGCCGGAGGTACGGGAGCGTGCCCTGGACCGCCTTAACGATGTGACCGAGTGTGATGATGGAGACTGCAACGACACCGTGGCCCAGGCCTGGGGAGCGCTGGCCGAGGCCGCCGTGCTCATGCCCGCTCCCTACCCGTCGTTCCTGGGATTCCGCGCCGAGGGCCTCGGGCTGGTCCAGGTGACCCCCGAACCCACAAGAGCGCCTGCCACGCCCACTCCGCCGCCGTCCGTCCTTCCCACGGTGGAGCCGGTCGGCGCCGTCCTCATCGGATTCGGCGTGGTGATGCTCCTGGGCGCCATCGTACTGTGGCTGCAGAGCCGTGGTTCGGGGATGGACGACGACGAGGGCGACGACGAGGAGTACGAGGAGGAGCGACAGCGACATCGCCCTAAGCAGCGAGCAAAGGAAGCGCGTGAGAGGCCCGAGCCGAAGAAGGCCCGCCCGCCGACACCGAAAGGAGGTGCGGGCCCCCCGGTCCCGGACGTTGACGAGGCGAAGGTCCTCCACCGCGATCCTGAAGAGCGGCGTGAGGAGTTCGCCAAGGCTGTCGAGTACATCTGCCGTCGGCTGGAGGACGGCTACGACCACGACATCATCATGGCATCGCTGAAGGGCACCGGGTACTCGCCCGATGTTGTGCGCGATGCCTTGGCCTTCTCTCTCAACGAGTACGAGGAGGGCCGTTCGTCACGGGGCGATACCCGAAATGACGTTCGCACAGACCTCATCGGCCGTGGATTCCCCGTACCGGTCGTCGACCGGGTGCTGGAGCAGACCACCGAGGACTACGTAGTCCATCTCCTCCACAAGGGGTACACCCAGAACGAGCTCGGGCATGCCCTGGCCCGGTCAGGGTACGACCAGATGGACATCGAGATGTCCTTCGGCACGGCTGTGAAGCGATTCCGCGCCGACCTCATCGGCCGTGGTGTCGAACCCGCGGCAGTGGACGATAAGCTCAGGAGGCTCGGGTTCGAATGACGCGCCGGTTCGTGCTTCTCTCCCACGCGGTGACGACCCCCGAATTCACCCTCAAGGACCTGGCCGGCTCGGCCAAGCGCATGGACGTTGTGTGTCGTGCCGTACAGGCGGCCCTCTTCCTCTCCCACGGCATCCGTACAGACACCACCCTGTTCGCCGTGCTCCACGGGCCCCCGCGCCCACCGGTGACCGTTAAGCTGGACGGCGCGCTCCTGCGCAAGGTCCATCCCAACGAACGGGTGCTGGGCATCTTCATGCAGAAAGCGCTGCGTGCCGTGGCAACGGTGCCCGAGGGCGACTGGGTGGAATCGACACCCGGGATCTTCGTCCGGCGCGGGGGGCTCGCTGTGCTCCTGGACGAGCTGGGTGGGCGGGTGTGCCTCATGCGCGAGGGTGCGCCCGACCTGCGCGGCACGAAGGTGCCCGAAGACGCGGTGTTCGTGCTGGGCGATTACTTGGACCCGGAGGCGGACTGGCTGACCGGGCTGGAGCGCCGCGATCCGCTGTACGTCTCCGTGGGGCCGCGCTCGGTGTTCGCCTCTCACGCCATGGTGCTCGTGCATAACGAGCTGGACCGGAGCGAGGGTACTGACACTAGGAGCGATGGGAAGTAGCCCCGCCCGGATTCGAACCAGGGTCCATGGATCCAGAGTCCACGATGATTGACCGCTACACTACGGGGCTGCACGAACCGTGATGGATCTCTGAAAGAGAGGTCTTTTTTTTAACCTTTCCGCTGGCGCAGTGGCTGCGAACCTAGTCACTCTTGATCCGTGCCTCGACGACATCTAGGCCCCTAAGCATGTAGTGCTCGAACTCGTCCAGCTTGAAGAACAGCGAGGCGAATCCCAGGGACACGGCCGACAGGATGGCCAGGAAGAACACGTACACGATGATCAGCGCGCTCACCAGGACCTGCATCATGACCTCGAGCTGGTCACCCTCGCCGATTTCCATGAAGCCGGTGCAGACTATCAGGGTCATACCGACGATGGCCGCGATGATGACGCTGTACACGATGGAGAGGTTGAACTTCATCGTGGATGATTTCCTGGCGATGCTTTAAATATGTGACACAACAAATCCTCGGGGAGCCATGGGTAGATGGCGTGACATCCCGGCGATGGTCCTCGTCCTCCTGTTAGTACTTTCCCTGGGCTAGCCCGGCGTGCTCTGGACGTACTCCGGCGAGGTGGGTTTCGCGACCTCTCCCGCGGTGGCCGACCTCGAGAGCGACGGTACCCTGGAGGTCGTGGTCGGCAGCTACGACACCAACGTCTACTGCATCCTGGGTGACGGTGGCTTCGAGTGGAAGTACAAGACCGGTGGCCCCGTCACTGCATCGCCCGTGACCGCCGACCTGGACGGTGACGGGAACCTCGAGGTCATCGTGGGCTCGACAGACGGGGCCGTGTACGTGCTCGACCATACGGGCGCCCACCGCTGGCACTTCGACACCGGAGGCCCCATCTCGGCGGCCGTTGCCGTGGGCGACGTCGACGGCGATGGTGTGCCGGACATCGTGATAGGCTCCGAGGACAACCACGCCTACGCCCTAGCTGCCCGCGGTATCCTCCTGTGGAAGCACGAGCTGGGCGGGGACGTGCTCGCACCACCGCTCATCGTCGACATGGACGACGACGGTGAGAACGAGGTGGTACTGGGCGCCGACGACGGTACCCTCACCGTGATCGACGGCTTCACCCAGGAGGTCAAATGGACCGTCACCGGGGAGGGCCGTCTCCGCACCGCACCGGTGGCCGCCGACCTGGACGGCGACGGCTCGCTCGAGGTGCTCGTCGGCTCCGACGAGGGAGTTGTCACGGCCATCGCCAGCGACGGGACCACGCGCTGGACCTTCCGTACCCAGGGAGCCGTTACCACTGCCCCGTTGCTCACCGATCTGGACGGCGACCGTTCGCTCGAGGTCCTGGTGGGTTCGGCTGAGGGCGGGCTCTACATCATCGACGCCAAGGGCGGCCTGAAGTGGAACACGGGCTCCCACGCCGTCACGGGCCGGCCTGCGGTGGGCGACCTCGACGGGGACGGGCGACCGGACATAGCCTACGGAACCGGTGAGAATACCACACGGGTCATCGACGCGGCCGGTGCCGAGATCTGGTCCTTCCGCATGAACTATCCGACCCGGGGTTCGCCGGTGATCGCCGACCTGCTGGGGGACGAGACTATGGACCTGGTGTTCACCTCCATGGACGCTACGGTGTACGCGTTCGGATTCCCCCGCCGCCCAAGCGTGGTATCACAGTACCAGGACCGGAACACGATAGCGCGCTCGCTCCCGCGACCGACGGATAAGGGGGTCGTGGCCGAGGTCGACCTGTCCGGCGTCACATCACGCCTTGACGCGCTGGAGTCGTCGACAAACAAGACACGGCTGCTTGTGGAGGCCCTCCCCGAACAGGTGAACTGCACCGCTGTCATATCGCCCGAGGACTCGGCCATAGCTGCAAACACGGCCCTGGGGTCCTTCCGCTACCTGTCGACCATCGTGTTCGCCGGGGCCGCGATACTGGCGATCCTCATCATCATCGTCCTGCGGCAGCATGCCAATGCTCCTCACTTCAACCGACCTACCATCTATGTAGACAGCACGCATGGCAACTTCGTGGCCGAGAACGTGACCGAGTTCAGCAAGATGTTCGACGTGTTCAGGCGGTTCGGTACGGTGGTGTTCCTCAAGTCCTTCTTCCTCCAGCCAAAGGAGGGTGACATCCTCGTCATCGGGGTGCCGCGCAAGCCGTTCTCCCGTGAGGAGATCGCGCTCATCCTCGGGTACGTGAAGCAGAAGGGGCTGAGGCTCTTCGTGGTGGCCGAGTGGGGTGGTGACCAGAAGAACAACGAGTACCTTAACCAGGTGGTCGGCGACCTGGGCGCGTACTTCAATCCCGACCTCATCTGCGACTACGACAAGGGCGGGAGCGTGAGCTACACGCCGATCCTCGAGGGTCTGGCCAACCACCCCATCACCAGAGGGCTCATCGGTGTGCGCATCAACGCAGCGTGCTCCATCACCATAGAG
>PVBE011829139.1_pt1 | contig 20855 bp, 15 predicted proteins | sample 1631181 | NCBI WGS metagenome assembly PVBE01 (sample SAMN08397723, study PRJNA350692) | Marine metagenome, whole genome shotgun sequencing project. | isolation source: water | place: Pacific Ocean | collected 2012-04 | reverse complement strand
CGAATTAATGATTGGGTACACCACAAATTGGAACAGTGGAATGTAGATTAAAATCATAATTGGATTCACTGCTTGAATTTGTGATGACAACCAATTCATTCCAAGCCAGTTACGGTTGAGATCCTCGGCTTGTAACACCCACGAAGAACCCGTTTGGTCAAAAAGAGCCCAGAAAACTGCAATGAATATGAAAATAACGGCAAGTTTAGATATCGCCCTTATCCCTTCGGCACTCAATGTTTCTTTAAGCCATTCTGACCCTCCTGCTGGAATGTGAATAAACACTTTTCGTCCCATCCAAAATGCAAATGTTGCAATCGCCATTAATACACCCGGTATACCAAAGGCCAAGTGCGGACCGTACCACTCTAAGAGCCATGGCGTAAGTAATGTCGAAAGAAATGCGCCAGTATTAATTGAAAAGTAGAACCAACCAAAAACTTTCTCTAGTAAGTTTGAATTTTGTTTTCCAAACTGATCTCCAACATGCGCCGAAACACATGGTTTGATTCCACCAGAACCAACTGAAATCAAAATGAGCCCAATTGCCAAGACTATACCAGGAGACAAATTAATCCACTCTGTCGATCCCATCATGGCAAGCACACCGTGGCCTGCACAGTACACCGTGCTCAAAATCATAATCGTGAGATATTTTCCAAGAACAATATCAGCTAGCAATGCACCTAAAATTGGGAAGAAGTACACAGCTGTTGTAAAAAGGTGGTAGTTTTCCATTGCAGCTGGCTTCGACATTGCTTCACTTCCCGAACCGGGCAACATGAATAAATATTGTGTCATGAAAATGACAAGGATCCCCTTCATACCATAAAAACTAAACCGTTCCGCTGCTTCGTTCCCAATAATGTATGGGATACCCTTTGGCATACTTGTGGATGGAACTGGCGCACTTAAATATTTTTCAGACATATTTCTACCTTTTCTTTGAATACTTTATGTATCTTTTTTGACAAATCTCATTCGTTTGGTGTCTTTAACAATCCCCGGAAATTCTAACACTTGACTGTGCATCGCAACGTAAACCCCAGGAGATAGCAATTGCACAACAGCAAATGACTCTGCAAGATTTTGTAACGAATCAGTATTTCGCATAATCCACGGACGCATTGCGCCTGTCAAAATGCATGGAATTTTTAGTTCTGGATACAACTTTGAAATGCACTCCCCCGTTTCAGACAAGGTGTCTGTTCCATGCACAACAATTACTCCATCATGCGTTTCTTCGCATTCTGAAACTGCTTGGGCAATTTGTTTGTGATCTTGGTCGGACATATCTCGGCTATCTTTATTCATGAGAGAAATTCGGTCAATCTGCAACCCTTCAAGTTGCAAGCGATCAATCATCATGTCAAGAACCGTGAGGCCATTACTTAGAATGCCTTCTGCCTCGTCGTAGGTTTTTTCGATAGTCCCACCAGTAGAGATGATCGCTAATGTAAAAAGTTTCTCGGTCATTTTGATTGTATAGAGATAGTACAAGGTACTTGTTTTGTTTCAGCTGCAAGGCAACTTTCTGAATTGCAAGCTTGCCAAGTCACCATTATTTTGGCCGAATTTGTTGTAGTTGCTGTTACCGTAATTGGTATTTCTACAATACCACCAAAGACTTGCACTGACTCCCCTGCAGATATGAGTGCTTCTGAATGAGGCCAATTAACCGAAATCGAAACTCCATCACCAAGTACATCAATGTTCAAGGGGATGGCATATTCTGACTGGGGTTTATTTGCATTCACGTGCCAACCTTTTGCCATATGAAGTTTCAGGATGATTGTCTTACTCTCACCAATTCTTAGTGAGAGAGACTTCGCAGAACAACTCATTTTAACAGGGGATGGATTCTCAATCGATACTTCAAACTCTTCATTGAACTGCTCAGGATGTGCTTCAAGCAATCGATGCAACGCCGAAGTAGCAACAACAACAGATGTTGGTGATTGTTGCATGATGCCACTTTCAACTTTCAACAATTCAAGCGCATCATCAAGATACGATTGTTCATCTGTCAATTGTGAAAGGGTGACAGTTGCATCGAACATCATAGAAGTTGCAGCAGGAACTGCACCATCGTAAAAAACCCTTGTGCGAACAAACAAGTCGGATTGGTTTTCTTCAGTGTCGTACCACCCTTCTTCTTTCACATAAAAACGTAACTTTGCTTGGGCATAGAGTTCTTTCGCCATTGCAAGTGTAGATTGATCACCACTTGCTATATATAGAGATAAAAGACCGCGAATCATTGCGGCATAATCTTCAAGAAAGCCTGCGTTTCCCTTGACACCGTTTCGCCAAGTTCTCAATAATCTATCATCTGAGGACCGCATTTCTTTGTTAACAAATTCAGTTGCTTCTTTTGCTCGTGCAATCCAAGTTGGTTCATTCAGCACACGACCAGCATCTGCAAGACCACCGATCATCAAGCCATTCCAAGAAGTAATCACCTTGTCATCAGTTGTGGGCTGATCACGCGTTGCTCTAACTTCTAACATTGCTGCATTGATTCGGGCAAGTTTAGTTTCAAACTCATCTCGAGACAAGCCGTGATTTCTTGCTAGTTTCGATGGATGATCGACGAGATACAAAACACTTGTTTTTGGAACTTCGGGATGATGTGGATCTTGGAAGTTTGTGCCTTGGTCAACACCGTACACTGAGAGTGTAAAATCGATATCGTTTTCCATCTCTGCTTCAGTGAGTGCATCACGCAGTTCATTTTCACGCCACAAATATGTTTCTCCTTCAAGGTGGTTTGTCTCAGCATCTTGGGCAGATAAAAAGCCGCCTTCTGGAGAATTCATTTCACGATCAACATAAGCAACGATTTCTCGCATGATGTTCGCGTACGTTTCATCTTCTGTTAGTTCGTAAGCACGAGCGTAAGTTGAAAGAAGTTGTCCATTGTCATACAGCATTTTTTCAAAGTGAGGGACAAGCCACTTCTCGTCTGTACTGTATCTGTGAAAACCACCCCCCACTTGATCATACATTCCACCAAGAAGCATTCCGTCGAGCGCTTTTTTTACCGCTTTGCGAACTTGTGGGATATCCCAACCAGTAACCATGAGAAAATCTATGTAAATCGGCATTGGGAATTTCGGTGAGGTTGCAAAACCTCCATGTTTTTTGTCTTCTCGTGCGAGCAATGATGATATGCCTTCTTGAACAGTTTTTGAATTAACGTTTGCTGTTTCTGGAGCAGCAGTTAATCTGCTCACGACAGCATTTGCAACTGCGTTTGCTTGCTTATCCACAGCTTCGCGATTGTTCTCAAAATTTTGAGACATAAATGTAAGGATGCTCATGAAACCTTTACGAGTTCCCCGATCCTCTTTAGGGAAGTACGTTCCAGCATAAAAAGGTTTGAGTTCGTTGGGCTCGAGAAATACTGACATTGGCCATCCACCATGACCATTGTTCATCATTTGTGTTGCAGCCATGTAAATCTCATCTACGTCAGGGCGTTCCTCTCGATCAACTTTAATTGCGATGTAGTGTTCGTTGAGAATATCTGCTACTTCTTGATCTTCAAAACTCTCCCGTTCCATGACATGGCACCAATAACAGGTGGAATAGCCTATGCTCATGAAGATTGGTTTATTTTGTTCACGAGCAGCAGCAAATGCTTCCTCGCTCCATGGCCACCAGTGCACAGGGTTTTGTGCATGTTGCAGCAGATACGGACTTGTAGTTTCACCAAGCCTATTACGACCTTCACTTTTGCTAGGCGGTGTCTGATCTTGGCACGCTGCTGCTTGTTCTTGATTCGCCATAATTATGCCTATCCCTGCGACCATCACGATGGCCACCCTCTTTACACTCTGTCTCAACATCACTGCATTCTATCAGGCAAGTCAGATACCCACGGGCTGAGGGTGCAATATGTATGATTCTGAACTAGTAGCAAAGGTCAATTTATTTACTCGCAGTCTGATGAAATACAATGGTTACGTATTCCCAATGACGATAAGAGAATGCCTATATGACAATAAACCCACAAATCATCATTCCGGTTGTAACAGCACTCACTGCACTCATTCTTCTCGTTGCTGGCGGCCGTCTTTTAAAACCAGCGGTGGGCCTTGCTGGAGGTCTTTTCGGAGCTGGTTGTGGGCTACTGCTCGCTCCAAGCCTATCTATAGATGTATCTCCGCTCATTATTGCCTTGATCACAGGCATAATCGCAGCAGTGATCGCAGTTGGAGTTGCTAAATTTGCAATTTTGCTCATTCTTGCTGTAGGTTTAGCAATCGCAACGCCTGTTGTCACTTGGCATGCTGCAGGTCTAGATGATGGTAAGGAAGTAGTCTCAGATGTCATAGAAGCAGCAAGTGCTGAAACACCACCTGAAAACCCGACGACTGAGCCCGTGAAAGAACCAACAGAGAGCACACTTCCAGATATATCCGCAACAAATGCAATGGGGTTTGCTTTTAGCATGCTTACAGAACACGCAGGCGAAGCTGTTCGTTCAGGTATCAAACGCGCCAACGCTGCGTGGGATGTCATCCCTGCAGGCCCGAGACTCATGCTTGTCGGAGCAGCGATTGCTGGGCTTTTACTAGGGTTACTTCTTGCTACGTTTATGCCCCACCTTGCTGCCTCAGTTGTCACATCGAGCATAGGCAGTGTGCTTCTCATTGAAGCGTTAAGAAACGGCGCAACAATCATATGGTCGCAAACAGCATTTGCTGATATTTCACCTGACTTCCTACTGTTGTTATACGCGGGGCTTGCCTTAGCAGGACTCGGACTACAACTTACTCTCTTTCGTCGTCCACCTCAAGAGAAGGCAAAGACATAGCAAGTTCTGATTCGGGCAGTGTTATTGCTTCTTTTGCATCCATCATCACTCCCTCAAGTACCAATGGTCCTGCGATAGAAATACAAGCTCCTACAACCGCTACTGCAAGTGGCCATCGCAAAGTAACTTTTGTTCGCTCGCCGTGATTATGGGGATTTGAAAGTAGCGAAAGCCCTATCAATCGCAAGTAATACCATGCACTGATTGCACTACTTACAGCAGCAACGATGATGAGGGAAATTTGACCAGCCGCAATACCCGCTGCGAACAGCAGCAACTTACCCCAGAAACCAAAGAGAGGCGGGATACCAAGAAGGGAACCAGATGCAACTGACATTGAAGCTGCAGCGAGCGGGCTTGTTGTGTAAAGCCCTGCAATATCTTCCAACGAGTCAACTCGTTTTCCACCTCTAGACAAACTTGCAAGTGTCGCAAACGCTGCGGTGTTCGTTATTCCGTAAATGAAAAGGTAAACAAGAACCGCTGGCAAGCCAAGTTCCGGACCTGCTATCACACCAATCAACATATAACCACTGTGTGCGATTGAACTATATCCAAGCATTCGTTTCACAGATCGTTGTAACAGTGCACCTATGTTTCCAAGAATCATCGTGAGAACTGCAACAACCCACAATGCCATCTCAATTGCTGGTGGCAAACCATCTTCCCAGCCAACAGTTGAAAGCAACAAAATGATGGCAATCATTCCAGCAGTCTTCGGTACAAATGCCAAGAAGGCCGTTACAGCTGATGCAGCACCTTGGTATACATCGGGAGCATACAAGTGCATAGGTGCAGCAGCAATTTTGTATAAAAGTCCAAAAATAGCAAGCAACATTCCAACTTGCGCAATAACTAAAAGTCCACCATTATTTTGCTGGGCTGAAAAGGCCTCAGTTATTTCTTGTAAAACTAGCGTGCCCGTAGAAACATACAACAAAGCAAAACCATACAACATGAGAGCTGCAGAAAGTGCACCAAGGAAAAAATATTTCATTGCTGCTTCTTGTGCTGTTTTTGACCATCGGCTGATCGCTACCATCACGTAAGTAGGGAGAGAAACAAGTTCAAGTGCGAGGAACAACCAAATTAAATCGCGAGCTTCACAAATCAACATCACGCCCGTAAGGCTCAAAAGTAATAAGGCGTGAAATTCACCTGAATTTGCACGCAAAGGATCAAATCTGTCTTTGCCTGCACCGATGGCGCGTTCATACCCTCGGTCAATCAAACCACCACTCGTAGCCACAAGTAAAAGCCCAACGAACGCAGCCATCATCTTGATGTATTTACCAAGGCCTGGAAGCATAGTCTCTGGATGTGTATAGTCGGTTTGCCCATAGACATAAGGAACAGAAAACAAAGCTATCACCAAGAAAATGCTAGCGATAAAACCAACTCGCTTACGAATAGGTGCAAATGTTGAAATCCCACCAATAGCACAAACCATTGCGCCTGCAAGCAGAATGAATTCTGGAATTAAAAACCAGAGTCGATCACCCATGATGATCCTCCTTGTCAGGAGTTTCTGATTCGGGAACTTTCAGCATATTTCTTTCGGAATGCTGTTTTTCAACAATTTCCGGATACGGAGAAAGAACTTTTTCTACCGAACCTCGCATCGCATCAGTGAGAACTGTTGGTTGCACACCAATCCAAATACATAATGCGGCAAGTGGAGCGAGGACGCCAATTTCTCGTAATGACAAATCAACAGGAAGTGAACCACGATCAGTTGTGTCAGGTTCTTTGAGGGTACCGAACACAACCTTGCCTACCATTATTAACAAGTACATTGCAGCAAGCACCATACCTAGCGCTGCGACAGCTGCATATTGTGGCCCAAGAACACCCGGCCACTGCTGGGCATCTGTGGATGACACGAACGTGCCAAGCAAGCACATGAACTCACTGACAAATCCATTCAAACCAGGAAGTCCAACACTAGCTAGCACAAAGAAAACCATAAAGACCGACCAAACTGGCATTCTTTTCGCCAAACCACCAATCATGTTCATGTCTCGTGTGTGATATCGCTCGTACATCATGCCAATCAAAAAGAAGAGTGCGCCAGTTGAAAGACCATGGTTGATCATGTAGAGAACTGCACCTTCTAAACCAATTGGATTAAGTGCAACAAGTCCAAGCACACAAAAACCAAGGTGACTTACAGAGGAATATGCCACCAATTTTTTAACATCATCTTGAACCCAGCAAATAAGCGCAGCATACAAAATGCCAATGATGCCTAAAATTGCAATCGAAGGCGCCCACGCAACAACTGCTTCGGGAACCATCGGTAGCACGAATCTATATACACCAAACGTTCCAAGTTTAAGCAAGACACCTGCAAGAATAACTGAACCAGCAGTTGGGGCTTCGGTATGTGCAAGAGGCAACCAAGTGTGGACTGGAAAGACAGGAATTTTGACGGCGAAACCTGCTAGAAGCGCAAGCAAAATCCAACCTTGTTCTGTGGCAGACAATTCCTCTGATGCGTATCTAGTAAGATCGTGAATTGCGAAGGACCAACCGTTCGCACCAGTTTGAGCATTTTGCCAAGCAACATAGACGAACCCTGCAAGCATAAAGAGTGATCCTGCGAACGTATAGATAAAGAATTTCACACTTGCATGTGCTCTATTTTTGCCACCATAAATTGCGATCAAAAAGAACATGGGAACAAGTGTTAACTCAAAACTCACATAAAACAGAATGAGATCTTGTGCGAGGAATACTCCGAGCATTGCAGTTTCAAGAATCAACAGCCATGCGTAATACTCTTTTCGCCGTGAGGTGATTGCACTAAACGAACCCCATACGCAAAGAGGCGTGAGCAAGGTTGTCAATAAAACGAGCATCATGGCAACAGAATCTGCACCTAAATCTAGTGTTAAACCCATTGAATTAATCCAAGAGGTTTCAGACCGCAGACCAGTACCCATGCTCCCCCACTGCTCAAATTGGACTGACATTAAAATACTAATAACGAATACGAATAGTGAAACGCCGAGTGAAATCCACTTAGACAGTTCTGCTTTTGTAAGAAAAATTGCAGCAGCGCCAATAAGCGGAATCAATAGTAATAGCCAAGGAGTCATGGAGTCGCTCCAATCATTGTTGATTGAAGAAACGACATAATTTCAGGCATAAACATCATCAAAAGAATCACCAAAGCTGCTCCGCCGATCATTGAGACAGCGTAACTTTGTACTGCCCCATTGTGTAGTGGAGAAAACCATTTCGCTATTGCACGTGGAGTACCTGCTATTCCGTTTACCAACAATCCATCGATTATCCCTCGATCAATCAAGGCGAATAGTTTTCCAAGAATCCAAAGCGGTGTTCGTATTACTGCAATGTAAAACTCATCTACGTACCATTTATTTTCCATTGCAATTGGTAGCCAACGTGTGAAACGTGATGCCAAAAGTTTGTTTCGTAAAGAGTCCGCTGCTTTTCGCCTTGCAAGATGAAAGAAAAACGCAAACCCTAGTCCAATCATACCCACGACACCCGAGATGTAATACATCGCTTTATGTGGATCCATTCCAAGAATTGAACCGTGTGTCGCATGATCTTGATCAACAACAGCGTTTGCAACACCTTCATGTGCTGTCGCATGTTCTCCATCGACTACAGCGACTACAGCGTTAGGAACACCTCCTCGTGCTGGGGAATCATGTACCATTTCAGCTACCCATCCACCGTTTATACCTTTGGTTTCGTTATCCATAAAATATGGAAGAGCTGCAATAATCGCACCCGATGCAATTGCAATCAGAACAAAGTTAATCGCAACCCTAGGAGGGTGTGGGTGGAAGGAGGATGGGTCGTCACCATGTAATTCGTCACCCGGTTCATAATATTCAGGACCACAACAAACTCTAAACCAAACTCGGAACGTGTAATACGCAGTTAACCCAGCAGTAAAAATTGCAAGCCAACCTAAAATTTCAAAACCCGAGCCTTGTGTCACAAAGGCTTCTGCAAGAATTGCATCTTTTGAAAAATACCCACTTGTAAACGGGAACCCTGCCAAGCAGAGACAGCCAACAAGCATGGTGTAACTTACAATTTTCCACCCTCGCATCTTACGAAGGCCGGAAAGTTTTCTTAAATCAAGTTGCCCAGCAAAACCGTGCATAATCGCACCGCATGTTAGGAACAATACTGCTTTGAAGAACGCGTGTGTAAAGACATGGTATGCCGCACCATAACTTGAAAGCACACCAAGTCCGAGGAACATGTATCCAAGTTGAGAAACTGTTGAATACGCCATAATTCTTTTGATGTCGTACTGCGCCATTCCAATAGTCGCTGCAAACAATGCAGTCAACCCACCAACCCATGCAACTATTGGGAGTGCGTAGCCATCAAGTTGAAATAGTGGATACGTTCTAGCAATTAAGTAGACGCCAGCCGTAACCATTGTCGCAGCATGAATCAAAGCAGAGACAGGGGTTGGACCTTCCATCGCATCAGGCAACCACACGTAAAGAGGTAATTGTGCCGATTTACCAAACGCAGCAAGCATCAGTAAATAAGGGATTGCGTGAACTGTCCAGCCTCCAAATGCTGAAAACGTCGCTGCATCATTATTATGCGCTGCAAGTGCTGTTGAAATACCGTCGTATTGAATCGTGCCAAAAGTTGACCAAATGAGATAGATCGCTAGTGCTAAACCAAGGTCACCTATTCGATTCACAATAAATGCTTTTTTTGCAGCAGCAACTGCAGCAGGTCGTTGATAAAAATATCCAATCAGCCAGTACGAGGCAAAACCAACACCTTCCCAACCAAGATAAAGCATCAGTAAGTTGTCGCCCATGACAAGACAACTCATTGCAAATAGGAACACACTCACGCCTGCAAAAAAGCGTGCGTATCCTTTGCCAACATCATGCTCCATGTACTCAGAAGCATAAACTGCGATGAGTGTGCCAAGGCCAGTAACAAAGAGCATCCAAAGAAGGGTGAGTTTGTCAATATATAGTGCAAAATCTGAAATGAATGATCCACCATTCCAATGGACGTGTATCCATTCAAAGATATGAATGACTTCTGCTCCTTCGTAACCAAAATACAACATCAGCGTCAAAACAAAAGAGGTTGCAAGTGAAATTACAGTGATGATTGCAGGCGCTTTTGTTTTCACTTTGAGTGCTGCACACAAGCCACAAAGTACAAGCGAGATCAAAGGCATCCATAAAATAAATTGTGCCCAAGTAGGTGCAACGTGATCGACTCGTACAGCGGGCGTAGCAATGATGGATTGCATAATGGAGATCATTCGGCAAGTTCTCCATATGCATCGGGATCAAGTGTATCGCGTTGCCGATGCATGAAGACTACAAGTGCAAGAGCAAGCGCTGCTTCAGCTGCGGCTACTGTCAAAATAAAGATTACCATGACTTGCCCTGAGTAATCGAGGTAATACCGACCAGCAGCAACAAAAGCGATCGCTGCACCTTGGAACATCAATTCAGTGCAAAGAAACATGACGATCAAGTTGCGGCGTACAAGAAAACCGACGACTCCAATCACAAGCAAGATCCCACTCACCACGAGATAACTTGCCAATGTTGCTGCACCAAACGAAGCGAGCATCATGATGCCTTCTCCTCGTTTGTTGATAGGACATTACGTTTTTCACGGTCTCCAATTTCAATCGCTTTACGAGCAAGTACCGCTGCCCCGAGCATAGCCATAAGCAATATCACACCTGCAAGTTCTAGACTGACAGGAAAATCGTTTACAAGTGACCACCCTACCGATTGTGTATTCGTAGGAGCCATCGACACGTCAAGGTCAAGCCGAACGTTTTCTGCAGATAGAACATAAGCAACATCCTGATCAAATTGAATTGCATTTCCTTGCTCAGTTTTTTGAGGAGGCCACGCAAACGTTTCATCAAGTTCTAAAATTGAAGCTTCAAACTGTTTAGGAAGTTGCTCAAGTGTATGCCAAGCTACTGTGTCATTTGGTCTAGGAGGAAGATCGCTTGTTCCATGCAAAACAGTACCTGTAACAATGCATAACAATAAAAAACCGACGCCAACTGCTGCGGCAGGCTCACGTGGAATTTTATCGTAATACTCCATCGTTTCTGGTTCGTTTGGATCGGGTGCTTGGTTTGCCAACATGAGTACAAACATGTAAGTAATAAGAATGGCACCTGCGTAGACGATAATGAGAGCAAACGCCATGAACTCTGCTTCAAGGAGAAGCAATAAACCTGCAGATGCGATGACAACCAAAATAAAGTGTAAAGCACAATAAATAGGTCGCTCGTGTGAGATCATCCTGACAGCTGCAGCGATAACTGCAAGGCTAAAAATAATAAAAAATGGCGTTGCGGCATCACCTTCAAGTGAAGATAAGTAGCCGGCAATAATTCCAAGTAACCACCCTGCTGCTGCAACTGTTGCAACAATTGCACCAATGCGAAATGTGATTGCAGATGGTCGAATCGCCGCGTACAGGGCAAGAGCCAAAACGAGGCAGGCTAGATAAGGGAGGACTGGATCCATGTACGCGTATCGAACCTTTTTGGGTGAGGGTGCGGGTAAATCAAAGCCACCAATTAGCGGTGTGAAGTGTGGCAGAATAGACCGAAAACCGCCTTTTTGCAACCACTTTACGCTTATTTCACGTGATCACTTTCCCCTCGATTCGGCGTTTCTCAAACAGTGGCTCTTGGCGTTTTTTTGTGTAATGCTAAAAAAAACGTCTCAGAAAAGCTTTGCCTTAATAGCAGCATCATTAGCCTTATCGAGGCATTTATGGGGTCTGCCCACATGTCTGACCCCGTCAGTGATGTGTGTGTGTAGAATGCAATGCGTGCATGACTCGTTGAAAAAGCGAATACCTAACTTTGTGACAATTTTGCGAATTTTCATCGCCGCGGCATTCTTTGCAACGCTGAGTGGATTTCGGTATCCAGGGCAAGGAGTGCTCTTTGGAAATATAGCAATTGCGCTTTTTGTGATTGCCGCAACTACTGATTTCATAGATGGTTACCTCGCACGAAAATGGGATGCAGAATCAATGTTTGGCAGAATCATGGACCCATTCTGCGATAAAGTTCTAGTCCTTGGAGCGTTCATTTTCTATGCCGGTCCTCGCTTTAGCGTCCCAGAATGGATCGCCGAAGATCGGCTCATGACAATGGCGACCGGTGTCTACCCGTGGATGGTTGTCCTGCTCATCGCCCGCGAACTTCTAGTTACAGCAATTCGGGACGTCCTCGAATCTAGAGGCCACAAGGGAGGCGCAAAATGGGCTGGCAAAGTAAAAATGATACTCCAATCATTTGCCGTCCCACTTGTCCTACTCCTTGTGGTTAATTGTAGGCCTGATAAACATGAAAGCGTGATGACCCTTATCAACGTCCTGATCTGGCTCATGCTTATCGTCACCCTCTGGTCTGGATTACCCTACATCACAGGGCTTCGGCACGTCCTCAAACAAAAACCATCATGATCGATACTTTAAAATTGCTGTGTTGTACAAATGGAGGGCTTGGACTCTTGCCTAAGTCGCCGGGGACTTGGAGCTCACTCAAACCACTTCTTGCCGTTTTAATTCTTGGTCACTTTGGCTCCCCACAGGCACTCACTATTGGCCTCTTACTGCTCGTCGTCGTTATTACATCAATCATCACTATCAAGCTAGCTCCTTGGTACACACAACACTTTGGGCAGAAAGATCCTCCACAAGTTGTCAGCGATGAAGCAGCTGGTCAATCAATCGCATTACTTGGCATGGCATGGCTCCAACCAAACAATCATGTCTCCCCGACTATTTGGATCGGACTTGCAGTCGCTTCATTCATTCTGTTTCGCGTATTTGATATTTGGAAACCAGCGTTCATCGATTCGTCACAAAATCTTCCCGGAGGATGGGGAGTTCTTATGGATGACATTCTTGCAGGAATAATCGCTGGAATACTTGTTGCTATTGGAGCAGTTCTACTTGTTTAATCATTCCAAACTAGAACAGGTTTTCTCGCAGCACCAACTTCGTCTGCCCTTGCAATATCTGAAACGAGTGGCGCATTTTTCACACACGCGATCTCTTGATCAATCTCATTTGCAATTTGCAACATAACATCAACGAATTGGTCAAGCGCATGTTTAGATTCTGTTTCTGTTGGTTCAACCATCAAGCAATCATGGATTGGCCAGTGCATCGTAGGTGGATGGACACCATAATCAATCATGCGTTTGGCAATGTCAATGAGTGTCACTCCTTTGTCGAGCAAGGTCTGTGGAACAGAAACAAATTCATGTGCACAAAACGCTCCCTTTTCTGGAGCAAAGTATGGCATGTCGTATACCTCTTGTAAGCGTACAGCGAGATAATTAGCATTCAATACTGCGGTTTCTGCAACGTGACGCAATCCCTCAGGACCACACGCACTGATGTACGTCCAACATCGCACTAGCACTCCAAACTGTCCAAAAAAACTTCGTACTTTTCCAATTGATTTTTCTCGGTCGCGGTCAAGATAAAAACTCCCGTCATCCGCCATCATGACTTGCGGAACAGGTAGATAAGGAGCAAGTTCTTCGGTCACAGCAATTGGGCCACTTCCTGGACCACCCCCACCGTGTGGAGTACTAAACGTTTTATGCGTGTTGTAATGCATCGCATCAGCACCAAAATCACCGGGTTTCACACGACCAAGCAATGCATTCATGTTCGCGCCATCAAGATAGACTTTCGCGCCAGCGCCATGCACGATCTCAGCCATTTCCTTAATACTAGGATCGAACAATCCTGCAGTGCTCGGATTAGTAATCATAAATGCAGCAACGTTTTCTGGTCCAACTTCTGCGATTACTTCTTGGAGATGTTCAAGATCTGTATGACCATCTATTGTGCGTACTTGTTTCACACTCGCTCCACACATGGTGCATGAAGCGGGGTTCGTACCGTGTGCGGTGTCAGGTGCAAGCACAACAGTTCGCTGCGGTTGTCCATGATCTGTAAAGAAAGCCCGAATCACTTTCAACGCAGTAAACTCGCCATGTGCACCTGCTGCTGGTTGCAATGAAACCTCATGCAGTCCTGAAATCTCTTCAAGCATCGTTCGTGTTTCGTACAGCAAACGTAACGCACCCTGAATGCAATCTTCATCTTGCAACGGATGCAAGCAAGAAAATCCTGGCAATGACGCTGCCCATTCATTAATTCGTGGATTATGTTTCATCGTGCACGAACCAAGGGGATAAAAATTACCGTCTACAGAAAAATTCCTATCAGATAGATGTGTGTAATGTGCCATGACATCATGTTGACCAATGCTAGGCAAAGGCACACCGCTTCCAGCAACGCAATGAGGAACTGGTGTTTCTGGAACATCTAGTGGTGGAAAATCTACGCCATAAGCACCTGCTACATGTTTCTCAAATACAAGTGGTTCTACTGGGCGATCGCCTCGTGAAGGATGGTTTGTCATGTTGACAACTCCTTCAACAAAGAGACAAGTGCGTCCATCTCGTGGCGAGTTCGTTTTTCTGTTACTGCAATGATCAATTCATTTCCCTCAGAAAGTTTTCTCATTCGGCGCCCATTGGCTGCAACACCAACGAGAACCCCTCTTTCCTTTCCAGAGTCAACAATATGAGTTACATCTACGGGACAGTTCACAGTAAATTCGTTAAAGAAGTCGCCGTCAAATGTAAGTTCCCAACCATCTATTGCTGTTATTTGCTCCGCTAAGTAATGTGCTTTATGCCAGCATTGACTTGCTACTTCGGTAAGACCTTCCCTGCCAACAGTTGTCATAAACATCGATGCACGCAATGCTATAAGTCCTTGGTTTGTGCAAACGTTACTTGTTGCTTTTGCTCCACGAATATGCTGTTCGCGTGTCTGTAATGTCAAACAAAAAACTCTCCGCCCATCCTCATCTTTAGTCATTCCAACGAGACGGCCGGGCATTTTTCGTACAAACTTTTCTTTCGCAGCAAGCAAGCCTAAGTATGGTCCACCGAAATTCAGCGCATTCCCAAGTGGTTGTCCTTCTCCGGCAGCGAGATCCGCGCCGCATTCGCCAGGAGTTTTGAGCAGCCCGCAAGCAATTGGATTAAAAACGGCAACTGCAAGTGTTTTTGCATCTTCATGGGCAACTTCAAAACAGCCATCCCAATCTTCAATCTGACCCCAAATGTTGGGTGACTGCACGATCACTGCTGCAACATCATCCGACATTTCTTCCCGTACTGTTTCAGGTAACACCTTGCCATTTGTTGCTGTAAGCATTGTGATGTTCACGTGTAAGTCAGCAAGACAGGTTCGAAGTACTGCAAGATATTCAGGGTGCATCGTTGAAGCAACGAGCACAGTGTGGCGGCGAGTCGTATTCACCGCGAGTATCGCAGCTTCAGCAACAGCAGTCGCCCCGTCATACAAACTCGAGTTTGCAATTTCCAACCCTGTCACTCGAGCTATTTGTGTTTGAAATTCAAAGAATGCCTGCAACGTTCCTTGCGATGCTTCAGCTTGGTACGGTGTGTAAGAAGTTAAAAACTCTCCTCGGCTAATCAACTGGTCGATCAAAGCGGGATAAAAGTGATCGTACGCACCACAACCCATAAAACACACCATGTTGTGAGCGCCAACATTGTGCGATGCCATCTCAGTGAGCGAACGCTGCAGTTCCAATTCAGACTGCGGAGGAGATAGATCAAGCCCCTCTTGACAGCGAATAGACTCTGGAATCACATCGAATAATCTATCCACATGGTCTATGCCAATTATAGAGAGCATTTCTTCGTGTTGGGCATCAGTTATTTGCGTGTAATCCATAAGTAATCTTGTTCTAAGTGTTGGAAGTGTATCGCAGGTTGGTACTATATTCAGACTATGTTTACTCCAATTATCACAACTTTTTTCATTCTCTCTTCGGTGGCAGAACCTTCTGGATCAACTGTTGAAGGACCTCGATCTATTCGCAGTTTTAGCCCAGATAGCCTCGCCTCAGATGATGCACTCAGGACCTATCTTGAAAACGCTGGGCCGATTGCAATTGAATTTTTCGAACATGCTTCCTTCCTTACCAATCCATGGTTAGCAGGACGTGCGCCTGGGAGTGATGGTTCAACAATCGCTGGCCAATACATTACATGGAACTTAGAACAAAATGGTCTTGAACCGGCATTTGGTGATTCATGGTATCAACCATTCGACTTTGACATTGAAGGCGATGCACCAACTGTCACACATGCACTGGTGCAACACAATGGAAACACGCTCGAACAAAGTGTTGATTATGTCGTTCTTGGAAATAGTGGGAATGGTTCCCTCACTGCACCTGTAACGTTTGTTGGCTACGCAATCGAAAACGGCAATGACGATTATTCAAGCTTTGACGATGACACAGATCTCACTGGACAGATTGCATTGATGTTGCGATACGAACCACTAGACCAAGAAGGCGTGAGCCTTTGGTCAGGTCGTCGCTTTGGACCAAAGAGTGCGATCAGAGATAAAATGCAAGCAGTCGTTGACCGTGGAGCTGCAGGTGTTATTCTTGTAAACCCCCCAAACTGTCGAGATGGTCGCCGCGGACTCGAAACAATGCGATCCAATCGTTTTGGCTCAACGAATATCCCCGTCGTTCAGTTTTCTCACGCTGCTGCAAGCGATCTTCTCGGTGGGTTAAAGAAACTCGAAGATTTTCAAAGTAGCGCTGATACCGGAAGTGTAACTACAGTTCCCCTAGATGCAGATCTCACCCTTGAAACTGCTGTTGAAACAACAGGTATGCGCGCACAAAATGTTGGCGGCATTCTTCAAGGCAGAGGCGAGCTCGCCAAGGAATGGGTTGTGATTGGTGGGCATTACGATCACCTTGGTTTTGGGTACACGGGCACTTCATCAAGAGGCGAACTCCATGTTGGAGCTGATGACAACGCATCTGGGACAGCGGCTGTGCTAGTACTCGCTGGCCAACTTGCAGAAGCATATGCAAACAATGACGACACATCACTTCGCTCTGTATTGTTTCTACTTTTCGATGCAGAAGAGGCAGGACTCTACGGATCGGATGCATTCGTTGATGACCCAATCATGGATTTAGCTGACATCAATGTCATGATCAATATGGACATGGTTGGAAGACTTCGTAATAACAACCTATCAATCTCTGGAACTGGAACAGCGACTGAATTCGAGGAACTTGTTCCGAAACTCGTTGAGAACACATCGATGACAGCAAGTTTAACAACTGGTGGGACAGGACCTTCTGATCACACAAATTTTTACATCAATGATATCCCCGTTCTGTTTTTCTTTACGGGACTAAGTGACGAATACCACACACCACAAGATCGCCTGCATACGTTGAATCCTGCTGGTGCAGCAAAGGTGATTGCACTTGTACGTACGTTTGCAGATATCCTTGTTGACGAACCGAAAGTACATTTCACCACCAATACAAAAACAAAATCAAATCGAGCTACAACAATGTCTTCACCAGTTCGTCTTGGCGTACACCCTTCGTACACCGAGCAACTTGAAACAGGAATCCTGTTGACAGGAGTCAGTGAAGGCACGTGCGCTGAAGAAGCGGGCTTACAGGCAGATGATGTGTTACTTGCTTGGGACGAAATTGAACTAACTGGTGGACGCAAACTCATGGAATTACTCAAAGAATCTGCTCCGGGCGATGTCGTCACATTCACAGTCCGCCGCGACGATGAAAATATTTTCGTTGAAGTAACACTGAAGGCACCATAATTTCACTAGTAAAAGGACAACCCCCCAAGCTCTCGCTTAAGGGGGCTGTTTGTGATTGCTTGTGGACGATAAGCCGGATTCTGTCGTGAACGGCCATTCATCTATGTCTACTGTTGCCAGCAAACTTTTGCACGCGACCCGTTCTCATTCCTCGGACAAGGACGTTTGTCGAAACAAACCGAGAACTGCTTGCGTTTGCACGCGGTGGGGTTTACCTAAGCCATGCTTGTCACCAAGCATGCGGTGCGCTCTTACCGCACCTTTTCACCCTTACCTGTGAATACCAAAGTATTCCATCGGCGGTTTATCTCTGTGGCACTAAGCCCTGACCTGCAATCAAAAGTCGGTGGACGTTATCCACCACCGTGTCCTGTCGTGTCCGGACTTTCCTCGCGTTTCAAAGAAACCCGCGACCGTCTGTCCACACCTACATTGTACGCAAAATAAACTGACCGTGGGTCAGTTTATTCAAGTTCAACTGTACACTGCACGCATGCCCGCCGCGTACCCACATCTTGTTGCATGGGTTAGCCCTTCTCAGGAAGCACTACTCAAAGCCGTTGCTAAAGAAGGAAAACTCAAACTTGTTGCAATAGGTTCAACAAACAAAGATGATGGAAGCGCCCTCGCTACTTCACTCAAAGTCGAACACTGTGATGACATTCGTATGATGGCGACGGAGTATGACAATGCACTCATGCTCGTCAGTGAAGCAGGCGCGTATGAACATGCTTTGTGTGATTTACTTCGACATCGATCTAAACCAACAATCACAACAACCCCCCTTTCAGGTGAGATTGATTTGCTCATGAATGAAGCAGGCAAAACGCCTGCAGCAAAATTCGTTCCACTGATGCGGCGTTCAATCGGATTCGGGCAAATTCTCGATGAGACCGATCAATTTGGGATGCCAGCTGCAGCACATTGCACAGTTTTGTGTGCGCCCCACGAAGGCACACTCTGGTCTCGTTTGTTTGACGCAATGGATTTTGTTGATCATTACCTAGGCACTCCAGATCTTGTGCACGCGTTTCACTGTGGAGATGACATTCCAGCTGAACCAAACAAATTGCGTGGGCACATGACGGTTCAATTACGCTTTGGCAATCAACGATGTGCAACATTGTTTCTCAGCGATCAATCTTCATGGAGACGAGAAGTGCTCGTGCTCGGAGACGACCACTCGGTAACAGTTGACGACGGCAAGATATCTCTTGCTTCCCTGATTGCTGCTGGCTTTTCAGAAGAACAAACGCAACACACCGCTGATGCTCCCCGTATTCTTGCACTATGCGAAGCAGCAAGGCTCAGTTGCCTCACTGGAAACAGTGAACAACCAAGCAAAGTTCTTGGAATGTTTCAATAAAAAAACTACCTCGTAGGTAGTTTCTCTAAATCCCAATTGCCTGATGCAAAGGCACAACAACATCCGGAATAACTCTATGCTCTGCGATGTGCTCAATGTGACCTGCAAGAGTTCCGAATGTATTAATAAACTCTTCTTCGTTATTCAAAGGGCCATTACGTCGAACTGTAAGGAACACGCTAATTGGTTCATCTTGGTAAAACTGACTCGCGGCTTCAGCTGCCGATGTGCGAGTTTTCACTTCGATAAATGCCTGCAAATCACACGCCTCATTCAATGCAAAGCCGAGTCGCGGCTGCACATCAAGGAGTGGCTCCCCTTCCGTATCAACAAGCGATGCGAAAGGTGTTGCGCCCATCAACGAACGCATCACTACTTCATTTCGATTTTCCCTTGCAGGCAAATCAAAACCAAATACTAATTCTATAAATTCAATGTTCAATGGCGTTACTGAAAGATAATACGGCATCAACTCGAGTAATAAACGATGCAAGTGATATGCATCTTCAATTTGTACTGGATTTACACTTCCAGATCCAATTGATTTAGGTCGTAAGCCCACCCACTGATACCGCCCATCAACTTCTGATGTTTCCATTGCTAACTCATTTTCAAATGGTCGAAGTCGGTCGAACTCTGGTACTTCCTTGCGAATCCGATCAAACAAATCAGAAGCTGTCTCCTTGACCTTAGGCAAGTCAACGCAGAGCGAAATCTTCTGATTCACATAAAAATCACTACACAAATTTGAGAATGAACTACTCACGAATGAGATGATACCAACAATGGTTGAAACTTTAGGTACGTCGCGCTTCGCCACGCCCATTCAAGTGGTCCAAATCGGAAAAAACGAAGCCAAATCAGGCTGAAAATGATTTGAAAAATCCAGACACAACCCACAACTCCTAACAATTCAACTCGTTCAAATTGCCCAAACCAACCTAACCCATGTCCATAAAAGAGAAAGCTGCAAATCACACTTTGTCCTATGTAATTTGTCAGTGCCATTCGTCCCACCGCTGCGAGTGCTTTCCTTGCAATCGGCAACCAATTTAATTTGCAGAACAACATCACAATACCCACCCAAGCGAACGCCACGAAAACACCCCCAACTAAATTCCAGTGCCCATCAAGAAAATTGACAAGTGCAGGATCCCAGCCATGCTGTTGTTTATACCACACACCAATTGCAATGAGCGGAAAACCAATGATGGAAGAAAAGAGGACAAGCAATACATAAAAGCGTGTCGATCGAGAAGCTGACAAAATGTTCCACTTGTACGCAGCCATTCCAACCATCATCAGTCCAATGATATGCCAAAACAAATAAAATGGAAAAATGACAAATTGAAGCATCAAGGCAAATAGGATACGGTGCGAGAGTTGTCCAATCCAACCTCCTGTATAGGCAGCAATTTCAGCTTGGTTCTCATCGCTTGTTAATTCTGCTGATTGTTGAAATCTGAAAATTTCTTCTTCTGGCCAGTATTGAATCGTCCAGTAAATGAAACACATAAAACCAATTGGAATTACAAACATGACGATAAATCCAATGGGGAACAACAATTTTGGACTCCAGTTTCTCATGAATGCAACAACTATTCCACATATTGCATACAAAACCAAAATGTCGCCATACCAAATAAAATACGCGTGAATAAGACCTATCAATAGTAGCCAGCCCATACGACTTGCTTGTAATTTCCAAACTGCGTGTGACTTTGCTGCAGCTCTCTCCATAAAGATGCACACGCCCGCGCCGAATAACATGGAAAAGATCGACATAAACTTCGTGTCTGCAATGTAATGGAGAGAGAGCCATGTCCACCAATTTGCACCCTCAAGATCACCGTAGACTGTTGGCAAAACATACGCAGAATTTACCATTGCAAATGTAACGATATTCATCAACAAAAT
>PVBE012082318.1_pt1 | contig 20856 bp, 17 predicted proteins | sample 1631181 | NCBI WGS metagenome assembly PVBE01 (sample SAMN08397723, study PRJNA350692) | Marine metagenome, whole genome shotgun sequencing project. | isolation source: water | place: Pacific Ocean | collected 2012-04 | reverse complement strand
CGGTCTCGCTGGTTGTGGGAAACATCCCCGGCGCCGTCTTCGGCATGGAGCACTTCGATCAGCTGGACCTGGTGCCCTGGCGCCAGCGGGAGCGCTCCAGGCGGCGGGCGCTGCTGTTGGCCCGGGACCGGGTGGTCAAGCTGCCGCGGCTATGGGCCGGCGAGGGCTACAGCGTCCACGTGGTGCCCCAGGAGCGCAGGCTGGACGTCTACCCCCTGGCTGCGCAGCCCATCCCCGAGGAGTGAGTTTTTCCGCGGGCGATGCCCGGCCGCCCGCTACTTGGTCCGCCTGGGCACCAGCACCACCACGTAGCGTGAGTCCTCCTCGAAGCGCGACACGTGCTCGAAGCCGGCGTCGAACTTGATCGCCTGGCCGCGGGTCAGCAAAAACTTTCGGCCGTGGACCTCGGCGATGACCCTCCCCTCCAGCACCCACTGCACCTGGTAGAAGCCCTTGTGGGTGTGGGCCTTCTGTTCGTCGCCGGCGCTGGCCTCGCCCATGACGATCTGTACGTCGGGCAGGGAGACGCCGCGGCGCCGCACGTCGCCCAGCTCCTCGAGCTGCTCCTCGCCGTGCTCCACCACGTGGGAGCCGGCCAGCTCCAGCAGGTTGGGCGGGCTCATGCCGAAGTACTCGGCCAGGGCGGCCAGGGTGGGGATGGACGGCAGGTTCTGGTTGGACTCGATGCGGGTCAGGGTGCTGAGGCTGACCCCCGTGTCCTCGGCCATGGCCTCCAGGGTGGCGCCGGCCTGCTGCCGCAGCCCGCGCAGCACCGAGAAGTCGTACTCCTGGCCGTGGTTGCTCTCGGGGGTGCTCTTCTTGCGGGGCCTCTTCGCCATGGATCTACTGTCGCCTCCAACGTGCCGTGGGGCAAGGTCGCCATTGGTCTACTTGAAGTAAGAGATCTCTACCCTCTCCAGCACCGGCGTGTTGCCCGTGTCCCCGGTGAGCGTCGCCTCATACTGCAGATACCGGTGGGCGTGGTGGACCTTGTTCACCGGCGTGTCGCTGGTCTTGTAGAAGTCGATGCTGGTGATGGGGCCGTACCAGGTGGCGGTGGCCACCGCGGCCTCGCTGCTGGCCGAGCGCAGCCGCAGCGTCAGCGAGCAGTGCTGCGGCACCTTGGCCTTCCAGGACAGGGCCTTGAAGCTCGTGCCGGCGGCGCCGCGGTCCAGCACCCTGGAGCGGAAGGTCTCCACGGGCCGTCGGTCGCGCACCGAGCCGGGGTCCGGGGCCATGGCGCCATAGGCCCCGCCGGTGGGCAGCTCGCCGCGGGAGCCGCTGGGGAACGAGCTGGCGGACGCCGCCCCCCAGTAGATGTAGGCGTTGGCCTTGGCCTTGACGGTGTCGGGGGAGTTGGTGAACAGCACGTCCATCTTCGCGTCCCGGTTCCAGTCCGCAACCAACACGCCGGTGGCGCCGAAGGTCGTCAGCTCCTTGCGGGCCAGGGTGCCGTAGGTCCCCGACTTGCTGCCCCAGTAGACGTACGAGTTGACGGCGTAGTTGTACCCGGAGGAGTTGTAGTCGTAGCGGTTGGCGAAGACGATGTCGAGGTAAGCGTCGCCGTTGAGGTGCGCCACCGACACGTCGCGCGGCCCGATGGTGGGGACCTCCTGCCGGCTGCCCGTGGAGTAGGTGTTGTTCTTGCGCCAGTAGATGAAGGAGTTGTGGGTGAAGTCCTGCTTGGTGCCCACGGTCTTGTAGTTGTTGGCGAAGACGATGTCCAGGTCGTTGTCCCCGTCGAGATCGGCCACGGAGACGCCGGTGGCCGCGTGGGTCGGCAGCTCCAGCAGCTTGGACGTGGCGAACGTTCCCTTTTGGCCATGATAGACATAGGAGTTCAGCGCCGTGGTCTTGCCGTCGAAGTAGCGGGCGGCCACCAGGTCCAGGGAGCCGTCCTCGTCCAGGTCTGCGATGGCGTGGGCGCTGGAGCCGGGGGTGAAGACCCCCGTGTAGTTTCCAATCTTGGGCCCCGTGGGCGTCCCCCAGTAGATGTAGGTGTACCCCGTGGCGGGGTTTTTGCCGTAGTTGCTGAACACCAGGTCGAGGTGCCCGTCCTGGTTGAGGTCGGCGGCCGACACCTGCTGGGCGCCGTTGGTGGGCAGCTGCGTCACGTTGATCACCGAGTAGCCGGTCTTGGAGCCCCAGTAGACGTAGGAGTTGGTGACGTAGGTCGTGCCGGTGTACATGTTGGCAAAGACCAGGTCGGGGTAGCCGTCGTCGTCGAGGTCCGCCGCGACGTTGTAGCCGGACCCCACGGTGGGCAGCTCCGTCGGCGCCTTGGCCGCGAGGCCGCCCGTCCCGCCCCAGTAGATGTACGAGTTCTGCTTGAAGACGGATCCGTTGCGGTAGTTGCTGATCACCACGTCGAGGAAGCCGTCGTTGTTGAGGTCGAGGCGGTCCAGCAGCTGGACGTTGCCCTTCTTGGAGACGTAGACCTTGGCCCCCGAGTCCGACAGCTTGCCCTTGATGAAGTCGCCGTAGGTGTCGTCCACCAGCAGCGCCACGGTGGGCTTGGCGCCGTCCTGCTTGCTGGTCGCGTCGGGCTTTGCGGTGGCGTCGGGCGTGGCAGCGTCGGGCTTTGCGGTGGCGTCGGGCGTGGCAGCGTCGGGCTTGCTCGCGTCGGGCTTGGCAGCGTCGGGTTTGCTGGCGTCGGGTTTTGCGGCGTCGGGTTTTGCGGCGTCGGGCTTGCTCGCGTCGGGCTTTGCGGCGTCGGGCTTGCTCGCGTCCGGCCCGGCCAGGTCCGCGGCGCTGTCTGGCGCGGACGCGTCCGGAGACGCGGCGTCCGCCGCCGCCCGGTCGACGCAGCCGCTGTCCCGGCCGCAGGGGAGCGGCACAGAGTCAAGATCGTGATCACATCCGGGGACAAGCAACAGGACCGCACCCAGGTGCGCCAACAACGTCGCGTAGCGGACCATCCAATACCTCCAGTTCCCTTGGGCAGCAAAACATGACACACCGCGGAGCCGATACCAGTGCCTCACCTCCAGCGGTACGGAAAGAGCTGCTCACGCGGCCGCTGTTCGGTCTGCATGTGACAGCCGGGCATGCGGCTGCAGGGCATATTCTCGCACTTTTGGGACCAGCTGCAGCCGAAGCTGTGGCCGCCGACACAGACCTTGCACGCCTTGCCGCCCTTGCCGCAGGCGCTGCTGCTGGTGCCCGGCAGGCACCCCTTGACCGGGTCGCAGCAGCCGGCGCAGCTGGTGGCGCATACCGCGCACGCCTGGGAGACGCAGGTCTTCAGCGAGCCGCAGGCCGCGCAGGCCGCGCCCTGCTTGCCGCACGCCGTCTGCGCCTTGCCCGGCAAACAGCCCTTGACCGGGTCGCAGCAGCCGGCGCAGTTCTTCGGGCCGCAGGGGGCGCAGGTGGCGCTTTTTTGGCAGACGCCGGGGAGGCAGCCGGTGCAGGCCTTGCCGCCCGTGCCGCAGGCGTCAGCCTCGGTGCCGGGCCGGCAGGTGTCCTTGGCGTCGCAGCAGCCGGCGCAAAAGCCCGGGTGGCACGCCTTGCAGCCGGCGGGGGTGCAGATGCCGGTGGGCGTGCAGCTCTGGCAGGCCATGCCCCCCGCGCCGCAGGCCGCCTTGGTTTTGCCGGGGAAGCAGCCCGCCATGGGTGTGCAGCAACCGCTGCAGGTGGTGGCGTTGCACGGCTTGCAGGCGCCCTCGTGGCAGACCTCGGCCGCGGCGCAGGTGGCGCAGGCCGCGCCGCCCTTGCCGCAGGCCGCGCCGGTGTTCCCCACCTCGCACACCGCGCCGGACCAGCACCCCTTGCAGGCGGCCTTGGTGTCCGGAGTCGGGGGCAGATCCGCGGGCGCCGCGCGGTCGGCGGGCGCCGCGCGGTCGGGCGCGCTCACGTCGGCCGGCGTGGTGAGATCCCGGGCCCCGGCCAGGTCCGCCACCGGAGCGGGCTCCCCGGAGCAGGCCACCACCGCGGCCAACACCAACCAGCAAAACCGGCCTGCCATCCAGCGCTCCATGGGACCAGCATTACAGGGCGAGGACTGGAGACAAAACAAAGGTTGGCCCGGTCCCACAGCGCGAGATCGCCCGTCACCCGCCCGGCTCAACGTGACACCCCCGCCGTGTTTTTGTGAGCCAGGTACCTGGAACTGCGCGCGCCTGAAATCACGCCGTTGACACGCGCCCCGGGAGATCCGACGCTCGGATGATGGTGCGCGTCCCGGGCGTTTGCGTGGCAGTTTTCGCCGGCCTGCTCGCTCTGGCGGCTGGCTGTGGCGCCAGGGGCTCGGGCTGCCGTGAGGGAGACCGCTCCTTTCGAACCGGCGCGCCGAGCCGGCAGCAGGGCGTGGAGATGGTGGCCATCTGCGCCGGCGGCTTCTTCATGGGCAGCCCCACTGGCGAGGAGGGCCACGCCAGCCACAACCCGCCGGGGCCCAGGGAGGTGCGGCGCCAGGTGACCCTGACCCGTGACTTCTACATCGGCCGCTTCGAGGTCACCCGCGCCCAGGCGCAGACCTTCCTCGGCCGCGACCCATCGCGCTCGGTGACCTGCACCGCGGCCCGCTGCCCCGTGGAGAACATCTCCTGGCACGAGGCGGCCGCGCTGGCCAACGCTGTGTCCCGGGCCGCTGGCCTGTCCCCCTGCTATCGCTGCGCCGGCGTCGGAGACCGCACGCGCTGTCGGGCCGCCTCGGACCACGCCACGCCCTACCGCTGCCCGGGTTTTCGGCTGCCCACCTCGGCCGAGCTGGAGTACGCCACCCGCGCCGGGACCACCGCCGCCTTCTCCAGCGGCGGCGATCTGGCGCCCGGTGACAGCCGGTCGTGTGTGCCCGACGTCACCCTGAGCAACGGCGCGCGCCTGGCCCGCAGCGCCTGGTTCTGCGGCAGCTCCGGCAAGACCACCCACGAGGTGGGCCAGCTGGCGCCCAACCCCTGGGGCCTGTACGACGTGCACGGCAACGTCTACAGCTAGTGCCATGACTGGTACGTGCCGTCCGCGGCGGCGTCCACGGTGGATCCGGTGGGCGACGACCCGTCCTCGCGGGAGCGCGTCACCTGCGGCGGCTCCTGGTTCACCGACCCCGGGCCCCTGCGCTCGGCCTACCGCAGCTCCTTTCCGCCCCACAAGCGCATCGACGACCTCGGGCTGCGGCTGGTGCGCTCCCTGCCGCCGGCGCCGGTACGCGGCGCGATCTGGCCCGGCGCCGCCATGGCGCTGCTGATGGCGGGCGCGGCCCTCTGGCTGGCCGGGCGGCTGGGCGGCGACGAGGGGTGATCCGGAATCGGAGCCTTGCGCGTTTTGGCCGGTCGGTTATTCTCTGCCCATGTCAAGCCATGACAAGGATCTCGAACTGTCCCCGGCGGTGCGCCGTCTGGTGGCGGAGTTCGGGCTGCAGGCGTCCGAGGTGCAGGCCACGGGGAGGGACGGCCGCCTGACCAAGGGCGACGTGCTGCGCCACCTCAAGGCCCTGGGCCGCAGCGAGGCGACCCTGCGCCACGCCGCCGTGCCCGCGCCGCCCGCGTCGCCCGAGCCCCGCCTCACCTCGTCGCTGGTGGCCCGGGAGACCCGCGAGCCCATGAGCACCCAGCGCCACCGGGCGGTGGAGAGCCTGGTCTACACCCAGCAGTCCACGGTGATCCTCACCTGCTTCGGCGAGGTGGACATGACGGCAGTGCTGGGCTGGAGCGAGCGTCACCCGGGCTTGCTGGCGGAGCAGCCAGGGGTGCCCGGCGTGCTGGCCTTCTTCGTCAAGGCCGCGGCCGCCGCGCTGCAGGCCGTGCCCGCCATGAACCGGCACCTGGAGGGCGACGAGATCGTACAGCACAACTACGCCGACGTGGGCCTGGTGCTCGACAGCCCCACGGATCAGCTGGCGCCGGTGATCTTCGACGCGGCCGGCCTCGGCCTGCCCGAGGTGGCCCGGGAGATCGCGGACCTGGCCCGCCGGGCCCAGCAGCAGTCGCTGCCCCTGGACCGGCTGGATCACAGCGCGTTCACCATCGACGACTGGGCGTCCAGCGGCCTGCTGCTGTCGACGCCCATGCTCGCGTCGGCCCAGAGCGCGGTGCTCGGCCTCTACCGCATCCAGCAGCGGCCGGTGGTTGTGGACCACCGCCTGGCCACGCGGCCGATGATGAACCTGGCCCTGTCCTACGACAACCGGCTGATCCACGGCCGGGCGGCGGCAGCGTTTCTGCAGCACGTGGGGCGCAGCGTCGAGGACCCCGCGGCGCTGGCGCCGCGCTGACTGAACTCAAGCAACGAGAGGTACCCATGGATACATTCGACGTCGTGGTCATCGGCTCCGGTCCGGGCGGCTATGTGGCGGCCATTCGCGCGGCCCAACTGGACCAGCGGGTCTGTCTCATCGAGCGTCACGCCAGCCTCGGCGGCACCTGCCTCAACGTGGGGTGCATCCCGTCCAAGGCGTTGCTGGAGTCCTCGGAGATCTACGAGCTGGTCCGGTCTCACCTGCCCGAGCACGGCATCGGCTGCGGCGGGCTGTCCCTGGACATTACCACCATGCAGCAGCGCAAGGTGGGCGTGGTCAAGGAACTCACCGACGGCGTGGCGGGGCTGATGAAGAAGAACAAGGTCACCGTGCTCCGCGGCCACGGGCGGCTGACGGCCCCCGGGTGCGTGGTGGTGGATCACCAGGGCGAGGGCCGCTCGGAGCTGTCGACCCGGGCCGTGATCCTGGCCACGGGCAGCCGGCCGGTGGACCTGCCGTTTCTGCCCCGGGATCGCCAGGTGGTGCTCGACTCCACCGACGCGCTGGAGCTGACCCGGGTGCCCGACCACCTGGTAGTGGTGGGCGCCGGGGCGGTGGGCCTGGAGCTGGGCAGCGTGTGGCGGCGGCTGGGGGCCGACGTGACCGTGGTGGAGATGCTGCCCCAGATCGCGCCGTTCGCCGACAAGGCCATGGCCAAGACCCTCCAGCGCTCGCTCAAGAGCCAGGGCGTCGCCTTCCAGCTCAAGTCCCGGGTGGCCAGCGCCGAGGTCACCGAGGAGGGGGCGACGCTCACCGTGGAGCGCGAGGGCAAGGACTCGCTGGAGCTGTCCTGCGACAGGGTGCTGGTGGCGGTGGGGCGGCGGCCCTACACCGAGGGGCTGGGCCTCGAACAGCTGGGCGTGGCCATGCTGCCCTCGGGCCACGTGGAGGTGGACGATCAGCTGCGCACCAACCTGGAGGGCGTCTTCGCCATCGGCGACCTGGTGCCCGGGCCCGCCCTGGCCCACAAGGCCGAGGAGGAGGGCGTGGCCGCGGCCGAGCTCATCGCCGGCAAGGTGGGCCTGGTCAACCACGACACCATCCCCTCGGTGATCTACACCGCGCCGGAGCTGGCCATGGTCGGCATCACCGAGGAGCAGGCCAAGGCGCGCAAGCAGAAGGTGCGCACCGGGCGCTTCCTCTTCCGGGCCAACGGCCGGGCCAAGGCCATGGGGCAGACCGAAGGCCTGGTCAAGATCGTGGCCCACCACGAGACCGACCGGCTGCTCGGCGTGCACATCGTCGGGCCCGGCGCGGCCGAACTCATCGCCGAGGCGGTGGTGGCCATGGAGTTTCAGGCCAGCGCCGAGGACCTGGCTCGCACGATCCACGCCCACCCCACGCTGTCCGAGGTGGTCAAGGAAGCGGCGCTGGCGGTGGACGGACGCGCCATTCACGGCTAAACCATGTTAAGGATGTAATCATGAGAAGTACTGGCTTAACCGTTCTCTGTTTATTTTTGTTTGCCTGCGTGGACACCGAGGAGCTGAAGAAGGACCTCGGCGGTGGCGTGGAGGACGGCGCCGTGCCCGACACCACCGCGCCCACGCCCGATCAGTTCAAGCTCACCGACAGCAGCCCCACCCTGTGGAAGCTCTACGCCCACAACCAGGTCAGGCTGTTCGTCATCGACCCCACCGGCCTCAAGGCGGGCAAGCCGAAGCTGGACGTGGTGGGCGACTTCAAGTTCGACGCCTCCATCCCCACCAACGAGCGGTCGGTCAACGATATCGCCGTGACCCCCGACGGCAAGCTCTACGCGGTGTCCAAGACCACGCTCTACCAGGTGGACCCCTTCACCGCCAAGCTGACCAAGGTCACCGTGGTCAAGGACAAGAACGACAAGTCGCCGCCGCCCAACGTGTCGCTGACCTTCGAAAAGTCGGGCGTGCTGCTGGCCTCGGACATGGCCGGTTCGCTGCTGCGGATCCACTACAAGGGCAGCAAGATGGGCCAGGTGGAGAACATCGGCCACTACGGCAGCGGCCTGGGCTCCAGCGGCGACCTGGTGGCGATCCAGGACGGTACGCTGTTCGGCGTGAGCCACAAGGGCGGGGGCGCCAGCTCCACTGACAACCTGCTGCTGCGCATCAACCCCAGCACCGGCAAGGCCACCCCCGTGGGCAAGATCGGCCACGGCTACGTCTGGGGCCTGGCCTACTGGGCCGGCATCATCTACGGCTTCACCAGCGAGAAGAACCCCGAGGGCGGCAAGCTGCTCAAGATCGACCCCAAGACCGGCAAGGGTACGCTGATGAACGAGTACCCCTACTACTCCACGCAGTTTTGGGGCGCGGCCGTGACCCCCATGGCGCCGATCAAGTAGGCAGCGGGCGGGTCAGCGCTTCTTCCTCTTCAGGTGCCGTTTGATGGCGCTGTAGAGCTTGCGGCCCTGGGCCGGAGTGAGCACCGGCTTGTAGGGCTTCGGCCGCAAAGCGCCCTTGCGCTTCCACAGCGGTGACGACGGCCCGGGGGTCATGAGGTTGCCGCCGGCCGGGTCGTGGCGCAGGCCGAAGTAGTGGGCCAGCTCGTGGGCCAGCATGGGGCGGATGGCCCGGGCGGTGAGCTTGACCCAGCGGCGGCCCTTGTAGCGCGGGTCGTCGCCGCGGTAGCGCCAGTGCACGCCCATGAGGTTGTAGGTCGGCACGTCCAGGTCTCTGACCTTGCGCAGGATCAACACGGTGCAGCCGGTGGGCGGCACGTGGCGAGCCATGGCGTGGCGGTGGGCCCGGGTGAGCAGGTCGCAGCGCGCGGGGGTGAAGGCGCGGACGCGGGCGGCCAGGCGCAGGCGGTGGGGCGCCAGCACGAGGTTGGACGAGGCCACCTGGCCCTGGACCCAGCCATGGGGCTTCACCGGTTTGGCCACCTTGCCGCCGCAGCGGGCCACGGCCACGTCGATGGTCAGGGTCAGCACGGGGCGCTGGCCGGCGCTGGCCGGGGCGGGGGCCAGCAGCAGGAGCAAAAGCGGCAGGTGCACAGGTCGCGGGCTCATCTTTTTTTCTGCGTCGGGTGTAAGGCGAGCCTCCGGGCCGCGTTGGTGGTGCTGAAACGCAACAAGGAGCATCGCCCATGAACCGATCCAGGATGTCACTGCCGTCTTTGGCCCGCAACGCTCATCTGCAGACGGTGGCCCTGCTGGCCGCCAGCAGCATGATCATCGTCTCCTGCGGGGGATACATGGCCTCGCGCCGGCCCTCGGGCCACAATCCAGCCTCGCCCATGGTCGTGACCAGGGCGTCCCAGGGGGCGGCCGTGGACGCCGAGGCGCCGCCGCCTCTGAGCCAGGAAGCGCAGAAGGGGCGCTTCAACACCGAGAGCTACGACCGCATCTACGAGAACCCGTTTTTGGCCGCGGCCAAGACGCCGCTGTCCACCTTCGCCATCGACGTGGACACCGCCTCCTACAGCAACGTGCGCCGCTTCCTCACCCGGGGGCGGCTGCCGCCAGCGGGGGCCGTGCGAGTGGAGGAGCTGATCAACTACTTCACCTACGCCTACCCCCAGCCCGCGGGCCAGACGCCGTTTAGCACCACGGCCGAGGTCTCGGCCTGCCCCTGGAACTCCAAGCACCGGCTGGTGCACATCGGGCTGCAGGGCCGGCGCATCGCCAAGAAGCAGATGCCGCCGCGCAACCTGGTCTTCTTGCTGGACGTCTCCGGCTCCATGAGCTCGCCCAACAAGCTGCCGCTGCTCAAGGCGGCCCTGCGCCTGCTGGTGGGCCAGCTCACCGAGCAGGACCGCGTGGCCATGGTGGTCTACGCCGGCTCGTCGGGGCTGGTGCTGCCGTCCACGCCGGGCAACCAGCGGGAGAAGATCCTGTCGGCCCTGGGCCGGCTGCAGGCCGGAGGCTCCACCAACGGCGGCGCGGGCATCCAGCTGGCCTACAAGGTGGCGCGTGAGAGCTTCCGCCAGGGCGGCATCAACCGCGTGATCCTGGCCACCGACGGTGACTTCAACGTGGGCAACACCAGCCAGAGCGGCCTGGTGCGGCTCATCGAAAAGGAGCGCCAGAGCGGCGTGTTCCTCACCGCGCTCGGCTTCGGCATGGGCAACTACAAGGACTCCACCATGGAGAAGCTGGCCAACAAGGGCAACGGCAACTACGCCTACATCGACACCATCAACGAGGCGCGCAAGGTGCTGGTCAACGAGGCCGGCGCCACCCTGGTCACCATCGCCAAGGACGTCAAGATCCAGGTGGAGTTCAACCCCGCCCGGGTCTCGGCCTACCGCCTCATCGGCTACGAAAACCGCCTGCTGCGGGCCCGGGACTTCAACGACGACAAAAAGGACGCCGGCGAGATCGGCGCGGGCCACTCGGTGACGGCGCTGTACGAGGTGGTGCCCGCCGGGGTCAAGGCGCCCGCGGCCGGCAAGATAGACAAGCTCAAGTACCAGAAGCCGTCGCTTTCGGCCGCCTCCAGCAGCGGTGAGCTGCTGACCCTCAAGCTGCGCTACAAAAAGCCCGACGGTGACACCAGCAAGCTGCTGACCACCACGGTCACCGACGACCGGCAGGCCGCCGCCTCCACCAGCCTGCGCTTCTCCAGCGCCGTGGCCGCCTTCGGCATGCTGCTGCGGGGTTCCAGGCACAAGGGCGACGCCTCCTTCGCGATGGTCAAGAAGCTGGCCGCCGCCGCCGTGGGCCCGGACAAGCACGGCTACCGCGCAGAGTTTCTCAAGCTGGTAGACCGCGCCGCGGCCCTGGCCGACAAGAAGGCCCGCGCCAGCCGCTAAACCACAGTTCATGATTCGTGGTCACCTCACGCCGCAGGTGCAATGGCTCCGGGCTCCGGGCTCCGGGCTACAAGGCTGGCCACATACGTGCCACAGGTTGGCTATTCTCCGGCAGCTCCAGCTGACGCCGCCGTACGGTGACTTGTGACCGCAGGCTACCCCGAATGCTTCACCTGTCCGATGCCTAGAAGCTGGCGAAAGATGGCCTCGTAGCCTGTAGCCTGTAGCCTGCAGCCTGCAGCCCGCGATAGCGAAGCGATGGCGCCATGATCTCGAATCGCGATCGGTCGTTTAGAGGCCTCCCCGGACCTGACTTTTGTACTTTTGTCGCTGGCCGGCCGAAAACCAGAAACATCCATCAGCCTCTGCGATCCCCGTTACAATGCCGCCATGCGAGTCCTGGTCACCGGAGCAAGCGGCTTCCTCGGCGCGCGCCTGGCGCGGCTGCTCTGCGCCGAGGGGCACAAGGTGCGTGGCACCTACCGCCCCGGCGATCGGCTGGACGTGCTGGCCGATCTGGAGCTGGAGGCGGTGGCCTGCGACGTGCTGGACGAAGCCGGCACCCGGGCGGCGGTGGAGGGCGCGGAGGCGGTGTTCCACGTGGCGGCCATGGTCACCTTCGATCCGGCGGACTACTGGAAGCAGATGCGGGTCAACGTGGACGGCACCCGGGTGCTGCTGGCCGCCTGTGGCGCCGCGGGCGTGTCGAGGCTGGTGCACACCAGCACGGTCAACACCCTGGGCGCGCCGCGGCCGGGCACCGTGGGTCACGAGGGCACGCCCTTCGACTGGGGGCGCTTTCGCCTGGGCTACATGGACTCCAAGAAGGCGTCCGAGGACCTGGTCACCGCCGCGGCCCGTGAGGGCGTCAACGCCTGCAGCGTGCTGCCCGGCACCTTCTTTGGGCCGGGGGACGTAAACCAAAACGCGGGCACCTACGTGCTGCAGTGCGCCCGCGGCAACCTCAAGGCGGCGCCGCCGGGCGGCACCTCGGTGGTGCACGTGGACGACGTGGCTCGGGGGCACCTGCTGGCGCTGGAGCGCGGGGCCCGGGGCGGGCGCTACGTGCTGGGCGGCGAGAACCTGACCTACCGCCAGCTGTTCAGCGTCATCGCCGAGGCCGTGGGGCGGCCGCCGCCGGCGGTGACCCTGCCTGCGGGCCTGATGAGCGCCGCGGCCGGAGCCTCGGACTGGCTGCGCTCGCGCCTGGGCGCGCCCCTGCCGCTGTCCGCCGGCCTGGCCCGGGCGGCCAGCAGCCGCCTGTTCTACAGCTCTCACCACGCCCGCCGCGAGCTGGGCTACACCTTTCGCCCGGCCCATGACGCCATCGCCGACGCCGTGGCGTGGTACCGCGCCCGGGGATTGCTGGAGGGGGCCGCGTGACGTCGAGCACCTTTCAGCGTCTGGTGCTCGAGCACCTGTCGGTCAAGGGCAACCGCATGACCCTGGCCCAGGCCAAGCTGCGCTTCGACCTGCCGGTGGAGCGGCTGGAGGCCGAGCTGGAGGCCATGGTGGGCGTGGGCCTGCTGGAGCTGGGCTCCAACGACGACGGTGTGCTGTACTACCACTCGCCGGGCCTGCCCGAGCACCCCGAGGCCCTGGCGCCGCCGGTGGGCCAGCAGGCGCTGACCACCGAAAAGAGCCGCTACCTGCCGTCCACCTCCACCCAGCGGGCCTGGGGCACCTTCGCCATCATCTCCACCCTGAACTTCATCGGCACCGGCCTGGCGGCCATCATCGTCCACCCGGCCTGGGAGGCTCAGGTGCTGATGTGGATCGCCCTGGCCGGTACGCCGGGCGCGGCCGTGCTCCTCACCTGGTTCATCAACCGCGCGTTGAAGTAGGGCGTTGGGGGCGTTGGGGGTGCTGGGGAACTGGGGGCCTGGGGGCCTGGGGTTGTCCGCCCAGCCCGAAGCGGCCAACATCCGGGGACCTGCTCTTCAGGATCCGCGATGTTGTCCGCCAAGGCGCTCCGAAGCGGCCAATATCCGGTGACCTGATCTTCAGGGTCCGCAATGGTGTCCGCCAAGGCGCCTCGAAGCGGCCAATATCCGGTGACCTGATCTTCAGGTTCCATGATGTTGTCCGCCCAGGCGCCCCGAAGCGGCCAATATCCAGGGACCTGATCTTCAGGGTTCATGATGTTGTCCGCCCAGGCGCCCCGAAGCGGCCAGAATCCGGTGACCTGATCTTCAAGGTCCATGATGTTGTCCGCCCGGGCGCCCCCGGGTACAGCCGTGTGGCCCGCCCGGACCACAGTCCGTCCAGAAGCCCGCCCGGCGCCACCCGGACCCGCGCGCGTTCAGAAGTCGTTGAACGCCTTTCCCCCATTATAAGCCCTCAGCACAGCCATGGCCTCGCCCGGACCCATGCACGGTCCAGAAGCCCGAAGAGCGCGCATACCAGGCCCCGCCTGGTTGGAGCTACCGCCGACGCCGGGCGCGGCCGTGCTCCTCACCTGGTTCATCAACCGCGCGTTGAAGTAGAGCGGAGGCTCGTTCCTCGCCTGAATCCAACTACCGCCTGCGCCGCGCAGCGAGGCAGAGCAGCAGCAGGGCCAGCAGCCAGCCGCCGCCCGAGGCCGTGCCCACCGAGCAGCCGTCGTCCTCGTCCTGGTTTTGGCCAGCGTCGACGGCCGCGTCCTTGGCCCCGGCGTCGGGCACGCCCGCGTCCGGTGAGCACTTACGCGGCGACTTGGGCGGCGGATCGGCCTTGGGCTTGTCCGCCACGCAGGCCAGCTGTTTCTGGCCCAGGTTGGTGGTGGCCTCCTTGCACTTCCAGCCGTTCTTGCAGGTCTCGCCGACCTTGTTGCAGCCGGTGGTACACAGGCCCTTGGCGATGCGTTTGTCCGTGTCGATGAGCGTGAACACGCACTGGCCGGGGCAGTTGATGGACTTGCCCGAGCAGGGCGCGCCGATGGGATCGCGAAACTCCACGCAGAGGTTGATCTTGACCGTTGAGACGTAGCGGCAGATGGCGTTTTTGGCGCAGTCGCAGTCGGTCTGGCACTCGTCCTTGGGCTTGTCCGCGGGGTAGATGAAGCAGATGCCGAGCTTGTCGTCCAGGGCAAGGGTGCTCTGAGCGCCGCCGGCCACGTAGGCGTGGGCCATGGTGGCAACGTAGTCGTCGGTGCTGTGGCTCAGGCCGAGCAAGTGGCCTGCTTCGTGGGTGACTACCGAGGCCGGGTCTACGGTGAAGGGATCGAAAACATCGGCACCACCCTTCTTCCAAGTGAAGTCCACCCCGTTGAACGCGATGTCTCCGGTGGCATCTTTGCCCTTACCGATGAATGATGTGGCAGCAGCAGCGTATTGTCCGAAGTACCAGTTCTTATCTATCCACTGGATAACTGTTTTCCCGTCTAGACCGATCACGTCCTTTGTTTTGCCCTTGTACTTCCAGCGAAAGTACGAGCAGCCCACCTTTTCCCAGGTTGCCATGGACTGTTGCACGATGGTGAAGGTCTCGGCGCCCAGATCCTTGGATCCAGCCTCGTTGATGTAGTACTCGACCGGAACGCGGTCCTTGGGCCAGAAAAACCCATTGCGCTTGTAGGCGCTGACACTGGCAGAGAACAGGAGCATGCTGACAAATACCCCAAACGTAGCTGTCTTCACGGCGTCGCCCTTTTGGGGATGTACCGACGCACCTGTCGTACCACCTGGAGATAGTCAAGGCGTCCCGGCGGTGACCCGGACAGCCTCAGAAAAGAGGTACCACCAAAATCACGCCTTGCCGCCAAGCGACCTCGCCTGTCGCGGGAGATGGTGAACTTTCCCTGCTGTAAACCTAGGGGCCAATAGAATCTCGGCTGCCGCCTCAGAAACAGCAGCACCCGCTCGCCAACCCGAAAGGTGGGCATCCCCACCACCACGAGTCGGTCCTGCCCCAACTTTCCACCCGGGACCCTCAGCTTAAGCGTAGCCTGCGTCTGAACAGACCGGGTGCCCTTGTACCAGGTTGATACCTTCACCGTGACGTGGGTAAAAAGCATCTTGCCTTGGCGGTGGCAGGTCGTCTGCTTGACCCTGGCGTCCACGATGACGTCTGCCAGCCGGGTCAGCTTCGGCAGCGGCAGGTGCACCACGGTGGTGGCCCCAGCCACGACAGGTGTCAGGGCCACGACCAACAGCGGGGATAGTAGGCGATTCAGGTGGGCCGTCATCTCTTCCGGCGCCGGATCAGCAGCACCACCGCCACCAGCGCCAGCATCAACAGCAGTGACTGATGGCCCCGACCTGTGATCGCACAGCCGCTGCTGTCTCCGCTCCCCTCGTCCTTGACACACAAGTTGGATAGGCACTTGAGGCCTGCGTTGCAGGTCTTGTTGGGGAAGCAGGCTGCACCCTCCGAGCCCGGTGCCTTGCCCCCGTCCGGCTGCTTCCCTGCACCGTCCTTTTTGGCGCCGGCAGTATCGGGCTTGGTGCCAATGATGTCGGGTTTGAGGCCTTGATCGGGCATCTTGACGCAGACCTTGGAGAGGCACTTCAACCCCTTGTTGCAGGTGCCATTGGGGTAGCAAGGTCCACCCTCTATGCCGGCGGCCTTACCCATGTCAGCCTTGGTCTTCCCGTCAGTTTTAGGACCAGTCATATCCGACGTTGTAGACCCAGTTTCGCCCACAACGCGAATAATCCAGTTCCCGGGAATGATGAAGAAGGGATCTGCTACGTCCAGCCAGTGCCATTTGTAGACAGTTGTTGTTTTGTCGTAGCCCCAAATCAAATTGCGTTTTACTTTCCGCGGGCCAGCATCTCGGACGATGCTTGGTGCCCCAGGATGGCTCTGGATGAAGGCCACGCGGATGTGGCCCGACGAAATTGATAGGTTCTTAGAACTGACATCGATCTCACTGATGGCCGAAGTAGAAGGTATGACTTGGACGTCGTCTTCGAATAGCTTGATGCCAGGGTTCAAGGAACCGGGAGTGTCCTGGTAGATCCTAACCTTGAAAGTGGTCTTTTTTGACGATCCGGCAATGATTACCTGAACTTTGTAAATCTTGAAAGGATAGGAGGGCGGAATCAACACGTTCCCGAATCCTTCTTTTGCTACCAGCCCTGTAAACACCGCAAGTTTTGCGCTGGTCCCCGAATATGTGTCGTTCTTGAGGGTTACAGTGGCACCATGGGCCGACCCGGCGGTCAAAACCACAAAGACAAGCGCTAAGTTCCTAATTTTGCATCTCATCGGTCTCTTCTCCTTGACGTGCCCACTGTCCAAGAGTTCCACGAGGACAGGCTGAGATCGCTCAAACTTTCTCCGGATCAATGATAGGGGGTGCCGCTTGAAGGCGTCAAGATAGCGGAAGGAGATACCTTGTTACATTGGAAGGGATCGCCGGCCATCCTCCTCCATTAAGAGCGAAGCACTCTGGATTGAGCGGGTCGAGGCAATCTGGTGAAAAGTGCCCTCTTACTTGGCGACCTTGGTCGGTGTCGTGGTGCTGCCGTTGGTTCCATTGCCGAGCTGCCCGTTTCCACCCCAACCCCAGCACCAGGCTGTCCCATCCGTACGGGAGCCGCAGGAAACGCCCGCATAGGTGAAGCTGGTCCCGCCAGCAGCCGCCGAATGCCAGGTCGCCTGGACGCCAATCTGCACGGGTGAAGACCTCGGCTTCTGGGTACCATCGCCAACCTGTCCATACTTGTTGCCACCCCAGCACCACAATGTCCCGCCTGCCTTGATGCCACAGTAGTTGCCCATGTTTGCACTGATGGACTTCCATTTTTCCGTGCTGTTGACCTTGGCAAACACCCCGGTGCCAGTACACCACAACGACCCGTCGATCCGGATGCCGCAAGTGGACCACCCTCCCGTCGAAACGGACTGCCAGGTTGAGAGGCTACCGGTTTGTGTGGGACTGGTCTTGGCCACCGTGGTACCGTCGCCATGCTGACCAACCGAGTTATCACCCCAGCACCACATGGTTCCATTTTTCTTCAAACCACAGGTATAGCTGGTGGCAGCAGATACCGATTGCCATGTGGTGGATGCGCCCACTTGCGTAGGAGAATGACGTTCGTTTTTGGTGCCATCCCCCAACTGCCCGGCGTCGTTTTTCCCCCAGCACCACAATGATCCGCTTTTTTTCAACGCGCAGGTATGAAAACCACCCGCACTAATGAACGCCCAGTCCTGCTTTGGTGCCCACATTGACTGGAAGGCTGCGTCCTTTAGTGGTCCCGTCGCCAAGCATGCCGTTGCTGTTAATTCCCCAGCACCGAAGCGAGCCGTCAATTAGAAGTGCGCAGGAGTGTTCGTAGCCCACGCTCACCTGCTTGACCGCAGTCAGCACGGCTTGTGGCTTATTGTAGGCCTTCGTAGCCGACGTGGCTCCGATGCCAAGATACGCTCCGCCTCCCCAGCACCAGAGCTTTCCCCCGGTGTCCAGACCACACGAGTGCCCCGCACCAACCGCCATGGTCCAGTTCCGGTAGCACCCCACCGTATCCAACGTGCAGTTGCTCTTGCACTTGATCGTGCCGCCATCGAGGCCCGCGGTCTTGCAGGTCTTGCTTGCCAGCAGGGTGCCGTCGCACTGCTCCGGGCCGCTGACCTTGCCGTCGCCGCACTTGTGGCATTTTGACGTATCGAAGGTGCAGTCGCTCTTGCAGTTCAGGGTGCCGCCATCGAAGCCGAGCCCGCCGCAGGACTTGCCCGCCAGCGAGGCGGTGTCGCAGGTTTCGCCGGGGTTGAGCACGCCGTTGCCGCAGTAGTGGCATTTCGAAGTGTCGAAGGCCGCGCAGCCGGCCTTGCAGGAGAGCGTGCCGGCCCAGTAGCCCTGGGTCTTGCAGGTCTTGCCGTTTAGCAGCGCCCCGTCGCAGACCTCGACGCCGTTGATCTTCTTGTCGCCGCACTTGGGCTGCAGGGCGTCGGGCTGCAGGACGTCCATCGCCTGGTCCATCCCCAGGTCCGGCGCCGGCAGGTCGAGGCCCAGGTCGGGCGTGGAGCTGTCCGGCACGGGGCCATCCACCACGGAGAGGTCCGGCACGGGGCCATCCGGTTTGGAGGCATCCGGCTTGGGCCCGTCCACGGTCGGACCGTCCACGGTCGGACCGTCCACGGTCGAACCGTCCACTGCCGGCCCGTCCGGCGCTGCGAGATCCCACACGGGGCCATCGGGCTTTTGAATCCCGTCGGGCGCGCCGCTGTCCTTTTTGGCCTCGCAGGTGCTGGTGGCCAGGTTGCAGACCAGCGCCTCGTCCTCGCACGGCTTCTGGGCGTCGCAGTACAGCGGGTCCGGGGTGGTGCACCCTCCAACGAGGCCCAGGGTGACTACGAAGCTACACGTTCAAACCAAAGATCTCCCAGTCATCACCGCTCCTTTCTCGAGCCGCGGAGGACCGGGCGCCCCCCGCGATCACCGGCCGATGCTACACCGCCGCATGAGAACTTCAACGTTTGTCACGGGGATTATCGAGCGCGGCCCCCAAAAGGTTGCGTGGTTCGGGCAAAAAGTTTGGAAAAGATGAAGGCTCCCGATCACTGCCAGCAAGGAACCTTGTCGCAGCTGATGGTCTTGACCAGCTGACCCTCGTGGTCGAAGAAGCTGTTGCGCGCCACGCTGCCGTTGGCCCGGCGCATGACCCGCACCGCGTGCCACGGCTTTTTGCTGGGGCAGGAGCGGCCGGTAAAGCAGGCCCGGTAGCGCGCCGGCCGGTCGTCGACGTCGTAGAGCAGCAGGCCGAAGAGGCGGTGGCCCCGGTCGTAGATGATGCGCATGGAGCCCATGCCCCGCACGTCCTTGACCTTGCCGTCGAAGCCGTAGTTGATGGTCTTGACCCGGTGGTCGTAGTTGTCGTAGCGGTAGCGCCGCACGACGCAGCCGAGGTTGGTGCCGGCGCTGCCGTCGCGCTTGAGGAACCGCGTCTCCTTGGTCCGCCCGGCGTCGTCGTGGGTGTAGGTGATGCCGTGGTAGCCGGCGCCGCTGCAGTTGACCGCCTCGCCCGCCGGCCCGTGGTGGGTCACCTTACGCAGGTTGCCCAGCTCGTCGTACGCCTTGCGCTGCTCGAAGGCCCGGCAGTCGCGGTCCTTGCCCGGCTTGTGGGCCACGCCGAAGTGCTTGCGCGAGGTGATCCGGCCCAGGGCGTCCCGGGTGTAGCGGTACTCGGCCGGCTTGCGCAGGCCGCAAGCCTTGCGCTTGTTCGTGGCCCCGTAGCAGACCTGGGTCATGATCTCGCAGTCGCCGTTGACGTCGTAGGCGTAGCGCTTGAACCGCTTGCTGCACTTGCCGGCCTTGTCCAGCTTGAGGTTGGTCACCGACACGCGGCAGCCCCGGCCGTCCCGGCTGTAGACGTAGGCGCAGACCCCCTGGGAGTCGTTGGACGCCGCGCTGTCCAGGCCGAGGCAAGCCTTGCGCGCCAGCAGGCCGCGCCGGTCGAAGGTCCAGCGCCAGCCGTAGCAGCCGTTGACCGCCGACAGCGTGGGGAAGCCGTCCTTGTCGAAGTACCGCCGCTCCACCACCCGCCCGACCGCGTCGCGCTTGAACGTCACACGGTGCACGCCGTCCTGGCCGTTTTGGGGCTTTTTATCCGCGTCCAGGCGCCAGGTCTCCAGGCTGAGCCCCGCGGCGTCGCGGCGGTGCCGGGTGAAGACCACCCCGTTGACGTCGCGCATGGGCTGGCCGGTCCACTGCAGGCAGCCCACGTGCTCCACGCTTCCTTTCTTGTCGCGCTCCAGGCGGTGGAAGCCGCAGCCGGTGAGGGCGTTGGCGCCGTTGCGCATGCGGCTGCCGTACTCGGCGCCGCCGGCCTTGTAATGCCGCGACCAGAGCACCTGCCCGTGGCGGTCGAAGGCCACCATCTGGTTCGGCTTGCCGCCGGCCAGGCGCAGGGCGTACGACTGCTTGACCCTGGGGCCGAAGCGCCGCTGAGCGAGCACCCGGTCCTTGTCCCGCTTGACCCGCCAGTGGGTGCGCACGCCGCCGCCGCCCTTTTTGCCGCAGGCCACGCCGCCGCGCGTCACCTCGCAGTGGTCGTGGATCGTCCACTTTCCGCTGGCCGGCCGCGGTATGGCGGCCATCTTCGTCACCACCGGCCCGCGGTCCGGCTCCTCGAGCAAGAAGATCTTCTCCGTCTTGGCCAGCCGCGGTGTGGGAAAGTCCGGGTGGGGCTGCTTCTCCGCGGCCGGGGGGCCGCTCCGCTTCGGCTTGACGCTCCGCTTCGGCTTGACGTCCGGCTTCTCGACCACCTTGACCCTGGCCTTCTTGTCCGCTCTGCGCTCGGCTATCTCGCCTTTCTTTTTGGGGCAGCCACCCAGCAGCAGCAGCGCCGCCAGGGCCAGGGGGACTGCTCGCCAGCCCGGTCCACTCATGGTGCTCACTCCTTGCCGATGCCATCGAAGCGGGACTTGATGCTCTCCAGCTCCCCCTGGAGCTCCTCCCACTTCCAGAACAGGGACTCCAGCTTGCGCTTGTTGTCGTCGTAGGCGCCCACCACCTTGCGCGACCGCTCGGCGTCCTGGTACAGATTCGGATCCTCCATCATCGGCTCGAGGTCCGCCTGCTCTTCCTCCACCTGCTCGATCTGCGCCTCCAGGGCCTCGATCTGCTGGCGTACCTGCTTGGTCTTGCGGCTCAACCGGTTGCGCCGGTTGGCCTCATCCCGCTTGCGCGCCTTGCGCTTCTGCGCTGACTCCCTGGCTGCGGCGCCCTGTCCCTCGCTCTTACCCTTGCCCTTGCCCTTGCCCTTGTCCTTGCCCTTGCCCTTGCCCCCGCCCTTGCCCTCGCCCTTGCCCTCGCCCGGCTCCCCGCCCCGGCCCTTGCCCCGGCCCTTGCCCCGGCCCTTGCAATTGTTCCTGACCTGCTTGATGACCCTGTTCGGCGTGTTCTTGCTTGTCACACTCGCGCCTTTCTTACCCTGCTTGCTCTTCTTGCGCTCGTG
>PVBE012285021.1_pt1 | contig 20858 bp, 14 predicted proteins | sample 1631181 | NCBI WGS metagenome assembly PVBE01 (sample SAMN08397723, study PRJNA350692) | Marine metagenome, whole genome shotgun sequencing project. | isolation source: water | place: Pacific Ocean | collected 2012-04 | reverse complement strand
CCCGTGGCGATCCAGGAGCGGCGTGAAGCGCCTCGAAATCCGTGCACGACCCCGAAATCCCTTGGCGAGATTCTCTGGATTGCCACGCTCTCTTCGTTCGCTCGCAATGACGCCGCGAAGCGCCTTCTCGCGCGTCCGTTCAATGACTCGCTGGTGTAATGGTGGCGTTACGGCAATCTTTCGAGGTCTACAGACCTCCGGTCGAGGCGCCCGAAATGTGGGTACTCGACCGACGCTTCAAAACCGCGCGACGCCGAAGCTGTTGGGGTGCAGTTGGCGGCGGCCAGCCTCTTCCAGGAGATCGAGGCAGAGGCCGAGGACGCGGCGTGAATCGCGCGGGTCGATTAGGCCGTCGTCCCAGAGCCGGGCGGTGGCGTAGAGCGAGGTCGACTGCGCCGCGTAACGTTCCCTGACCGTCTCTTTCAGGCTTTCGAGGGCGGCCTCGTCCAAGGCCTCGCCCTTGCGCTTGGCCACCGCCTCCTGGACGATCGCCATCACCGTCGCGGCCTGTTCGCCGCCCATCACCGCGATCTGGTAGTTCGGCCAGCCGAAGCAGAAGTGCGGCTCGTAGGAACGCCCGCACATGCCGTAGTTGCCGGCCCCGAAGGAGCCGCCGATCATCAGCGTCAGCTTCGGCACGGTGGCGTTCGAGACCGCCTGGATCATCTTCGCGCCGTGCTTGATGATGCCGGCCCGCTCGGCCTCGGTGCCGACGATGTAGCCGGTGGTGTTCTGCAGGAAGACCAGCGGCGTTGCCGACTGGCAACAGAGCTGGATGAACTGCGCCGCCTTAACCGCGCCATGGGGCGTGATCGGACCGTTATTGGCCAGGAAGCCGACGGCATGGCCCTCGATCTCGCCATGGCCACAGATCGTCTGGACGTCGTAGAGCGGCTTGAACTCCAGGAAATCGGAGCCGTCGATCAGCCGCGCGATCACCTCGCGGACGTCGTAGGGTTTCTTGTAATCCAGCGGCACGATGCCGCAAAGCTCGTCGATGTCGTGCGCGGGCGGGCGGAAGCGGCGCTCCCGTGCGGGCGCCAGTTCGGAGTTCCAGTTCAGCCGGCCCATCACCTCGCGGCCGAGCGCCAGCGCCTCGGCGTCGTCGTCGGCGACGTATTCCACCAGGCCTGAGACGGTGGCGTGCATGTCGGTGCCGCCGAGATCCTCGGCCTCGGCGATCTCGCCGGTCGCCGCCCGCAACAGCGGCGGCCCGGCCAGGAAGGCCTTGCCCCGGCCCCGGACCATGACGACGTAGTCGCTCATCCCCGGCATGTAGGCGCCGCCGGCGGTCGAGCTGCCGTGCACCACCGAGACCACCGGGCAGCCGGCGGCGGAGAGCCTGGCCATGTTGTAGAAGATGCCGCCGCCGCGGACGAAGGTCTCGGGCACGTAGTCGAGCAGGTCGGCACCCGCGCTTTCCACCAGCTGCACGAAGGGCAGCTTGTTCTCGAGCGCGATTGTGTGCGAGCGCAGGATCTTCTCGACCCCGAGCGGGTGCAGCGAGCCCGCCTTGATGCCGCTGTCGTAGACCACGAGCATGGCGCGGACGCCAGCGATAGTGCCGATGCCGGTGATGATCCGCCCGCCGGAGATATTGGCCTCGCCGTCGTCATCGTAGGTGCGATAGGCGGCCAGCGGCGACAGCTCCAGAAAGGCCGTGCCACGGTCGAGCAGACGCTCCAGCCGGTCGCGCGGCAGCAGTTGGCCGCGGCCCTCGAAGCGGCCGCGGGCGCGCTCGGAATTGGCGCGCACCGCCGCCTCCAGCGCCCGCATCTCCTCGATTGCCGCCAGCATCCCGGCGCGGTTGACCCCGAATGCCTCCGAGGTCGGGTCGATCGCGGTCTCAAGGCGCGGCATATCGACTCCTTGGTTCGTGAATTCTGCTAGAGCGGTGCCGTGGCGGCGGCGAGCCAGGTGGCCGTTTCGGTATCCAGGTCCGGGCTCAAGGCTTCGCGGACGGTGGCGTGGTAGGCGTCGAGCCAGGCCCGCTCCTCGGGGTCGAGCAGCTCGGTCACGACCAGGCTGCGGTCGAGCGGCGCCCGGGTCAGGGTTTCGAAGGCCAGCATCTCCCGCTCCGCCCCCTCGATTTCCGCCGCCGCCACCACCGCGACCAGGTTCTCGATGCGGATGCCGTAGGCGCCGGCCTTGTAGTAGCCGGGCTCGTTCGAGACCACCATGCCGGGCGCCAGCGCCACCGAGTTGCCGATCTTGGAGATCCGCTGCGGCCCCTCGTGGACGCCGAGATAGGCGCCGACGCCGTGGCCGGTGCCGTGGTCGAAGTCAAGCCCGGCCCACCAGAGCGCCAGCCTCGCCAGAACGTCCAACTGCGAGCCGGTGGTGCCGTCCGGAAAAATGCAGGTGGCGAGTTGGATATGGCCCTTCAGAACCCGGGTGAAGCGGTCCCGCATCTCCGGCGTCGGGCTGCCGATGGCGACGGTGCGGGTGATATCGGTAGTACCGTCGAGATACTGGGCGCCGGAATCGACCAGGTAGAGGCTACCCGGCACCAGCTTCAAAGCGGTTTCCGCCGTTGCCCTATAATGCACGATGGCACCGTTGGCGCCGGCGCCCGAGATCGTATCGAAGCTCAGATCCTGGAAGAGCGCGTTCTCGGCCCGGAAGCCGGCCAGCCGCTCCAACGCGGCGATCTCGTCGACCTCGCCGCCCGATCCGTGTTCTTCCAGCCAGCGGAGAAAGCGGCAGACAGCGGCACCGTCGCGCCGATGTGCAGCCCTGATGCCGTCGAGTTCGACCGCGTTCTTGCGCGCCTTCGGCAACTGGCACGGGTCGGAGGCGCGGACCACCTCGGCGCCGGCATCGGCCAAGCGATCGAAGACCCAGGCGGAACTGGAGGCCGGATCGACGCGAACGGTTCTGTCGGCGAGTTCGGCCAGACCGTCGGCGAACTCGGCTTCGGGGCGGACCCGGACCTCGTTGCCGAGATGGCCCTCGAGGCCGGCGGCGAGCTTGCGGCCATCGACGAAGAGGTCCGCCTGGCCATCCTCGCGCAACAGCAGGGAGGACAGCGCCAGCGGCGTTCTGGGCACGTCGGCGCCGCGGATATTCAACAGCCAGGCGATCGAGTCCGGCGCCGTGATCACCGCCGCCTCGGCCCCCGCCCCGCGCAAGTCCTGGGCGATCCGATGGCGTTTCTCGGCGGCGGCCTCGCCGGCATAGCTGGAATCATGCGCCACCACCGGCGCCAGCGGTGGCGGCGGCTGCTCCCGCCAGATCGCATCGAGCGGATTGTCCTCGACGGCGACCAGGTCGGCGCCCGCCCTCTCCGCCGCCCGGCGATACCGCGCCACCTGGTCCGCCGTGAAGAGCTTCGAATCGTAGCCGAGCTTGTCGCCGACAGCCAAATTCTCGGCCAGCCAGTCGGTCGGCGGCTCGTCGGTGACGTGACGGGTCTCGAAGAGGTCGCCCGCGATCTGTTGGCGCACCTGCAGCGTATAGCGACCGTCGGTGAAGATCGCCGCCTTCCCCGCCAACACCGCGATCAGCCCGGCCGAGCCGGTGAAGCCGCTGAGCCAAGCAATCCGGAGTGCCCGATCGGGCAGGAATTCGTTCTGATACTCGTCCGCCATCCCGACTAGAAAACCATCAAGGCCCAAGCGTTCGAGTTCGGCCCGAAGACGCCCCAGCCGTTCCCGGCTGGCCACCGGGTCCGCAGCAGCGGGTGCCGCTCTCCCCGCATCGATCAAGGCTTCCAAGGCGGCGCGAAGCTCGGGCGCCGGCGCCGGCGCGATCAACTCGACGGCCGCCAATGGGTCGGGTCGGGCCGGCGCCGAGGCAATGCCGGCGACGATCGCCTTGACCTCGCCAAGCGGCGTCTCGATCCCGGCGGCGGCAAGCAGCGTCGCTATCCGGGCGTCGCTCGAAGTCCCGGGCGAGGCGCTTTTCTTGCCCTTCTCGGTCGTCATGACCCGATTATGCCCAGTGCCGGGGAGCGAACGCAACGCGCCATGCGAGAGACGCATTGCTGCACTGCAAAAAGACCCTAGAATCGACGGGTTGGAAGGCTTGTGAAGGCAGCCGAACACGCTATATCAAAGTCAACGTTCACACCGTTAAGCCCCTGGAGTTAAAGAAATGTACCTGCACCGTGAATTCATCGTGGCGAACCGCGTTCCGGCCTCGATCAGCCGCCTCAGCGCCCTCGATCATGTCGCCATCGACGCCGCCGTACTTCGCGGTCGCAAAATGCGGGCAGAAGCGGCCGGCCGGCTGATCGATGCCGCCGGCACGGCGATCGGTCGCAGTCTCCGCGCCGTCTTCGGACCCGTTCTTCGCTGGCATCGAGAGACCGAGGCGCTCAGGCAGTTGCGCCGACTGGACATCCATATGCTGGCCGATATCGGCCTCGCGCCGGGTGAGATCAAGCATGCGGCGCGGTATGGCCGCAGGAACGAGAAGCCGGCCACGCCGGCGTCTTCGCCGGTGCGGGCGCCAGCCAACGACCGCGAACCGGGCGAGGTCCACGCGGCCGCCTAAATCGAGCGGCCACGGCTCAAAACCAAGGTCGGCCAGTCGCCGAGCCGGATCCAACGCCGAAGCGCGAAACCCAGAGAGCGGTAGGGGCCGAGCACCCGCCGCTCTTGCTTTGCCAGCAGACCGGACAGGACGACGATGGCATCGGCGGTGGTGGCTCGGCGTATATGGGGCGCCAGGTCGACCAGCGGCCCGGCCAAGATATTGGCGAGCACGAGGTCGTAGGGCGCTTGCCGGCGCAGCAGGCGATGCTGCAGCCCGTCCGCCTCGACGAAGCGGGTCAGCCCCGCCAAGCCGTTCGCCCGGGCATTGCCCCGGGCGATTCCAACCGCGTCGGAATCGATGTCGCCGGCGACGACCGGCACCCGCCAGAGCCTTGCGGCGGCCAGCGAAAGCACGCCGGAGCCAGTGCCCAGATCGAGAATACGGCGAAAACGATGGCGCCTGGCCAGCCCGTCCAGGGCTTGCAGGCAACCGAGCGTGGTTTCGTGCTGGCCGGTGCCGAAGGCGCGACCGGCTTCGATCTCCAGGGCATGGACGCCGGCGGGCACGCGATCGCGATCGTGGCTGCCATGGACGAAAAGCCGCCCGGCGCGGATCGGCGGCAGCTCCTCAAGCGATGCCGCGACCCAGTCGATGTCCGGCAACTCCGTGATCTCCAGCTCCGGCGGTGGCAAACCCTCGGCCTCGGCGACCCGGTCCAACCTCTCTTGCCAATAATCCCGGTCCGGCGGGGCTTCGAAGTGCGCCTCGACGCGCCAGAGCGCACCCGGCGGAATCTCGGTGGTCAGCAATGCCTCCGCCGCCTCGATCAGCACGTCCTCGAAGGGTGGCAACAAGGGCCTGGGCACGACGAAGGCGAGACGCCAGCTTCGGGCCTCCCTCGCCGCCCCGGCCTTGCGCCGCGCCTCCCAGAGCCAACCTTCCAGCACCGTCATCGACTGCCCTCCCCGGCCTTGCAGCACCAGAACCGGTAGAGCCCTTCCACCATCTTCGGGTGCGCCGTCTCGAAACGCTCCCAGGCATCGAGATCACACATCTCAGGGTCGCCCGGTTGCTCCCGCAGATAGAGGGCGCGCTTCCCGGCGTGGCTGAGTTCGAAGCCGAGGAATCGTAATCCTTGCCCGTCCAGCAACGCCTTCAGATCGCGCGGGCGATAGCGGTGCTCGCGGACGTGAAAAAGAAAATCGCGAAGACCGCTTAGACAGAAGAAGTCGTTGCCCGTCAGCAGCAGGTCGCGGAGCGGATGGGACTCCGGCTGGCACAAGACCTCGAAACGAAAGCGCCGCATCTCGTCCGCGCCGCTGCCGAGGCCGGCCTCGGCGATCGCCACCCGCGCCCTGACCACGATGTCGCGGCCCCGCTCGCTATATAGGCCGAGGCGGAGCAAGCCGCCCGGCGCCAGCAGACCGACCAACACCCGCAATCCGGCCGCCGGATCGCCCATGTGGTGCAACACGCCTTGCGAGGCGACAACCTCGAAACGCTGGTCCAAATCGGCCAAATTCAGGATGTCGGCCTGGCGGAATGCGACCGCCTCGACACCGAGTTCGACAGCCCTCCTCTCGCCATAGGCCAGGCTCGCCCGGCTCAAGTCGACGGCCAGTACATCCAGATCCGCAAAGCGGTCGGCATAGGCGATCGGCTCGCGCCCGGTGCCGGCACCGGCGACCAGCAGATGCTTTCTCGCCTTGGCGAGCCAAGGCAGCCGCAGCTTCGGAAAATGGCGCCGGGCGAAGCTGGCGAAGCTTTCCCGCCGGTGCGCCCGATGATGGCGCCAGGCTGGATAAGGGTTGGCCTCGTATTGTTCCCGCACCGCCTCGGAATCAGCCTCGATCGGCGTCACCCGCGGCATCGCCGCTTCAATCGCGCGTTCCGCCAGCGGCTCGGCCAAGCCCGCGCGGGCAAAGGTTCGGACCGGCTCCGGCCAGCCGTCGGCAGCCGCCCCGAGGCTCGTCGCGTTGGGGAGGCCGGCGGGTGGCCGGTAGAGCGCATGGAGCAAGAACCGCTCGAGCGCCGGCACGCCATCGCCCTCTCCTGGCCAGGCTGCTATTTCGTTTTCCAGGATCTCGACCGCCGCCGTCTCTTCGCTCGTCTCGAACCAGGCATATTGGTTGGCGAAGCATTGCAGCGCCAAACTGGCCAGGAAAGCCAGGCGGTCCGGCCCCTCCGGTCCCGGACCTTCCAGCAGCCAACGCCGCCGGATCAGCGTTGCCGCGTATTCGATGCCGGTGCTGACATTGACGTAATGGGCGAGATAGAAGCGCAACAGGCGATCTGCCGCCAGGCGCTCGATCAACGCCGCCTCCACGCCGCCGCCGTCGCGGTAGGGGGCCAGGCAACGGGTTCGCAAGTCGTGACGGGCTTCCAGTTGCGCGCCCATCAGACGGGACACGTCGCGGGCCTGGGCTTCCGAGCTGTCGAGAGGCGGCCGTTCGGCATCGACGAAACTGGCCTCCAGGGCGGCCAGGATCACCTCGCTCGGCTCGATCTCCCGCGATGTGTACGCGAGGCGAGCGAACCTGAGCAGCGCCGCGGCATGGCCCGGCTCGATTCGGGCAGCCTGGTGATAGCTGCGCATCGCCTCCAGTCGCCGGCCGCGCACCTCCAGCACCGCGCCCATTTCGACGTGGGCGTCGGCGCATTCGGGATCGCGCGACAGGACGGTCTGCAGAAGTGCGGTGGCCTTCTCCAAGCGTCCTTTTTCCAGATGGCGCCGGGCGACGCGCAGATCGCGCGCGGAATCGGCGCCGCGCCGAGACCCTGCCGTCACTCCCGCCCCGCCCGCTGACGATCGAGTTGCAGGCGGGCCATGAAGGGCAGGAAGGGATGCACGCCCAGGGCCCGCATGCCAGCTTCCTCCAGCTCGATCAGGGCTTGCCGTTCCGCCGCGCCGAGGCCGTGGGCGTCGGCAAAGGCACCGGGATCGGCCAGATAGCGGTCCCGCGCCTCGGCATCGTTGGCGAGCCGATGCAAAGCCTCGCTCAGCCGCACGCGGTCGGCCCGGATCGGGGGATAGTGCGGCTCCACCGCCACCTCCTCCACCTCGGTGTACCAGGCCAACGTCGCATAATTGTGGTGCCAGGACGGGTCGAACGAAGTCATGTCCGGCTTGCGCTCGCCCAGCATGCCGGCGGCGACCGCCCAGCAACGGAGCTCGATATTGCCGGTCTCGTCGAGGCGCCGGTCGTCGAGCGACAACAGCCAGCGCAGGTTTCCCGTCTCCAGCTCCGCCATCAGCTTCTCGTCGAAAGCGGTGTCCGGGCTGGAATAGCGATCGGTACCGGGGTAGTGCGAGAGGCCACCGCTGGCCACCACCGCGACCCTGAGCCCGAGCGCCCGGAGGCCCCGCTCGATCGCCTGTCCCAGCCGATAGCAACGCTCGATCCGGGGCTGGGGCGGGATGTAGGCGTTGACGTAGAGCGGAATGATCGGCCCCTCGAGGCCAAGAAAGGTGAGCGGGATGCCGAAGGCGTAGTCGAGCGCCGCGTTGGAGGTGAAGGCGGGGTCGAAACCCTCGTCCTGCAGGTAGCGAATCAGCCCGGTCGATGCCTCGTGCGCAACGTCATAGCGAAATTCACGGCCGGCGAAGCTGCCCACGGCCTCCGCCCCCCGATGCAGCGCGAATGGCGGCACGCAGCGCAGCAGAAACTGATTGGCGTGATCGTTGGCGATAATGACATAGGCGTCGGGCCGAAGTGCCGCGAGACGCTCGCCGTTCGCCTCGGCCAGGCCGCGGACCCGGTCCACGGTCGCCTTGTCCTCGGTCTCGGGCAGGGTGAAAAACTGCGGTGCATGCGCCATGCAGACGCCACCGACGACGCTCGATCTCATGGCCCTACCCTCCTTCGCCATGCCCGTCGCCCCCCGCGGCAAGCGCGATCGGAGTCTAGCCAAACACCATCGCCGGCGCTATCCGGCACTTGACGGCGCTTGGCGGGCTTGACAGGAAGCCAACCACAAATAGTTTGCCGGCAGGGTCGTATGGAAAGCCATTATCGGGTAGCTAAAGGCTCGATCATGGCGCTCGGTCGGTTCCGGCGAACGGCGGAGTGACGGCTCGGCGGCGATTTGGCGCCGGCGAAGCGGCTTTTGTGGCGTGGTTGTCGAGTATGCTGGACGGAGGAGGAAGACCAGTCAGATGAGCGCGGTCAAGGTTGCTATTGCCGGGGTCGGAAACTGCGCCAGCGCGTTGGTTCAGGGCGTCGCGTACTACAAGGGCAACGAAAACGGTATCTCCGGCCTGATGCACCCCGATATCGGCGGTTTGCGGCCCTGCGACATCGAGTTCGTGGCCGCCTTCGACATCGACCGGCGCAAGGTCGGCCGCCCGCTGAAGGAGGCGATTTTCGCCGCACCCAACAACAGCCTGGTCTTTCAACGCGAGATCGCGCCGACCGGCCTGACCGTCGAGAAAGGGCCGGTGCTGGACGGCCTGGCGCCGCACATGGCCGATTACGACGACGACGAGGCCTTTCGTCTCTCCGAGGCGGCGGAAGTCGACGTCACCGAGACGCTGCGGCGAAGCGGCGCCCAGGTGCTGGTCTGCTATCTTCCCGTCGGCTCCGAGCGAGCGGTCCAGCACTATGCCCGGGCCTGCCTGGATGCCGGCGTCGCGCTGGTCAATTGCGTGCCGGTCTTCATCGCATCGAACCCCGAGTGGGCCGAGCGGTTCCGGGCCGCCGGCCTGCCGATCGTGGGCGACGACATCAAAAGCCAGGTCGGCGCCACCATCGTGCATCGAAACCTGGCCCGGCTCTTCAACGACCGTGGCTATTCGCTCGACCGCACCTACCAGCTCAATACCGGCGGCAACACTGATTTCCTCAACATGCTCGCGCTGGAGCGGCTAGCATCGAAGAAGACCTCGAAGACCAATTCGGTGCAATCGCAACTCGACGTGCCGCTGGAAGCGGGCCAGATCCACATCGGCCCCTCCGACTACGTCTCCTGGCAAGGCGACAACAAGGTCGCCTTCATCCGGATGGAGGGCAAAGGCTTCGGCGGCGCCGGAATCGAGCTGGAACTCAGGCTCTCGGTGCAGGATTCGCCGAACAGCGCCGGCGTCGTAATCGACGCGCTGCGTTGCGCCAAGCTCGGCCTGGACCGCGGCCTGGCGGGGCCGCTGGAGGCGCCGTCTGCCTACTACATGAAGACGCCACCCCGGCAGATGCGCGACGATGCGGCACGACAGCGCTGCGACGATTTCATCGGCGAGCCGAAAATCGCCGCCGTCGGCCTCGACGCCGCCGACTAAGCCGGCTGGACGAAGCTGTCGACGACTTTCTTGGTGCCGGCCTTTTCGAAATCGATTTCGAGCTTGTTGCCCTCGATCGCCTTGATCCGGCCGTAGCCGAACTTCTGGTGGAAGATCCGGGCGCCGGTCTCGAAGCGGGCGGAATCGGGGTCGCTCGTCAGCACCGTCTCGGCCTGGCCGTCGATGTAGGACGGCGCCGACGCGGCCGCATCGACGGGACGCATCCGCTGGCTCCGGCCGCTGGTATAGCCATCGTCGAAGGCGGTGCTGCCGTGCGCCATCGCGCCGCCGGCGTAAAGGCCGGGCTCGGCCCGGCGCTCGATGTGGTCGTCTGGCAACTCCTCGACGAAGCGCGACGGCAAGTTCGACTGCCAGCGATCGAAGATCCGCCGGTTGGCGGCGAAACTGATCAGGGCCTGTCGCTTGGCCCGGGTCAGGCCGACATAGGCGAGGCGGCGTTCCTCCTCAAGCGCCGCCGCACCACCCTCGTCGAGGGCGCGCTGGTGAGGGAACAGCCCCTCCTCCCAACCAGGCAGGAAGACGGTGTCGAATTCCAAGCCCTTGGCGGCGTGCAGCGTCATCACGTTGACCGCCTCGGCCGCCGCCTGGCTCTCGTTCTCGGCGACCAGGGCGACATGCTCCAGGAAGCCAGCCAGGTTCTCGAAGCCGGCCATGGCGCGGATCAGCTCCTTCAGGTTCTCCAGCCGGCCGGGCGCGTCCGGCGACTTGTCGAGCTGCCATTTGCCGGTATAGCCGCTCTCGTCCAGCATGGTCTCGACCAACTCGGTGTGCGCCAGCACCGGCTCCAGCTCGCGCCAGCGCTGGAAGTCGCGCATCAGGTCGCCCAGCGTCTTGCGCGGCTTCGGCTTCAATTCGTCGCTGTCGACCAACAAATGCGCGGCCCGGGTCAGGGGCACACCCTGGGAACGAGCGACATGATGCAGGGCTTGCAGCGTCGCCGGCCCGAGGCCACGCTTGGGCACGTTGACGATCCGCTCGAAGGCGAGGTCGTCGGCGGGCTGCATCATCACCCGGCAATAGGCGACGGCGTCGCGGATCTCGGCCCGCTCGTAGAAGCGCAGGCCGCCGATCAGCCGATAGGGGACGCCAAGGGTGATGAAGCGTTCCTCGAACTCGCGGGTCTGGTGGCTGGCGCGGACCAGAATTGCCATCTGATTGAGCGTCAAGCCGTTGCGGTGCAAGGCCTCGATCTCGTCGCCGACCCGGCGGGCTTCCTCCGGGCCGTCCCAGACCGCGTCGACGACGATCCGCTCGCCCTCCGGCAAATCGGTCCAGAGCGTCTTGCCGAGCCGGCCCTCGTTCTTCGCGATCAGGCCCGAGGCGGCCCCCAGGATATGTGGCGTCGAGCGATAGTTGCGCTCCAACCGGACCACGCGGGCGCCGGAGAAATCCTTCTCGAAGCGCAGGATGTTGCCGATCTCGGCGCCACGCCAGCTATAGATCGACTGATCGTCGTCGCCGACGCAGCAGATGTTGCGATGGCGCTGGGCCAGCAGGCGAAGCAGCAGGTATTGCAGCACGTTGGTGTCCTGGTACTCGTCGACCAGAATGTATTTGAACTGCTGCTGATACTGCTCCAGCACTTCGTTGTGGCTGGTGAAAATGGTCAGGCAGTGTAGCAGCAGATCGCCGAAATCGCAGGCGTTCAGGGCCCGGAGCCGTTCCTGGTACGCCTTGTAGACCTCGAGGCCGCGGCCGCCGGCAATATGCGCGGCATCGCCCGCCGGCACCTTCTCCATCACCAAGCCCTGATCCTTCCAACGCTCGATCACCGCCAGCACCATTCGGGGCGGCCAGCGCTTGAGGTCGATCCGCGCGGCCTCCAGCACCTGCTTCAGCAGGCGAAGCTGGTCGTCGGTATCGAGAATGGTGAAGTTCGATTTGAGGCCGACCAATTCGGCATGACGGCGCAGAATGCGAACACCGATGGCATGGAAGGTGCCGAGCCACAGCCCCTCGACGGCGCGGCCGATCATGCCGGCGACCCGCTCTCGCATCTCCCGCGCCGCCTTGTTGGTGAAGGTGACGGCCAGGATCTGGCTGGGCCAGGCGCGGCGGCCATGCAGGATATGCGCCAGCCTGGCGGTCAGCACCCGGGTCTTGCCGGTGCCGGCACCGGCCAGCACCAGGACCGGGCCGTCGATGGCCTCGATCGCAAGGCGCTGCTCCTCGTTGAGACCGCTCAAATAGGCCGCGTCGACCGCGCCGGGCGGACCAGCGGCGGCCTCCGGCTCGGCGCTCGCGAGGTCGAAGGGATCGGACATCAGGGAAGAATATATAGCAAGCGGGGCGAAACAGGCGAAGGGCAGGACGGCAAACCGTTGCCGCATCGCGAATTGTGGCCGATGGCGAATGCGTCCGCCCTCGCCGAGCCTCACGAATCGCCCCGGTTACATCGGCGACGGCAAGGAATGGGAACGCTTCGGCGACCTGATCAGCGCCGAAAGCTCGTGAACCAATAAGAAGCGCCTTCAAGCGACGGGCCGCCGGTATATCCGGCGGCCCTTTTTTCGCTCGAACGATCAGTTGGTCAGCATCTTGCCCGGGTTCATCAGGTTTTCCGGATCGATGGCCCGCTTCAGGGCCCACATCACGTCGACGGCGTCGCCGTGCTCGGCGCGCATGTATTTGGCCTTGCCGATACCGATGCCGTGCTCGCCGGTGCAGGTGCCGCCCATCGCCAGGGCCCGCTTGACCAGGCGCTCGCAGAACCAGTCCATCTGCCGCACTTCCTCCTCGTCATCGGGATCGAAGGGCACGGCGACGTGGAAGTTGCCGTCGCCGACATGGCCGCAGAAGGGGGCGATGAGGCGGGTTTGGGCGACATCCTTCTTGGTCTCCATGATGCATTCGGTGAGCCGCGAGATCGGCACGCAGACGTCGGTGGCGAGCATCCGGCCACCCGGCTTCAGGGCCTTGCCGGCGTAAGCCACGTCGTGGCGGGCCTGCCAGAGTTCGGTCCGCTCCTCCGCCTGGGTCGTCCATTGGAATTCGCCGCCGCCGAGTTCGGCCGCGATCTCGGCCACCGTTTCGACCTGTTCGCGCACGCCGGCCTCGCTGCCGGGAAACTCGAGAAAAAGCGTCGGCTTGGCCGCGTAGTCGAGGCCCGAATAGTCGATCGAGGCCTGCATCTGGACCTCGTCCAGAAGCTCGATCCGGGCCACCGGCACGCCCGACTGAATGGTTAGAATTACCGTGTTGACGGCGCCCTCGATATCGTCGAATGCGACCACCGCGGCCGAAATCGCCTCCGGAATGCCGTAAAGGCGAAGCGTAATTTTGGTGATCAGGCCGAGCGTCCCCTCCGAGCCGACGAAAACCCGGGTCAGGTCGTAGCCCGCCGCCGACTTCCGGGCCCGGCCGCCGGTCTTAATGACGCGCCCGTCCGCCAATACCACCGTCAACCCCATCACGTTCTCGCGCATGGTGCCATAGCGGACCGCGTTGGTGCCGGAGGCACGAGTCGCGGTCATGCCGCCCAGGCTGGCGTCGGCGCCCGGATCGACGGGAAAGAAGAGCCCGGTATCGCGCAGATACTCGTTCAATTGCTTGCGCCGAACGCCGGGCTGAACGCGGCAGTCCAAATCCTCTGCGTTGACTTCGAGGATTTGGTCCATCTCGGTCATGTCCACCGAGACACCGCCGTGCAGCGCCTGCACATGTGCCTCCAGCGAGGTACCGGTGCCAAAGGGGATGATCGGGGCATGGTGGCGGCGACAGATCTTCACCACCTCCACGACCTCTTCCGTCGAGTGCGGAAAGACCACCGCGTCGGGCGGCATGGTCTCGTACCAGGCCTCGTCGTGGCCGTGGCGGTCCAGAACAGCGGCCGAGGTGGTGACGCGGTCGCCCAAGAGTTCCTTCAGATCCTCGACCAGATCGTCGACGACGGCAGCGGCCAAACCCATGATGTCACCCTCCAGCAAGCCAAAACTCCGTTCTTCATCCAGGAAATAAGCGATTTAGCTCGCCGTGAACAGGCCTCGGAGTTAAAGCCTGGGCCTTTCGCCGGCCCGAGGGCCCGGAGTATGATCGGGCCACCATGTCCCTCTCCAGCCCTTTCGACCCGGCCCGCGACGCGATCCCGGCAGCGCCGCTCGAGATCGGTGGCGAGCCGGTCCAGGCGGAATGGATCGACTACAACGGCCACATGAACGTGGCCTTCTATGTGCTGGCTTTCGACCACGCCACCGACCGCTTCCTCGACCTCATCGATCTCGGCCACGACTACATGAAGCGGAGCAACAACTCTTCCTTCGTCCTGGAGACCCACGTCACCTATGCGCGCGAGGTTGGGCTCGGCGATCCATTGCGCTTCACCCTGCAACTGCTCGACGCGGACGAGAAACGCTTGCACTACTACTTCGAGATGTTTCACGGCACCGAAGGTTTTCTCGCCGCGACCTCGGAGTTGATCTCGATGCATGTCGACCTCGAGGCGCGCCGCGCGGCGCCGATGCCCGAGCCAGCCCGACAGCGAATCGCCGCCATCCTGGAAGCCCACCGCGAGCTACCCCGCCCCGAGCCGACCGGCCGCACAATCGGCATTCGCCGCCGCCAAGGGGACTGATTTCGGAATGCCGGCGGTATCGAAGGAGCATGGCACGTGTTCCTGAGCGAGTTGCCGAAAGCCTGGCATCGACTGGCGCACCACGAGCAAGTCGTCCTCTCGCTGCTCGCGGTGGTGGTCGGTGTCGTGGTCGCCTACGCCGCGATCGGCTTTCGCCTCGCCATCGGCGGCGTCCAGTGGCTCGGTTTCGGCTTCACGCATCAGACCGTCTTCGAGGCCGCGGCAGAGCTGCCCTGGTGGCAGCTGTTGCTGGTACCGACGGTGGGCGGGCTGGCGGTCGGGCTCTTCCTGCAATACCTGATGCCGGGCCGGCGTCCGCAAGGCGTGCCGCACGTGATCGAGGCCAATGCCCTCAAGGGCGGGCGAATGGACCTGAAGGAAGGCTTCGCCGCCGCCGCCGTCAGTGCCGTCTCTCTCGGAGCCGGTGCCTCGGCCGGGCGGGAGGGGCCGATGGTGCATTTCGGCGCCACCTTGGCCTCGAACGTCGCCTATTTGTTGCGGCTCAGCCAAAGCCTATCGCGGACGATTCTAGGGTGCGGCGTCGCAGCCGCGGTCTCGGCCTCGTTCAACGCGCCGATCGCGGGCGTCTTCTTCGCCCTCGAGGTCGTGATCGGCCACTACGCCCTCTCCGCCTTCACTCCGGTCGTCATCGCCAGTGTCGCCGGTACCGTAATCGCGCGTGTTCATCTCGGCGAGTCACCGGCCTTCATCGTGCCGGCGCAACAGATTGCATCCTTTTTGGAGTTTCCGGCTTTTCTTCTGCTTGGCGTTGTCTCCGCCTTCATCGCCATGCTGTTCATGTGGAGCATCATATACGCCGACCACGTGGTCGGCCGAATTCGGATCCCCGATTGGTTGAAGCCGGGGGCGGGTGGGCTTCTCCTCGGTGCCATGGCGATCGAGTTCCCACATATCCTGGGGGTCGGCTACGGCGTCACCGACGCCGCCTTGAACGAGACCTTGGCGCTGCGGATGCTGCTGCTGCTGATCGTCCTAAAGACGATGGCGACGGCGGTCAGCCTCGGTTGTCGCTTTGGTGGCGGCGTCTTTTCTCCATCGCTCTTCCTCGGCGCCATGACCGGTGGCGCCTTCGGGATGATCGCGGCTGAGATCTTTCCCGAATTCGCCTCCAGTCAAGGCGCCTACGCGCTGGTCGGGATGAGCGCGGTCGCGGCGGCGGTGCTGGGCGCGCCGATGTCGACCATCCTGATCGTCTTCGAGCTGACCGGCGACTACAAGACCACCATCGCCGTCATGGTGGCGACGGCGACCGCGTCGATCATCGTGCAGCAGATGCTGGGCAAAAGCTTCTTTCATTGGCAACTGGAGCGTCGCGGCCTCAACCTACGCGGCGGTCGGGCCCGCCACCTGCTGCAGGCACTCACCGTCGGGGACGTCATGACGGCCGAGTTCAACCTGATCACCGAGGACACGACCATCGGCCGGATCAAGGCGACGATGGAGACCCTGCGGCCCGGCGAATTCATCGTCACCGACGCCGAAGGCCATCTCGTCGGCACCTTCGGTTTCTCGGACCTCAAGGAAATCGCCTTCGACCCGGCCCTGGACGCGCTCGTCAATGCCCGCGACGTCGCCCACGAACGCTCGCCCGTGCTGACCCCGGACGAAGACCTGGAGCGGGCGCTGCATCTGATGGAGGTGGCGCACGAGGACCAACTCGCGGTAGTCGAGGACCTGGATGCGCGACGCGTTCTCGGCATCATCTATCACAAGGACGTCCTACGCGCGCTCAATCACGCGCTCCTGGAAGCACAGGCAGAGGAGCACGACGAGCGCCAGCCCTGACGACCGCCCTTCGGTTTTCGATCGACCCTCGGGTTAGACCGGGGTCGGCGGCTCTTCCTCGGGCGGATCCCGTTCCGAGCGCTTGCCGTCGAGGTCTCGCTCGCGGCGCCCGTGCTCCAGATCCAGTAAATGCCGCTCGCGTTTGGGAAGGCCGTGGTGCAGGCGATTGACCTCGGCGTCCTGGCCGGCTTGCTGGCGTTTCAGCCTCTTCCGGTATTGGCGCAGATTGACGATTTCACCCATGGGCGTCTCGTATCCCACCCGTGCCCGGCGTTAGGCGCAATGGCGCCTCGCCTAGATCGACCCGACTGGGTTAGTTTATCGCAACGCCGATTGCTTGCAACCGCACCGACCGCTACCGCTCGGTCGACGGTGCGAAGGGATGGCGGTCGGTAAACGGGAGGACCATTTGCGAAAACTCGCGCTCGCGCTCGGCCTTCTCGTCACGCTCGTCGTCGGCGCCATACTGATCGGGCCGAGCTTCGTCGACTGGAACGCGTACCGGCCCGAGATTCAGGCCGCGGCGAAGCGTTTCACCGGACGCGAGATCGGGATCGACGGCGAGATCGGCTTTCAAGTGCTGCCGCAGCCGCGCCTGACCGTAACGCGGCTGAGCCTCAAGGACCCGGCCCCCGAGGCCGAGGGTGACCTGGTCCGCGTCCGGGCGCTCGAGGTCGATGTCGCCCTCTTTCCCCTGCTTGCCGGCGAGGTACAGGTCGAGACGATACGCCTGGTGGCGCCGGAAATCTTCATCGAGCGCCGCACCGACGGAGCCACCAATTGGGCCGGAGCGCTCGGCGACGCCGACCCGGGTCGTGGCCCCGAACTGTCACTCGATTCGTTGGCGGTCGAGAACGGCTCGATCCACCTCCTCGATCGCCGGACGGGCCGGGAGACCAAGATCACCACGCTGAACCTGACGGCGGCCGCGACCTCGTTGGCCGGCCCTCTGTCGGCGCGTGGCGATTTTTCGGTCGGCGCCATTCCTTTCGATTTCGATCTCTCCTTGGGTCGCGTCGGCGCCAACGGGCGCCTTCCCATTCGCCGTCTCAGGCTCGGCCTCGCCGATCAGGCGGGCTGGATCGATTTCTCGGGCCGTTTTTCCGAGGTCTCGACGGACGGCGTTCTGGATGGCGTGGTGAACTTGCGGACCCCGAACATCGCGCGATTCATAACCCGGCTTCGTCCCACCTGGGCCGCGACCGACCTGCCGACCGAACCGCTGGCCATCCAAGCGCGACTGAGGGCCTCGATGGCCGAGATCGCGCTCAACGACATGACGATCCGGATCGCCAAATCGCAAATCGGCGGTGCCGTCAGCGCCAGCCTAGGCGAGAATATCCGCTTCGACGCGGCGCTGGCCGGCGGAAGGCTCGATCTCGACGCCCTGGGCGAAACTCTCGCCCCGAAGACGCAGGGGCCCAAAGGCGGGGCAACAAGAAAGCGCCTGACCTTCCCGTCGAGGTTGCCGGCGATCCCCGCTGGTCTCTCCGGCAGCCTCGATATCGTCTTCGACGGGGTCTCGCTCGGCGGTGGCGTGATGCGGCAAGTGCGGCTCAGCGCCGCCCTCGGGGACGGCATTCTGATCCTCGACGAGGCCGGCGCCCTGCTGCCCGGCGGCTCGGAAATCAGACTGACCGGCAGTACCGCCAGCATCCAGGGCGTACCGCAATTCGACGGCCGCATCGAGCTCGCTTCCGACAATCTGCGCCGGCTGCTGCATTGGCTCGGCCACGACGTCTCCACAGTGCCCACGAACCGGCTGGCGAACCTCTCGCTCACCGGCAAGCTTCGCCTGACGCCGGAGGCGTTCCAGGTCTATGGCGTCTCCCTCCGCCTCGATGCTTCACAGGCGCGGGGTGGCATCGCCTACCGGCTGCGGGGCCGCCCCTCGTTCGGCCTCGAACTCACCGTCGACAGGCTCAACCTGGATGGCTACCTGCCCCCGTCACGAGAGAGCGGCGACGAGAGCGGATCGCTGCTCGCCGGCGTCTCTCTCGACCGCCTCGAAGCATTCGACACCAACCTGAAGTTCAAGGCCGAGCGGCTGACCTGGCGGCGACGCTCGCTGCAAAAGCTGGCGCTCTCGCTCTCCCTCGTGCGTGGACAGCTCAGCTTGCACGAGGCTCGAGTGGCCGATCTGGCCGGCTTCGAAATTGCGCTCGACGGCACCGCCGAGGGATTCTCCGGGTCGCCGAGCTTCGTCGCCGAACTCAGCCTCGCCGGTGGCGATATGGCCCGCCTCGCCGCGGCCATGGAGTTGACGCCGCCGCTGGCGCTCTCCCGCCTCGGGCGAACCGAAATCGAAGCGAAGATCGAGGGCGATGAAACGTCCCTGGCGTTCGACGCCACGGCCCGTCTCGCCGACGGCGAAATAACCGCCCTGGGCAGGGTCCGAACTCCGACAAAGGTGCCTCACTTCGATTTCGGCTTTCAGCTTCGCCACGGCGACCTGCCGGCATTTCTGCACCGCCTGGACCTGGGGACGATGACCAGCGACAACGGTAGCCGGATTTCCCTTGATGGGCGCATCGAGGGGGAGCCGGCCGCGCTCGCGATCACGGCCGGGGGCATCCTCGCCGGGGCCGAGGTGCGCGTCGAGGGGGGGCTGACCGACGCGGGCGGCGGCGCCACTGTCGACCTCGCCCTGACCGCATCACACGCCGACGCGATCGGTTTGCTGCAGGGCCTGGGGGTCGACTACCGACCCGGCGCCGGCACGCTCGGCGGCGTCGAGCTGGCTGGCCGGATCAGGGGCGACGCCAAGGCCGTTCGCTTCGAGGACGCCCGGCTGGCGGTTGGTCCGGCGACGGTGAGCGGGCGGCTGGCACTGGACATGACCGGTACCGAGCCACGCCTCGAAGCGATGCTCCGGGCCGGCGATCTCGACCTCGACGCGCTACTGCCCGCCGCGTCGACGACCGAGGCGGAAGGGCGCTGGTCGAAGACACCGCTACGGCTGGCGGCACTCGGCCTTCTCGACGCCGAAGTCGACCTCGAGGCGGAGCGGATCATCTATGCGGGACAGCATCTCGACGACGGCAAAGTAACGTTCGGGCTCGAGGACGGCACGCTGGAGGTCACACACGCCGAGGGCAGCCTGTTCGGTGGCAAGCTGACCGGCAAGGGAAAGCTGACGAGCGGCGATCCCTCCTCCTTCGATCTCGATTTCAAGCTCGCCGGCGCACGTCTTGGCGAAGCGGCGGGCGCCCTCGGTATCGATGCCCTCGACGGAACGCTATCGCTCGACGGCGAGGTCGGGAGCATCGGCACCAGCGCTTGGGAGCTCGCCGGTAGTTCGAACGGCACGCTTCGCCTCGCCATCGAGGATGGGATGGTCGACGGACTCGACGTCACCAACCTCGCCGAGCGCCTGGCCCAGTCCGCACCCGAGGCGCGCAAATCGGTCCTGGAAACCGCCTTCTTCGGCGGCCGGACCGCGCTCTCCACCGCCGTCGGCACCTGGCGCCTGGCCAATGGCGTCGCCCGAACCGACGATACCAGGGCGACACTGGCGGGAGCGGAGGCGCACCTGAAAGGCGGCCTGGATCTGGTCGACTGGTCGCTGAACCTGAAAGCTGAGTTTCACCCGACCGCCGTCGCCGCAGCACCCGCGATCATTCTCGATCTAGAAGGGCCGTTCGACGGTCCCGGCGCCCGGCTCAGGGCGGCCCGGTTTCTGAGGCATCTAGCGAAGCGGTAACAGCCCGGCGCCTGAACCATTCCAGGATATGGACCCTGACCGCGCTCGACAGGTTGCCGCTGCGCCGTTGGTCGATTTCAGCGACGAGCTGGTTGACGGAGCGCTCCTCGGCCCGCGCGATGTGGCGTAGCGCCCGCCAGAACGCGACCTCCAGTGAAATCGAGGTGCGATGGCCGGCGACGACGACGGAACCCTTGCGCAGCTCCGTCGGCGCCTCCTCGCTCACGGTTTCGGACCGATCATCCGTTCCGGCCGCACCCAGGCGTCGAAATCGGCTTCGCCGACCAGGCCGAGGCCGACCGCCGCCTCCTTCAGTGTCAGGCCCTTGGTATGCGCGTGCTTGGCGATCTTGGCGGCGTTGTCGTAGCCGATATGCGGCGCCAGCGAAGTCACCAGCATCAGCGAGCGGCCCATCAGCTCGTCGATCCGATCGAGGTTCGGCTCGATGCCGACGACGCAGTTGTCGGTGAAGCTGGCCGCCGCGTCGCCCATCAGCTGGATCGACTGCAGCAGGTTGTAGATCATCACCGGCTTGAAGACGTTGAGTTCGAGAAAGCCGCCGGCGCCAGCCATGGTGACGGTCGTGTGATTGCCGATCGCCTGCATCGCGACCTGGCTCAAGGCCTCGCACTGGGTCGGATTGACCTTGCCCGGCATGATCGAGGAGCCGGGCTCGTTCTCCGGCAGGTTCAGCTCGCCTAGACCAGAGCGCGGGCCGGACCCCAGCAGCCGGATATCGTTGGCGATCTTCAACAGGCTGACGGCGACGGTATTGAGGGCGCCCGAGGCCTCGACGACGGCATCGTGCGCGGCCAGGGCCTCGAATTTGTTCTCGGCGGTCTTGAAGGGCAGGCCGGTGATCCGGGCGATCTCCTTCGCCACCGCCCGGTCGAAGCCCTTCCGGGCGTTGAGGCCGGTGCCAACGGCAGTGCCGCCCTGTGCCAGCCGGCTGAGCCTGGGCAGCGATCCCTTGATGCGTTCTATGCCATATTCAAGCTTCTTGGCAT
>PVBE012949562.1_pt1 | contig 20859 bp, 21 predicted proteins | sample 1631181 | NCBI WGS metagenome assembly PVBE01 (sample SAMN08397723, study PRJNA350692) | Marine metagenome, whole genome shotgun sequencing project. | isolation source: water | place: Pacific Ocean | collected 2012-04 | reverse complement strand
TCAGGATCTCGCCTACGGCGTCCAGGGAATCGACTGGGAGCCGTCGCTTGCCCACACGATCCTCGCTAAGCAGTTCGGCAACATCGGCTAACGCAGTTTGGGACGGATGCTGCATCCTCTTTTTGAAGGTCGGGGTGTATCGACATCGGGAATACCTGATGTCGATACACCCCAATTCCCAGTTGACAGAGGCTTGCGTTAGAAATAGTTCGAAAGAAGTCAATAACCGCTGGGAATGAATATGGGCAGGTATTGGATCCGACGACTCATCCAGTCGGTCGGCATCGGTTGGCTTGTCCTGACGCTTGTCTTCCTAACTACCAGGGTCATCGGCGATCCTGTACGGCTCGTCCTAGGAATTGAAGCATCGCATGAGCGCGTGGAACTGACCCGTGAAACGCTCGGCCTCAATCGCTCCCTTTTAGCGCAGTACGCTGACTTCATCGGCGGTGTGGTGCGAGTCGACTTTGGCGAATCATTCTGGCAGAAGGTGCCAAGCCTCCCCATTGTCCTCGACCGGGTGCCGGCCACCCTTTATCTGACATCGGTGGCACTGCTCATGGCAGTGCCACTTGCACTGGTACTCGCATCCATCGGAACACTAAGGCCCCGAAGTTTTGCAGACCGAGCAATCAACGTATTTTCGCTGGGGGGTGTGTCGATTGTTGACTTCTGGTTGGGTCTCATGTTCATCATGCTCTTGGCCACTCAAATCGATTGGTTGAAGACATCCGGCTACGGCGGCTTTTCCTTTGTATTGCTGCCGGCCGCTACCCTTGCTTTCAAGCCTCTAGGGAGAATTTCCCAAATGGCGAGGACTTCGCTTGCTGAAGAGATGGCGAAGCCCTACATCCGCTCCCTGCGGGCAAAGGGGCTTTCTCCCAAACGGATTGTTTTTCTCCATGCAATGAAGAACGCCTCCCTACCGATCATCACCGTCATCGGCGATGAACTCATCTCGCTCCTCAATGGCGCGATCGTCGTAGAGACGGTGTTCGGGTGGCCGGGTCTCGGGCAATTGACAATCCAGGCTCTTGGCCGACGCGACCTGCCTGTAATCGAAGCGTTGGTCTTCGTCGTCACGGTGATCGTGATAGGCGTCAATCTGCTGGTTGACGCGAGCTACACATACCTGAACCCCAAAGTGACCTTTGGAGACGAGTCGCGTGGCCGCCGAAACAACTCCTGACGCCGGCGAAGCGCTAGAAGGCCGGGTGAGCCGGTCGATGCTATTGCGGAGTCTGCTGCTCGACGGACCGACACTCTTCGCAATTACCGCTATCGTACTTATCGTTTTCGCGGCGACAGTTGGTGCCGAGATCTGGCCACACGACGCATACGACCAAGATCTTCGCATGAGGAACAGATCTCTGATGACGCCAAACGATGATGGGTCAGGATTTCCGCACCTTCTCGGAACCGACCCGCTAGGGAGGGATATCGCCGCCCGCCTTATGCATGGTGCACGAGTCTCGCTCCTCGTTGGAATCTCGGGAGTGACACTCTCCGGCTTGTTTGGCAGCACGCTTGGGGTTCTGGCTGGCTATTTTCGCGGACGCACGGATGACGTGATCATGCGACTTGTCGATTTGCAGGCCAGCTTTCCTGGCCTACTTCTTGCACTTGCCCTGCTGTTTGTTCTAGGGCCTGGATTTTTCAACCTGATCATCGTTCTGGCGCTCACCAGGTGGATGATCTATGCCCGTGTTGCCAGGAGCATGACTCTTTCATACCGGGAATCGGATTTTATCGATGCAGCGATCGTTGCTGGTAATACCGGAAGCCGGACTATTCGAAAGCACATTGTGCCTAACTTGAAAACCTCGTTGCTTGTTCTAGCAACGCTTGAGGTGGCTGCGATGATCTTGGCAGAGTCCGGTCTCAGTTTCTTGGGATTCGGGGTCCAACCACCAACTCCTTCGTGGGGCCTCATGGTTGCCAGCGGACGCGATTACTTGGGTTCAGCATGGTGGCTCACAACCCTTCCCGGACTGGCCATCTTGCTCACTGCATTGAGCCTCAACCTTTTCGCGAATGCACTCGGAGCACTCACGGATCCTGTCCGACGGTCGGTCTGGTTGATCCGTGCCTCAGCGCGCGGTGAAGAGTCATGAGCGAAGTAGATGCCAAAGGCACCCAAGGAGGGAAAGACTTTGAGTCTTCCAACGACGAAACGGTGCCCCTTCTCAGCATCGTCGGGCTTACTGTCGACTTCAACACTCCTTTCGGTTTGTTGCGCGCGGTCAATGGTGTCGATTTCGATATAGCTGAAGGGGAGACCCTCGCAATACTCGGAGAATCTGGTTCTGGGAAGAGCGTCTGTGTCCAAGCAGTGATGGGAATTGTGGACTCGCCCCCTGGGAACGTCACAGCCCGGCAGATTCTGTATCGAGGCTCAGAACTTCGGGATCTCAGCGAATCTGAGATGCAGAAGATCCGAGGGGCACAGATTGCGATGGTATTTCAAGAACCCCACGCTGCCTTAGACCCTGCCTTTACAGTTGGCCAACAGATTGGTGAAGTGCTTCGAATCCACAGTGGTTGTTCACGGGCAGTAGCTCGGGCCCGGTCCAAGGAACTCATGGACCGAGTAGGTATCCCGTCTGCGGATTCCCGGTTGGATGATTATCCACATGAGTTTTCCGGTGGGATGTGCCAGAGGGTGATGATTGCCATGGCCTTGGCACTCGAACCGAAGCTATTGATAGCTGACGAGCCAACAACAGCACTCGACGTGACAGTGCAGGCCCAGGTACTTGAATTGCTCCAGGATCTCAGGGCAGAGACCGGGATGGGCTTGATTCTGATTACCCACGACGTGGGCGTTGCCGCCGAGGTCGCGGATCGTTCCCTTGTCATGTACGCGGGCAAGGTCGTTGAATCTGGACCGACCTTGGAGGTCTTTACGAAACCCACACACCCTTATACGTTGGGTTTGATTGAGGCGATACCCCAGTTGGAAGGACGCCTTGAAAAGTTGGTACCGATTAAGGGTGCACCACCTGACCCGAGGAATATTCCAGGCGGATGCGCATTCCATCCACGTTGCAGTCGAAGTGTCGAACGATGCGGCCTCGAAGCCCATGAGCTTCGCTGGATAGCCGATGGACGGAGTAGCGCCTGCTACTACGCCGAGGAGATGCTTCGTGGAGACTGACCGGGAAGGCGGCCGACAAGTGTCCCTCCCCATTCTCCGGCTCGAGAATGCCTCGAAGGAGTTTCAACTACGTTCGCGGTCCGTCATCACGAGGCGCAATGCAACCCTGAAGGCAGTCGATGGTGTGAATCTCGACGTCAAGTCCGGAGAAACTCTCGGGGTGGTCGGAGAATCCGGTTGCGGCAAATCAACGTTGGCTCGCATCATCCTTCGGCTTGAAGATGCAACCTCGGGCAACATCTATTTCTGGCAGCAGAATATAACGAGATTGCCTGCGAGTCAGCTCGTCGGATTGAGGCGGCATATCCAGATGGTGTTCCAAGATCCGTTTGCTTCGCTTGATCCCCGTATGACAATCGGCGCAATCATCGCTGAACCCATGGTGATCCATAAGGGTGTTGTTGACAAAGGGGAGGAACGAGAGAGCGCACATGAACTTCTGGAACGCGTTGGTCTCCGACGACAATACGCAGAACGCTTTCCCCACGAGTTCTCCGGCGGGCAGCGTCAGCGGATTGGAATAGCCCGCGCACTTGCAAGCAAGCCGGAACTGGTCATCTGCGATGAACCAGTCTCTGCTCTGGATGTCTCTGTTCAAGCCCAGATCCTAAATCTGCTTAAGGAGTTGCAGGATGATCTGGGTGTCACCTATATCTTCATTGCACATGACCTTTCAGTTGTGCGGCAAATATCTGATCGGGTTGCCGTGATGTATTTGGGAAAGATTGTCGAAATCGGAAACTGTGACGAGATCTATCGCAATCCCGTCCACCCCTACACCCAGTCGCTTCTTGCGGCGGTCCCAGCAAATCCCGGTCGTCCGAAGAGTTTCCAGCAGGTTCCCAAACTCCAAGGAGAAGTTCCCAGCCCTCTCGATCCGCCGTCTGGTTGCCACTTCCGAACCCGTTGTTGGAAGGCCAGCAACAAGTGTGCGGAAGAACGGCCTGTGCTCATGGACCGACTCCGTCATGGACACCCGAGCGCCTGCCACTATCCGGAATCTACAAGCGTTGATATCACGGGTATCACACCAGTTGGGAGTCAACCTGATGTCTGATCGGACCGAAGGGGCAACTAAGTCGGACACTCCTGAAGGACGGACGTTGTCCGACCTAACTCATCTAAGCACGGCATCTGTAGCAAATGCAATCGAGACCTTTGATGTGCGGAATCGGAACAGGGGCTTCGTGGGAGGAGAGATTGAATGTCGGTTTGCGGACTTTGGCGCGATGGTTGGTCACGCTCTAACGGTCCAGGTATCCAGTCCCGATGATCCCGGACCAGTTCCAAATCGATATTGGGAATTGTGGGAGCGTTTGAGCGCGGTTCCAACTCCGGCTGTCTTGGTCATGCAAGACGTAGGCGAGAACCCGTCACGCTGTGCCTACTTTGGCGAGGTTATGGCCACGCTCGCCCAAAGCCTCGGTGCTGTCGGCCTAGTCACTAATGGCGGTGTTCGTGATTTGGCTGCCGTTCGAAGAATGGGATTTCATTATTTCTCTCAGTACGTGACTCCATCCCACGGCAACTTCAGAATCCTGAACATTGGAGAATGCGTGCGTGTCGGTGGACAGGAGATTGAAATGGGTGATCTACTTCACGGCGACGAGGACGGCGTCGTTGTTGTCCCCAAGGAAATAGCATCTGATCTTCCAGGGGCGGTCGTCCGGGTGGAGCAACAGGAGGGTTCTCTTATCGAACACATCCAAGGCAGTGCATTTTCGATCGAGGGAGCGAAGAGAATGCGACAAGAGTGGCACTAAGGATTCGTCGCGCCGTCCATACGTACTGCTGTGGAAGGGATAAACGAAATGGGAGTTGACTTGTGAAAACTGAACTACCAATTGTAGATGCCCACATGCATCTTTGGAATCTACAACATCCAGAACTCTATTGGGAACATCTGCAGAATCCGGACTTTGTGCACCCGATTATGGGCTCACAGTTGCAGAAATTGGCTGAGTCGAATTATGAAGTCGAGGATTATCTGGATGATATCGAAGGATGGGGTGTCACGAAATCGATTCACGTTCAGGCCGCTATGGGTTCGCCGGATCCGGCCAACGAGACTAAATGGTTGCAAGAGCTCGGCGATCGATATGGATATCCTCATGGGATAGTCGCTGAGGCGGATCTCAGACATCCAGACGTATATGCGCTGCTTAGGCGGCACTGCCTATATGAGAATACGCGCGGGATCAGAGACTTCTCTTATGGTAACTATCTGAGCCATCCCGAGTTTGATCGCGGGTTTGGAATGCTAAGCGAGTTTGAACTTGTGGCCAGTCTTGACGTGAAATGGGAAGATATGGAGAGTCTGGCACGCCTGGCGGAACGGCATTCAACCGTTACAATTGTGCTTGATCACGCTGGCTTTCCTACAGCACGTACGGAACAGTACTTTGATAATTGGAAAGAGGGCATATCACGGATTGCGGAATGTGATAATATCTACTGCAAAGTGTCTGGCTTAGGTATGGGTGACAACCAGTGGAGTACTGAGAGTATCAGGCCGTGGGTAGAATACTGTATTGACAAGTTCTCAGGTATGCGTACAATCTTTGCCAGCAATTATCCTGTGGATAGTCTCTGGAGTGATTACGGAACTATTGTGCAAGCGTATAGATCAATATTGTCGAATCTATCTGAAACGGATCAGGCCAATATAATGTCTAGGAACGCTGAACGTATCTACAACCTCTAAGATTGCGAATGCTCAGGTCTGGCGCGCTATGGCGCGCCGTCTATATATCCGAGGATCGAACCTGGGTCTAGTTCCTCATCGACCTCGTAAGTTGTCTCCACTAGAATGCCACTGACGGGTGCCGGTATTTCAATCACGACCTTGTCGACGTCCACTTCGACTAACGGAGCTCCGGCTTCGACACGATCTCCGATCTGGATAAGCCATTCAACCAGGATGGCATTCTCGGGTTCCGGGTCCATACTGTCAAGCCGTATGGGGTGCTTCATGGAAGTGTCCTCTGGTTTATTTCAGGATTAGCGATGTTAGGGGCTCGTTCTCCGGAAAGTATTGAGAGCATCCCGGAAGTCATCTCTGAAAAAATGTTATGTCGAGCTTGATCGCTGAGGCCGAGGGCGTGAGGTGAGAAGAGGACTCTCTCGTCTTGGAATATCCGGTGCGAAAGGTTTGGGGGCTCCTCGTCGTAAACGTCGAGTCCTATTCCGGCAAGAGCGCCCGTGTCTAGCGCAGAAAGCAAGGCATCAAGAGATTCGATTAGCCCCCCTCGTGCGAGGTTGACGAGGACTGTTCCTAACTTGCAGGACTGTAGCAAGTCTGCGGATACCAGGCCCCGAGTCTCGGGTGTCAGGGGTGCATGAAGACTGATGAAATCGGAGCATTCGAATAATTCATTCAGACTCATGAATTCAATTGACGGACCTTCCGGTCGCTCCCTATCGATGTATGGGTCAAAGGCGACGACAGTCATGTTGAAGGCTGATGCGAGTGTTGCGACCCGGTATCCGATCCGACCCAGACCGACGATACCGAGCGTTGCTCCGTCGAGATCTCCAATACCGAGGTGGTCGCGATCAGCCCAGTTTCCGTTTCGGACAGCGAAATCTAGGTCCCGTATCTTCTTTGTGATTGCCAAGACTAAGGTGAATACTCCCTCAGCAACTGCGTTCACGCCAGCATGAGGAGTCACGACCACAGGAATGCCCCGTTCTGTTGCGGCTTCCATGTCGACACCGTCAACGCCGATACCGCTTCTCCCTATTACCAGAAGCCCGGGAGCGGATTCGATTACCTTCCTAGTCAGTCGGGAAGTTCCTCTGACCACGAATGCGATGGCGCTGGGCGCGGCGGCCAGCAGGGCCTCTTCGTTGTCATCTGGAAGCTCTTCCACTTCCGCGACGTCGCTAAGAGAGGCTCGACATTCGTCAGTTATGGGTCCGGTTGTGACGATTAGGCCGGGCATTCGTATCTCACCACTCGTTTCACGGTAGATGAGTCTAGATTCTGGCACTGGGTCTCTTGCTCTGGGGCTGAACCCTTGCAGGTCGTCCAGGGCGTATCCCTAGTAGTAACCACCTACTGGTACAGATGTGATACCTCGGGCCCTCGCTAGTTGTTCGGTATACCCGTTGCGGAGCCAGACGGCATCGCTACCGACGCTCGTGATGGTAAATCCTTGGTCTTGGGCGCGGCGTGCTGATTCACCTGAGGAACAGTGAATGCCAGGTATCGAATTGTTTTCGGTACAGGCGCTGAGCACCTGGGCGAGGAGGTCGTCAAGCATGGGCTCCTGGTCTTGGAGCGACAGACCGTGGCTAAGTGCGAGGTCAGCTGGTCCTAGGTAGACCCCGTCGACTCCTGGAGATTGGATGATCTCCTCGAGGTGTTGTATCGCTTCAGGGGTTTCGATCTGCACGAGGCAGATGATTTGGGCGTTTACTTCGTCAGTGTCTTTGCCGAGGGTCATCTGCGAACGAAGTGGCCCAAAACTTCTGTTGCCAAGAGGCGGATAGCGTGCCGAAGAGACAGCCTCCTCAGCGTCGGCTCGATTGTTAACCATAGGAAAGATGAGGCCTTCGGCACCTGCGTCCAAGAGCCGTTGGGCCATTCCGTAATCCTTGTGTGGAATTCGTACCAGAGGCGTCTTGCGAGCTGCGGTGATTGCCTGGAGCATTGGAATGATATGGGACTGAGGAGTCGAACCGTGTTGCATGTCGACTGCGACGTAGTCAACCTCAAGCCTGCCCACAATCTCAGCGACCAGCGAATCAGAGAGATGACACCATGCGCCAATGGCTGCTTGTCCGGCCTGAAGCTTCTCGAGCAATTGGTTCTCATGAGTCATGGCCTGGTAACACCTGAGTCTAGTCTTCTAAATTAGTTTGTCAGTGTAGACCATATTCATATACAGATCAATATCTGAATTTCGCCCACCAGGCCAAGAATGCTCAGTTTGCTCCGATCATTGGCTAAGCGCTACGTGAGGTCCTAACGACCCTCTTCGCACTCGGGGGCTTAGCGGCGGGGTTGGAATAGCCCACGAGTTTTCCAATTGGCATTAATTTGGCTGCGGGCTCTTATGAGTTGCTCAACCAGGTCAGCGAGATCGTCAGATTCGAAACGGTGGATTGGCATAGAGATGCTCACTGCATTGTTTTGCAGGAGGTCCGGACCCACGAGGGAGGGATCGAGCGCCGTGGCTATGCAGGCTCGGCCCACTAGCACCTCGTTCTTTTCGATCGCGTAACCGCGCTGTCTCGTGGCAGCAAGGTCCTTCAACAGTTCTTCTGGTGTAGCGATCGAGTGAAGAGTAAGCGTAGGGAGTTCACCCTGATGAAGTCTGGAAACCTCTTCATCGTCAAGCATTGCTAGAAGAGCCTTTCCCAGTGCGGCGCAGTTGGCCGGTAGACGGCGCCCAACGTGGGAGATTGTGACGACAGAGTGGGTCCCTTCCCACTTTTCTAGATAGAGCACATCCGACCCTCTGAGCGCGGCAAGGCTTACTGTCTCACCGGTGTCGTGGGAAAGCTCTTGGAGGACGTCACGCGCAACTGAGGTGTAGTCGGATTGGGAGATGTAGGCACCCCCCAACTCGAGGGCGCTGATACCCAACTGGTAACAGCCCGTTCCGTCGTCGCGCACATATCCCACGGCTTCGAGTTCCTTGGTGACCCGAAAAACCAGTGACTTGGTTGTGCCGGTTGCTTCTGCCAGTGCCCTCATTGATAGTGGCTGTGAAGCTCTTGCCAGGCTGAGAAGCAAACCAGCGGCGCAGGCCGCGGCTGGAGCGCTGTAATTGGGTGAACTCATGGATTTGGCCTTCGTGCTGGGAAACCGCATCGGCAACGGACTGTCAGGACTATCCTCATCTGTTCTGGTATGCAACGTTGGCGAATGTCTGGCTAACTGAGGCTCCTCGACGCTTCTGTCAGCAGTACTATGCTTCATTGGTGAACAATGCCGGTAGAGCCCGACGTACTGGACATCCATCAGACTTTGGTGTCTGCATGGTCGGCACCGGCGCGATCGCTCAGAAACACATGGTGACCCTTGATGAGTTGGGAATCCGTCGTCGGCCTTGGGTGGTTTCTCGACGAGAAGAAGTAGCCAAGGACTTTGCGAAGTTCTGGAATTTCGACCGTGCGTCAAGCGATCTTGAAAAGGCACTTGGCGATCCCGAAGTGGACGTAGTCGTCATTACCTCTCCGAGTCCGCTTCACGTTGAACAGGCAACCCAAGCCTTGGAGGCGGGGAAGGATGTAATCGTTGAAATTCCGGCGGGTCTTTCGCTTACTTCGGTTGAGCGCCTAGTCGGAAGAGCCACGGCCGCTGGTCGACGGATCTTCGCATGCCATACCATGCGTTCCTTTCCGGCAATCCGCATGGTTCGTGAAAAGATGTTGACCAATGAGTTCACCGTTACACAGATTGATGGCACGTTCGCTATTCCCCGGCGCCGCAACCAGGGTTGGAACGGTATGCGTAGTTGGACTGACAATCTGCTCTGGCATCATGCTTGCCATCAAGTCGACGCGTCCCTTTGGTTGCTCGGGATGCCTAGCATTCAAGATCCGGTAGGAATGATTGGACCTCTCCACCCGAAAACGCGTACGTATATGGATCTGTCGTTGGGTTTCTTGTGTAACGCCGGTATACCCGTGACTCATACACTTACCTACAATTGTGAACGCATTCTATGGAGAATACGTTTAGTAGGTGAAGAAGACGTTCTTACGTTTCAGAACGGAGAACTATACAATGACTCCGGACTGTCACTGTTAGAGCCTTTTGATATCAGAAATCTATCCATTCAAAACTCTGATATCTTTCATGCATTGGCGGCAGAACAGTCCAGTGAATTTGATCTGTCCTCTGTGGTTCCGTCTTACGCAGTCCTTCAGTTGGTGGACGACTGTTTGGGATGGTCGGATGATTGATGCCTATACCCACTGTGGGATTTCGAAGTATCAACCGATCGAGTCCGTCGGCGAGGTCATGCGTCTTGCTGGTGTGCAGAGAGCAGTTCTAGTTCAGCATCTAGGGCACTACGACAATCGATACATCGAGAAGATCGTGGCTGAGGACCCACGCCGGTTCGCTGGAGTGGCCCTGGTCGATGAATCTGAGTCGTCTTGGCTCGATACCGTGGCAGATTTAGCGACATCGCCATCCTTTGGAGCGATTCGACTGACTGATGATTCTCTACACGTGAATCCGGATCTTCCCATCGCTGCATGCGAATTGGGATTGAACTTGGTTCTATATCTCCCAAACGGTATGAAGAAGATACTGCCAGAGATAGTTCGTCTCGCCGGTGCCGTTGGCGATAGCAAGTTGATTATCACTCATCTAGGTTGCCCTCAAGTTGTTGGAAGTAAGATGGTTGCGGGATGGGAGACTCTGGATTTGGCGTACTTGCCTAATGTCATGATCACTCTTTCGGGACAGGGGATGTATTGTCCGCGGCCTCATCACCCGCTTGCAGAATTCGTAACCCAAGCTATCGAAGCGTTTTCAACCGAACGCATGATGTGGGGATCGAACTATCCCGTCTGTGGCGGACCCGAAGAGTATGCAAGCGATCTTCAACTTGTTCTTAGAGGAGGCTGGGGGCTTTCGAGTCAACAGATCACTGAAGTCACAGAGGGCACTGCCGCCTCTGTGTTCTTCACGTCGACAGCGCCAAGCAGGAGGTAGTGGAGTGGGCAAAGGGCAACTAGGGAATCGGGAGTGGCAGGAGTTTCCGGGAATCTCACGAGTTGACGCGAACTCGGGAGGCGCTATTGGTGAGCGGGATGCAGCTGTTGCGTTGTTTCAGCTGGCGACTATCCGGCATTTCGAACAGTGGCTACTAGATAACGAAGAGCTTGTTCACGGTCCGGTTCACTCGAGCATCGGCCAGGAAGCCGTTGCTGTGGGAGCCGTTGCTGGCTTGAAGGATCAGGATTTCATCACCTCGACTCACCGTGCGCACCACCACGTCCTTGCCAAGGTCATGTCCTATAGCGTCGGCGGAGACTTCGATCCGTCGTCCGATGACTTGGAACTCCCTCGCGAACTGACTGACGTGGTCTACCGCACTATGGCTGAGATCCTGGGATTAGGGGACGGTTGGGCTGGTGGGCGGGGCGGATCGATGCACCTCTCTAGCCCTGAGTTTGGCGTACTAGCCACATCGGCGATCGTAGGCGGCGGTATCCCCATCGCCGCCGGAGCTGCACTTGCTGCAAAATTTCGTTGTGAGGATGCGGTGAGTCTCGCTTTCTTCGGAGACGGCGCCGCGTCGATCGGTGCTTTCCACGAGGGCATTAGCATGGCGAAGGCCTGCGGTCTGCCAACGATCTTCCTGATCGATAACAACCTCTACTCAGTTGCCACCACAGTCATGGAAACGGTTGGATTCGAGGACATCGTTATCCGGGCTGCTGGTCAGAATATTCCGGGACTCCTTGTGGACGGGATGGATCCGATGGCGGTTCGAGAAGCTGTTCGAATTGCGCGCGACCACGCGATTTCTACCTGCAGTCCGGTGCTGGTTGAAGCTAAGGCATATCGGTACTTTCATCAGTCTGGAGGTCTACGGGGAAGTGCATTCAGGTATCGATCTGAAGAAGAAGAGGATTATTGGTCGGATCGGGATCCAATCCTCACATTTCCCGAACAGATATTGAACCAAGGAGTACTTGGCCAAGAAGAGGTTGAGCGTGTTCTCGATGCTGCAGAAGGTCTTGTGGCAGGGGTAGTCGGCCGGTGTGCTGAACTCGTTGAGGGGTCATGGGCCATCCCAGGTCGCCATCAGCCTGATGTGCTTACCGCCGAGGCCGGTGTGATCAGCGACGGACGAGAGTTTGTCGGGGTCGGTTTCGTGGAACCTGCGGATTTGCCCGCAGGTCGGGAAGTTGCCTTTGGTGATGCGATATCTCGGGTTATCCATCGGACGATGGAGCGGGACCCCGAGGTATTCGTACTTGGGGAAGAAGTCGGTCATCTGCGAGGCGGTGCGTATGGAAGCACACGCCATGCTCTTCGCTCCTTTCCGGATCGGGTCATCAGCACACCGATTGCCGAGAATGGCTTCTCCGGGGTAGCGCTTGGTGCCGCGATGGTTGGGATGAGGCCAATTGTGGAGATCATGTTCCCTGACTTCGCGCTTGAGGCAGCAGATCAACTCCTAAACCACATCCCGAAGACCCGCTACATGTTCGGAGGGAAGCACCCTGTGCCGTTGGTGGTTCGGACCCGAACTGCGCAGGGTCGGGGTTATGGGCCTCAACATAGTTCAGACCCAGCCGCCCTTTTCGGGCTGTTTCCCGGGTGGCGAATTGTGGCACCTTCCAGCCCAGCCGACTATGTAGGTCTTTTTAACACAGCGATGCTGAGTGAAGATCCTGTTCTCGTGATCGAGCACCATTTGCTCTGGCCCATGAAGGGGCCATTGCCCGAGGGCGATCTTGACTACATGGTTCCCTTCGGCAAGGCCAATACCGTAAAGCAGGGTGAGCACGTGACTGTAGTGACCTGGTCGCACCCACTTCACAGAGTTCTCAACATCGCTGTCGAACTGGAGGAAGATGGCGTATCCGTTGAAGTCATTGATCTCCGGACTTTGGACCGGTCGAGTCTGGATACTCCATTGATCGTCGAATCAGCCAGACGGACAGGAGCACTGGCCATCGTCGAAGACGCCACTGTGAGCCATTCTCTCGGAGCGCAGATGGCTGATCGCCTCCAGTCAGATCTCTTCGGAATCCTTCGGCATCCGATCACTCGGGTTACTGGAAAAGATGTACCGACGCCCGTATCGAAGGTCCTAGAGGATTCAGTGCGACTCAAGGACGAGGAGGTAACAGAACAGTTGCGCTATCTGGCCCCCTAGAAGAGCAAGTCGTCATAGCGGCTCAACGAGAAAAGAGAAAGCATGGCAAGGTTGGAGAACAAGGTGTCATTGGTGGTTGGAGGTGGACAAAGTCTCGGCGAGGCCATCGTTCGCCGCTTCGCCGCTGAAGGTTCAAGAGTGGTTGTCGCCGACATCAACGAAGAATTGGCGAACCTGGTTGCTGAACGGGTCCGAGCGGCCGGGGGAGAGGCAGTCGCTCAACAGATGGACATGACCGTTGCCGAGGATGTATCCGCCGCGGTTCTCGCGACGGTGGAGGCCTACGGTTCCCTCGACGTGCTTGTCTGTAATGCTGCAATCTTTGGCGCGGGAAAGAACTTCGTCGAGTTAAGCGAAGGTGAGTGGGAGAACACGATCCGGGTCAATCTGAACGGCCCGTTCCTTTGCGCTAAGGCATCGGCCCTCCAGATGAAAGTTCAAGAATCTGGGGGGAACATCGTCTTCATTTCGTCGGTCTCGGGTGTAGTGGGGAACGAACACCAGTCTGACTACAACACCTCCAAACATGCAGTCATCGGCATGATGAGGTGTATTGCCCAGGACTGTCGCAATTGGGGGATCCGCTCCAACGCGGTATGTCCGACTGGGATGCAGGACTCGGCGATGATGATCAACCACCCGCTGAAGGGTTCACCTGACATCGCCAACTATGCGTCGCTAACAGCGTTCTCCCGGTTCGCGTATTGCGACGAGGTGGCTAACGCAGTCCTGTTCGTGGCTAGTGACGAGGCTTCGTATATGACCGGTTCGCTGTTGATGGTCGATGGTGGCGCTACCGCCTGGCAGCCCTCACATGCACAACTGACTGAAGGCGCAGCTCACTACCTGGAGAATTTTGGAGCTCCCGGAGAGATCAAGAACTAGCAGGGCTTCCCCGCTGCGCCGATGCCAGTTGGGCATGCCTGGCGCAAGGCCTGCTTATCAACTCCCTAGTACTGCTGGTACTCCTCCATCAGTTCCACGAGGTTGCCATCTGGATCTTCGCAGAAGCAGACACTGACTGAGCCTTCGGTCAACTCGAAATTGACGGGTCCTGATATGAACGGGACACCTTTCTCCTGCAGTTCTGCCACTGCTTCAGGGAGATTGTCAACTACAAGTGCGAAGTGGCAGGAACCGACCGAGCCGTGAGGCGTGATGTGATCTTCAGGTTCGTGGTCCCAGTATTCAAGAAGGTCGATCAGCACCGCAGGGGAATCGGGCGCGATGAGACGGGTTGACTGAGCGCGGGCACCTTGAAGGCCGTTGGCTTCGTCAATCTTGTCGCCTTCAAGTTGGTGCTGTTCCACCTGCTCTAGACCGAGCTGGCCGACGTAGAAAGCGAGCGATGCTTCGGTATCGCTGACGGTGACCGCCACGTGATCGAACTTTTGAGCTTTGATGGCCATTATTTTGAACCTTTCGTCGAAGAAATTCCTGACGGCCGAGCCAACGTTGCAAGCGGACCGATAAATCTAGTTGATCATGTGGGATCATATATGAAGCAATGTTCTACGGATTGTAGAATGGGTGGTGTTGCACCGTCAAGTGTGGACCTCCCCAACCCTGCTTCATCGGTGGGGCTCGTGTGCCTTGGGCACTGTGTTCCGAGATATTCCGTTCGCTAGAGGATCGAAGACCAAATGCCTGGGTAGTGCCGATCGATGGAGTTTCGAAGGTCGATCGGGTTGCGGGCGCGAAGTGCCTCGACCATGTCCCGATGGAGGTCGTGGGTTGCAATCGGGTTCTCCACATGGGGGAAGGTGGACTGATCAGCAATGCCTTGCATCGTGTCCCAGAACAGGCCGGCAAGGCGAGACAAAAGAGGGTTGTCGAGACTCGAATAAAGGGCTTGGTGGAATTCTCGGTCAAGATTTACGTTGTACATGCCCTTGTTGGCAGCGAGCCTCCACTCGTCCAAGATTGACTCGAGTGCAGCAAGTTGCTTGTCGTCAACTGCGTCGATCACCTGTTCGACGATTCCGCGATCTACTACCTCGCGCAGATGGAGAAGGTGGCCCACTGATTCAAGATCACTCAGGAGGCCATAGGGGAGCGTTTCCAGGATCGGGTCGAAACTGAAGGATTGTACGAAGAGCCCTGCACCAACGCGAGCCTCGACGACTCCCTGGACCTCCAAGGCTTTAACGCCCTCTCGTACAGAGTTTCGACTTACCCCTAAGAGTTTCGCGAGTTGCCCCTCGGGCGGAAGTCGGTCGCCTGGCTTGAGGCCATTTTCGATGATGTGCGTTCGAATTGTGTCCTGAACCTGTTTGTGCACAGGTTTTCGAACGAGCGGTCTAAGAGGGGAATGCTCTATCTCGGAATCAGTCACAGATCTGGCCTTGCTTTGGGAAAGCTGAAGATTGACAGAGGCCCTGGATGCGTAATCGATCAGATTGCACGTGCCTAGATAATTGTAGGATATCCTACGGTAGAGGTGTCGATTCGCCATTGCGTGATCTGGCGATAGTTGAAAGTGGGAGGACGGCGATGGTGACGGAGCCAATTACTCGGACTCTGATGGGGAGTAGGGAACGAGTTCTGGCAGCTTTGAAACGAGAGCCCGTCGATCGGACCCCGGTGTGCAATCCGACCTCGGTTGCGACAGTCGAACTGATGGATCTGGCAGATGCCTTTTTTCCTGAAGCCAATCGGGAGCCCGAGCTGATGGCGCGTCTCGCCGCAACGAGTTATACGGAACTTGGTTTCGACACAGTCATGCCCGTCTTCTCGATCATCCAGGAGTCCTCGGCCCTTGGCTGCCGAATGCAGTGGGAGCAGAAGGACAACTGGCCGACAGTACGGATACGAGAACCGATCTGGGAGGACCCGACTGACATTGTCTTTCCCGAAGACCTTCTAGAACACCCCGACACCCAGTGCGTGCTTGAGGCAATCAGACTGCTCCGAAGACAGTTTGGCGACGAGGTAGCAATTGTTGGAAAGACGATGGGGCCGTGGAGTCTCGCGTACCACGGTTTTGGAGTTGAACCGTTTCTGTTGATGTCACTAGATGACGAAGACCAGACAAGGAAAGTCCTTGAGCGTTTGAAGGAGGTCTCAGTGCTTTTTGGAATCGCACAGGTGGAGGCGGGCGCGGATGCATTGACTTTCCCTGATCATGCGACAGGGGACCTTGTATCGCCCGAGTACTACGCCCGGTATCTCAAGGATCTCCACACCGAGATGGCTGAACGAATTCCTTGTCCCTTGATCCTGCACATATGCGGCCGGACCGTAGACCGGATGGGCTATATCGCCGAAACGGGAATGGCAGCCTTTCACTTCGATTCCAAGAACAAGCCAGCGGAGTCAATGGAGGCCGTCCACGGGGAAGTGGCTTTGGTCGGCAACATCAACAACCCAGAGACGCTCTTTTCGAAAGGGCCGGCTGAAGTGCGGGACGAGGTCATCAGCAACCTTGAGGCAGGGGTACAGATGGTCGGACCGGAGTGTGCGATTCCGCTTCAGACGCCGATCGAGAACCTTCTCGAAATTCCAAAGGCCGTGAAGGAATGGCATTCGAACCAATCTCTGCTTAGCGGTAGGAAAGGGAAGAACAGTGCCTGAACTTTCGGATATCTCCAACGCCACGATCCGTCACGAGATCGAAGAATACGTGGAGATCCAGGAGGAACTAGCCCGGAACGTTGAACTGTTCAGTCGGACCCAACCGCTGATGCAGGAGATAGCTGCTGCGCTGATCGAAGGTGACAACGAACTGGTCGACCAATTGACGCATCGTGCCCTTGATGAAGGCATTGGTGCACTTGAGGTGATGGACGACGGTCTTATCGCCGGCATGGGAATCGTTGGCATCAAGTTTCGAGAGGCTTTCATATTCGTCCCGGAGGTCCTCTCATGTGCCAGGGCCATGAAGGCCGGCATGAAGTACATCGAACCGATTCTGTCGGCTTCGGGAATCGAGTCGTTGGGGACAGTCATTATGGGGACTGTCAAGGGAGACCTCCATGACATCGGGAAGAACCTCTGCATCATGATGTTGGGAGGGTCGGGCTTTGAGTGCGTTGATCTCGGTGTCGACACCACGGCCGACGAATTCATCGACGCCGTGGAGAAACATCAGGCGTCCCTTGTCGGCATGTCGGCCTTGCTGACGACGACCATGCCCTACATGGGGGTGACTATCGAGGCTTTCATCGACGAGGGGATTCGCGATGAGGTGCAGATCATGGTGGGAGGCGCGCCAGTCACCGAAGAATTCGCGGACGCCATGGGAGCTGACGGCTATGGGAAGGATGCCTTGGAGTGCGTGGAACAGGCCAAGGCCCTTCTCAAACTCTGAACATGGACGACTCTAAGCAGGCGGAACTACGAAAACGCCTCGATCGAATCAGCGGGATCCTTGGGACGATGGCGTCCCATGCTGAAGACGTTTCGCAGAGTCGGTGCCCGTATCGTGATCGCTTGGACAGGTGTACCGCGCTGTTTTCTTGCCGGAATCAGCGGGAGGCTGGAGATGGCCAAACGAAAACTTTTCAGTGCGGCCATGATGCCACGTTTGACTACCGCAGTGCATGGGAATCTCATCCTCTAAGCCATGAGAAGGCCGGACTACAGATCAAGAAGATCCGGTCCGAAGCGGAGGCGGCGCGCCGCAGCCCTCGTGGCTCGGACGCCCAGGAGTGATGGACGAGAAAGCTCTAGAGAAGCACCATGAACTGGTCGACCCTCCCGGCACCCTCTTCGATCGTGCGGACGAACTTGGGGTGCCCATACCCACATCATGCGGGCGAGTGGGCCAGTGCCATGAGTGTGTCGTTGAGGTCTTCAAGGGGGCCGATTTGCTAGGGGATCGAACTGACGCCGAGCGGTTCCTCTCCGGGGAATTCCGACTTGCGTGTCAAGCCACTCTTAGAGGGAGCAAGGAGAAGGTCGATTTTGCCCCCCTGTGGCGTAGGCCGCAGATCCTGGGATCAACAGCGACGAGTGCGCCACTGGACCTAGATCCAGCCATATGGACAGATGGTGAAAGTGTCTTTCGCGACTCGGTCCAAATAGGACGTTTCCGTGGCGCTCTCCTGGGTCTCGCTGTGGACCTCGGTACCACGACTGTGGCCATGGAACTGGTTGACCTTGGCGTCGGCGAGGTTGTCGCAGCGCATACCTTTGAGAATCCCCAGCGGTTCGGTGGGAGTGATGTGATGCACCGCATTTTCTACGACGCTGCACCGGCGGCTCAGGGTGAACTGCAGAAGGCTGCAGTGTCTGCGATCAACCGTGGACTCAGGGTTATGTGTGAGGGACTTGGTTACCGGCCGGCTGACGTCTACGAGATCGTCGTCGCCGGTAATACGACCATGCGTGATCTCCTCTTCGGGCTTGACGTTCAACCGATTGGACAGAGGCCGTACAAGTCCTTGACCGAAATCGACATGCGAGAGGGCAAGGCCTCCACAACAACCCTGATGTTTGGAGCGAGGGACATCGGTATCAGGGCGAACCGAGAAGCACAGTTGATCGGACTTCCGGTCATCGCGAGTCATGTAGGGGGAGACACGATGGCTGGACTGGTGGCGATCGGCATGGTCGGTTCTGATTCCTCTGGGATGGATCCGTCCGAGACGGTCATGTTTGTCGACATGGGGACCAACACCGAGGTGGTATTGCGGCACCGAGGGGTGGTTTACACAGCATCCTGTCCAGCCGGTCCAGCGTTCGAGGGCGGCCAGGTGTCCTTCGGCATGCGCGCTCAGGAAGGTGCGATCGAGTCCGTTCGCCTCAACGCAGACGGGGAAGCTGAGGAATTTCAGACCATCGGACGAGGTCCTCCTAGCGGGGTGTGCGGCTCCGGGCTCATCGACCTTTTGGCGGAACTCCGCAGATCGGGGCTGATGACCGAGATGGGTGTGTTCAGAAACGAGCCAAAACTGTCAGCCCTCACCGTGGTTCCGGAATGGGGGCTTTCCTTGTCGCGACAGGACGTGAGCCTTCTTGCTCAGGCCAAGGCGGCGAATTACGCCGGCCAGTTGATTGTCCTACAGGCGGCCGGGATAGGACCTGCCAGTGTTGACAAGTTGTACTTGGCAGGGGCATTCGCTAATTACGTCAATGTGGAAAACGCCGTGAGCATTGGGCTATTGGCCCCCGTTCCAGAGGGCCGGATCCGCAAGGTCGGCAATGCCGCCCTAGGCGGTGCCCGGAAAGCATTGCTTGAGCGAAGAGTGTGTGCTGTTCTCGATGACTTCGCCAAGGAGGTCCAACACATCGAACTTGAAACGACCGCTGATTTCTTCGAAGTCTTCGTTGAGGGATGCCAGTTCAAGCCGATGATCGACCAGTCGCCGGAGGCCCTGTCTCCACATGAGGCAATCGATCCGCATACAGAGGCCCAGGTATGAAGAGTCCCGAGCAGCCTGGACGCTTCGTAGCCATTGGCGAGAACATCCACACCACGCGTGTCGTATCAAGAAAGGGACCGCGATTCGCTACTGAGGGGCTTCAAGAATCCCTGCGGTTCGTCGCGGTCGATGGCGAGGAACGGTTGCTCACCATCCCTGACTCAGCGAAGGTCGGTCAGGACTATTCGGGGGGGAGGATCAAGCACGTAAAGATTGCTATCCAGATGGCTATGGGCGGAGGGCGAGGCCAGGAGACCGGGCGTTCGTATCTTGCCGCAATGGTTAGGAGCCAAGAACTTGCCGGAGCAGACTTTCTAGACCTCAACGTCGATGAGATCTCCTTGCATCGAGCGGATCAGGAGCAGGCAATGGCTTGGCTCGTGAGCTTTGTCCAGGCCAATAGTGATCTCCCGGTCTCCGTTGATTCTTCCGCCGTCAGCGTTATCGAGGCTGGACTGGATGCATGCAGGCCGGAGAACGCCAGGCCGCTCCTAAACTCCGCATCGCTTGAACGCCTTGAGGCGCTCAATCTAGCCCCGCTGCACAATGCCCGGGTAGTCGTGACCGCAGCAGGGGATTCCAGTATGCCTGAGGGGACAGAGGCTCGGGTCGAAAATGCGAGCCGGATCGTCGGGGAGGCGCTGGCTAGGGGAATCCCAGAGAGCGACCTGTTCATCGATCCACTGGTATTCCCGATTGCTGTTGACGGCAGGTTCGGCATCCATGTTCTCGACACCATCCGGAAACTGCGAAGGGAGTACGGCTCCGAGGTCCACATCACGGGAGGCTTCAGCAATGTTTCGTTCGGGATTCCGAACCGAATCGTCATCAACAAGGTGTTCCTTGTACTAGCCCTAGAGGCGGGTGCCGACAGCGGAATTGTCGATCCACTGAACGTCCAGATCGAGGACCTATTCGGGATCGACCGCTCATCACCAACCTACCGGTTGGCAGAGGACGTTCTGATGGGCCGAGATCCCGATTGCGCTAACTACATACGGGCGTGGCGAAACAAGGAACTCGAACCACGTGTTTAAGGAAACCGATGACTGAAGATTCAAGTAGAGATCATGACCAGGAGGATTCGACGAGTGTCGCGAAGCTCTCCTTAATCCGGAAGCGGATAGGTACTCACATGGTTGCGTCCAAGGCGACGTCACCTCATGTGCTTACTGCCATGGAGGTTGATTACGAGGCGGTGGATGCGGCGAGGCAGATGCATGGTTCGCTCTGGAAGGAGTCGGAAGGATCAAGTCTCACCTATCTGCCATTTCTCGTCCGGGCTTTAGTTGCGGCCATAACTGAGTATCCGAAGGTCAATGCTTCAGTCGGCGAAGGAGATTTGCTGGTCCACCGAGATGTGAACCTGGCCATCGCTGTAGACCTTGATTATGAGGGTCTTGTTGCTCCGGTCATCCACAACGTAGCCCATCTGTCATTGGCCGAAACAGCACGGGAGCTTGCAGAAATCGCGCGACGT
>PVBE012333037.1_pt1 | contig 20862 bp, 25 predicted proteins | sample 1631181 | NCBI WGS metagenome assembly PVBE01 (sample SAMN08397723, study PRJNA350692) | Marine metagenome, whole genome shotgun sequencing project. | isolation source: water | place: Pacific Ocean | collected 2012-04 | reverse complement strand
GGGTTGGGGTCAGCAGTTTATCTATGTTCTTCCATAATACGCCGGGTTGCAGCCCCTTGGTATCGGCCGCCAGATCAAGCCACATGTAGGCCGTGCTCAGGTTCGAATCGACCCCTTCGCCGGTCGCGTGCATGACGCCGTAGTCGTATTGGGCGTCCGGATAACCGGCATCGGCGGCGCGGCCGATCCACTGGGCGGTTTCGCCTGGTTTCAGGGGCACGCCGCGGCCGTTGGCGTAAAGAAAGCCCAGCATGTGCTGGGCGTAGGGGTCGCCTTTATCGGCGGCGGGACGCCATTCCTTGTAGGCGGTATTGAAGTCGCCGCGTTCATAGGCCTGAAAACCCTTTTCGAAATCAGACCACGCGACGCCTGCGCCTGACAATGCCAGCAACAGTCCGGACAATATTGATATTTTGATTTTGCCGGTGGGAAACATGAAGTGCGGTTATTTCCTCCCGCTTTCGGCAAAGGCGAAATACATTTCCCGGGCCCTGGCGTACAGGGGCCCCGGTTGCAGGTTTCGTTCACCGAGTTTTGTACACGGGGCGACCTTGTAATAATTACCGGACCCGAAAATCTCGTCGGTGGCTTCAAGTTCTTCGAAAGTGATCGTGCGCTCATGCACCGGCACACCCGCATCCTTGAGCAACTGAATAACGCGTTGGCGGGTGATGCCGTTCAGGAAAGTGCCGTTCACGGCGGGGGTATGAATTTCACCATCCCTGGCCATGAACAAATTTGTATAGGCGAATTCCGCGACGTTGCCCTCGGGGTCCAGAACAACACCGGTGTCAAAGCCCTTTTTGGTCGCCTCGGCGACGGTTCGCGCGACATTCGGGTACAGGCACGATGCCTTGGCTTCGGTCGGGGCCATGTCTTTGGCCGGTCTGCGAAAAGATGACAGGCACGCGGAAAAACCATCCGGGGCCGGGATCGGGGCCGGGCTGAGCGTCATGACAAAGCGGGTGCTTTGCGGGTTCGGGACGATAAACCCTTCTTCGGCAAAAAACATGGGGCAGACGTAAAGTTCCATTTCTTCAGGGAATTTCCGTATTCCTTCCCAGGCTATTTTCTCGATCTCCGGGCCGCTCAATGCGGGCGCCAGTCCAAGGACTTCGGCCGACCTGACTGTCCGCGCTGCGTGAAGGTCCAGATCCGGCGCGACGCCTTTGAAAGCGCGCGCGCCGTCAAAAACGGCGGAGCTTAGCCACACGGCGTGGCTTTTTGGGCCCAGAATTTGTGGGTTTCCTTCGACCCACTGTCCATCCACATAGGCGATGCCGTCGTCGCCATGGGACTGATCCATGCATTTGCCTAAATGTATTTTCGCCATCGTGGCGCTCCTGTCAAAATTACTAAAAGGGAAGGGGGGCTACTGGCTGGACCAGACGATACGAGCGATCCAGTCCACGTCTTCCATGTTTAACTCGCGGTCAGGGTATTTCGGGTTAATTGAATTAAGCTCAAGTTTGTGCGCTGTTTGCCTGCGCAAGACTTTCGCTAGAACCTCGCCGGAACGCGCTTTAACAACAACCCGGTCCCCGCGGCGAATGTTGGCCTGGGGCGATACGATGACGGTGTCCCCGTCACGGTAAGCCGGGCTCATGCTGTCGCCGCTTATTTCCAGGGCGTAGGCATGATCGTCGGCAAGGCCGGGGAAAGGGATTTCATCCCACGAACCGCCAACCGGGTATCCCGCATCATCAAAAAATCCTTCGTCTCCGGCTTGCGCCAGCCCGATCAATGGAACGTTGCGAAAAATGCCGATACCTTCGCCATCACCAATATGAGACAGGAATTCGCCCAGGCTGGCACCGGTGGCGTGCAGGATTTTGGCGATGCTCTCGGTACTGGGCCAGCGCTTCTTCCCTTCGGCCGTGATGCGTTTTGATTTATTGAACGTCGTTGGGTCAAGACCCGCCCGCCGCGCCAGGCCGGAAGGGGAAAAACCGTGATCAACGGCAAGGGCGTCTATCGCGCGCCAGACATCGGAATGTTTCAACATAGGAACATTGTCGTACAAATGCCATTTTTATGCATTAGGAAATCATAGCCGCTAATTATATTGATTTAGGAATAAAATACCAATATAAGATTACATGTTGATATTTTGTTCTTTCAATAGCTGTATTTTTCATTTCCGGGAGGGTTCAAAACCGTGCCACGTTGCCGCTACACACCAAAAAAACAATCCGAGCGCCCTACAATTCCTTTTTTAAACGCAGAGGAAGCCTGGTTCTGGTTTATCCGCAGCCAGCGAGCGCGTTTGGATGGGGCCAGACTTCGCAGAGACGAGGCGGACGTCGCGCGGCCCTGTGATCCGGATGATATCTATTGCGCCTTGATGGAACTCGTTCGCGAAAAAATTCTTGGGCGTCATCATATGAAGGTTTTGGCCTGTTTTGGTATTAATGAACGCCCCCCCGACAATCGTGTCCGCAGCGAGCAAAAGGCCTTTCGATTCTGGGACGAGGCCCTGGACCGGCTGGCGACGGTCCTGAAAAAGAAGGGAATCATCGAGTGACCATTCACCCCGGAGATTCCAGACGGGCCATGGTCGTGTTTATTGGTGAGACAGAACTAAAGTGGCTGCGGCTCCTGAAAAAGGGTCATCGCCACTGCTTCGCCATTATCGAGGGCGAGACCGGATGGGCTGTCTACAATCCTTTAAGTCACTACACCGAAATCAAGCTGTATCCGGATTTGAAGGAAGACGAGATCGCCGGTTTTTATCGCGGGTTTGGCTATACAGTTGTGAAAACCTGGGTGCGCGAGCCGGCAAGAAAACCAGCGCCCATCGCCCCCTACACATGTGTCGAGGCCGTCAAAAGAGCCATTGGGGTGCAAGCGAGAATGGTGGCGACACCGTGGCAATTGCGGCAGCATCTTGAAAAAATACCTAATAAAGGAAAAATTACTTGACTTGGTGATAATTCTTGTGTATTCTCCTCTTTAACGATTTGCACACCTGTGTCCACATCCCGTCCAGTTCCTTTTTTCCCAACCAATCACAACAAGTTAACAGGTCCTGAGTGGTATTACGAAATACCTCAAATTGGAGCATATTGCTGTTTTCACTATTATGTGATTTGTTGTGTTGACACATTGGATATACAATGCGCCTATGCATCCTGGAAAGGGAGAAATCACATGCAAACAGCAGTCAAGAAGTGGGGAAACAGTTTGGCTGTCCGGCTTCCCAAGTCAGTGATAGAGGATATGCACTTCAAGGAAGGAACCGAAGTGACAATTTGTCTCCAGGGTGGTGGCATATTCTTGCACCCCGCAAGGCCAAAATATGGCCTTGATGAATTATTGACGACGACAACACCAGAAAACTCGCATAAAGAAACTGATTGGGGAGAGCCAGTTGGGAAGGAGGACTGGTGACATACCAGCCCGATAAAAGGCATTTTGTGTATGTAGATTTTACTCCACAAGTTGGAACAGAGCAGGCGGGGAGAAGGCCTGGCCTTGTTCTTTCGCCAAAAAAGTTCAATATCGCCACCGGATTGGCCTTTGTCTGTCCTGTCACCACCAAGGTAAAGGGGGGGTGGGTTTGAGGTCCCGATTAAAATGAACTCGGACGGGGTGACGGGGGCAGTGCTTTGCGACCACTTAAGAAGTGTTGATTGGTTGATGCGCAATATGGAATTCAAAGGCAACTGCCCCGAAGAAATCTACCTTCAAGTAATAGCTAGAATAGAGGCGATAATACTTCCCGAATAAACTGCCCCCCGTTGCGTTGAGCAACTCTGCACACCACCCGCCAGATAACTCATCCGGCGGGTTTTTTATATCCAGAAATCCAGAAAAACAGGAGTGAATAATCATGGGAGGACTTTTCTCTGCCCCCTCACCGGCACCAATGCCGCCAATGCCCAAGGCCCCCGATCCGGAAGTAGAGGCGCGCAAAAAACGTCTCGAAGAAATGGAACGCCGTCGCAGGGGGCGCGCGGGAACAATTGCAACATCGCCACGTGGCCTGCTTTCGACCAGGTCCGCCAGAGCGCAGCAAAAATCCCTGCTTGGTGAATGATGGAGGAAAAAATGAACCAGTTGCGCACAAATAAAATTCTCGTCTCCCCCACGGGAACTGATGCGGCAAAAAAGATTGACGGTTATGCAGGGAAGAAAAAACTAACGCCGGAATTTGTCGTCAAACGCTACAAAAAGGCCCTCGAAAAACGTGACGCCTGGCAAAGCCATTGGCGCGAATGTTATGATTTCGCCCTGCCAAGGCGCGACGGGGCGATTGTGTCGGGGCGTCCCGGCGAAAAAAAGACGGACAAACTGTTCGATGGAACGGCCCCTGATTCTGTCGAACAACTCGCCGCCAGCCTTTTGTCCGAATTGACGCCTCCCTGGGCCCGCTGGTTCGGACTGATTGCCGGCAGCGAGCTGTCTGACGAGGAATCCGATTCGATCGGTCCCGAACTGGAGCGTATTTCGGCGTCCCTGCAATCGAATTTCGACCGGTCAAATTTCGCCGTGGAAATACATCAATGTTACCTGGATCTGGTGACTGCGGGCACGGCTTCCCTGCTGCTTGAAGAAGCACCCATCTGCGAAGGCTCGGCATTTCGTTTCACGGCCGTGCCGCTTTCCCAGGTTGTTCTGGAAGAAAGTGTGAATGGCCGGCTGGACACGACTTTTCGTCGCTCGGAAATGACGCATGAGCACTTAATGTCGCGATTTCCTGAAGCGCAAATTCCACCCCCTAAAGACATCGCGAATGGGACCGATGAAAAGCAATTTGTCGTCATAGAAGCCGTTGTGCCGGACCCTGAAGGTTATGCCTACATGGCCGCGCTGGACCCCGAAGGGAGCGATGGAAAGGGAGTGACGGTGCTGTCCGAGGGACGCTTCTTGCATTCTCCGTTTATAAATTTTCGCTGGTTAAAAGCACCGGGGGAAATTTACGGGCGTTCACCGGTGATGAAGGCTTTGCCGGATATCAAGACCGCCAACAAAGTTGTCGAGCTGATCCTGAAGAATGCCTCAATCGCCGTTACCGGGATCTGGCAGGCCGATGATGACGGTGTCCTGAACCCGGCCAACATCAAATTGGTGCCGGGAACCATAATTCCAAAGGCTGTGGGATCGCAGGGCCTTAAACCGCTGGAGTCGCCCGGCAGGTTCGATATTTCTGAACTGGTGTTGGAGAAATTGCGGGCCTCGATAAGAAAGGCGCTCCTTTCCGATAAACTTGGCCAGATCGATACCCCTAAAATGTCTGCGACGGAAGTCCTGGAACGCTCGGCCGAAATGGCCCGGCTGCTGGGGGCTACTTATGGACGGTTGCAATCAGAACTTCTGTCCCCCCTCGTCGAACGCTCCATGACGATTCTGATCAGACGCGCTGAAATCGAGGATATTCGCATCGACGGGGCGACGATTGATCTGGAATACCGCTCTCCCCTGGCCAGGCAGCAGGCTCGCCAAAACGCCCAGGGGGTGCTCAAATGGTTTGATGCTCTTCGTTCGATCGGCCCCCAGGCCGTGGCGACTATCGATCAGGCGGCTGCGGCGCGGTGGCTGGCTAAGGTATTTGCCGTCCCTCCTGATTTGATCGCCAACCCGCAAAACCCGATCAATCCAATTGATGGCGATGTTCTGGACTCGTTAGCGGAAATGATCCCGACTGAACAGGCGGAGGCCCCCGATGCAGGACTATAAAAGCGGTTGGTCCTGGTTTGGAACTGCTGAATCAAATGAAAAGCCAGAGGATTCTGAACTCGCCCTTTGCTTCGCCAGGGTTTTTAGAGGGGCCGACGCAGAACGAGTGTTGAAACATTTAAGGGCCGTGAGTGTTGAACAGGTGGTGGGACCCGCGGCCAGCGAGGCTTTGCTTCGTCATATTGAGGGGCAACGACAACTGGTTACGCACATACAGGCCCTTATCAAAAGAGGCCGTGAAAATTCCAATATTCAATCGAATGGAGAACAATGATGAATGACAATTTTGATAACCCTTCCCATCAGGGCGATGTTGAACAAACTGCAGTCGGGAACGTTTTGAACAAGCCAGAGCCACTCCCCGAGGGAATACCCGAGAAATTCTGGGACCCGGAAAAAGGGGCCATTCGGGTAGAGGCGATGGCAAAATCCTATCAGGAGCTGGAACGTAAACTGGGTAGTGTCGAGGTTCGCGACATTCCTGAAACCTCAAGTGATTATAGCGTTACCATCAATGGCGAGCCTTACGAAACGGATACAGTGGTTAATGAGCACCTTCATGCCGCCGGCCTTACACAGGATCAGGTTCAAACAGTATATGAACTGGCCAATGAAAAGTTAACGCCCCTCATTGCGCAGATGCAGCAATCCATGGAGCATGAAACTCAAACCGAACAACTAAAAACGCATTTTGGCAATGACCAGAAATGGACCGAGGCAAAACGGCAAATCGCCGCCTGGGGAAGAGAAAATTTAACGAATGAGGTTTTTGACGCCCTGTCCAGCACCTATGAGGGCGTTGTAACGATGCATCGAATGATGAGAAGCAATGAGCCGGGTCTCGGAAAGGTCAATTCAACAGGGCCGGGGACTGATGAAAAAGATCTGCGGGCGATGATGTCTGATCCGCGATACTGGCGTGAGCGCGACCCTTCTTACATCGAACAGGTTCGAAAAGGATTTAGAAACCTGTACCCGGACTAAAAGCGAGGCAAAAGAGGGCAGGGCGCATTTTTTCCTTTTCGCGCTCCCCTTTGGTCTGCACCATTTTTTGATGCTTGCCCTCAATATAGTATTTTCATCTTGATTTCGTAAATTTTTGATTTTTTGCATTTTTCCATCGGACAACCCGGAAAAACCAGAATTAGGAAAGGCTATCCGGGCCCGAAGGTCTACTGGCGCCCGATCCCGGCGGATTTTCCCCACAACCGGAAGCATCCGGGCGCGCCCAATGGCGCCAGCGGCATTCGCTGCGCTTCTTACTCAACCAAACCCTAAATAAGGAGAATGACAAATGTCGACAACTGTCGAACAGTCGTTCATCAGGCACTTCCAGTCGGAAGTCCATTTGCAATACCAGCGAACGGGCTCGAAGCTGCGAAACACTGTGCGCACCAAGGATACGATTGTCGGTTCCTCGACGACCTTCCAGAAGGTCGGCAAGGGCACCGCATCAACCAAGGCGCGCCACGGCAAAGTGCCGGTGATGAACGTTGACCACACTCCGGTCGAATGTGCGTTATACGACTATTATGCCGGTGACTGGGTGGATCATCTTGACGATCTGAAAAACAACATCAACGAGCATGATGTTGTCGCCCGGGCCGGCGCTTACGCCCTGGGCCGCAAGACCGACGAGTTGATTATCGCGCAGCTTGATACCTCGACCAACTACGCCGGAACCGGTGTTGACGGGCTGACCAGGGACAAGGTCCTGGAAGCCTTCGAAATGCTCGGTGAGGCGGATGTGCCGGATGATGGCGAACGTTACGCGATCATTGGCTGGAAACAGTGGAGCGATCTGCTGGGTATCCAGGAGTTCGCCAACGCCGATTACGTCGGCGACGAGGATCTTCCCTGGAAGGGCACCCAGGCCAAAAAGTGGCTGGGCGCGTTGTGGATGCCTCATTCCGGCCTGACCAGGACGTCAAATGTCAGGTACTGCTACTGGTATCACAAAACGGCCATGGGCCACGCCGTCGGTTCCGAGGTTAAAACCGACGTCACCTGGCACGGCGATCGCGCCGCGCACTTCATCAACAACTCCATGAGCCAGGGCTCCGCACTTATCGATACTTCCGGTGTCGTTTCATTGCGCTGCCTTGAATCGTAGAAGCCGAAACAAGGAGAATGAGACATGGCTTTCCAATCGAAAGACCTGAGCGTTCTGGCCTACGCAAACGGCTTTACGCTCTGGCACTACACCAGTGCCGATCTGGCTGCCGATATTGATACGGCCGGGTATTTCAATGACGCCTCCGACATGGTGCGCGTCGGTGACATGGTGATGGCCAACGCCGACACCGACGGCACGCCGAACTCGGGCATCTTCCTCGTCAACGCCAATGCAAGTGGCATTGTCGATGTAGCCGACATGACGGGGGTCGGCGCAAGCGACACCGACTAGATCAATCCACGATCCAATGCATGACGATAACCCGGACATTCTTTCGCACCGGGCCGTCATGCAGGCCACTAAGCTATTCAAAAATATAATATTAATCGAGCTTAACTGAAAAACGATTAATTATTATTACGCCCATACGGACTCCCCTTTTTTCAACTCTCAAAAACTTGACCCAACAGGAGAAATGACGATGGCTTTAAGCTCCATCGCGCTGTGTTCGCGCGCGCTTTTAAAACTGGGCGCGGGATCCATAGCGTCATTCGACGAAGGAACGGCGGAAGCCGAAGTGGCGGCCAACTTGTTTGGCCATGTTCGTGACGCCATGCTGTCTGCCCATCCCTGGAGTTTCGCAACCGGTCAGGCGACGCTGGCCCGGCTTTCGGCGCAACCAGTGGCGGATTACGCCTACGCCTACCAATTGCCGGCGGATTTCCTGCGCGCCCTTTCCGTGGGAACGGGGGGGCGTGGGCGCGGCGCCGATTACCGCATTGCCGAGAAACGCCTGCATACGGATATGTCCGAGATCGTTCTGACCTACATCTTTCGGCCGGTCGAAGAAGAGTTCCCGCCCTTTTTCGATCAGGCCCTGATTGCGCGTCTGTCGGCGGAGTTCTGTATACCCCTGACCGAAAGCACCTCGCGCTTTGAAACCCTGAACAAAATGGCGAAAATAGAATTCGGTCACGTCAAAACGATTGATGCACAACAGGATACGCCGGGTCAAATCGAAGATTTCACCCTTGTCAATGTGAGGCGATAATGGCGCGCATCAGTATCAACAAGAGCAATTTCACCGCCGGAGAAATTTCGCCAAGGCTTCTTGGTCGCAGCGATCTTCGCGCTTATGGCAATGGGGCCTCGACGCTAACCAACGTCTTTATCCATCCCACCGGTGGCTTGAGCCGCCGGGCGGGGTTGCGCTACCTGGACACGGCGCGCGGCGATGGTCGCCTGATTGGCTTTGAATTTAATGTCAATCAGATATACCTGCTCGTGTTCACCGACCAGCATGTGGACGTTTATCGCGACGACGCCAAGGTTGCGGATTTCGCCACACCCTGGACCCTGGCTCAAGTGGGCGGGATCAACTGGACCCAAAGCGCGGATACCCTGCTGGTCGTGCATCCTGACGTCGCGCCAAAAAAAATTACCCGCACCTCCGATGCTAACTGGAGCGTGACGGACTGGAGCTTTCACGACGAAGACGATCGTATTCATCAACCCTATCACAAATTCGTTGACGACGATGTAACCCTTACGCCAAGCGCTACCTCGGGCACGATCACGCTTGGCGCCTCGGCGGGTGTTTTTGATGTGGGGCACGTTGGCTGCCGGTTTCGGATCGCCACAAGGGAGGTGGAAATCACCTCCTATACCTCGGCCACTGTCGTCGGCGCCCTGGTAAAGGAAAACCTGACCGGCACTTCCGCGACCAAAGACTGGGAGGAACAGGCATATTCCACCTGTCGCGGCTGGCCGTCTTCGGTCTGCTTCCACCAGGACAGGACCGTCATCGGCGGCTCGCGGGATTTGCCCAACCGTCTGTGGCTGTCGAAATCGGCGGACCTGTTCAATTTTGATATGGGCGAAGGACTGGATGACGAGGCCATCGAATTCGCCATCCTGTCCGACCAGGTCAACGCCATCCGCGCCGTATTTTCCGGTCGCCATTTACAGGTCTTTACGTCGGGGGCGGAATGGATGGTGACGGGAACTCCCTTGACCCCCGGCAATATCCAGATGACGAGACAGACCCAGATCGGCTCGCCCACGGACAGGACCGTGCCGCCGCGTAACGTAGACGGCGCGACCCTTTTTGTTCCGCGCACCGGGTCGGAGCTGCGCGAATTCCTGTTCGCCGATGTCGAACAGGCTTACCAGTCCGCTGATCTGGGCATGCTTGCCCACCACCTGTTGGACAAGACAAGGGATCAGGACTTCGAAAAATCGCAACGCCTGTTCCACATGGTGCTGGATAACGGGAAGCTGGCGACAGTTACCATCTATCGGGCCGAACAGGTTACGGCCTGGTCGGTCCAGCAGACGTCAGGGTCTTTCCGGTCAGTTTCTGTGGTAGGCGAAAAAACGTATGTGCTCATCCAGCGAGACATTGGAGTCACCATTGAAGTATTCGATACGGCGATGAACGTAGACAGCGGGCTTACCGGATCGCAGGCAACCGCCAAACAGACATGGAACGGGCTGGATCATCTTGAGGGAAAAACCGTCAAGGTGCTGAGCGATGGCGCCGTTCATTCCGAGAAAATAGTCAGCGGTGGCGCCATAACGCTGAATCAGGCCGCCATGACGGTAGAAATCGGACTCGGTTTTACCCATGTGGTCGAACCGCTCCCGCCAACAGGTGATTCCGGCGGTTTGGGTAAATCCGGCGGGCCTGTCCGGCCCGTCGCCATCACGTTCCGTTTGCAGGACACTGCCGCCTTGAGACTGGATACAGGGCAGGGATTTCAGGAAATTCCCTTTAAGCGATTCGGCGCGTCTGTTCTGAACTCGCGGCCGCAACCCTTTAGCGGTGATCGAACCATTCGCGCCTTCGGCTGGCGCAAGGACGCAACAAGGCCGCTTTGGCGAATCGAACAGGATACGCCACTTGACTTCAGCTTGTTGTCCATTTCAACGGAACTGTCGGCCAACGGCTGAAAACAATCCATTTAGAAAATCATGAAGGAGAAATGATATGGGCCAATACGTCCAGGCAGCCATGATGGTTGCGAATATGATCCAGTCCTCTCAGCAGGCCAAATCTCAACAGGCGGCTGCCATGGCGAAGCAAAGAGCTGACATTCAACAAAGGCAGTATCAGCTTCAGATACAGGAGCGCGAAAAACGTGCCCGTCTAAAAAGGGCCGAAGCAACTCAGCGCTCCCAGTTTGGCGCGCAGGGACTGGGATCAAATAGCGGGTCCGCAACCGCCCTTCTTGCCGGGCTGCACAAGGAAACCGAACAGTCCATCGCCGATATGCATGGTCTGAACAACATGCGCACGAGTCACTTGTTAGAGCAATCGGCGCGAAATAAACGCACCAACCTTTTGGAGCAGCGAAACAACCTGTTCAGAAAAGGGATGGGAACGATGGTCAACCTGCTGGAACTAAAGTAGACCAGGTTTTAGGAGTCAAGAATGGCAGAACACATACAAATAGGCGACATCAGCCCGCGTAATCAAATCACCATTACCGGACAATCGCAAAATGGTCCGTGGGATTTTTCATTTCCCATATTCGAAGATGCGGACATGGAAGTCTTCTACGACACCATACAAAAATCCCTGACCACGCATTTTACCATATCAGGGGCGGGCAATAGCGACGGTGGTACTGTGAGCCCTGTTGCGGGTCAGGAACCCGACATTGATGCAGTAGTGACAATCCGTCGCAATATAGCAGTCAAGCGCACGTCGGATTTTCAGGAATCCGGCGAATTCCGCGCCAAGGTCATCAACGACGAACTGGACAAGCTGACGGCCACACAACAACAGATTGAAAGCAATCAGGACAGGTCTCTGCGCCTGGGTCCGACGGATAGTGCGACAACGACCGTCATTCCCGACAAGGCGACGCGTTCGTCCAAGGTTTTGGGTTTTGATGAAAACGGTGATCCGGTGGTTTCCACTCAGGATTTGGTCGACATAGAAGGCGGGGTCGCGGCCGCCGCCGCCAGTGCTGCCCAGGCCGCCATAGACGCCGCCGCCGCCGCGAATGATGCCGCCACAGCCGATGTTGACGCAACCAACGCCGCTGCTTCCGCCGCCGCCGCCGCCGCGGTCGCCGCTGGCATCAACTGGAAAAACTCGCTCAAGGCGGGAACAACCGGCAATATCACACTATCCGGCGCACAAACGATTGACGGTATTCCGGTCGTCGCCAGTGACCGGGTGCTGGTCAAGGATCAAACGGCGGGCGAGGACAATGGCATTTATGTCGTAGCCTCAGGTGCATGGACACGCGACACCCCCGCCGATGATTGGGACGAACTTGTCTGCGCCGCCGTCAACGTTCAGGAAGGCACAGTCAACGCCGACAAGGCATATATTTGCACATCCGACAGTGGCGGCACGTTGGGCGTCACGGCCATCACGTTCGCCAAGTTTGGTGGCGGCGATATTGATGGCGCGGGGGAGGGTCTTGGCAAGTCGGGATCGTCGCTATATTTGGATATTGGCGGCCTGACGGATGGCGGCTGGCTAATGCAGCCGACCGATTATGTAGTGGTTTATGACACGTCCCTTGGCGCTCCGGTTAAAGCGGCAACTCCCACGCTCGGCGCAAGGATCATCCACAATGCTACCGTTGACGACAGCGGCCTGCAAGATAGTGACCCGTTAATTTATGAAAATAGCGGCGGGTCACTCAGGGCGGCAACTCCCAACGGGATCGTAAAAGCCGCCGCGTCCCAATACCGTGCCTTCGATATGCCCTTCGAAGCCGGTATGGATTACGACTATTCCGGCGAGAATATCGCCGTTCAAACCTACGCGGATTTCATCATGTCCCGCGACGGTAGTTTTAGCGGCGAAGTTGGCAATATTGGCACCGCAGGCACTGGCTCGGCGGTGATTGTCGATATCACCAAAAACGGCGCAAGCATCTATTCGACGTTGCCGCAATTTGCAGCGGGGGCGACCTCTTTGACGGCTGGCGCTCTCAAGTCAGACGGCACCGAAGACTTTGTCAGCGGTGATCTCATTATATTCAGGGTGACGCAAAAAGGCTCGTCAACGGCGGGCCAAAAACTGCGCTTCACCGCAAAAGCGGAGGTTATCTAATGTCCAGATTTTTCCAACGTCGCAACGGCGGGCATGGGGCTTGTTCGGGTTGTTCCGGTTCTTGCGTGAGCGGCTGCACAAGCTGTTCAGGTTGCACAGGATGTACGAGTTGTTCTGGTTGTACGAGTTGCACTGGTAGCTGTTCCTCTGGCTGTGGCGCATGGGGCGGAGCATAAGAATGATCGACATCAATCAGAAAAAAATGCTGGAAAGCTTCCGGCCGAATGGGCTTGATGAAGCGCTTGGCGAAATCACAAACATACTCAAATACAAATCACGCAATGCGTATGACCTGTTTGCCCTGTCCCGCCAACTGCTGATCCTGCAAGGGCTTTGCCCGACCTGCCACGAGTGGCTTGAATTGGACTTGGAGAACGTACCCGATCTTTGGCGGGCGCATCTTTCGGCAATGTTACGCGCCGCAAAGGTGGCGGCATGAGCATCGCACCACTTTATCAGATAATGACCAACCTGAACTGCAATCTGGATTGCCACTACTGTTATGAACAAAAGACCGGAAAGCAAAATACCGTTGGAAATGTCCGAACTTTTCTCGCGAGCCTTTTCAAACGGGACGAAGGCAATACCGGCCCTGTCCTGATCGACCTTATCGGCGGCGAGCCTTTATTGTTTCCGGAACTTTGCCGGGCGGCAATGGAAGTGGCGAATGAACTTGCCGTTAAATACGGCCGTTCATGCGTACATGGTTCGGTTTCCTCTAACGGTACGTTGTTCGGCAATCCCGACGTTCGCTCCTTTATTGAAGACTACCGCCGTCAGCTTAACGTCGGCGTAAGCATTGACGGCACCAGGGAAATGCACGACAGGCACCGTGTTTTCAAATCCAGCCCAACCAGGGGCAGCTATGATCAGGCGGTTGAGAATCTGCCGTGGCTGTTCGATACGGTTGGGCGTCGCAACGTTACGTGCAAGCATACCCTGACGCCGGAAGCTGTCCCCACGATGGCCGATGGCTACTTCAATCTTGTTGATCTGGGATTTGCCAAAATTATCCAGAATTTCACCTTTGAGGACGCGTACGATCTCGATTGCGGGATGCTGATCTTTGAACAGCTCAAGACCGTCATGGATCACTGGGCGGGCGAGGGCTGGTACAATTCGATTGAGTATTCCGAGATCACGGATAAAACGCCGATTGATTATCTGGAAGGCTTGACCCTCCCCCTGAAAGATGAGGAGCGCAATATGTGCGGCACCTGCAAACACATGAACTGTCTGGGCTTTGATGGCGAGGTCTATGGCTGCAATCGCTTCCTGACGATGAACCAGTCAGGTAATGTCATTGGGTCCCTTGACCATGCTGGTCAAACAATCGACTACAACAAAACCGGCTTCCTTGAGGAAGTGCAGGACCAGTGGAAGATCAGGGCTTCCGATCCTGTTTGCGGTTCTTGCCGTCTGCGCAATGAATGCTCCCATTGTGCCGCACGTCCTTATGAAGCGCCGGAAGGTGTCGAGGCATTCATGCGCAGCCGCAATATGTGCGGCTGGACCCATGCGCTAGGTCTGGCGCGGATTTATTCAATGTCGCTGATGAAAATTTACGAGGCCGAACACGGCAACCCGCCGGATCGCTTTGTTGAGGCGGGGCTGTTTATGGGGCATTCAGCACATGGGCCGCAAAGCCTGAAGGCTTCCGATCTCAAGATGCTGGGCGCTTGACCGATGTCTTCAACCAAGCTCCACGATTTTGTGGAAGTCTGGAACAAGGATCAGGGCCAGACCACGCCGGAATTGCACACTGATATTCTCGATTGGCTGTCGTTGCGTTGGCGGGGCGACAGTCGCGAGCTGCTGCTGATGGCGTTTCGCAACTCCGGTAAATCCACACTGGTCGGTCTTTTTTGCGCCTGGCTTCTAAAATGCAATACCGATCTTCGCATTATCGTACTGGCCGCCGATCTGGCGCTGGCGCGCAAAATGGTGCGAAACGTCAAACGTGTTATCGAAAAACACCCTGATTGCGTTGGCATGAAACCCAAACGTATCGACCAATGGGCATCCGATCAGTTCACCATCAACCGAAAAACGGAACTGCGCGACCCGTCCATGCTGGCGCGCGGCATCAGCGCCAACGTCACTGGATCGCGGGCCGATGTTGTCATCTGTGATGATGTCGAAGTCCCCAACACCTGCAATACGGCGCCCAAGCGGGCCGATCTACGGACCTGGCTGGATGAAATTGACTACGTGCTGGTGCCAGACGGCTTGCAGCTCTACGTGGGCACGCCCCATACCTACTATTCGATTTATTCGGATAATCCGGAAACCGAGGTTAGGGGCGATGACGGCGACCAGCGGCCGCCATATTTGCAAGGCTTTGAACGCCTTGAACTGCCGCTTCTGGACATGGAGGGCAAAAGCCGTTGGCCGGAACGCTTCGGGCCGAAAAAGATTGATGCCATCAAGCGACGCTCCGGCCCCAACAAGTTCGCCTCGCAAATGATGTTGAACCCCGTCAGCATCTCCGAAGGACGTTTGGACCCGGACCGGCTTCGCCTCTATGAGGCGGAACTGGACTACCGGGAAGGCAATGGCGAGACGACGCTGACCCTGGGCGGCAGGCGACTGGTGTCGGCATCCTGTTGGTGGGACCCGTCTTATGGTTCGCCGCAAAAGGGTGACGCCAGCGTTGTCGCAGTTGTTTTTACGGATGATCATGGCAATTACTGGCTGCACAGGGTCCGTTACCTTGAACATGATCCCCGGATTGCCGGGGAACAGGCCGAGGCCGTTCAGCTTTGCTCAAAGGTCGCGGATTTCCTGCGCGAAAATTACCTGCCGTCCGTGACCATAGAAAACAATGGCATCGGAAAATTCCTGGCGGGCCTGCTAAGGCTTGAGTTGCGCAACGCCGCCGTGGACGCCGCCGTCGTCGAAAAGGCGTCTTCAACGTCAAAAGACCAGCGTATCATCGATGCCTTTGACGCGGTTCTGGCGGCGGGACGCCTGAATGCTCACCGGTCAGTCTGGAATACGCCGTTTATTGCTGAAATGCGGGAATGGCGGCCCGCGACCTCAGGGCGGGATGATGGCCTTGATGCGGTGTCAGGCTGCCTGCTTGGCGAACCTGTGCGTTTGCCACGAAAACCCGCACTATCGGCAAAAGGTGTCAGGGCGCGCGGCAACTGGCGTGGAAGCGTCGATAATTTCAAGGCGGAAACGAATTTTGAGGTCTGATCTGTAAAATGATTCCGGGCAAGTGCCCGGATCCAGAAACGCCTCCTTCCAATCTGGAAGGGGGCGTTTTTGTTTTTAACCCTTCACCCAAACCGACAACAACAAGACACAAGGAGATTTATTCATGCAGGAAACACTGCAAGGGACCTGGACGATTGACCTGATCTGGTGGATCACGGTGGTCGAAATCCCGGCCCTGGCCGGGCTGTTCTGGCTTAACTGGCGCAATCGTCGCGATGTTGAAATAGAACTGGACGATGCCCGTCACGAAAACGAAACGGGTATGCGCTGGCTACGCGATAATCTGGCCGCCTATAAGCTGGAGGTTGCCAAAAACTATGCCTCGATCACTTATTTGAAAGAAGTCGAGCGACGACTGACCGGCCATCTGATCCGCATCGAAGACAAGCTGGATAACCACCGTCCAAATGCAGGAGGCGGCCAATGAACACGCTTTCCCTGAATTCAGGCGCGTCTGAATGCACGATCAAAACCCGCCGCGATCCCGGTAAAAGCCTGCCGCGCGATCACGATGTAGAGTTGCTGGCCCGCACCATCTACGGCGAGGCCCGTGGCGAAAGTGTGCGCGGCAAGGAAGCCGTCGCCTGTGTCATCGTTAACCGGGTCAGGCGGGCACGTGATCGTGGTGGCTACTGGTGGGGCAAGGATCTGGGCCACGTCTGTTTGAAGCCCTGGCAGTTCTCGTGCTGGAACGAAGGCGATGCGAACCTTCAGAAAGTCAAGTCGGTGACAACGAAAAACCGGGCTTTTCAGGCCTGCATCCGCATTGCGCGGCGCGCCGCTGCCGGGGCCATTGACGATCCTACGGGTGGGGCGACTCATTACCACGCCAGGGGTGTCCACCCGCCGTGGGCCCGCGACAAGGCGCCCAGCGCCGAAATCGGCCAGCATTTGTTTTACAACAATATTGAATGAAGGAGAGTTCCCATGTTTCCCGCCCTCATCGGGCCGCTGGTCGGCGGCCTTTTTGGATTGATCGACAAAACCGTCGAAGACAAGGACCAGGCTTCCAAAATCAAGGCTAACCTGCAGGAAATGGTCCTGACCGGCCAGATGAAAGAGATCGAAGCCGCCGCCAACATCATTCAGGCCGAAGCGCAAGGCGAATCCTGGCTGCAGCGCAACTGGCGACCACTGCTGATGTGCCTGTTCGGCCTGATCATCGCCAACAACTATCTGGTCGTGCCCCTGTTCGGAACCCCCATGGCCGATATCCCACCGGATATGTGGGAGCTTTTGAAGCTCGGCGTCGGCGGCTACGTGGTCGGTCGTTCGGTTGAAAAGGGGGTCAAGGTGTGGCGCGATGGGGCGTCATGATCCCATAATTGCCCTAAGTCAGTTTGGCTTTGCGGTTGGCTTTTCGCAGGGTCTTGGACAGAGTCCGACTCGATCTTCGGCATTGTGTAGCTCCATTGCCAGAGGTTCCGGGCCGGATTATTCCGGCTCGGTGTGGCGGGTGTGTCCAACACCCGCCGCTAAATCTTAATCTTGCCTGGTCTCATCTTCCTTTTTGCCACCGTCTATCACATTAGAGTTTATCTTTTGCCACAACTTGAGATTTGTGCCTTCGCCGATTTTTTTGACGACCGGAGCAATGAACTCGATGATCACAATACCTCCAAGGACGCAAACAAAGAATTTTGTGGGTTCGCCTGTCAACCATGCAAACGTTCCGTAAGCCGCGCCGCCCTTAAGCTTGGCTATGCCACTCAGGGACAAGCCAGAGAGTGGACTGTAAGTGACGCCGGCCATGGTTTCCTCAAGTACCGTCAAGGCCTTGGCAGCGACGTCGTCAGCGCCGGGCAGTCCATCCTCGTGAGCCATCGAGAGAAGAGCGCGCCTGACAAAATCGCGGAACGCATCTTCATCGGTTCCGGGAGGATTCTTTCCCAATGTGACCATCCCTGACGCATCAAGGATCAATTCCAGCGGCGGCACCTGATTGTGCCCACCTGGAAAGAGCATGAAAGTGGAGCTAATCATAATTCCGTTCCCGACCGATGCAGAATACGTGACGATGCGCTTCGGGAGCTGGAGAGCCGTATCCTTTTCTTTTGGCACCACGTCATGCCGCATGTCTGGAAGCGCCAGCCCTTCAGGCAGACGTGGGGGGGTTTCCGGACTATATTTAACTCCATCGAGTTGAGCCTGGGTCAGGTCTTTCACGGATGTGAGGTTGGCTCCGCTGAGGTTGCTCCCGCTGAGGATGGTCCCGTTGAGGAAGGCCTCGCTGAGGTCTGCCTTATTGAGGTTGGCCCCGTTGAGGTTGGCCCTGTTGAGGTTGGCCCCTCTGAGGTCTGCCTCATCGAGGAAGGCCCCGCTGAGGTCTGCCTCATCAAGGAAGGCTCCTCTGAGGTTGGCCCCGCTGAGGATGGCCCCGCTGAGGATGGCCCCGCTGAGGTCGGGGAAGATATCTGGATTATCGCTACGCCATTTATTCCAAATATTGACGTTTTGTCTCAAGATTTTCACATATTTTAGCTCAGCCATCCCGTTTTCTCTTTGTTCTTTCTAGTTGTAGGAAATTAAATCAATATTCTATTTCGTCGTCGTCTAGTAAATCCTTGGGCCATGTTGCTTCGAGATCGGCGGCAAGCTGGCGGCGAAGCGTCAGCGCTTCGGCCTCGATGCTTTCAACGGTATTTTCCCGCCTTGCCTTGCGGCTTTTCTTGACCGGCTCCCACATTACGACAACGCCGGTCAGGTGGTTGACTTATGCAACGGCTGGTTCGAGAACACGGTGGCGAAAGTCTGGCCTTGTCTGGCTAGGGATCGCCTTTGGTGTGCGGACAAAATTCCAAACTGGCAAATAGGAAAACCGAAGCCTGATTCCCCTCGCAGGCTTCGCGCAGAAAAAAGGTTTCCCGATCAGGCCATTGTCAGATCGCGCACCGCAGTCAGTCGTGCGACGATGTTGTGTTTTTCAATCGTCTTCAAACCCCGGACGGCCAGGTACGTAAACACCGGTTCGCAAGCCACGACGGCCAGGTACGATCCGGCAAAAGCGGCCCATGACGAAAACGGGGTTGCGACTTCGCCGATCATCAGCCAGAAGCCGACCATGCCGGTCACGCCGGTGTAGTACATGGCGTCCAGCTTCAGGATTCTGGCCCAGGAAAGGCGTTTGGAAAGGGACTGGTCGAAATAGCGCCGTCCGGAAATGTAGTGAACGCCGATCAACGGCAGCATCAACGACAGGCTGTTGACGCCCAGGTGATACAGATCACCGGGGTTGAAAACCAGGCCCTGGAACAGCAGGCCGACGGCGAAACCGATCAGCGTCGGGGTAAAGCCCAGTGTCAGGTACATGACCATGGCGCCGACAAAATGCAGTTCGGACGGGCCGACCGGCATGTTGAAGCTCTGCATGAAAACAGAAAAGAAACCGGCGGCCAGAAGGCTCTTTAACGGCACCCACGGCTGGCCCATAAACTCCTTGATCTGTTCCTTGCAGCCCCAGGCAAAAACACCAATGGCGCCTGCGTTGGCGATAGCGACTTTCGCGGGGGTCACGAATCCAGGTTCGATATGCATAATAATTTTCCTTTCGCACCCATCGTGCGTCTTGGGGTCACCGGATAAAAATCCGGCGACGGTTCAGGTTTCAAGCACGGGCAGGTCTCCTGACTCGGGGATATTCGCCTGACCTTTCCGCCTTCCCGGACGCTGGTCCAGTGGCCTGGGTGGAAGGGGCTACCCCTTACAGTTGCGTGGGCAGTCACGGATCAGGCCCCCCATTGGGTCGTCCCTACCGTGTTCCCTATTAATCCCGCAGGCTTGGCCTGCACGGAACCCGTATATACAGATATTTTACGATCATGCCGGTGAATGCAATGAAAAAATGCGTATTCATAAAGCCAGCTTCAGTTTTTTGTCTTTTTTGAAGACGGCTTCCCCATTCAGCATGAAAAGGCGTTGAAGCCTTATTGACAGGAAGCGAGTTCAAAACGGTCGATCATTCGGGTTGCGGGATATCGGCCTTTTAGTCATTGAGCGGTGCCAGAACCAAAACTTGTAGGGCATTTTCTTGCTGTTCTCCCCTTGACGGTTAATTCCCGCAAAACTATTTTTTGGAACACGAACACACCTTTTTTGAGGGCTTATATACAAGAGTCACATTTCCCCAATTTTATGAGTCTTCTGTTTCCATCACAGTAACCTGTCGCAAGACACTCTGTGCCAAATTTTCCGGCGTTGTGGTAATGCAAGCATCAGCCTCAAATTCTGCCTTGGATGGCTGGTATTTGTGAGGCTTTACTTCAACAACAGGTCTCTCGTCGTTTTTACGCATGTCTTATACCTTTTCAGTTCTGTTCATCGATTCCTTACTTTACACACTCCGGCTTTATGCCTATTGCAAGAACAGGACATCCGCCATTACAACCAGCATCCAAGCGATAAAGTAGTTTGCCCATCCAAGTCGTGGATGCCCCAAATTTTTTATAAACGTCTTCTGTGCCGTCTGTTCCATCTTTATTCAACACTTTTCCCAAGCCCTTAAAGAAAGTGTTATCGAGTGATGAACCGCGTGTCAGGATAATGCCAACATCGATAGCACCGGCTTCATAGAACGCTGAAAACGCATAAAGATCGCGATCATATGTTTGGTCTTTGCTATTCCATTCAAGATCAAGAGCGACACGACCTGAAACAAAGTCTATTCTGTGTCCGTCCAAATATCCTTGTAGCTAAAACCAACCGAATGCAGTTGATTAAGTTCTTCCAAAACGGCGGCTTTGTTCGCATCGCTTGTGAGTCTGATGTTTGG
>PVBE012725031.1_pt1 | contig 20863 bp, 19 predicted proteins | sample 1631181 | NCBI WGS metagenome assembly PVBE01 (sample SAMN08397723, study PRJNA350692) | Marine metagenome, whole genome shotgun sequencing project. | isolation source: water | place: Pacific Ocean | collected 2012-04 | reverse complement strand
CTGGTTGTCGAGGGGCCGCCGGCCTGGACCCATTTCCGTGAATTCTGGAAGATGTTCTACGACCAGGGCGCCGTGGTCGTGGCCTCGACCTACACCAAGGTCGGTGGGCTGTTCGATTTCGGCTTCCGCCACGATCCCGACAATCCGATCGAGACCTTGGCCAATTACTGCATGGGCTGCTACACCAACCGCAACCTGCCGCAGCGGGTCGACATGATCGAGAACTACATCAACGAATACGAGGCGGACGGTCTTCTGATCAACTCGATCAAGAGCTGCAACAGCTTCTCCGCCGGCCAGCTTTTGATCATGCGGGAGATCGAGCGACGCACCGGAAAATCCGCGGCCTTCGTCGAGTCCGACCTGGTGGATCCCCGGTACTTCTCCGCCGCCAACATCAAGAACCGCTTGGAAAGCTGGTTTCAGATGATCGACCAGAAGCGCCGCGGCGCGGAGACCGGCGCGGCGGACGCTTGAACGAAACGGGGCGCCCATGAAGTGCTACATCGGAATCGACCTCGGCTCCACCACCACCAAGGCGGTGCTGATGGACGAAGACCTTCACTCCCTGGGAAGCGGGATCACGAATTCGCGCTCCAACTATGAGACGGCCACGACGGTGGCCAAACAGGAAGCCGTGATCTCCGCCCGCCTGACCCTGTTCCGGAACGGGCTGGGCGGGGCCTCGGAGTCGCCCGGAATGGACGCCTTCATGAACGAACTCGAGGACTCCTTCTGCCTGGAACAGTTCCTGGAGCAACTGGATGATTTGCGGCGGACGTGCGGCAACTTCGTCACGGGAGAAAGGTTCGCGGGCAGGGAGGCGGCGGCGCGGGAGATCCTGGAGGAGGTCTTCGCCCGCCTTCGCGCAGAGGCCCCGGCCATGTTCGCCCCGGGGGGCGAGCGCAGGTCCGACTTCTTCCGCGACATCGCCGGATCGCGCTTTATGCAGATCTGCGAGGAGGTCGCCAAGGCTGCGGGCTTCTCGTTTGATTTGCTGCTGAATGTCTACGACAAATCCATCATCCAGGTGGAGAACCGCCCGCCGGGCGGCGATCTGGCCGGCAAGTTCCAGCGTGCGACCGATCGGGCCGTCCGGATCGCGCCGGCCCTTGGCTTCGATGCCCAAGCCGTGAAGGAAGCCATGAAGAAGGGGCTCGCTGTTGAGTTGGAGGAGGTCTTTGTGGTCGGCACCGGTTACGGCCGCGTGACCCTGCCGTTTCCCAAGGAGCAGATCCGCTCGGAGATCCTCTGCCACGGTCTCGGCGCCCACATGATGTATCCGGAGACCCGCACCGTCCTGGACATCGGCGGCCAGGACACCAAGGCCATCCAGGTGGACCCGACCGGCATCGTCGAAAACTTCCAGATGAACGACCGGTGCGCCGCCGGCTGCGGCCGCTACCTCGGCTACATCGCCGACGAGATGAACATGGGCCTGCACGAGCTCGGACCCATGGCGATGAAGGCCACCAAGACGGTGCGCATCAACTCCACCTGCACCGTTTTCGCGGGGGCCGAGCTCCGCGATCGCCTGGCGCTCGGCGAGAAGCGCGAGGACATCCTGGCGGGCCTGCACCGGGCGATCATCCTGCGGTCCATGTCGATCCTCTCGCGATCGGGCGGGATCCGCGACCAGTTCACGTTCACCGGCGGCGTCGCCTACAACGAGGCGGCCGTGCGGGAGCTCAAGAAACTGGTCCGGGAGAACTACGGCGAGGTGACCCTCAACATCAACCCCGCCTCCATCTACACCGGCGCGTTGGGCGCGGCGGCCTTCGCCCGCCGCGCCGCGGAAAACTGAACGGGGTCCGTCATGACCGTTGCGGCAGGCATCGATGTCGGCACCGGCGCCGTCAAGGCCGTTCTCTTCCGCGTGGACGGCGACGACGCCCGGTGGCTGGCCAGGCGCACCGAGCGAATTCGCCGGCGCAATCCCTTGAAGCTGGCCGAGCACGCCTTCGACGGCGTGCTGGAGGAGGCCGGCGCGGCGCGGGAAGAGGTGGACTACATCGCGACCACCGGCGAAGCGGAGACCTTGGCCTTTGCCACGGGGCATTTCTATTCCATGACCGCGCACGCCCGCGGCGGCGTCTATCTGTCGCCGGAAGCGCGCTCGATCCTGGACGTCGGGGCGCTGCACGGCCGCGCCATCACCATCGACGAGCGCGGCAAGGTCCTGAACTACCGCATGACCAGCCAATGCGCCTCGGGGTCCGGCCAGTTCCTGGAGAACATCGCCCGCTACCTCGGCATCAGCCAGGACGAGATCGGACCGCTCTCGCGGCAGGCCGACAACCCCGAGAAGGTCAGCGGCATCTGCGCGGTGCTGGCGGAGACCGACGTCATCAACATGGTCTCGCGCCAGGTGTCGGCGCCCAACATCCTCAAGGGGATCCACCTCTCCATGGCGGGGCGGCTGGTGAATCTGTTGAAGGCCGTGCAGGTGACCGACGGCGCTGTCCTGGTGACCGGAGGACTCGCGCTGGACGTTGGATTGATTGCGGCGCTGAACGAGTCGATGGAGAAGAAGAAGCGGAACGCCGCCATCCGGAGCCACCTCGATTCGATTTATGCGGGGGCCATCGGGACGGCCCTGTGGGGCGCTTTCCGCTACGAGAAGCTTGCCCGCCTCGGCCGGATCGCGAGCGTGTCGTAGCCCCGGAGGCGGGACCGGCCGGTTCGGTGCGGGCCTTTCAGGACCGGGGAACCGCGATCCGCTTCCGCCGGCGCGGGCATCATCGGTGGAGGGGAGAGATGCAAACCGTCCGACCCGTCATCATCGCCCGGACGGGGGCGCGTGAATGAGCGCGCCACCGACGAGTCATCACCTGCGTGCGCTCAGGTCCGAGGACCTGGATTGGGTGGTGGAGATCGACCGCCGAATCGCCGGCCGGTCGCGCGCCGGTTTCTTTGAGAAACGCCTCCAGGCGTCGCTGGCCGACCCCGAAGGCTTTATCGTCGTGGCGGCCGAGTCCGGCGGCGTCCTCAACGGCTACGCGATCGCCCGGTTCCAGGATGGCGAGTTCGACGACGACCGCCCGGTCGCCCTCCTCGACGCCATCGGGGTGGACCCGGACTGCCAGAGGCAGGGCCTGGGCAAGATGCTGATCGAGGGGATCGACAAAGTCATGCGGATGCGCGGCGTACAGGAGCTTCGCACCCAGGCCGCGTGGACGGATCACGCCTTGATGCGCTTCTTCGCCTCTGTGGGGTTCTCTCTGGCGCCTCATCGCGTGCTGGAGCGGTCGCCGGCCGGCGGGATGGAAGGTTGAGGTTCGCGGGAGGGGGGGGCCGGCGCCCCCCTTGGAAGGACGGCGGGGGTCATGATCGAGAAGGATTCCGAGATGTCCGACTACAGTCAACCCGGCGCGGAGGAGGAGGGGGAGTTCTCGCTGTCCCGGGATCGCATCCCGGTGCGTTCCATGACGGAAGATGATCTCGCGGCCATCGTCCGCATCGACCGCAAAGTGACGGGGCGTGACCGGGCCGCGTATTACGAACGCAAATTCAAGGAGGCGATGAGCGAGTCCGGCCTGCGTGTTTCGCTGGTGGCCGAGGAGAACGGAATCCCCGCCGGGTTCATCCTGGCGCGCGTGGATTTCGGGGAGTTCGGCAAGACGGAGCCCGCGGCCGTCATCGACACCCTTGCCGTTGAACCCGGCCGCGCGGGCCGGGGTGTGGGGCGGGCGCTGCTCTCTCAACTCTTCGTCAACCTGGCCGGCCTGCAGGTCGAGACCGTGCGCACCACGGTGGCCTGGGACAACTTCGACCTATTGAGATACCTGAAGGGCCGCGGCTTCGCCCCGTCCCAGCGCCTTGTCCTGACAAGACGCGTCGTGTAGCGCTTCCTTTTAAAAGATGGTTCTTGCGGGGAGCACGAAATGGACGACACCGTTCTCCCTCGCAAACCTCGCCGGGTTGCGTGTTGGATTGGCCGAACAGTCTGTCGGTGACCTGCCGTGGCTTTCACCGGCCCGGATTCTCTCGGGTCCCGGCGTCCCGGTGGTCATCTCCCAGCGCCGCTTCGAGGGCGTCCCGTTTCGGAAACAACCCGAAGATCCCCCCCGTGTGGATGTAGAGGATGTTTTGCCCGAGGGCGTCGGCCGGAGGATTTCCCGTCCGGAGAAGGTCGTCCAGGGCAAGAAACGTCTTCCCGGTGTAGACCGGATCGAGAAGGACGCCCTCCTCGCGGGCCAGCCCCGCAATCAGCGAAAGCTCCTCGGGCGTGTTCAGGCCATAGCCGGGTCCGGCGTAGCCTTCGATGATCCGGATCTCCCCGCGGGGGACGCGGACGGGAAAAGCCAAGTCCCGCACGGCGTCTTCGAAGAGGGCGTCCAGGCATCCGGTGAAATACCGCGCGTCCCGCTGGATGAGGACACCATAGCTTCTTGCCGGCAGGCCGTGCAGCGCGACGCCCATCAGGACCCCCGCCAACGTCCCGCCCGAGCCCAGACAGCACACAATTGAATCCAGCGTCACCCCCTGCGCGTCGAGCTGGCCCTTCAGTTCGCGGACCATCTCCACGTACCCCATGGCGCCCAGGGTATTGCTCCCGCCCTCGGGGATGACGTAGGGGTTTCGGCCGCGCGCCCGAAGGTCATCCGCGACCCGGGCCATCACCTCGTCGCGCCGCTCGTATTCCTCGGCGCTCACGAAGATCACCTCCGCGCCGACGAGTCGGTCGAGGAGATAATTCCCTTCCAGCGCGTCTTCCGGCGCTCCCCGGAGGACGAGGACGCTCTTCAGGCCCAGCCGCGCGCCCGCGATGGCCGTCGTCCGGGCGTGGTTGGACTGAATCCCCCCGCACGTGACGAGGGTGTCGGCGCCCGCTTCCAGGGCGGCGGCGATCAGGTATTCGAGCTTCCGGAGCTTGTTGCCCCCGGCCCCGGCCTCGGTCAGGTCGTCCCGTTTGATCCAGACGTTCCGGCCCAAGCGCGCGCTGTAGCGATCGAGGCGCTCCAAACGCGTCGGCAGGACGGCCAGGCTCACTTTCGGGGGAAGGGAAAAGCCCATGGCGCTCGAGGGTCGATGGGGCGGCCGATGATTGCCGGGGCGGCCGCGAATCCGGGGAAGCGCTGATCCCGCAGGGGTCTAACAGGTTGCGGAAAAACGATTCTGAGGGGTCTGAAATGCCCCAATCTGTCATTCCGAGGGCGGCGATGAAACTCCACCGGAGTCAGCCTCATTCATACAACTGATTCAAAAAAAACGTGTTTCGAACTTGAGACGATTCCTCACCTCGTTCGGAATGACAGCGCGCAAGGTCCGAATCTTGGCGAAAACACCAACCCATCGGAGTTTTTCCGCAACCTGCTAATGTCCGCCCCCCGCCGGGATGTGTCCGCCCTCGAAATGGATGGTTCGGGTGCAGGGCGGCGAGGTCCGGCTCTTCGACATGCGCAGCACTCCGTCGATGAGAACGGCCCCGAGGGAAGGGGTGTCCCCGGCTTTGAGGGCCGCCAGCGCGTCCTTTCCGGTGGAGCCCCAGGGGGCGTCCAGGACGGCGATGTCGGCGGGGGCGCCCACCTTGAGGAATCCCACGTCCATCTTGTGGACCCGCGCGGTGTTGCCCGTGGCCGTGCACAAGGCCGCCTCGGGCGAGAGGTCCGAAAACGCCGTCATGACGGCGACCGACCGCATGACGCCGTAGGGGATCACGCCCGTCCCCGAGGGCATGTCCGTCCCCACGATGACCCGGTCCAGGACGCCTTCGGCCAGAAAGAGGTCCGTCGCTTCGACGGCGCGCTTCTGGTTTCCCGTCTGGACGAGCTCCAGGGTGACGTCGGATTCCTTGATCAGCCGTTCGATGTCCTCCATGGCGAGACCCGTCGGGCCGCCGTTGAGGTGACAGGCCACGTCCGGGCCGACGGCCAGAATCATATCGGCGTCCACCACCATGCTTCCGGGAATCGACCCTCCGCCCGTGTGGCAGAGGACGCGCATGCCTTTGGCCCGGGCCGCGGCGAGAAGGGGGCGGACCTCGTCGGGGTCACGGACGGCGCCCAGCCCCACTTCGCCCACCAGCTCCACGCCCGCCTCGTCCAGCTCGTCGAAATCCGACGGCTTCAGCCCCGGCTCCAGCATGACGGCCCCGGCCATGACTTTGACCCCGCCGGGGCGGAGGTTCCTGAAGGATTTGGCGGCCAGGATGGCCATGGCCCTGGCGCCCAGGCCGTCCCGGGGGCGGCCGGGGGTGTGGACCTCGCCCGCGGAGATCATGGCGGTGATCCCGCAGTTCATGCAGCTCTCGATCCAGCCGAGGGTGTTCTGCCGGGGGGTGAAGTCGCCCTGGGTGGTGTGGACGTGGGAGTCGATGAGTCCCGGCGCGGCGGTCATGCCGCCGGCGTCGATGGTCTGCTCGACGTCGCCCGCGCAGTCGGATTCGCCGCCGATGGCGGCGATCCGGCCGTTTTCAATCCGGATGGCCTCGCCGTCGAGAAGCGGGGCGTTCAGGTCGCCTGAAACGATGGTCTCGATATTCTTGATCAGAACGGAACCGCTCATCTCCCGTGCCTCCTTCCTGGCCGCGCGTTCCCTTTGACGCATTGATTGTTCGGGGGTGATCGTAGCAAAACCCCCCATCCGGGGCAATCCGCGCGTCGGAAGGCCAGCCCGTTCGCCGCCGCCGGGTTGGCCTCCGGGGTTGGCTGTGACTTTCTGTCCTTGACACCACCCCGGGGATTTCGGACCATGCGGGACGGAGCGGCGGATGGTTGGGAGGGCGGGAGGTGGCGAAGAAACCCGGGGTTCAAGCCGAGCGCATCCGGTCGGACCTGGTGAGGTTCGCCCGCATCGGGGCGATGCCCGGCGGCGGCGTCCAAAGGCTTTCGTTCTCCCCGCAGGAGATCGCGGCCCGCCAGCTCGCCCTGCACCTGATGCAGGCGGCGGGTCTCACGGTTCGGATAGACGGGATCGGCAACCTCTTCGGCCGGGTGGAGGGGAAAAACCCGGCGCTTTCCCCCCTCTGGGTGGGCTCCCACATAGACACGGTTCCGGCGGGCGGAAAATTCGACGGAAGCGTCGGCGTGGCGGCGGCCTTGGAGGTCGTCCGCGTCCTGCGCGAGGACCCGGAGCCCCCGGATCGCCCGGTGGAGGCGGTGGTCTTCGTCTCCGAGGAGTCCAGCCGGTTCGGGCTGGCGACCATCGGAAGCGGCGTCGTGGCCGGGGTTTTGCGGCCCGAGGAGTTCCTGGATCTCCGGGACGCGGACGGGCGCCGCTTGGTGGACCTCCTGGCCTGTCAGGGCTTCGACGCGGAAACCATCGCGTCCGCGCGCATCGGACCGGACGATGTGCGTGCGTTCTTCGAGGTCCACATCGAGCAGGGCCGGGTGCTTGAGGCGGAGGGGATGAGCATCGGCATCGCCACGGCCATCGCCAACTCCACCCGATTGCGGGTCACGTTTCTGGGCCGGGCCGATCACTCCGGCGCGACGCCGATGAGTCTTCGGCGCGACGCCTTTGTCGCCGCCGCCCACCTGGCCACCCATATTGAGACCCTCTGCCGGGAAACCGATCCTCCCGTTGTGGGGACGGTCGGCGTCGTTCGCGTCGAGCCGGGCGCGATGAACGTCATCCCCGGCCGCGTCGAGCTGGGCGTAGACATCCGCTCCACCTCCGGACCGGCGAAAGAGGCGGTGGCGGAGCGGGTGGAGACGGAGGCCCGGCGAATCTCCGAAGGGCGCGAGCTGGGAATCGAGGTCGAGCTCCTGGGCCGGGGCGTTCCCGTGGAGTTGGGGAAGGAGATGGTGGATCTCCTGGAGGATGTCTGCCGCTCGCGGGGGTATTTACACCGGCTCTTGCCCTGCGGCGCGGGACATGACGCCATGCAGATGGCCCGGGTCGCCGAAGCCGGCTTGGTCCTCATCCCCTGCCGCGAGGGGGTCAGCCACAACCCGGCCGAGTGGGCCGAGATGGCGGAGATCGTGCTGGGGGCGGAGGTGATCCTCGAGGCCGTCCGCCGATTCGAGGGCCGGCGGCCTCAGGGTTCGGACGCCGAAAGGAATGAGAGATGAACAGCGAGGCGCGTTGCATTCTCACGGCGGGCGACATCCAACGGGCCCTGGACCGCATGGGGGCCGAGATCGTCGAGCGGAACCGGGGCATTCGCGACCTGGCCCTCGTGGGCATCCGGACGCGCGGGGAGTTTCTGGCGCAGCGTCTTCAGCAGTCCATCGCCTTTCACGCCGTAACGGGTTCCGGAGAGGGCGGGAAAGTGCCGGTGGGCGTGCTTGACACCACCATCCACCGGGATGACTACGACCCCCTGCGCGGGGAGGTGCAGATCCACCGGACCGAAATCGCGTTCGATGTGGAGGGGCTTCACCTGATCCTGGTGGACGATGTTCTTTGGACGGGGCGGACGGTGCGGGCCGGGATGACGGGGGTGATGAGCTTCGGGCGGCCCAGCCGGATCAGTCTGGCGGTCCTGGTGGACCGCGAAGGCCGGGAGCTTCCCATCAGCGCCGATTTCTGCGGCCGGGAGATTTCGACCGCGCCGGACGAGCGGGTGAAGGTGCTGCTCCAGGAAGTCGACGACCGCGATGAGGTCCTGGTGATTCGGAACTGAGGGCCGGGAGAAGACCAGGGGGGCTTTCAAAGCCTGTCCTGCGCGAAGGCGGGGGAAGCCCCCCCCCGAGATTTTAGGTTTTTTCTTTTAGGAGGTTTTGGCGTGGAGATTGGAAAGCTGGACCACATCGGCGTGGCCGTTCGGGACATGGAGCGGGCCATCGCCCAATACGAAAAAACGTTGGGGGGCAAGGTCCGCAGCCGCCATCCCAATCACAACAACGAAGTGGACGCCGCCTTCGTCCTGATTGGCGACACCGCCATCGAGTTCCTCGCCCCGACGAAGGTAGGAAGCGTCATGGACAAGTTTCTGGAAAAGCGGGGGGAGGGGATTCATCACCTGGCGTACGAAGTCCCGGACATCCACCGGGCCGTCCAGACCCTGATCGCTGACGGTCTGACGCCGCTCGACAAAGAACCGCGGCCCGGTATTCTGGGAGAGTTGATTTTCTTCTTCCACCCCAAGAGCACCCACGGCGTCCTGATAGAGCTTGTCGAAGCGACGCCGGAGGGCGTTTAGGGGATTCGCGTTTTTTTGGCCGGTCGATTCCAAGCGCAAGAATCACGAACTGGTTGCGGATTAATGATTTTGGCATAGACCGTTGTTCGTTCTCCCGTGTGAATCCATAACGATTTCAATGACGGCCGGGAAGGGCCGAAGGTCGGTTAACCCCGCGCCCTCCGGCCTTTTCAGATGATCTGACGGCTTATTGATTCGTAATGCCCCCGGCCGACAGCGCGTCCACGTCAAGAGGGGGGCTCGCAAGGGGCTCTCCCACGTCCGGGGTCAAATCACCCCGCCGCGACATCGATATCCGCGGAAAGAGTTTTTCAGGAGCCCGCCGGCAGAGCCGGAAGAGTCCTTTCTTCCCGGGCTTGCGTCCGTTGGGCGCTGTCTCCCCGCCGCAGAGGGTCTCCGCCAGGTTGAACATGGCCCGGGTGACCGGCGAGCGGGGCGCGGACTCCCATAAAGAGGGTCCCCGGTTGATGGCGTGAATCACCGCACGATAATCCGATGGAAGGGACTTGAGAACCGGGATCCCCGCTGTCTTTCCGATTTCCTCCGGCCTCATATCGTCCTCCGCCGGATTGTATCGATTGACGATGAGGCGGGTTTTTTTCATAACCCAGGGTCGTGAAGACACTGAGGGTGCGCCTGGCGTGGGCGACCGCCGCGAGGTGGGGCAGGGTGACCAGCATGGTCGTCCCGGACAGATCCAAGGCCTTCAAATTGGCCGGCGAGAGATTGCTGCCGGTGTTGATGAGGACGAAATCGAACATCTCCCGCATCTCCCGGATGATCTGACCGACCGCTACCTCCGTCACCTTTTCGGCCTGTTGGATCTCCTTCGGGGCGGCCAACACCTCGACGCCGGAGGGATGAGGAATAAGCGCTTCGTGGAGGGCGGTCCGGATGGGCAAGTCGTCCCGCACGGCGACCTCGGCCAGGGTGGCGGAGGGGGAGAGGTTCAGGAAGAAGGAGACGTCCCCGAATTCCAGGTCCATGTCGATGAGAGCGACTTTCTTGTTTTGCTCCCGCGCCAGCAGGATTCCCAGATTGACCGTCAGGGTGGTCAGCCCGCTCCCGCCCTTGGGGCTGAAGAGGGTGATGACCTGCCCGAGCCGCCGGCTGTCTTTGGCCCGCTCAATCCGGGAAAGCGCGGCGACGGCCTCCTCGGAGTCGAAGGGGAAGGCCAGGAAATCCCGGAAGCCGGAGCGCACACCGCGAATCAGGCGGTCTTCCGTTTGGCCCTCGCTCACTCCGAGAAGGACCGATTGGGGCGAGGAAGCCAATATCTCGGCCGCGGCGGCCATCGCTTCCTCCGGGTCGGCGTCCAGATTGATGAAGACGACCGCCGGCACACCCTCCCGGGCCGAAACGACGGCCTCCGTCCAATCCGGGACGCCCCCCAGAAACGTTCAGCCATCCATGGTCTTCGCGAGGTTTTGCACCTCGCGGAAAATCTTTTTCTCCGGATCGACGGCCAAGACGCCCCAGGGCTGGCCCGGCCCCCCATCGGATATTCCTTGGCTTTCTTCCGGATGGTCGCGCATCGTCATTCCCTATTCAGTTGTCGGGGACGCGGAATGAGTCCCGAAGGATGGTCCTCCGTTTGCGAAAGTTCCCCGGAGATGCGACTCCGGGCGAGCTGGATGGTCAGTGGGTCGGTGTTCGCGGAGCGGAGGTGGGGAGTCGATGGCGAATGTTCTCTCACCGCGTTCTTTAGCACAGGGAGGCCCGCGCCCGGTTTTGACGGCCGATCGGGGTTTCCGGGATAATGGATCGCCCCCGCCGCGCTCCCGTCCCACCCAGGGGGACGGGCGTGGAGTGCCGATGCCGCGTGTCCGGGATTTCGGATGGGGTTGCATGGTCCTCATCTCTTCGGTAAGCCGGCTGTCTGGAGGGTTTCGTCTTCAGACCCGTGCCTTTGCGTCCCGATCTCGCGACCGGTTTGCCGTTATCGGACATGAGTGATTCGGACGGCGTTTCCGGGGGGTGAGCCGCCCGGATTTTTTCCCGCCGGAATGCGGCGACTCTTTGCGCCGTCTTCTCTTCAATTCTTCATCGGCGAATCGGCCCGAATACTTTAGCGGAAAGTGAATGTTTCACGGGGCCTTTCGCGCGCGACCCGCCGAATGGGGCGAGGCCGCCTACTCCGCCTGGACGCCGCCCGTGACGACGCCCCCCGCGAGGTCCCGGCGGGCGGCGACGATGGAGATCGTGAAGCCGGCGATCACGTCCAGCAGCGACATCAGGCCGATGATGAGAAAGGCGGAATTGCCCGCGCCGGCCACCAGGATGAACTCCACCAGGAACACAATGAAGATCAGCATGGACAACGTGTGGTTGATCACGGAAACCTTCGTGGTCCGGGTGGCGCGGAAGAGCTCGAAGTACAGGGCCAGGATGCCGAGGACGATCAGGGAGTCGCCGAGGGTCGCGACCCATTCCCCCCCCGAGGCCAGCGGAAGGCTGAACAGGGTGGTGCTCAACGTGTCGGTCATGGGGGCGGGCAGAAAGAACCCGATTGCGTTGTAGACCGCCAGAATGTAAGCAAGGAGGGGGATGCTTTTCAGGATGATCATCGCTTCTTCCTCCCCGAATCGGTGTCCGCTTAATTCAGTGAAGTGTGGAGGCGGCCTCATGCCGTCCCGGATTCCGATTATAGAACCGGCCCGCAAAGGACGACGGTTCTCCGGTTCGGCGGCGGGGACGGGAGTCCGGTTTGCGGCGGAGAAGGGCGGCGGTGCTAGGGGGACGGCTCATGGGCGACTTGCATGGGGCGCGGGTCGGACTCCCCGGCGACGTCCACCTCGAAACCCATCTCCCGGATCATCCGGTGGGCCTCGTCGGGGGGCTGGCCGGGGGTTGTGAGGTAGCCCGAGACGAAGATCGAGTTGGCCGGGTAGAAGGCGAGTGGCTGGAGGGCGCCCAACTGGACTTCCCGGCCTCCCGCCACGCGGATCTCCGAGCGCGGGTTGAAGAACCGGACCAGGGAGAGAAGCCGCAGGCAGCGCGCGGCCCCCAGTGCGGGCGTTTCCGCCAGCGGCGTGCCCCCGAGGGCGTGCAGAAAGTTCACCGGGATGGACTCGGGCTGAAGCGCGCGAAGCGCCCGGCACACATCGTAGATGTCTTCGCTCGATTCGCCCTGGCCGAAAATCACGCCGGAGCAAAGCTCCATACCCGCCCCGCGCGCCGACCGGAGTGTTTGGAGGCGATCGGCGTAAGCGTGCGTGGAACAGATGGAGGGGTAGTGCCGCTCGCTGGTGTTGAGGTTATGGTTCAGCCGGTCCACGCCGTGCGCCCGGAGGCGTCCGGCCTCCGCCTCGCCGAGGATCCCCAACGAGCAGCAGATCGAGAGGTCGGTTTCGGCTTTGATCCGCCGGACCGCCGAGCCGATGTGCTCGATCTCCTCCTCCGTGGGTCCGCGCCCGCTGATGACGATGCAATACCGGCGTGATTTCGCCGCCACCGCCCGCTTCGCCCCTTCGAGCAGGGCCGCTTCATCCATCAGGCGGTATTTTTCGATCCGGGCGGAGGAGACCGCCGATTGGGAGCAGTAGGCGCAGTCTTCCGGGCAGAGACCGCTTTTGGCGTTGACGAGGAGGTGGATCTGGACCTTCCGGCCGAAGAACTCTCGCCTGACCCGGAAGGCCGCGTGAAGGATGGGGAGGAGATCGTCCGCCGGGGCGTTGATGATCGCCTCCGTCTCCTCCCGGCCGGGCGCGTCCTCGTTCAAAGAGCGCCTCGCCAATTCTTGATAATCCATCGTGGATTGACCGGCTTCCATCATCACCCGCGGAGTTTTCGGTCTATGGAGTCTTGCGGACGGCTCTTCCCCTGAAGCGGATGAACCCGGACCCATCCATCACGACGAGGATGCGGCCGCGGGCGGGGGAGCGCCGTACAGGATGTTGCTGAGCGCGTCGCGGACCGACTCGGGGTCCATGCCGTTGGAGCGAAGAAAGGGCCCGCTTTCGTCCAGGACGCGCTGGATGTCTCCCAGAAGGCGGAACCGCTGGAAGTAGGCGTCGTGGTGAATGTCCATCGCCTCCCCGACGAGGGAGATGAAGTTGCAGACGGCGAACGGTTGATTCGCCTCCTCGCCGCAGAGATCCCGGTAGCAGCTGTGATACGTGGCGGCCAGGGTGTCGATGCCCGCCGCCCGGGCCTCCCGGAAGAGCGTTTCCTTCATGTCCTCCTTGGCTGTTTCCAACAGGAGCGTGGGGCACTGATAGCCGTTCTGGACGAGCTGGGGGATCTCCACCAGATCGAGGCCCGGCACGGAGCGAAGGACCTTCCGGACGTCCTCGTTGACGCCCGGCAGACCGGTGTGCTCGTGAAGCCCCACCCGCTTCTCGACCGGCCGGACGTACAGGGCCTTCAACGCATCCACCCGGTCCGCCAGAAACCGGGTGATGTGCTCGAACGGCATCACCGTGGGGTTTCCCAGGGGAGGGCGCTCGGCGTACTGCATCTGGCAGGACGGGCAGAAAGTCACCACCTTGTCCGGATCGAAGGCGGCGAAGTGGCTGAGGGAGTTGGCCTTCATCCTTCCGCCCCCTTCCTCGTCCCCCGCGCGGAGGTGGTTGACGCCGCAGCAGTTCGCCGCGCCGCCCTCGACGACGTAATCCACGTTCAGCTTCTCGAACACGTCCAGGACGGTGAAAATGATGTGGGGCGTCTGGAGAAGGTTGCAGCCGAAGTAGAAGACGATTTCCGCCTGGGATTTTTTTCCCCGGCGGCCGGCCGTCAGGCGGCGGAACCGCTCGGGCTCCATCTGGACGCCCGCGACCAGCTTCAGGGTCTGGCTGAAGCGCTTGAAGAACTCCCCCGATTCCGCCTTGATCCCGGCGATGCCGCCCGCTTTCACCCGGAGCCGGGTCCGGGCGTAGGCGAGCATGGTTCGCGGGTTCACGGGCTCCGGGCAGGCGTCGACGCAGAGCCCGCTCATCATGCAGGCCTCCGCCCAGGCGGCGCCCTCCCCGCGGACCTCTTTGTCCTGGATCAGGTCGATGACATCCCGCGTCACCCGCTCGGGATCGGCGCCGGCGAGATCGGTGTAGGGGACCATCGGGCACGCCTTGAAGCACTCGCCGCAATAGGTGCAGGCGGCGGCCATCCGCGCGATGTCCTCGTTCATATAATCAACGTGAGATGTCGGAAGTGTCGTCATTGTTTTTCACTCAACGTCCACCGCCGCTGAATGCCGCGATGAAGCCTCATTGTAGACCCGGAATCGCGCATCTCCAAGCCGCCCCGTGTAGGAATGTGTGCGCGGTCTCCCCTACGCAATGAGCCACCGGAACAGGTGGAATGCCGCGAGGGCGATTCCAATGATGAGCAGGACATTGCGAAGCCACAGGGCGGCCCCCAGGGCCGCGAGCGCCGCGTAAAGCGCCGGGTTGGCCTCGAAGCCGGCGAACTCGCCCCCCGGAAAACCGACCAGAGAGACTGTCAGCGCGGCCAATGCCGCCACCGGGGCCGCTTCCAGACAATGCCTCAAAAAGGGCGGCAGGCGAAGCCGTCCCGCCGTCGCGAGGATGGGACCCCGGGACAGGTACGTGACGGCCGCCATCGCCAGGATCAGGTAGAAGACCGGCTGCGTAACCAATTCAGATAGCCTCCCGCAAGAGAGATGAGGACGATGGTGACCAGGACGGCGTGCGCGTGGGGGAGAACGGCGGCGGCGGCGGCCGTGACGGGGACGGCCAGCAGCGCGACCGTGATCTCGGCGGGGCCGCGAAGCAGGGGAATGAGGATGGCGATAAAGACGGCGGGGTTGACGATCTCCAGGCCCATGTCCTGGATCTCGGGAAGCGATTCCACCAGGTAGCCGCCGAGAAAGCTCGCGGGGATCCAGGTGACGTAAATGAGGAGCGTAACCGCGAGATAGTAGGCGTCCTTGCGCGGCGCTTCGGGATCCCGCAGGCACCGGGCGATGGACAGGGCGTAGGCCGCGTCCACCAGCCCATAGCCGATGAGGGCCAGCCAGCGGGGACTCCGGTCTCGGAAATGGGGGGCCAGCGAGGCCGCGTAGAGGACGTAGCGGAGGTTCACAAGGTACGTGGTGAGGACGATGAGGACGAACCCGGCCCCCTGCTTCAGCAGCCCGACGGCGACGAGCTGGGCCGGGCCCGCGTAGACGATGGCCGACATCAATCCGGCTTCGACCCAGGTCAGCCCGGCGGCCCGGGCCAGCGCCCCGAAGATGAAACCGATGGACGTCAGGCCGATGACGATGGGAATGGAGTCGCCCAGTCCCCTGCGAAATTCCGCCCGCGCGGCGTCCGAATCAATCATGAAGGCGTCCAAAGGTTCGTCGGGTTTGGCGTCCGCCCCGCGTGAGGCGGCGCGAAGCGCTTCCGCCGCTCACAGGGCGGGAAAGGCGGCCCGGCCGAGAGACCGGGGCAGGAGCAGGTAGTACGCCCCCGGGTGTTTCATCCGACCCGCGTAGGCCTCGGCCCGGTCCCCCGTCCCCCAGAAGATGTCGCCCCGGACCGGACCTCGAATGGCGCCGCCCGTATCCTGGGCGATGAACAATCGGCGTAAGGGGCGCCGGTCTCTCCAGGACCGGCTTTCCGCGGGGGCGTGGGTGTCGAGCCAGATCGGGACGCCGAGGGGGATGAACCTCCTGTCCACGGCCAGCGATCGGAGGGCCGTCAGGGCGACGCCCTGCGCCCCGATGGGACCGTCGCCTTCGATTTCCCGGAAAAAGATGTAGGACCGATTTGTTTCCAAAAGGGCGCGTCCTTTTTTCGGATGGTCTTTCACCCAGGCCCGGATGGACTGGAGCGTGACGCCCTCGCGCGCGAGGGCGCCGGTGCGTATCAATTCCCGCCCGATGGAGCGGTAGGCGTGGCCGTTCTGCCCGTCATAGCCGATCCGCAGGAGGGTTCCGTCTTCCAGGATCACCCGGCCCGAGCCCTGGACGTGAAGAAAGAAGGCGGCGACGGGGTCGTCCACCCAGACGATCTCGAGTCCCCGGCCCTCCAGGGCGCCGGTGTTGATGGCCGCCCGGTCGTCGTACGGCCTGAGCCTGCCGTCTTCGACCTTGCCGAAGATCCGCCGCCCTCGCAGGCCCCTTTGGAATTGGCCCAGGTCCGCCGTGACCAAGTCTTTCGGCCGGTTGTAAAGAGGGTGGAGGTACGGCCCGCCGCGCGTGCGGGAGCCGCGGAGGACCGGCTCGTAATAGGCGGTGAACAGCCCCTTCGATTCACCGTTGTTGGCCGCCCGGTAGGGGATGAACCATTTCTCGAAAAAGGCCCGCGCGCGCTCATGGTCCCCCGGGCGGCCGTCCTCCAACCCGGCCGCTTCGGCGCAGACGGCCCGCCAGTCGGCGACGCGGCCGGCGAAGCGCTTGCCGTCGATGGGCCGCCGGTCCGGCTGCCGATGAAGGCGTTCACAGGATTTCCGGAAGACGGGAAGGACCTCCGCGTGACGGTCGGCCCGCCACCCCGGCAGGTCTTCAAAGGCGGTTCGCTCCAGGATCAGCCGTGCGCGTCCGTGGACGGGGCCGGAGATTCGGTCGGGAGCGGAAGGCTCGGGGAAAGTCGCGCAGCCGGAAAGGGCAAGGAGGAGGGGGAAAAACCCCCCGAGCGGGCCAAGGGGGGAACGCCGACGGGTCATCTTCATGGGACGCTCGGATAACACTTGGACATCGGAAATGACGCAGGACATTTCAATTGAAAGTAATGAGATGGGCCGGTTTCGTCAAGTGAAAGGGGGATTGCGCGGGATCTCCAGTTCTGAAGTTGTCGGTCTCCGAGAAGGAAACGACGCCTGTGTCTCATCGGTTCCGGACCCATTCAGATACTACCGGGTTCTTCCTGCATCGCGTTCGCTACGGCTTTGGGTCTCTATGGGCTCCTCTACGCCGTGGCCCGAGGAGATCCTTCGGATTTGTGGTGCGGATGAGTATTGCACCCCATCCCGCTCAATAAGAAAAGGGTCACGGGATTTCCCGTAACCCTTTGACTTTGATGGTGCCGGGGGGCGGAATCGAACCGTCGACACATGGATTTTCAGTCCACTGCTCTACCGACTGAGCTACCCCGGCACCGTTTGTTTTTCAATGAGTTACACTAACGGCCTTTCACATGATAGGCGCTCAGTGTCTATTTTACTGCCTTCTGCGCCGTCAAGAAGGGCCACCGCCTGGGCCTTGTGACGGTCCGTCAGGTGCGAATACCGCATGACCATCCGCATTGTCTTGTGGCCCAGTAGCTCTCGGATGGTATTTAGGTCCACGCCCTCCATTGCCAAGGCTGACGCAAATTCATGACGCGAATCGTGGAAGCGGTAGTCATCGATTCCACCTCGTCTTAGCGCCCCCTTGAAGCCTGTACGGATGCTCTGTATCGCCTCCCCGTCCTGGGGTCGGCAGAACACAAATCCCCCGTCCAGACGGTACGGGATGCTCTCCAATATCGCACGGGCCGTTGCGTTCAGTGGGACCGTCCGACCTTCACCGGACTTCGCCTCGCCGACTCTCAGATACCCCCTTCTGAGGTCCACATCTTGCCACTTCAGGCGAAATATCTCGCCCTGTCGAAGCCCTGTGTGACGGGCGAAATCGTAAATCCGGCAGATGCGCGGGTGCATCTCGGCCCGAAGCCGTTCCCGTTCTTCCGGTTCCAGAATTCGGCAACGGGCGTTATTCTCCTTCAAAAATTTGACTTTGGCAACCGGGTTGCTTCCGGCCTTCCCGCCCTCAATGGCACGATTGAACAGCGTTTTCAAAAGCGCCAGTTCCCGGTTGACCGTCGCGGGTTTCTTCCCCTGGTCCAGCCTGTTCGTTTGGTAGCCGTGGACCATTTCCGGCGTGATGGCGTCCAGGTAGCAATCCCCGAAAACCGGCAGAAGGGACTTGAAACTCGATTCGTCCCGTTTCGCGGATTTCTTCCGGGCGGAATAGACACGGGCGTATTCCTCCGCGTACTGCCGGAAGGTGACGCGCCGGACGGTGCGCCGGTCCAGGTGCTTCCCCTCGGCGATCTCTGTCCTCCGTTTCCCCATCACGGTCACGGCCAGCCGCTTGTTCGGGCCGATCCACTCCCGGACCCGCCGCCCCCCAAGGTAGTAGTCCAGGAAGTAGTTGCCGTCTGTGTGGGGAATGGCTTCTTTATGAAAACCCCCGGGGTGATGCCCCGTGATCCACGACCACAAAATATATAATCCCAAAAGAGACCCCGCACAATAACTAACATACCAACAATCAATACGTTATGCTAATTGCAATCGACCCCTTTTTGCAGGGTAAAAATCGTAATTGGACTTAGGTGGTGGGACCGGAGACTGGGGCTTCACGGCAACGCGAGCAGGTGTCAGTCACAGGAAGCCTTTGCGTTCGCGTATGCCTTCGATAGGGGGGTTCGAACCCCCAGGGGGAACCGAACGCTGGTAAACAGGTTCTCGCTCTTTGATATCAAGGGGTTTGCTCCCGCCGCATGAATTCTTTCTGGCTTTTTCGGTTCACAGGAGAAAGAATCACCTCACCCCCTTTTTCCCCTGTGTCCCGGGCCGTCCCAAGCAGATACTCGGAGACGCGGACTGTCATCCGCCCCTTTGGGCGCTCATCGCATTGCCTTCCGTTCAGCCCGCCTGATCCTGTTCATGATTCCGGGCTTGCCTTGGTCCGGGGACTGAGTTAAGATTCCGGTTGTCAATCCAAAAAGACTCAGACCCCGCACACCCGAGGGGGGCACCTGAAGGATGTGTTTTACAATACGCAGGGCTGGCTCGATTCGAGAATACTGTTTCTGATTGACGGTCAAAGGCCGAAGGCGCGAGAAGGGTCGATACCCCGATTTCCGGCGGCGAAGAAATTCAGATCGTCATGGGGATTTCCATGTCCGGTGGTTGACCCGGATTTCGGCTAGTCCACCCCCTCCCCCGACATGCGCTTGCGGTGTGAGGGCGCTATGCTCCGATACGCACAAACCAGATAGGGAGGTCAGAACGGATGAGCGGAGACGTCGTGAATGACTTTCTGAAGACCTTCGGCAGAACGCCGGATGAGCTTTTCGAGGGAGAAAAGGAGTTCATCGAAGATTGGCACATCGACTACAACACCGACCGGCATCACGCTTTCGAGATTCAGAAGGAAGAGTGCGCCCTCATTGTGGTCGACCTCCAAAACGACTTCATCGTCCCGAACTCGCCCATCTGGATCCCCGAAGCCCTGCGGCAGATCCCCCGAAACAAGAGGTTGATCGAGGCCGCCCGCCGGCTCGGCGTCCCGGTCATCTACACCGCCATCACCTTCAACGCCGACTGCTACGCCGATTTCCGCGAGTTCTCGGATGCGCACCGCGATGGCGCCCTCATTGAGGGTTCCAAGGGAATTCAAATTTATCCGGAAGTCTCCCCGGAGGAAGGGGAGCGCGTCATCGACAGCAAGCACAACTACGACGCCTTTGCCGGGACCGATCTGGACTATGTCTTGCGCGACCACGGAACGAATACCTGCGTCATCTGCGGAACGGTGACCAACTTCTGCTGTGAGTCAACGGCGCGCAGCGCATACTTCAAGAACTACCACGTCGTGTTCGTGGAGGACTGCGTCTCTTCCGACAACCCCTACGCCCACGAGTCCACCATCCGCACCTTGCGGCGGGGTTTCGCCCGGGTCTTGAAGAGCGACGAGTTAATCAACATCTGGACGGAAGGCGATGACCTTTACGCCAAGGCCCGGAAGGCTAAGGAGACCTGATTTTTCGGCCGGGACCTTTCTGCGCTTGACAGACTTGAAATCCTTCTGTTAGCCTAAATCATTCGCGGAGTAAGAATGCTTGGAGAAAGCGCTGCCACCCAGAAAATCCGTCTGGACAATTCTGGGCAAGAATCATTCGAGTTGTCCGGATCTGCAATGTGAAATTTCGGAGAAATCCCTAGTTCATCCATGCAACCAACAAGGGGGTGCAAGAATGGGACGGAAAGTCTTTTGGGTAATCTTCGCATCGCTTTTTGCCCTGCTTCCTGTCGTTGCGAGAGTTGCGCAAGGACAAGCGAAGTCTGACGAGGTGTATGTATGGGAGGGCGTAGACGGCAGCGGCAAAAGATTCTCTTATAAAGTTACCCGGCCAACACCCAAGAAGGCATACCACATCGGCGTTTCCTTTCCTCATCTGAAGGACCCGTATTGGGTGGATCAAGCGTATGGCGTTGTCAAAGAGGCGAAGAAGCTTGGACTCAAGCTCACAATTCTGACTGCCGGAGGCTACCCCTACCTGAGCAAACAGATCGCTCAGATGGAAAACCTCCATCAGATGGGAGTTGACCTCATTATTTCCGGCCCTATCAGCTACAAGGGAAACGTTGCTGTAACGGACGAAATTGTGAAGAAAGGGACTCCTGTCGTCAATCTTGGCCAGACCAGTGACACGAAGTCATGGACGACCACCGTTCTGTCTGAAGACTACAAGATGGGGAGGATTGTCGCAAACTGGATTGTGAAAGATGCCGCCGGAAAATCCGCCAATGTCGCTATGGTGAGCGGTCCCGCCGGCGCCACGTGGACGATGGATCGGTCCCGTGGTTCCCGCGACGTTTTGAAACAACATTCCAACATCAAGATCGTGGCTGAGCGCTGGGCGGATGAAGATCGCTCGCTTCAAACAAAAATCATGGAAAACCTGCTCCAGACATTTCCCAAGATCGATTATGTGATCGGAGTCGCGTTCCCCGATACGGCGGGCGCCGCGGACGCCATCCGAGCGGCGGGACGCGAGGGGAAAGTCAAGATTGCCGCCTCCAGCCTTGATCAGGCCCTTATTCCCTTCATACGAGAGG
>PVBE011550963.1_pt1 | contig 20863 bp, 20 predicted proteins | sample 1631181 | NCBI WGS metagenome assembly PVBE01 (sample SAMN08397723, study PRJNA350692) | Marine metagenome, whole genome shotgun sequencing project. | isolation source: water | place: Pacific Ocean | collected 2012-04 | reverse complement strand
CCCAGCCTGCCAACACCTATCCTTCCTCAACACCCCGTCCATCTTGCGCCCAACCTCCTCCGAGGGAGTGAAAATCGCGCTAAACACCGTTTTTCCGCAGCCTGCTAAAGATCTTTTCGGAGGCCCGGCCATGGCCGCCCCTTCCAGGGGCGGCCCCTTCGGCGAAAAGAAAGTTTTCCGGGGGGGCTGGGGACCGGTTTTCAAAAAGGTCCCCCAGAATAAAATCAATCGTCCGCCGGGATCTCGCGCGCGAACACTTCCCTGGGCTTAACACCGTCCGACGGCCCGACGACGCCGTCGCGCTCCATCATCTCGATCATCCGGGCCGCGCGGTTGTATCCCACGCGAAGACGCCGCTGGACCTTCGAGATGCTGGCCTGACCCGTCCGGGCCACAAGCTCGACCGCCTCGTCGTACTTCTCGTCGTACTCCGCTTCCTCCTGCTCGTCTCCGTCCGAGCCGTCTCCCGTGGGGACGAACAGCGAGTGGTCGTATTCGGGATCTCCCTGGCTTTTCCAGGACTCGACGACCCGTCCGATCTCCTGCTCGGAAACGTACGCGCCGTGGATGCGGATAAGGTTCGAGGTCCCGGGCGGCAGGAAGAGCATGTCCCCCTGACCCAGCAGCCGCTCCGCGCCGTTGGCGTCGAGAATGGTCCGGGAGTCGGTCCGCGAGCTCACCTGGAAAGACAGCCGCGCCGGGAAGTTCGCCTTGATGAGTCCGGTCAACACGTCCACCGAGGGGCGCTGCGTCGCCACCATGAGGTGGATCCCCGCCGCCCGGGCCATCTGGGCGAGGCGGACAATTGAATCCTCAACGTCTTTGGACGTCACCATCATCAGGTCGGCCAGCTCGTCGATCACGACAACGATTGAAGGCAGCGGCTCGGGGGGGCCGGCGTCCTCGAACGGGGCCCTGTCACGGCCGTTCGCGCCGTTTTCCGCGGCCGTCACCTTCTTGTTATATCCGTGAATATTCCGCACCCCCGCTTCGGACAGCAGGTGATAGCGTCTTTCCATCTCCGCCACCAGGCCCTTGAGAACAACGGAGGCCCTCCTGGGATCGGTCACAACCGGCGTCAAGAGGTGGGGAATGCCGTCATAGACCGACAACTCGAGCATTTTCGGATCGATCATGACGAAGCGCACCTCGGCCGGCGTCCGGCGAAGCAACAGGGAGCAGATCATGGCATTCAACCCGACGCTCTTCCCGGACCCGGTGGCCCCGGCGATCAGCAGATGGGGAATTTTCGCCAAGTCCGTGACGGCCGGCCGGCCGAGGATGTCCTTGCCCAGGGCGATGGAAAGCCGGCCGTCGTGGTCCTGAAAATCTCGGCTCCCCAGGATATCCTTGAGGTTCACAGGCATGCGAACCTGGTTGGGGATCTCAATCCCCACCGCCCCCTTGCCGGGAAGGGGCGCAACGATGCGGACCGAAAGCGCCTTCATTCCGAGCGCCAGGTCGTCGGAGAGGTTCGCGATCTTGCTCACCTTGACGCCCGACGCCGGGGCGTACTCGAACATCGTCACAACGGGACCATGCAGGACCTGAACGACGCTTCCCTCGACGCCGAAATCCCGAAGCTTCCCCTCCAGAAGGGCGGACCGCTCGGTCAGGACCTCCCGGTCGGCCGGCGCCACGGAGGGCGGCGGGTCGTCCAACAGCGTCAAGGGCGGCAGGGCGTGCGCGCGCCGCCTCCCGCGCCTGACCCGCTCGATGGGAGAGGCGATCTCAATTACGGGGGCCGAGGAGGCGGGGGGAGCGACGTCCTTTTCGGATTTCGCTTCGAAGCCGTCCTCATCCGCGTCCATGGATTCGGAGGACCCCTCGACCTCCCAAGAGCGGTTCTTGACGATATCCCGAAGCGGAATCGGCCCGCCGACGGGAATGGGATCCAACTGGAGCGGAACCTTCTGATCGCCCGAGACGGGGGACGGGACGGGGCCCGGAACGGCCCGGGTTTTCTCCACTCTTTGCGGCCGGAGACGCCTGAAGGTCTCGGCCCAGGGGATCCGCATGGGGTTGACCAGGACCGCCGACCTCACGGCAAACCGGCCGAAACCGATGCTCAGCCGCTTCAGAAAAATCGCCGACGCGACGGCGCCCCGCCAAACCCGCCCCAGCAACCAGCTTGAGCCATTGAACAAGGAGACGCCGCTGAATCGAATCCCCCCCGCGAACAGCGCGAATGCCTTCGAGAGTCCTTTCAACAGGTCGGACAATCTGAGGCCGGCGACCTGAAGGCAGGCGAACACACCGGCCGCGGCCAGGATCAGATACGCGCCTACGCCCCCGAGAAACTGGAAGAGGAGGGGTCTCAGAAACCCGCCCAGGAGACCGCCGGCGTGAATCCGGACGCCGAAGAGGGGGTCCGCGTGACCCGCCCAGTCATGCAGCGAAACCACCGCGACGGCGGCCCCCGCCAAAAGCCCCGCGGCAAGGAGCCACCTCCCCTCCACCCGCCGGCCCCTGATCCAGCGGACCCCGATCAGCAGCCCGGCCAAGGGCAAGACCAGCGCCGCCGCGCCGAGAAGCTGCCCCGCCGCGTCGGCGACGTAAGCGCCGGCGACTCCGGCGCTGTTCATCACCTGCCAGGTCTTCGGCGTCACCCGGTTGAAAGAGGGATCGCGCGGGTCGTAAGTGACAAATGCGACGGCCAAAAAGACGGATACGGCGAACAGCAGGATTGCGAGACCTTCAAGCACCCGGGGATTCGCCGAGCGGAGGTCCTTTTGTCCCTGCTTCGGTTTTCGCGAGGCCGTTTTGGAGGCGGCAACCGTGCTCAAGAAGAGACTCCATCAGGTACGGAAAATCCAAAATAACAACAAGTTGTCTAGGGGATTATAAACCAAAACCTTCAGAAATCAATGTAAATTGTGTGATTCTCGAAAAATTTCCGCGTGTCAAAACATATCCGCCCGCAGAGCTATCCCGGGAATTCTCACCAAAAGACAAGCCATTCCATCTTCATAGAGATTTTTCACAAAGGAATGACGCATTGCCATCCCCTCTCAACCGATAGCATTTTTCAAAGACCGGACAAACCCGCCCGCGGCGCGGAGTTTGGCCTCGGGGCCGGTCTCGGCGTCCAGGACATCGATCAGCGCGCTTCCAACGATGACGCCGTCGCAGCACCGGCTGACCTCGCGGGCCTGCTCGGGCGTCTTAATCCCGAACCCGGCGGCCACCGGAAGGCCGGTCAGGGCCTTGACGTTATCGAGACCGTCCTTCAGATCCCCGGCCAGCCCTTCCCGCGAGCCCGTGACGCCGAGCTGCGCGACGTAATAAATGAAACCCCGGGCGCTCGCGCAAATCATCACCCGCCGCTCGGGCGTGCTGGTCGGGGCAAGCATCGCGATGGGGTCCAACGGCGTCCCGTCCGTCAAGTCCATCAGGGAGGCCGATTCCTCGAAGGGGAGGTCCGGGATGATCACGCCGTCCACGCCCGCGCGGACGGCGGCCTCGACGAACCCGCCCTCGCCCATCGCGAAGATCGGGTTGTAGTACGTCATCAGTATAATCGGGAGGTGGACATCCTTGCGGATCCCCCCCACCATCCCCAGGATCGCCCGCAGGCTCGTCCCGTTCTTCAGGGACCTGAATGAGGCCCGCTGAATGGTCGGGCCGTCGGCCATGGGGTCGGAGAACGGAACGCCCAGCTCCACCAGGTCCGCCCCCGTCTCCTCCAGCCGGAAGATCAAGTCTTTCGTAAACCCGAGGTCCGGGTCCCCCGCCGTCACGAACGGGATCAGGGCCTTGCCGCCGTTTTCGCCGTCCCCGCGCAAGGCTTCGAAACATTCGGCAATCCGACCCATTCAGTCCCGGCTCCGGTCCGGCCCCGCGCCGCCATGCGGGGACGCCTTCTTCCCTTCTTCCCGCAATCGCATCACGTGGTCCATGTCCTTATCGCCCCGCCCCGAGAGGCAGAGGACGACAACCGTCCCAGGGACAAGGGTCTTCACGAGCCTGGGCAGGTGGGCGACGGCGTGAGCGGTTTCCAGCGCGGGGATGATCCCCTCCGTCCGGGCCAGGAGTCCGAAACCCTCCAGGGCCTCCTCGTCCGTCACGGCGACGTACTCCGCCCTTTCCGAATCCCGGTAGAAGCTGTGCTCGGGACCGACACCCGGATAATCGAGGCCCGCCGAGATCGAGTGGGCCGGGATGATCTGGCCGTCCTCGTCGTACAGGAGGTAGCTCTTGCTGCCGTGCAGCACGCCGGGCGCGCCTCCGCCCAGGGGAGCCCCGTGCCGGCCGGTCGCCAACCCCAGCCCCCCCGCCTCGACGCCCACCATCCGGACACCGCGCTCGCCGTAGAAGGGGTGAAAGAGGCCGATGGCGTTGCTCCCCCCGCCCACGCAGGCGATCAGAACGTCGGGCAGCCGCCCCGTCGCCGCCAGGCATTGGGCGCGCGCCTCCCGGCCGATGACCGACTGGAAGTCCCGGATCATCATGGGAAAAGGATGCGGCCCCACCACCGAGCCCAGGAGGTAGTGCGTGTCGCGGACCGAGCCCGTCCAGTCCCGAAGGCACTCGCTCGTGGCGTCCTTCAGCGTGCCCGTCCCCGAATCGACGGGGTGGACCTCGGTCCCCATCAGCTCCATCCGGTAGACGTTGAGCTTCTGGCGCTCGATGTCCTCGGTCCCCATGTAGACCCGGCACGCGAGACCCAGCAGGGCGGCGGCCGTCGCGGCGGCCACCCCGTGCTGTCCGGCGCCGGTCTCGGCGATGACCCGCTTCTTCCCCAGCCGTCGGGCGAGGAGCGCCTGGGCGAGGGTGTTGTTGAGCTTGTGCGCGCCGGTGTGCAGCAGGTCCTCCCGCTTGAGGAACAGCCGGCCCCCCCCCTCCCCCCCGAGATGGGCCGAGAGGCCCTTGGCTTCGTAGAGCGGCGTCGGCCGGCCGGCGAATTTGTCCAGGAGGGCGCTCAGCTCATTTTGAAACGCCCCGTCGCCGCGAAGCCGCCCGTAGGCCGCCTCCAATTCTTCGAGGGCGGGCATGAGCGTCTCGGGGACGAACCTTCCCCCGAAAACGCCGAAGCGCCCCTGGGCGTCGGGGAGGGCGTCCGCATTAGTGAGGGCGGGGGCGGCCTCGGGATTCACGGGCGATTTTCCTCCGGTCAGGCCGAAGCGTCGGCCCTGGCGTTCTCGATGAAGGCCCGCACTTTCTCCGGGTCTTTCTTGCAGGGCTCGGCCTCGACTCCGCTGGAGGAGTCCACGGCGTAGGGCTTCAGGGTCTTGACCGCCTCGGCGACGTTGTCGGGATTGAGTCCGCCCGAGAGGATGAAGGGGTGAAGCCCTTCGGCGTCGGCGACCAGGTCCCACTCGAATGTCTTCCCCACCCCGCCGATCTCTTTGGGGTCGTAGGCGTCCAGGAGGGGCGTCACGCGGCCGCCCCGCCGGTAGGCAGGGATCGCCTCCAGCGTCTCGGGACCCTTGACCCGGAACGCCTTGATAACGGGGATGGGGTTCTCGGCCGTCTCCGCCAACCGGTGACAGTCATGGAGCGGTTCCTCGCCGTGAAGCTGGGCGGCGTCGAGCCGGCAGATTCGGACGGCCGTGCGGACTTCACCGACCTCGAGATCGGCGAAGACCCCGACGACGGTCAGGAAGGGGGGGAGGTCCCGGGTGATCTCCCTGGCCATCTCCCAGGAAACGCACCGGGCATAGCCCTCGACAAGGTTCAGACCGATGGCGTCGGCGCCTGCTTCGACGGCCATCACCGCGTCTTCGACGTTCGTGATTCCGCAGATCTTGACCTTGACCACAGGATGACCTCTCTTTATCCACAGATTACGCGGATTACACTGAAGGTTCAAAAAAATCAGGAAGAAACCAAATCGCGATGGCCGATGGTGATGAAACGGCCGGCGCTCGGGACGCGGATTCTCTTTTCATCCACAGATTACACAGATTGTACAGATGGATTCAAGGACGAGAAAAATTGGGGTCGGACTCGATCCACTCGCTCCCCCTTTTCACCGCGACCGAATCAACCTAAATTGAGATCGCCATTTCACCGATTCACCGAGGAGGTCGGCCCGACAACGATGACGCACTCCGCACCCGATACAGACCGCCCCGCCTTCGATGTTGTCATTTTCGACCAGGACGGAACGCTTGTGGATACGATGGAGGTCATCTTCGAGGCGTTCGTCAACACCGCCCGGCGCTTCGCCGACAGGCGGGTCACGCGGGAGGAGTTGTTCCGGGGAATGGGGCCGCCCGAGGAAGAGATGCTGCGCGGATACGTCCCGGAACACTTATTCCCCGAGGCCGTGGAGTTCTTCTTCGGCCACTACCACCGGACCGCGGACAGGATTCGCCTGTTTCCGGGGGTTAAGGAGGCGCTGGAGCGTCTCGACGGGGCGGGCGTGAAGCTCGGCCTCTTCACGGGCAAGGGAAGACGGGGCACCCGGTGGACGCTCGACCTGTTGGGCCTCGGCCGGTGGTTCGCCTCCCCGGTGACCGGCGACGACGTGGAACGATACAAACCGGACCCGGAAGGGGTCCGGCGGGCGATGTCGGCGGCAGGCGTGCCGGCGGAACGGTCCGGCCGGGCGCTGGTCGTCGGGGACTCCCCCTACGACATCCAGGCCGGACGCGCGGCGGGGACAAAAACAGGCGTCGCCCTCTGGGGGGTCGGCGATATCAGCCGTTTCGACGGGGTCGAGGCTGATTTCCGGTTCGAGACCCCGGCCGACCTCGTCCGGGCCGTCCTCCCCGTGTCTTCGGGGACCGCATAGCACACACGGCGGGCGGGATACCCGCCCGACCCTCGATCAAGATTTAGATATCCGGAACGATTCGTCAGGCCAAGGCGTACGCGCCCGCGGCCGACCGCTTCACCCGGCCCTCAGCATAGAGCTTGACGAGGTGCGCCTCCACCGTTTTCTCCGCGAACCCCTGTAGCCCCGGGCTCAAACCCCGGCCGTGGTAGATCCGGCGGGTCAGGTCCGGAATTCCGACCTCCCCGTCTCCCAGAAGCCGGAGGATGTCCCCCTCCCGCTCGAGCCGCCGCTGAATGTAAGCCTCGATCTTCTCCGCCGGATCTTCAACGGGGGGTCCGTGGCCGGAGAGAAGGAGACGGAGGGGCAAACCCGCTATCCGGCGCAAAGAGGCCAGGTAATCGGCCATGTCTCCATCCGGCGCCCCGACCCAGGAGGAAGGCTCGCCGGTGACCAGATCCCCCGAGAACAGGACCCCTTCCCTCTTCAAATAAAAACAGAGATGTCCCCTGGCATGTCCGGGCGTGTGCAGCGCAACGAGCGGTCCCAGCGGAGAATCAACGGTCTCTCCATCCCGAAGATACCGGACGCCGCTCAGGCCGGCTATCCGGTCGGCGTAAAGATGGGTTTCCGCCCGGTGAAGACAGACCTCGAGCCCCGCCCGGGAGAGCGCGCCCGCCCCGCCGGCGTGGTCGCGATGAAGATGGGTGAGAAGCAGCGTTCCGGCGGCGACTTCGAGGGCGGGAAGTTTTCCTCCCATCCCCCGGGCCTCTCCGGAGAACCCGGTGTCGATCAGGACGGGACGCTCACCTTCCAGGAGATAGGCGTTGACGCTGGTGGACAGGCTGCCCTTCGCGCCGGAAAATGAGAAGGTCCGCAGGCCGCGGGGAAGCGGAGGCGTCGCCGGCTCAGGCGGCATGGGTCGACTTCAATCCGTATCGGATCCTTGGGTCGGGGGTGGAGGCGGGCGCGCGGGAAGCGGACGGCCCCCTGCCCCGCCTTCTCCGGCCGAAGGGGGGCGGCTCAGAGGTTCTGATCGACGATCTTCTGGAGGTCTTTTTTCGAGCGGACGCCCACAACTTGTTCGACCACTTCGCCGCCCTTGAAGACGAGAAGCGTGGGGATTCCGCGGATTTCGAACCGGCTTGCCGTCTTGGGATTTTCATCCACGTTGAGCTTTCCGACGCGCAGGCGTCCGGCGTTCTCTTCGGCCAGCGCCTCAACAGCCGGAGCGATCATCTTGCAGGGCGCGCACCAGTCGGCCCAGAAGTCCACCATCGTGGGAACCTCTGAATTCACCACCTGCGTGTCGAACTCGTCATCGGTGAACTCAAGCATGTGCTCCGACATCTCGGATTTCCTCCCAACCCTTGGAAATTGGGCCGCGCGCGGCCGAAGACCGATCATTCCACTCAAGCGGGCTTATCCAACGCGGGACGGCCCAACGGTTCCACACCTCAATTTACTCCCCGAATGACCGCTCAGCAAGCCCGGCCCGGCCGAACGGGCGAGATCGCCGTTGACACGCCGGAAGGCCTGAACTATCCTTTTTCCACGTCCGAGAATTTCCGGCCGCAGGACCGCATTCAGGCGGTGCGCGGCGGAACGTTTTCAACCACTTTTCAGACCGGACCCGGCGGCAGGAATCGGTTGCCGGGCAAGGGCGGACCTCGCCGGACGGGGCGATGATCGCGGCCACCGGCCAAGAACCTCGGTAGGGAGTCACGAACATGCAGATCGCGAACACCATTGTCATCGACGCCTCCATTCAGAACACCTGGGACTTTCTCCTGGACGCCTCCAAGGTCGCGGCGTGCGTTCCGGGAGTGGAGAGCGTCGAGAAGGTTGACGAAAACAACTACATCGTGGACATCATGGCGAAGGTCGGTTTCATCAAGGCCAGATTCAAGGTGAAGCTGGGCATCGTCGAGCGGAGGCCGCCCACGTTCATCAGGTCGGAAGGCTCGGGCGATGAATCGGGGATGACAAGCAGCCTGAAAACGGCCACCGAGCTGAACCTGAAAGAACTCGGCCCCGAGCAGACCGAGGTGAGCGCCACAACCGAGGTGAACGTATTCGGCAAGCTGGGGACCTTCGGACACAGCGTGATCAAGGGCAAGGCCGACAAGATGTGGCAGGAGTTCGGCGAGAACCTGAAAGCGCAGCTGGTGGGCTGATTCCGCCGGGGTCCGGCGGCCTGCGGGCCGGCCGGCATCGAATCGTCAAGCAAGAAGAGCGGCCTCTTCGGGGCCGCTCTTCTATTTGTCGCGGGGAAAAACGCGGTTTCGCCGGCGATAGGCCGGAAGGGGTTACAGGTCGTACTCTTTCAACTCCTGATCGAGCATCCGGGCGTACTTCTGGTACTCGGGGTCTTTCGGGGATTCAACCGCCGGGGCTTCCCCCGCTCCTCCCGCCGCCCCGCCTTCGTCTCTGGACCAGATCCGAAGGAGAAGGAAGATGACGCCGCCGCCCGAGAGCATGAGCGCCAGGGGCAGATACCAGGCCGTCAGGAAAAAGCCCCGCTGCGGGGGCGCGGGCCGCACGCTCGGACCGTACACCTCGACAAAGTAGTCGATGATCTCCCGCTTCGATTTTCCCTGCTTCACCTGGCGGCGGATCACCTCCCGGAGCTGCTCGGCCTCCGGGCTCGGACAGTCGGCGATGAGGCGGCCCGGACAAACGGGGCTCATGATCGATTTGGCGACATCCACCGGATCGGGCGGCGACTCGGCCCCCGCCGTCGGAAGGACCCCCACCCAAAGGCCCGCCGCGGCGACCGTCACGCCAAAAGCCCGCCGCAGGCGGCGCCCTTTTCTCCCGGCCCGACTCATCCGTCCCCTTCCCGGTCTCCCAACCGCTCTTGCAGCCGGGTCATATCCCTGCGAAGGGTCCGGCCCTGCTTCGCCAGCCGGAAAACGTACGCGCACAAAATGATCCAGACGATTGTGTATGCGGCGAACAGATAGCTCATCTCGACCCTTTCTTCTTATCTTCCGTCGTCCAGCCGGAAGCGCAGCCGCTCGGCCTCGTCGCGCATCTCTTCCAGGACCACCCGCTGTCGGACGAGGGCGGCGAACGTAGCCAGAAGCGCCAGGAACGTCAGGCCCAAGGCCACCAGGAACATCGGGTCGCTCAGGCCCGTTCCGATGCCCCGCTCGGTGAGCACAACGGGTTTGGGATGAATCGTCCGCCAGATCAGCACGGAAAAATGGTTGACGGGGAGGGAGATCGCCCCGACGATGCCCAGGACGGCCGAATAGCGGGCCTTCTTCTCCGGCTCGAGGTCCTGCGCGCGGATCATCAGGTACGCCAGGTAGATGAACCACAGGATGAGCGTCAGCGTGAGGCGGGCGTCCCAGGACCACCAAACGCCCCAGATGGGCTTGGCCCAGATGGGACCCGTGATCAGAACAATGCTGCAGAACAGGAAGCCGACCTCGGCGCAGGCGTGGGCGTAAATGTCCCACCTTCGCTCCCGGGTCGCCAGGTAGGCGATGCTGCCGAGCATGACAAGACCGAAGGCCAGAAAGGCGACCCAGGCGGCCGGGACGTGGATGTAGAAGATCCGCATGACGGGCAGCGCCAGGGTCTCGTTCCCGACCCGGATGGCGATGTTCGGCGTGAGAACGAAGTCGAACGCCAGCGCCGCCACCATGAGAACCAGCGCGCCCGCGACGCTCAGATTGTCATAGACCGCCGCGCCGAACCGGAGCCACTGATCCTTCAGCGGCGCCGCCGGGGGGCTCGATTCCCGGACTTTGGCGTAAGTCACAATCATTCCTCCAGCGCGTAATCTACGACCCAGATCGATATTACCAGAAAGACCACATCGTAGACGCCCAGCAGACGATACCAGACCGCCTGGTCCGCCGGACTCCCTCCGGCCAGGATTCCCGTCGTGGCGCCCGCGGCGCCGATCACGATCGGGATCGCCACGGGAAAAAGAAGCAGCGGCAGCATCACCTCCCGGGCCTTGGTGTTGACGGCGATGGATGCGAACAGCGTTCCCACGGTCGCCAGCCCGATCGTCGCCAGAATCACCACGGGTCCCAGCACGAGGAACAGCCGGTCCAGCGGAAAGTCATACAGCACCCCGAACACCGGCAGGCTCACGGCTTCGACGATCCACAGGAACACCAGATTGCCGGCCAGTTTCCCCACAAAGATCGACCCCCGGTCCGCCGGCGAAAGCAGGATTCCTTGGATGCACTCCCCTTCCTTTTCCAGGGCGAACGCCCGATTCATGCCCAGCACAGACGAGAACAAAAACGCCGTCCACAAAATCCCCGAGCCCACCGACGCCTTCCACCGCTCCCCCAGCTCGAAGGCGAAATTGAACAGGACCATCACCAGAAGGGCGAAGATCGCCATCGTGACGATCGCCTCCCGGGAGCGGCACTCGGACAGGAGGTCTTTCCACAGGACGGCGGCCGCGTGGGTGAAATATTCGCGAAGGCCGCCGGCCGGCGTGTCCGCCGATCCGGCCCGCCGCGGCCCCTCACGCATGCTCCTCATCCCGTCCACCGCGAATGTCCGCCGCCCCTTCCCCCCTCCCCCCCTTCCCGTGCGAGATTCGTAGAGCGCGGCGAAGCCCCCCGCGTCCACCCCGGAGCGCGGCGACGCGAACCGGACTCTTCCCCGGTCGAGAATCGCGACCTCGTCGCAAAGCGCGAGACCGATTTCCAAATCATGCGTGGTCAGAACCAACGTCTTCCCCTCATCGCGCAGCCGCCCCAGGGTGTCCATCAGCATCCGCGCGCCCGGCCGGTCGAGGCCCGTAAACGGCTCGTCCAGGAAGAGGATGTCGGGGTCGTGAACCAGCGCCCGGCCGATGGACGCCCGCTGCGTCATCCCCCTGGAGAAGCCCCGGACCGGATCATCCGCCCGGTCGGCCAGACCCACAAAGGCCAGGACCTCCTCCGTCCGCTCCCGGACCCTGGGGACGCCATAAAGCCGCCCGTAGAAGGATAGGTTCTCCCGGGGACTGAGATGGCCGTAGAGAAGGGGCTGATGGGAAAGAAACCCCATCCGGCGGCGGAGCGACCGGACGGCCGCCCCCCGAGCCGCCTCCTCCCCGTCCACCCAAATCCGGCCCGCCGTCGGGCGGGAGAGGAGGGAGAGCATCTTCAGCAGGGTCGTCTTCCCCGCGCCGTTGAAACCGAACACCGAGAGGCAGCACCCGGCGGGCAGGGAAATGTCCACGTCTTCGACCGCCGCGAGGGGGCCGAACCTGCGCGTCAGGCCCCGGGTGGAGAGGCGGGCGTCGGGAGCGGGACAAACGTCCCGGGCGGGACGGTTCTCTTCCCCGGCCGCCTCGGCGGGCCGCGACGAAAGACTCATTTCCCCGCAATCCGCTTCGAGAGATCCAGGGCGCGCCGCTTCAGCGCCGCCCTTTTGGCTTCGTATTCCCCCTCGGGACCCTTCCCCACCTGCCGGTCGTCATCCAGCGCGGCAATCAGCCGGAGGACCTCGGTCCGCTCCCGGTCGAGAGCAGCCGGGCTCAGGTTCGGAGCGGCCCCCGCCTGGACGGATTTTGCGGACGGGGGGGGCGCGGCCTTCGGCTTCAACCCTTCCTTCTTTCCGGCATTCTCGGCCGCGATGCGGGACACACGGCGGCGGCGGAGAGCGAAGGGAATCGCAATACCCAGAGCAACCACCGCGGCGATGCCGAAAAAGACAGTCTCGGCGAACGCGCTCTCCACGTCCCGGCTGATCGTGTACCGGATCCGAGACCCCGGAGAAACGTCCGTCTTCGAGGCGATGTGGAAACGGTCGCCCAGGTTCTCGCCGAAGACGCCTTCGTACTTCAGGTCCGAGGAGAGCGGCTGGCGCATCCTGAACTCCGTCGTCATGACCTGGAACCGACGGGTCCGGAACTGAAACCTCTTCTCGACCGGAAGCTGGGCGGGAGGCTCGCGCACGGCGTACAGGAGGTTCACCTCTTTTGGACCGGGCGGGATCGGTTCGGCGGAGATCACCCGGCGGCCCCTCATCTTGACCGCATTGGGGTTCAACCCCTCGGGGGGCCGAAGCAATTCCGCACCGTCCGGCAGGGTAAAGGCCAGGGTCTCGCCGTTCTTCCCCGCGTACGTGGCGGCGCCCGTGTTGGCGAGGCGGACGGCCTCGCGGAAGACCAGCCGCTCCTGTTCGTACCGGACCAAGACCCGGTGACTCTCGACGACGATTTTCGAAGGGTCCCGCGTCAGGTCGTAAATGAGCAGCCGGGTCTCCTTCCCCCCGGCCCGGGCGAGGGCGAAACAAGGGACGCCCAGGTGCCGGGTCACGGCCAGCAGGTGGCCTTTCCCCGCCGCGGGCGGCTTCTCGTCATGCGCAGCCCAAACCGCCGCGGGCCGGACAGGGGCGGCCAACGCCGCCACAACCCACAGGACAACCAGGAAGGGTCGCAATTCGAGCCGCGGCGCCGGCCAAGGCCCGCGAGGCATCCCGCGAAGCGGCCCCGCTTCAGGACGTTTCACGCAGCACGGTTCCGCAGGAAGAACAGAAGTTGTCGGTCGAGCTGACGGGCACGCCGCAGTCGCGGCAAAAGCGCGGCTCGGGCGGATCGCCCCGGGCATCCGGCGCGGTCTCGGCCGCCCCGGGCGAGGGGTCCTCCTCCCGGACCGCCTTGCGAAGGGCCAGGATTTCCCGCTCCAGGGCTTCGGAAAGGTCCGCCTCGGGATCCCCTGTCTCCACCAGCGCGTCGATCCCCCGCAGGACGCCGATGGCCCGCTCCCGGTACTGGGCCTCGAGCCGGCGAAAATCGGGGTCCGAGAGCTTCCCGGCCGCACGGTCGAAATCCAGCTCTTTCAGGGCGCCGTAGATCACATCCTTCATCTCGAGCAGCTCCTCAAGGCGCGACCCGGCGTCATCGGCATTCCGACCGCTTTCCCCGAGAACAAAGGGAAGAACCACGGCCGCCGCCGCGAACACCGCCATGAGACCGACAACGATGGGGATCACAGAGACTTCTCCGGCCCCCCCCGCGGACGGCGGAGGTTTCGGATCACGAGCCCGCGGGGGCGGAGGCGTCCGCCCAACGGACCCGCCCCTTCCGGGCGGCGGCGCCTCGGGCGCGCTTCGTCCCCGGCTCATACCACAGGCAGATCAGCGTACCGAGAACGAAAATGGCCCCGCCGATCCAGATCCAGGACACCAGCGGGTTGATGTAAAAACGGAAGGTGGCCGAGCCGTCCTCATTGGCCGCGGCGAGGATGACGTACAGGTCCTCGGCCAGCGTCGATCGGATCGCCACCTCGGTGGTCGGCTGCTCAGGGTTGCGGTAGAGGCGGCGCTCGGGCCGGAGAACGCCGATCTCCCGGCCCCGCTTGCGCAAACGCAGGTCCGCCGAGGTGGCCTGAAGGAGGGCGTCTTGGCGGGAGCCCAGGCGCTCGAACTCGACCCAGTAATCCTTCACCTGGGTGAGCTCGCCGGGACGCAGGGTGGACTCCACCTGGGTCTGAAAGGCGGAAGAGCCGGTGATGCCCACGAAGATGGCCATCATCCCGAGGTGAACGACGTAGCCGCCGTACCGCCGGGTGTTGCGCCGGGTCAGGTTCACCAAGGCCACGGCGGCCGACTCCTCGGCGATGCGCTGCCGGGCCCGCGTCCCCCGGTAGAACTCATCCACAATCGTGACCAGGACGAACGCGATCAGGCTGAAGGACAACAGCGCGTAAAAGCTCCGCATCCCCAAGGCGAACAGGATCAGCCCCGTCCCGAAGCCGACGGCCAAGGGGGTGAGGAAATGCTTTTTGAGCTGCGCGGGGGACGCCCGCCTCCAGGCGATCAGCGGTCCGACGCCGACCAGCAGGATCAGCACCAGGCCGATGGGGACGTTGACGCGGTTGAAGAAAGGCGGCCCGATGGTGATGCGCGTTCCGGTCACCGCTTCGGAGACCAGCGGAAAGATCGTCCCCCACCAGATGGAAAAGGCCGCGCCCACCAGGATGAGGTTGTTGATCAGAAACGCGCTCTCTCTGGAGAGCATGGAGTCCAGGTGATTGCGGGCCTGAAGCCTGTCCATCCTCCAGAAGACCAGGGCCAGACTGGAGGCGATGACCAGGAACAGAAAGACCCCGAAGTAGTAACCCAGGGCGGACTGGGCGAAGGCGTGAACACTGGAGATGACGCCGCTGCGGACGACGAACGTCCCAAAGATGGTCAGCGTGAACGTCATGATAATGAGGATCAGGTTCCAGACCTTCAGCATGCCCTTCTTTTCCTGGATCATGACTGAATGCAGGAAGGCCGTCCCGGTGATCCAGGGCAGGATGGCGGCGTTCTCCACCGGGTCCCAGCCCCAGTACCCCCCCCAGCCGAGCTCCCGGTAAGCCCACCAGGAACCCAGCAGATTCCCAACCCCCAGGAAGCCCCACGCGATCAGGGACCACCGCCGGGTCGCGCGGATCCACTCCTCTCCCAGCCGGCCCGTCACCAGGGCCCCGATGGCGAAGGCGAACGGCACCGTCCATCCCACGTACCCCAGGTAGAGGTTGGGCGGATGGATGACCATCCCCGGATCCTGAAGAAGCGGGTTCAACCCCCGCCCGTCCGCCGGAATCGGCGTGAGGATCGAGAAGGGGTTGTCAAAGAAGATGAGCAGCGCCAAGAAGAAGGCCGAGGTGGCCGTCAGCGTGGTGACGACGTAGGGGATCAACTCCCGGTTTCTGTCCCGGTTGGTGTAGAGCGCGACCGCCGAGTAGAGGCTCAGGAGCCAGGCCCAAAACAAGAGGGAGCCCGCCTGCCCGCCCCAAAAAGAGGTCACTTTGTAGAAGATCGGGAGGCTTCGGCTGCTGGTGGCGGCGACTGCGTTGAGGCTGAAATCATCCGTGAGGAGGCCGACCTCCAGGGCGAGGACGGCGATGGTCGTAACGACGGCGAGCGCGAACACGCCGTTCTTCGCGCTCTCCACCCACAGGGGCCGCTTACGCAGACCTCCCCAAAGAGAGGCGGCCATGGAATATCCGGCCAAGGCCCCTCCCAGCCAGACGGCAAAGTAGCCGATGTCACCCATAGGAGAAAAACCCGGTTCCAGGAAGGCGGGCGGAATGCCCGCCCCGCCCGGGTGAAGGATGGGGTGTCAGTACAAGCTGGACTTGACCGCCTTTTTCGCGCCGCCCTCGGCTTCATACTTGGACGGACAGGCGGTCATCACCTTGCTGGCCACAAGCACGCCGTCCCGTCTGAACTTGCCCTCGACGATCACGTCGGCCCCGTCTCTGAACAAATCGGGGACGATGCCCTTGAAGTGAACGGGCAACGTGGCCTTCCCATCGGTCACCTTGAAGTCATAGACGCGGTGGTCGACGGATTTTCGGATCGTGCCCGGCTTCACTTTTCCAGAGACGCGAAGCCCCTTCCCATACAATTCTTCCGCGCGCGCCTCAATCTCGTTCACCTCGTAGAAGTAACTCATCCCCCGGGACATTCCGGTGATGGAGAGGTAGAGGATCGACCCGAAGATGACCACCCCGCCGACGACGAATTGAAGTTTCTTCCGATTCACGCGATTGTCTCCGTTAGGTCCTCAGCCACCTCGACACAGCCCCGGAACCCCTCCGGTGAACAGAGGGCTGTCTCAACCGAACCTTCTGCCGGATTGAAACCCGGAATCAGCCCCGCCGATTCCCCGAAATCTCCGGCAAGAGACTCCCTTTTCCGCGATTTTTGCCGCCAAACCGTCTATTCGCGGCGGTCCAGGCTGGGCGACGTCCTTCTCCTTAGGAGAAGTTATTCCCCGCCCAAATGGGTGTCAATACTCGTCGCGCGGCCCCGTGCAAACGCTCAGCCCTTCAATTCCTTGGTCCAGCTCATCATCGAGCGCAGTTGTTCGCCGACTTCCTCGATCAACAGGGCGTTGTCCTCGGCGTTTCGGCGGTTGAAAACCGGCCTTCCCGACTGGTTTTCGAGGATCCATTCCCGGGCGAATTCGCCCGACTGGATCTCCCGGAGAATCTTTCTCATGCTCTTGCGGACGTGCCCGTCGATGACCCGGGGGCCGCGCGTCAGGTCGCCGTATTGGGCGGTGTCCGACACCGAATAGCGCATGAGCTGAATGCCGCCCTCGAAGATGAGGTCCACGATCAGCTTGAGCTCATTGAGACACTCGAAGTAGGCGATCTCCGGCTCATACCCCCCCTCGATCAGCGTATCGAACGAGGCGTGAATCAACGCCGTCACGCCGCCGCACAGGATGGCCTGCTCGCCGAACAGGTCGCTCTCGGTCTCGTCCTTGAACGTGGTCTCGATGATCCCAGCGCGGGCGCAGCCCACTCCCTTGCCATAGGCTAGGCAAAGCGCGCGGGCGTTGCCGGTGGCGTCCTGCTCCACGGCGAGCAGCCCGGGAACGCCCCTTCCCTGCGTGAACATCCGCCGGAAGATGTGACCGGGGCATTTGGGGGCCATCATGATGACATCGATTTCGGGCGGGGGGATGATCTGGCCGTAGAGGATGTTGAAACCGTGCGCGACCACCAGGGCGTCGCCCGCTTTCATGTTCGGCGCCAAGTCGTTTTCCCATAGATCTTTCTGAACATGCTCCTGTGTCAGGACGACTACCAAGTCACCGGCCCGGGCCGCCTCGGCGGAGGTCATCACCTCCAGGCCGTCGTCCTTCGCCTTGTCCCGGGATTTCGAGTCTTCGCGCAGGCCGACCACGACCTGAACCCCGCTGTCGGCGAGATTCAGGGCATGGGCGTGTCCCTGGCTCCCATAACCGATGACGGCCACCGTCTTGTCCTTTAACAGATTGAGGTCGCAATCCTCTTCGTACAGGACTTTCAGCTTCGACATTTTCCCTTCTCCTTCATCCATCCGTCCCGAATGACGCACGCTCGCACCCGCGGCCGTCCCCGACCGGGCGGGGGCCCAAAACAAAAAGAGCCCGGCCCCTCGTAAAGCGCAACAACGCGGCCAGGCAAGTCCGACTGACGAGAACTGTCGGCTTTCTAGCAGAAGCCCGCAGGGGTGTCAAGACAGCCGAAACGACCCGGCCCGTGAAAAAGAAATCCAGGCCAACTTATTCCTTGACAGGCCCTCAAGGCAGTGATACCGTCCGGATTAAATGATAGGGTTCAGTGGAGGGGTAAGGCGCTCTCTCCAATCAGGCTGTCCGATTACCCTCGTCGAGAGGGAGAATGCCCTGTTGGCCGGAGGTGTCCATTGAGCCGCAAAAACGTTATCGAAATCCGGGATCTGAACAAGATTTACGTCACCAAGAACGGAGACGTCAACGCGCTCGAGAACGTCAGCCTGGATGTGTTTGACGAAGAATTCATCACCGTCGTCGGGCAGAGCGGCTGCGGCAAAACGACGATCCTGAAAATCATCTCCGGGCTGCTTGCGAAGACATCGGGATCCATGATGGTCAACGGCCATGAAGTCACGGGTCCCCTCTCCGACGTCGGAATGGTCTTTCAGGCCCCCGTCCTCCCCAAATGGCGGAACGTCATCGACAACGTCATGCTGCCGGTGGAGATTCTCGGCCTGGATGAAGAGGAGTACAGGCAGCGCGCCATGGAGCTGCTCAAGCTCACGGGCTTGATCGGTTTCGAAACCAAATTCCCGAGGGAGCTCTCCGGCGGAATGCAGCAGCGCGTGTCCATCAGCCGCGCGCTCATCCATAATCCGCCCCTCCTTCTGATGGACGAGCCCTTCGGCGCCCTGGACGCCCTGACGCGCGAGGCCATGAACCTGGAGCTTCTGCGAATCTGGACAGAGAACAAGAAGACCTGTTTGTTGATCACCCACAGCATCGGCGAAGCGGTCTTCCTGGCCGATCGGGTGATCGTCATGACACCCCGTCCGGGCAAGGTCGACAAGATCATCCCCATCGATTTGCCCCGTCCCCGAACGGCGGAAATGAGGCTCGATCCGAAATTCATCGAATACGTCAAAGAAATTCAAGCACGGATCGGTCTGGTCCGAATCTGATGTCCGGCCCGGGGGTTCTCGCCCTGGGCTGTTTCCTCTGGTTGCTCTTCTCCGGAGCTGGCCTGACTTCCGGCGGCGACCATGCCGCCCAAAACGTCACCCTTGTCCTCAACAGCCCCCCCAACGGCCTGCACACCGGCATCATCTACACCCAGCGCAAGGGCTTCTATACGCGAGCGGGTCTGCTTGTCACCATTGAAAGGGGAATGGGGTCGGGCCATACGGTCCGGACGCTCCACAAACGGCAAATGGCGTTCGGCGTGGCGGAAATGGCCGCCGTCGTCGAGTCCAGGGCGGAAGGCCTGGACCTTGCCGGTTTGGCCCTCCTCATGGAGCGATATCCGGGAAGTCTGATCGCCCTGGAAAGCTCCGGAATCCGGTCGCCGGCCGACCTGTCGGGCAAAAGGCTCGCGGGTTCGGTTTCTTCTTTCTCCCGCATTCTGTTCCCTTCTTTCGCCGAGCGCGCCGGCCTGCGCCTGGCTCAGGTGCGATGGACGAATATCGGACCCCGATCTGAAATCCGAGCCCTGCTCGCGGGCAAGGCCGCCGCCATCGTCACATCGGAGGTGTCCCGATGGCGTTATGACCGGGCGGCCGGACGCCTCAAGAAAACCGTCACTTCCCTTTTGTACACGGACCAGGGGATGGAGGTCTATGGGCTCAGTCTCTTGGCCCCTGTCCGGCTCATCGAAGAACAGGAGAACATCGTCCGGCGAATGGTGGAAGCCACCGTTCGCGGACAGGCGGAAGCCATGTCGCGCCCGGCGGAAGCCCTCAAGCTCTTTGGGCGGAGTTTTCCCGATTATCCGCCCGAGGGCGCAAAAGCCGAGTGGAGGGTGTTCGTGAAGAGTTGGTCGGCGCGGGGGTTGAAGAACCCCGGCCTGGGGTTCTATGAAGGGGTCCGGGTGGGGATGCTTCAGTCCCTGCTGATTCGGGGCCGACAACTCACCAAGGAATTCGCGGTGGAGAGCTTTTTCACCAACCGGTTCGTCCCGAAGGTCTCCGTCCGGCCGGTCCCCTTTTGAGTCCCCGGCGGTTGGCCTGACTCCGTTCCGGCGGCGCGTCCCCCTTCCGGGCTCACTGGTAAAATTCGGCCCGGCTCTTGCTGGTCACCTGAACGGTCCGGAAGCTCTTCTCCCGGTAGAGCGTCAAGGTGATTTCATCGCCCGCCGCTCCTTCCCAGAGCCTCTGATAGAAAGCGCGGCGGGAAACCACTTCTTCGCCATTGAGATACAGGACGATGTCGCCGGTTTGAATTTCTGATTCCTCAGCCGGTCCTCCCGGGACCACGCCCGCCACCAGGACGCCCTTTTCCACGGGCTGCAGAAACAGGCCGAGCCAGGGGCGGTGCGGTTTCTCCTCTCCCTCCCGATGACCGAGGAACTTGCCGCGTTGGGCGAGATAGAGGTCGATGGGGATGCTGAGGGAACAGGTCCCAATCAGGTGGAGGTTGAGCGAGACAGTGCCGCAGACCTTCCCGTCCATCGATATGAGCGCCCCGCCCCCGAGACCCGGATTCATGGCCGTGCTCTTGATGGCCCGGTCCAGCATGTATTCCCAGTGCGCGTCGAACGGCCCCACGTCCGTAATGAAGCCCGAGCTGCCTCGGATCTCCCCCTCCCCGTTGCTGGCCAAGAGAACAATCGGATCGCCGGTTTCCATTTCCGCCGAAGGCCCGGCCTGGGCGGCGGGGCCATTCAGCCCCGGGGCCTGAATCATTGCAAGCCCGCTGTCGTGGTCCATGCGGACGATCCGGCCCTCAAAGCCCTCGCCCTTCGAGGAAACGACGTTCAGATCCCCCGCCCCCATGACCACGTAGCCCACGGTCAGGACATACCCGCCGGTTTCGACAACCACCCCCGACCCACTCCGTTCCGTCCCGAGGATGGCCGCCGAGGGGTGTTCGTCCGGAACCGTGCAATTGATGTGGACGAGGGAAGCAACCGGCTCAGCCAGAAATCCCAGGTACCTTCCCATCCATACGGTTTCCTATTGGCAGGATCAAGTTGGCGGAAAATCAACCGAGGCCGCTTCTCAATACGCTATCACCGAGCCTGGGAGGGTGTCAACGCGTGTATGGGTTCAAGACATATGAGACACGGGGGCCGTTTTTTTGAATGTTTCCAGGTCCTGGGCGGGCGTCAGGTAGTCCAGGTTCTGGTGAGGTCGAATATGATTATAGATCTGCTCCCACTCGCGCAGCCGGACGTT
>PVBE012344635.1_pt1 | contig 20866 bp, 13 predicted proteins | sample 1631181 | NCBI WGS metagenome assembly PVBE01 (sample SAMN08397723, study PRJNA350692) | Marine metagenome, whole genome shotgun sequencing project. | isolation source: water | place: Pacific Ocean | collected 2012-04 | reverse complement strand
TGAATGTGGTGTGTGTGATGCTGACCCAGAAAATAATAATATCACCTGTACTGATTGTAATGGTGTCCCAAATGGAAATACTGTAATTGATGAGTGCGGTGTATGTGGCGGTTCAGGATATACTGACCCAATATATAACTGCGTCTATTTCCTGGAAGGACTGCTGGAGATGGAGGAGGCCCCGGACTTCAACTCGAGGAGCGAGCCGGCCAAACGCAAGGTCCCGGTCCAGAAGTTCCGGGAGTACTGGAATGCCAACAAGGCGAAGATCAGGGAAGCGTTCGGCCAGGCGCTGAAGGAGGGCTAGCAGCCCGAGAACCAGGGGCGCCTAGCGTCCCAGGTGGAGTGTCCGGTTTCAGTAAACAGCGCCCCTGCGAGGCTCGACCTCATTGGCGTGTCGAGGATTTCGCTGCCTCGCACGCCGGCAGCCGCACGGATCGTGGGCCGGAACGGTGATGGCGCAGATGGCGCTCGAGAGTAGAAGTGGGTGGTGGCGAGATCGTTCTCAGGTCGCCTCGGGCTTGCGGAGTTTGTCCTCGCTGCGGCTCGCCGATTTTACCTGCTCTGCCTGCCAGCTCTGCCACGCCTCGGCCTGACGCAGATCGAATGCGATCGTGCAGTCGGGCAAGGCCTGTTCGAGTCGTGCAATGCCCGCTGCGCTGACCCGACGGGATCCGTACAGGGTCAGCTCTTCCAGGCCGGTCAGTCCCTCCAGGTGGGCCAGCCCCGCGTCGGTGATTTCAGTGTCGCGGAGCTTGAGTCGCCTCAGTTGTGTCAGCTCCTCGAGGTGCTCCAGTCCCGAGTCGGTGATGCCGGTCTCGTTGAGGTTGAGCTGCCGCAGGCCGGTCAGTCCCTTGAGGTGGGCCAGCCCACGGTCCGTGATCTTCGTGTTTTGAAGGTTGAGTTGCTCTAGCTGGGCAAGATCCTTCAGCTGCGCCATCCCGGCATCGGTGATTTCGAGACCCTTGAGAAAGAGCTCCTTTTGATGACGAAGGCCCTCGAGGTGCGCCAGTCCCGCGTCGCCTGTGACCGGGGTCTGCTGCAGCAGGAGGAATTTATTCGGCTTGTCGGGGTGAAGCCTCAAGAGAACCTCCGAGCCAGGGTCGGGGAGTCTTGAATCCGTGACCGAGAGCTTGATCTCGAATCGGTCCGTACGGACCGTGTACTCCAGGGTGACATCGGTCATGCCGGCACGGCGCATGCCGTGTTTGAGGCACCGCCCTCGAACGGTGGACCCCGTGGCGAGGATCTGGCGGATACGCATCGCCTGGACGGTCACGGCCGGAAGGTACAGGAGGACGACCACTCCGAGAATTCCGTATATCACTGGGAGAGAAATGCCGGAAGGGCTCTCAGGCGGAAACAAGAATGTCAAAACCGGCGCGAAGATTGCCGCGAGCAGTAAGATAAGCAGTACCAACGTATCGGGTTGGCGGCAAGGATGTCTCCACCAGGGCTCGTGTGTGCACACGGGGAGATTCCCCGCGTCGAGCCGCTCCTCCGCCCACTTCAGTCCTGGGTTCAGCACCAGCAGCGACTCGCAGCAGGGTCTCCAGACCGCCTCCGGAGAGTCCTCCAGCTCGCCTGGGACGTCGGCAAATTCCACGAAGTCCTGTCCCATCCAGCGGAGGAGCCACTCGGCGAGCGAGCGCCCCAGAACACACACCTCCGGATGATCGGGTGCGCCGAGGATGTCAAACCCGTCGCCGGCGAGGACGATCGTGCCCGGGTCTGTTCCAGGAGGAGCATCGCAGTAACACAGGGAGACACCGCCTGCGGTCTGTCCGAAGACATAGAGGCCGGACAGGGCCCACTGCGGACTCCCGTGCTCGCGCAGCTCCTGGACCAGCTCGCTGCCGGGGCTGTCGGGGCCGCCGGCCCCGGCCCAGTAGGTCTCGGCCAGCGGATAGAGCCACAGATGCGGGAATTCGACATCCTGGTGAATCCCCGGTTGCGAGGGGGAGCCGTCGAAGAACTGGGATGTCGGATCGAGGCCGTCGATCGTCGAATAGAGCAGCGCGATATCGTCAGGAATAGCGGCCGATTGACGGCGTGCATGACGCTCGATCTCGTCTCTCGATCGACCGGGCCGCCTGTAGGGCAGCGTGTGGCGCTCTGCCTCGGTGGTCAGCTGGTCGTGTCGCTCAGCCAGGCTCTGAAGGACCTGATAGATCATCTGATTATCGATCGCCAATGCAATCCCCTCCCGACATCGATGCGGGTCGCCGTCCAGCCTCCAGGTGCTAGACCATCCGTAGCCGGGCCGCCTGGCCCAGGTCTGGCTGAGCGCCGGCGTCGTCCAGCAGGTGCATCCGACCCCAGCCGACAGCGAAGGCCATGCTGTGATCGCCGACCGGATTGGCGTCGAAGCGTAGACAGACGGTCTGACCGGCCCAGGCGGAGAGGTCCACCTCGATCGAGTGCCAGGGCTTGACCGGATCGTGCTCGGCCGCCTCGAGGATCTTCAGGAAGACCGTTTCACCGTTGACCTGGACCATGAACTCGATGCAGCCGGCCGGTTCGTAGTCGGTGTAGTCGGGCGGCAGACGCAGCCCGTGGTCGAACTTCAGCGAGGCATCGAGCGGGACCTCGATGTCGTACTCCAGCGCCGCGGGTGCGTTGACGTGCAGCCAGGGGTCCGGCTCGTAGCTCTTGATCAGGTAGCCCACATGCACCGGCTTCTCGTTGGGAGAGTAGACCCGGGCACTGTCGAGAGTGGCCAGGAAGTCGTAGCTCCCGCGGGCGCGGCGCCGGGCGGCCCGGATCATCGACTGCTCCATGATCCGCTGGAAGCCGTCGAGGATCTGCTCGTGGGTCAGGTCGGGCAGGTTGAGGATCGACTTCTGGTGCACGTCCTCGGCCCAGTCGTCGGTCAGGTAGCCCTTTTCCTGGCAGATGTCGTAGAGCTTGGTTCCGGGAAAGGGGTAGAAGATCGAAGTCACGACCTCGTTCGGGTCGACCTCTTCGAGCAGGTCGAATGTCTCCTGGATCATCTCCGGGGTCTCGCTGGGGAGTCCTACGAGCACGAAGGACAGCGTGTTGATCTCTCGCTCGCGAGCCGCGCGAAAGGCCTCGCGGATTTGTTCGTTGCTCATCGTCCGGTTCTGGATGTGGCGGCGCAGCCACTCGCTGCCGCTCTCCAGGCCGAACTCGATGGTGTCGCAGCCGGCCTCCTTGAGCATGTCGAGCATCCGGGGCTTGGCGCACTCGACACGCAGCAGCACGCGGAACGGGATGTTGACCCGCTCCCGGTACTGCGTGCCGAACTCCTCCAGCCAGTCCCAGGTGGGGGCGAAGATGTCATCGAGAAAGTAGACCCGCTCGACTCCCGGGTAGCGTTCTCTGGCCGAGACAATCTCGTCGACGACGCGGGTTGGCGAGAAACGGCGTACGATCTTGGCGTCACCCTTGAACAACCGATTGAAGCTGGGGCTGGTGCAGTAGTCGCAGGTGTAGGGGCAGCCGCGGCTGCCCATCGTCATCATCTCGCCATTGGATGCGTCGAGCACGGCGGGATAGTCGAAGATGTCCAGGTCGGCGAACGGCAGCGGATCCAGCGGATCGACCAGTGGGGAGGTCCCGTTGTGCACGATCTCCCCGTCCGGCAGCTTGACCCAGAGATTGGCGATGTCGGTCAGCGCGGTGGGCGTCGGATCGCGGCGGGCGATCTCGGTCACAGCCGGCTCGCCTTCGCCGCGGCACAGGACGTCGAAGCAGCCATCGTCGAGCACCTCCAGCGAGGCGTAGCTGGCGTGCGTGCCGCCGATGATGTTGAGGATCTTGGGACGGACCTGCTTGACCGCCTGCGCCAGCTGGCGCACGTAGGGGTACTGCATCGTCATCGAGCTGTAGGCCACGGTGTCGGGGTCGAATCGCTCAACGAGGCTGAGGAACTCCTCGAGGTCGAAGCGGCGGGGGGCATAGAGCTCTACCGCGCACCCTTCTCGGCGAAAGATCGCAGCCACGGCAGCGATTCCCAGATGGAACCGGGGCACCTGCACCGAGGTGATGTCTGTCCAGACGAGCAATATCCGGCGACTCATCGTAGGCAGCCTACCAGAACAGGCTCAGTCAGGGCAAGAGACCCATCTCCAGTCGCCGGAGAGCTGAACTGTTGGCGGTGGCGTCAGCCCGCTGGCCCTCACATCGAGGAGAGCCGAGCGGTGTTGGGCGATGCGGTCTGGAGAGCCGACCCCGAGAACCAGCCGGTATTGCCCGGGCCCGCAGGACAGCCCCGGGCAGTGGAACTGCACCACGGTGTCCGTCTGGTCGGGGACCCGCAGTGTGGCGTCGTTGCCGGCGATCCGGCGACCCTTAGAATCGTGCACGGCCAGCTGCAGGGTCAGCAGGTCTCCGGCGGTGCAGGTGACCTGGACGGCTATCGTCAGTGGGCTTCCGGATGCCAGCACGCCGCCGGCTGGCTCCAGCAGGTTGATCGTCAGCCCGCCGTCGAGTACGCGCTGTTCGAGACCCTCCAGGCGGTCGAGCAGATCTCGGGGGCCGTTGGCCAGCTGCGCGCGCAGGGCGTCGCGCAGCTCTTCCAGCGTGATCTTGATCGGTCCCGGCTCGAGCTGCAGGAGTTCGGCGAGCTCGACGACCAGGTCCACTCTCTCGGCCAGGCTGCCGGCCGTCGGCAGCTGGCTGATCAGCAGCTCGCGCAGAGGCTCCCAGAGCCGCAGCATCGTCACGCCGTCGATCAACTCGACCACGGTCATCAGCTCGCGGGTATACAGCTGGAGCAGCGGCATCTGCTGCTCCGTGTGGCGTGCGGCCAGCTGGACCAGTGACTCTCCGCAGCGGCGAACCCGCATCTCTCGCTCGGCTGGCGTGAGGCTCGGCAGACTGGCCTTGAGTGAGTCCAGCTGGCTGGAGAACTGCGCCAGTGGGTCGTCGCTACGGCCCTTCGCGATCTCCGACAGCGCCTGTCGCATCGGAGCCGGTCCTCCCGAGAGCAGGTCGAGGTAGTCGGCGATCGCATCCCGGCCGGACAGTTGCTCGATCGCCCGGCCGTTCTCCAGGTGGATCAGCTGGTCACAAAATCCACGCACCACCTCGGGACTGTGCGTTGCCAGGACCAGGGAGACACCCTGCGAGCGGAGCAGGGTGATGCGCTCGAAGCAGCGCTGTTGAAATTCCGCGTCACCGACCGAGATCACCTCGTCGACGACGAGGATCTCCGGGTTGGTGTGAATTGCCACGGAGAACCCGAGGCGCAGTGTCATGCCGGCGGAGTAGGTCTTGATCGGCGCCTCGAGGAACTTGCCCAGTCCCGAGAACTCGGCGATCTGCTGCTCTCGCTCCTTGATCTGGGCTGGCGTCAGGCCATGGGCCAGGCCGCACAGATGAATGTTCTGCCAGCCGGTCAGCGTAGGCTGCAGTCCTGCACCCAGCTCGAGCAGGCCAACGGTGCGTCCTTGCCGCTGGACCGTTCCGCTGCTGGTTGGACTGAGTCCGCAGATCATCCGCAACAGTGTGCTCTTGCCGCAACCGTTGGGGCCGATCAGACCGAGCGATTCCCCGCGGCGCAGCACGAATGAGATGTCCTGCAGTGCCACATGCTGCTCTGGCCAGGGTAGGAAGTACCCCAGCAACAGGTCACGCAGCAGGAATCCTTTGCGGCGGAACTGGACCCGGTAGACCTTGCCCAGATTGTGTGCCTTGACCGCGATAGGGGGGGGGGGCGTCGCTTTTCTGAATCATCCGTCTATCTCACGATATGGAATGGACGACGTTCAATCAAGCCGGTCAATTCTCTATAATTCGCTTCAATGCCCCGACGCATCCTCTTGGTCTGGACCGATATCAGCACCGTGGGACTTCCGCGATACCACGCAGGCGTGTCCGCTCTGGCAGCGGCAGCGAGGCGAGCGGGTTGTGAGGTCGGCCTCCATGCACCGCTGACGCAGGACTCTGCGGCGTTCATTGCGCAGGTGGATGCGTTCAGCCCGGATGTCGTCGCCTTCAGTGTGGCCAGCCCTCAGTGGCGCCACAATCTCGAACTGGGCCACGCACTTAGAGAGCAGCGGCCGGGTCTGCTGAGTCTGATCGGCGGTCCCCACGCCAGCTTCGCTCCGCAGCGCGTGATCGATTCGGGGGTGTTCGATGGACTGTGCCGGGGTGAAGGTGAGCATGTCTTCGAGGCGCTGGCCGTGTGTGATCCAACCGTCGACGCCCTGGCCGAGCTGCCCGGGATGTGGGTTCTCGGTTCTTCGGGAGCAATCAGCCGGCAGCCGCTTGCCGACCCGATCGAGGATCTGTCGGGCCTGGCCCTGCCGGACCGAGAGCTGTTCGATATTCCGGCGATCTTGAGAGATACCGGGCGACTGGCGATCCTGACCTCGCGCAGAGACCCCTACGCCTACGAGGGGTACGGACACGGGGCGCCGAGTCGGGTTCGGCGCCATACCCCGCAGCAGGTGGTCGACGAGATCAGCGGGCTGATCGAGCGATTTCCGCAGACCACCACGATTCATCTGCAGGACGATATCTTCGATCCGCCGGCGGACTGGCTGGCCGAGTTTGCGGAACGTTATCGTAGGGCGGTAGATCGACCATTCTGGGTCACCCTGGCGGTGGACCATGCGGACCCCCAGATGATGCGGGGACTGCGCCACGCCGGGGATGCCGTCGCCGTTTTTCGTGTCGACTGCGGCAGCGAGTGGGTCCGCCGCCACGTGCTCGGGCGCACCTCGTGCAATCGTCAAATACGGGAAGCTTTCAGTCGCGCTCGCAGCGCGGGGCTGCGCACGGGTGCGATTGCCATGGTCGGCCTGCCGCACGAGACCCCCGGTCGGCTGGAGGAGACCCGTGCTCTGCTGGCCCAGATCAACCCGGACGAGCTGGGTGCGATGATCTACACGCCTTATCCAGGGACGCGGCTGTACGAGACCTGCCGGGAACGTGGCTGGCTGACCCGCGAGGAACAGGGCGATCCGTTCGAGCGCTCGATCCTGCGACTTCCCGAATTGCCGCCGGATCGGATCCGCGATTGTTTCATGCAGCTCACCGAGGACCATCTTGCCCGGCGAGGTGGCTCGGACAGGTTGGGTGCTTTCGATTTTACGGCCAATCTGACGTCGGCCAAGGTCGAGGCCGCCGATCCGTCCGAGGTTCGACTCACGGTCTACATCAACTCCTACTCTGCTCCCTGGATCCTGGCCCAGCCGCCGACGCGGATCGAGTATGATTGCACGATCCCATACGGGTGCCGGCTGGCTTTCGACATCGGCCTGCGCGGTGGCAACGCCGGTGCGTCGGGCAGTGCGCGGTTCAGCGTCAGCCTCGATGGGCAGACGGTGTTCAGTCGTGAGCTGTACGCCGAGTCGCTGAGACGGGATCGGCCCTGGGTCAGCGGACAGGTCGACTTGAGCCAGTGGGCCGGCAGGCGGGTGAAACTAGGGTTGCAAACCGAAAAAACGCAACAACCCCTGAAGGATGTCGCAGCGGTCGGTTGGGGCAGCCTGCGGCTCGAGTCGGACGGGGCTGTCACGCCACCGGCGGAGTCGCGGATGCGTCTACCGGCGATGTGGCGTGAGATCGTCCAGTTCCGCCATCTGTTGCTGGCGCTGGCCTTTGCCAACTTCAAGATCCGTTACCGCAACGCCATCCTCGGCATCGGCTGGAGCCTGGCCATTCCCTTCGCCTTGTTCCTCGTCTTCATGCTGTTGTTCAAGCCGATCTTCGACATCCAGGTCGAGCACTACGCCCTGTTTCTGATGGCGGCGCTGTTTCCCTGGACGTTTCTGGCTTCCTCGGTATCCGAGACGATCAATCTGTTGCCGGGTAATTCGACCTTCATCAAGGCCAACCGCTTTCCCCACGAGGTGCTCCCGCTGGCCACGGTGTTGACCCAGTTCGTCAACCTGTTGTTCGCCTATGCGATCCTGCTGGTCTACGTGGTAGCCGGCCCCATCGGTCCGGGCTGGCAACTGCTCTGGCTCGCGCCTTCGCTGCTGCTGCTGGTCTTGCTGACCAGTGGGCTGTGCCTGCTGTTCTCGGCGCTCGACGCCTGCTACAAGGACGTCAGCTACCTGGTCGAGGTCTCGATGCTGGCCTGGTTCTTCCTGACGCCGATCTTCTACCCGATCAGCCGGGTCCGTGATCGGGTCGGCAGTGTGCTGGAGTGGCTCATCGTCTACAATCCGCTGACGCCGCTGGTCGACGGTTTTCGTTATGCGCTGCAGGGTGGGGCGCAGGCGCCCTCGCTGGTGTATCCCGCCGTGGTCTCGGTCGGCGTGTTCCTGTTCGGCTGCTGGGCTTTTCGTCGGCTCGAAGCGCGCTACGTGGACATTCTCTGATGAAGCATGACGAGGGCGAGATTCGTGGGGTGCTGGATGGCGGACGCGCTCTTGTCGGTCCCCGCTTCGTCGAGATCTGCATCACCAACCGATGTAACACCGATTGCATCATGTGCTGGGGCCACTCGCCGTTCCTCGATGACGGCGCCCACCGGCGCTCCAACTGGGATCGAAACCAGCAGCTCCCGCTGGAGCGGATGACGCGCTTTCTCGAGGAGCTGGCGCAGCTGGGTACCCGAGAGGTGCTGTTTGCCGGGGGGGGCGACCCGCTGATGTACGATGGGATCTTCGAGCTGCTGTCGCGAACCAATGAGCTGGGGATGGACGCCCGCTTGTTGACCAATTTCATCCTGCTCAGTGAAGCCCGGAGGGATGCCCTGCTGGCCACCGGCGTGCGGACGATCCAGGTCAGCTTGCTGGCCGCCTCTCGCGAGGCCTATCACGCGATCCATCCGAACCAACCCCCCGCGACCTTCGATCGACTCGTCGATGACCTCGACTGGATGATCGCCAACCGTGATGGGCCGGGGCGGCCGTTCCTGCTCCACGGCCATGTCATCTGCAATCGCAACCACCACGAGCTGGCAGCGATGTTCGACCTCGCTCGACGCAGCGGAGATGGCATCACGCTCGTTCCGATGGATCCGATCACCGGGAGCACCGACCAGTTTCTGTTGACCGCCGACCAGCTGGCCCAGGTGCATCAGGACCTGGCCCGCATCGCCGATGACTACCACCGGCGCTGGGAGGTCGGCGAGCATCAGTTCGAGTGGCGTGGATGGCAGGATTTCGAGCGCCGCCTTTCGGCCCCGCGCGCCGCCGAGGGGATCTATGACGTCGCGCCCGTGGGGGGGCTGCCGCCCTGCACGATCGGCTGGACCTACGCCCGGGTCGAAGCGGACGGGTCGGTCTGCTCTTGCTGCAAAGCGACGCGCACATCGCTTGGAAACCTGCTCGACCAGCCGTTCTCGGAGATCTGGTTCGGCGATTCGCAGAATGGTTTTCGTACCTGGAGCGACGCTCGGCCCCCCGATCCGAGATTCAGCTCGATCCACTGCGAGCTGACCTGCGACAACATCGGACACAACCGCGAGATGGAACAGCGTCTGGAGCGGCATCGCCGATGAGCGAGATCCTCTCCGCTGCGGTTCCGGCCCAGGTCGGGTGCCGGTCGGCATTCGAGATCGTCGTCCAATGCCGTCTGGATGACCCAGGGAGGCCTGTAGACCTGGGGTGTGCGATCCATGACGAAGACGGACGCCTGGTCTTCAGTAGCTCCACGGCTCACGCGGCGGGCAGCGCGCCACTGGAGATCGGCGAGCAGACTGTCCGGCTGCAGGTCGCGGACAATCGACTGCTGGCCGGTCGCTACCGGGTGGACGTTTATCTGTTGGCTGATGGGGGTCGTGAGGTGCTGGCCCGGCAGGTCGGTGCGGCCTGTTTCGACGTTCCGATGGGGCCGATGCAAGGTGGAGTGGTGCTGCTGGACCACAGCTGGGCCCGCGGCCCGACTGACAATGGCGAGGTGCAACTCGAGGACGGGCCGCTGTTCTCGTTCGACGTGGATCGACTGCTCCTCCAGCCGGGTGAGTCGATCGAGATCGAGGCTCCGGCGCCCCCGGATGCACGGCTGATCGTGGAGCTGTCTGCTCCGGCCGGTCCGACGACGCTGCGGATAGAGGTGGCCGGCCGACTGCTGCACCAGGAGACCCTCGAGGATCATCGGCCGACAGGCCCGCTGGCGATACCGCTGCACTCCGCCTTCCAGGACCACTCGAATCCATTTTTGGCGCAGGCCCACCTGGCGCCCAGTCCGCGTCTGACGCCCGGCCGGCTGACGTTCCGCTTCTCGGTCGAGGGATCTGCGGCCGGCGAGTTCCGCGGGCCACACCTGGCGCTGCCGGAGCTGGGGGTCACCCAGGCAGATCGGCTGCCGTTCGATCGAGTCCAGCTGGAGGCGGCCGAGCCCTGCGACGCCCACTGCACGTTGTGCTATCGCAGTTACTACAGCGCGGGGTTCAAGGGGCCGATCATGACGGCCGACAGCTGGGACCGGATGAAGCCCTTTCTCTCAGAGTTGACCCAGATCGACCTGGGTGGCTGGGGTGAGCCGACCCTCAACAACCGGCTGCCGCAGATGATCCGGGACAGTCGGGCCGCGGGGATTCCCTACATCATCTTCGCCACCCATGGCAACCGAATCGATGCCGCGCTGGCCGAGGAGCTGGTCGAGGCGGGACCGACCCACATCAATATATCGATCGACGGGGGGACCGAGGAAACCGTTGCCCGGATCCGGGCGGGTACGTCACTGGCCAAGGCGCTGGCCGCGATGTCCCATCTGCGCTCGGCTCGCGAGCGGCGGAGTCTCACCGGTCCACGGATCCAGGGATCCTACGTGATGCGGACGAGCAACCTGGCAGAGTTGCCGGCGTTCGTCCGCCAGGTGGCCCAGGCGGGCGGAGACGAGGTGATCCTGCGCAACGCGATCGCCTTCGGGCCGGATGACTTCGAGGAGGTTCAGCACGAAGGATTCTACGAGGTGAGGGTCGACACCGAGCGACGCGATCAGCTGCTGACCGAGGCCTATGCCGAGGCGGAGCGCCTGGGGGTCTCGATGCTGATGGTGGGTCCGCTGACCATCGAGCAGCGATTCTCGGGCTGCTTCTGTCAGGCGGAGCGCTCGCCGTTCATCGGTGGTGCGGGAGACGTGTCACCCTGCTGTTTTCTGGGTCACCCGGTCTACCGGGTGACCGCGCAGGGCGAGGTGGTCAATCACGGTCTGCTGCGCTTCGGCAATATTAACGAGACCTCCCTCGACGAGATATGGAACAGCAGCGCCTATACCCGGTTTCGGGCCCAGCTGCGGCTGGGGCAGTCGGCGGAATGCCGCGACTGCCCGTGTCTTTTCCTGTTCACTCGGAATCCAGACGAGGTGCGTCAGGGGGAACCCGCGGCGTGAGCCGCCTGGCCGATCGTATTCGGCGCGAGGTCGTGACCGGCGAGGCCCGCGTCTCGATCGAGCTCTCGGCGCGCTGTAATCTGACCTGCCGAATGTGCTCCCTCGAGGTGTACTACAAGGACAAGGGATTGATGCTGCCCCAGACGTTCGAGCGTCTGCTTCCCGATCTGGCCGGCTTCTATCGCCTCGATCTGGGGACGAATGCCGAGGCGCTGATGAATCCCCATCTGGAGGACTACCTCGCGGCAATTGGCCAGGTGGCGCCGGGGTGCGAGATCTCGCTGGTGACCAATGGAGTGCTCTGCACCCCGGAGCGGGCGGCGGGACTTCGCGACCTGGGGGTCAGCGAGTTCTCGTTCTCGCTGGACGGCGCGAGCGAGGCCGCGTTCCAGCGCATCCGGGGCACCGAGCTGGCGCCGATTGTGAGCCACCTCGCTGCGCTGGCCGACGATCGGGGGTCGGCGAGGGTTTACGTCAACTTCACCTTGCAAGACGGCAACGAGGCGGAGCTGACGCCGCTGGTCGATCTGTGTGTCGAGCACGGTGTCGACGTGCTGTTCGTCAATCGGGTCGAGCCCTACTTTCAGGTGATCGCCGAGGATGCACCGACATTTCGGGAAGGGCTCCAGGGTCGGCGCTTGATCCAGGAGGCCTTCCTCAGGGCGGAGGCGGAGGGGCTGGAGGTCCATGCGGCGACAGATTCACCGATCCGTACCGGTCCTTGCAGTTTTCTGTTCCCGACGATTTCTTGGAAGGGGGATGTCACGCCGTGCTCGGCCCTCTCCTACGAGCGCCCGTACCACGATGGTCAGGGCTGGAAGACCTACCCCTTCCGGCCCTACGGTAATCTGCACCAGCAGTCGTTGTCCCAGATCTGGGTCGGTGAGGCGTACACGAGCTTCCGTCGGCAGGTGCTGGCGGACCGCGAACCCGACCCTTGTGGTGACTGTCTGCGGCGCAAGGGGATCATCTGTCCGACTGCTGCGGCAGACCAGTACTGGGATGCGGTACTAGCCGGAGATTGAACCTCTTTGCTATAGTTCTGACATGACCAGGCGAATCCTGATGGTGTGGACCGACATTACCACGGTCCAGGTTCCGAGGATTCATATCGGTGTTGCTGCGGTGGCGGCCATGTTCCGTGAGCATGGCTGCGAGGTGCAGCTCTATGTTCCCTTGCGGCTGGACATCGAGGAATTTCTCGCGCTCGTCGAGCGCTATGATCCCGATACGGTCGCCTTCTCATCGATGACGCCGCAGTTCTGCTATACCAGCCAGCTGGCCCAGGCGCTCAAGCTCGTCCGGCCCGAGGTGTTGACTGTCATCGGCGGAGCCCATGCCAGCTACGCACCTCAGGAGGTGATCGCCAACGAAGCCTACGACGTGCTCTGCCGGGCCGAAGGCGAGATGGCGGTGACCCAGATCGCGCTGCGCGATCCGCGGCCCGAGGCGCTGGCCGACGTGCAGAATCTGTGGGTCCGGATGCCGGATGGCGAGGTGATCCGAAACCCGATCGGCAAGCTGTTCGGGCCGCTCGACGACCTGCCGTATGTCGCCCGTGACATCTTCGACTACCCCGCTGTTCTGGACTCGGCCAACGGGGAGATGTGCACCATGGGCAGCCGCGGATGTCCTTATGTCTGCGACTACTGCTGTAGCCCGACCTTCAACGTGCTCTCCAAGGGACAGGGTAAGGTGGTTCGCCGATATTCGGTGACGCGAGTGGTGGACGAGATCGTCTCGGTGGTGGAACGCTGGCCACAGGTCGAGACGGTCTACTTCATCGACGACATCTTCGCGCCTAGCTGGGAGTGGCTCGAGGAGTTCCGCGATCAGTATCCGGACCGTGTGGGCCGGCCGTTTCGTGTATTGCTGCGCGTGGAGTGCGCCAAGCCACGGATGATCGGGCTGCTTGCGGAGGCGGGTTGCTACCACATCGATTACGGTGTGGAGAGTGGCAGTGAGTGGTTACGACGGCACATCCAGAACCGGACGATGTCCAATGATCAGATCGAGGAAGCTTTTGCGCTGACGCGCGATCACGACATCCGGACTAACGCGCTGATGATGGTCGGCATGCCGCAGGAAACGCCGGAGATGGTGCAGGAGTCCAACGCGCTGCTCGAGCGTCTGGACCCCGACGAGGTGACGCCCTCGATCTTCTACCCTTTCCCGGGTACTCGGCTTTACGAATTGTGCAAGGATGAGGGGTGGCTGACCGACCGCTGGGCCAGCGACCCGTTCCAGACCTCGATTCTCAACCTGCCGACGATGAGCACCGAGGAGATCGTTCGGTGGTTCCACCAGTTCACCGAGCAGGGATTTGCCCGAGCGGCGCAGCGCCACGCGCAGGGAGTCTTCGACTTTCTCGCTAATCTGGACCAGGCCAGCGTCGAATCGCCCTGGGTCGACGATGTCAAGTTCGGCTACTTCTGCAAAACCTGGGGCCGGACGCCCTGGCTGTTTGCCCCACCTCCTTGCAGCCTGGAATTCGACGTCGAGCTGCCGCCGGCCGCGAGACTGGCTTTTTGTCATGGGATGCGTCACGCGGAAGGTGTCGATCCGCCGTTGGATGCGGCTGTCGAGTTCAGCGTCAGGATCGACGGCGAGCTGGTGTATCGCCGGAGGAGGAAGGTGGGAGAGCTGCACGCACTGCGTCCCTGGGATGCAGCGGAGGTGGACCTTTCTCGGTGGGCGGGTCAGCGGATTCGGCTGAGTTTTCTGACCACTCCGCACGGCGACCTGTCGCAGACGTACGCCTGCGGGTGGGGGGGCGCGCACCTCGAGGGTGCCCGAGCGGTCGAGGCCGGGGTCTAGCGTTTTCCGGCCCCAGCCTGCGCCAGGTGAGGGTCGTCCCCGGAGAGTTGGGGCTGCCCGCCAGCGGGCTGCTGTGGTGCCGGCCTATTCCGGTCGATCGCATCTGCGGGGTATGTTAGGGTGAGTGCATGAAACGCGTCCTCGCAGCCATGTTTCTGGCGATGCTGTTGGCGTGTGGGCCAGAAGGCCCCGGGCCAGCAGAGTCGACGCTCGACGAGTATCGGACGGCGGATACACAGAGTGCGGCGCCCGCCGCTGCGGCGATCCGCATCGAGGTCCCGCCAATATCCGGGACACTGGCCCAGCGGGTGGCTCGCTTGCGGCCATTGGCCAGCTAACAACCGTGGGCTCGGATCCCTTGGCGGACCCACCTGATCGAAGCGCGCAAGGAGGCGCACGCGGCGAACAAGCCGCTGTTCATCTGGGCGATGGACGGGCACCCGCTCGGGCTGGTGTGATGTAACGGTCAACTGGGCCGTGTCGTCCACTTCTCGGATCCGCAGGTCATCAAGACGCTATCGCGGGACTTCATCCCCGTCGCTCAGGACTGCGCCTTCACGGGCCGCAGAAGAGCCGACGATTCAATCAAGCGTTTCTTCGCGCAGATTACCCGACAAGCGACGACCGGAGGACTGGACGGCGGCCTTCGTCAAGACGACGCAGGGGTACTACGCTGTCAGGCCGGACGGTAAACTCCTGCGCGCCAATCCGTACATGGAACTTCAGCGAGAGCCAGGGCGGATTCGGACGCTGCTTGCACAAGCGCTGGCGGCGTTTCGTGCGTCCTCTTCGGCGAAAGTTGCGCGAGACGTGGAGGGGGTTGCTTACCACCCGTCCTTGCCTCCGGGGACACTCGTGGCGCACGTGTATAGCCGCATCACCAATGGCAAACGGGACTACCCTTGGCCAGAAGACTGGGAGGGAGATGAAGACGTGCTCAACGCCGTGCCCGCGCGGGACGTGATCTGGATTGCATCGGCCGAGGTACAGGCGCTGCTCGGCGGCACCGTCACCCCGTCGCTTCGTCGGCGGTTGCTGCTGGGCCATCTGCGGGACTTCGTTCGCGGCCAGCCCAGGCTGTTCAAGATGACCCACGTCAAACTCGGATCGTTCACGGCCAGAGCCACAAGGTCAGCAACGGCGGTTCGCGTCCATATTGCAGGGCGGTTCCAGATCGACGCGCCGCCCTTTCGCTCCGATCTCACGGAGGGGATCATAGCGAAGATGGGGATCCAGGGGAAACTGGACGGTGAGCTGACCTACGACCTCGACACGCAGCGAGTGACCGGGTTTCTGATGCACGCCTCGTGCGTCGCCGGGGGCGAGTACTTCTTGACGCCATGCGCGCCGCCGGGTCGTTACGCGTTACAGATCGGCTTCGAGCTGGCCGACCAGCAGGACCCGATCGCGCGCTCGGTACCGCCCCACGCAACCGGAGACGACGAGCTGGCCGGCAGCTATCTGGAGACCGGTCGATCCTATCGGTGAGCTGAGCGGCAGCACGGGGTAATCGACGCGGGCGTCCGGGGCCTCCACAATGCCCCGCGAGTCGGCGGAGTGTGGAAACGACCACTCGCCCCAGGCGAGAATGCGCGATCGGCCGCGGCGCTTGGTGCCGGTCATTCACGCGGCCCAGGGTCGTTACCTTCCTACCCAATGTGTAGAAAACTCCCGCTGGATGAGAAAAACAAATAGCTCAGGCCGCGGGCCGTCACGGGTGCTATGGGTTTAACCCGTTTCTGTATCGGGGGTAATGGGATTTCGAATGACTTTATTTGCCCGGCATGAGGCTTGCAATTTGACGACCCACATCTCATTTTGAACTGAATCACAGGGAATATCGAAAATGACGCGTCCACTACTAATGGCGATTGTCCCATGCATCCTCCTCCTGGCTCAGCCGGCGTGGGGGCAGAATCCGAACCCCGAGAAACCCAAGAAAGACAGTGCTCCCCAGACTCCGAGCAAGCTGTTGTACGAAGTCGTGGAGGGTATGTCCGCGATGATGCGAGAGCCGAATGCCGTCAAGAACCTGGCCCCCTTCGACCGTTTGCTGGGCAGCGTCTTTGGTGAGCTTAAACGGCAGGCCACGGAGAAGAGCGAGGGAGTCCCCCAGATGCTCAAGACCTATCTCGAGCTGGTTCAGCAGGTCGGGGTGCGGCAGTTCAGGCAAGCGATGTACCTCACCGCTCGGTCGCGGCGGCACAAGAAGGCGGCTAGTCAGGCGGGACTGAGCCTCTACGAACGTTTCTTGGTCATCGAACCGTGGCTCACCGGGTATCACGATAATGGTGCGGAGGACGAGCTCAAGCCGGAGCTGAAGCAAGCGATCCGGGTTACCAGGCAGCTCAACGAACTACTGGTCAAGTGGCTGCTCACGCTGCCCGGCGTGAACAAGAGCTTGTTGCTGGGCATGGCCAAGAGAGCTCGGACTCAGATGAACGGGTTACTGAATCGGGTTCCAGGCGCCGGAAACGCGATGCGGGAAGGGCTCAACAAGCTGGGCAATCTTCTCGGCCGCTGACGCATCGCCACGGCGGCCTTCCAGCGCATTTGCGGCTCACCGACGTCGAGGGCGGCCGAGCGCCTTGGGGAGTCTTTTTGGGTTGACCCTGAGGAGGGCGGAAAAATAGCGACGCCCGGTGTTGGGAGCTCCGGAGCAGAGGATAAGCTGATCCAACCGGGGTGGTGACTAAGGAAACACCCTGATTCGATGGATCCGTTCCCAGATCTTCAGGTAGACCATCAGCACCAGGCTCAGCACGAATAGAAAGCAGAGCTTGATCGCCCCCAGCCAGCGTGATCGAGTGGGTGTCAACCAGCGCCACTTGGGGCTGAGCGACTCCGGCAGATGACGGCGGCAGGTGTAGAGCGCGATCATCGAGGCCAGGCTGAGCAAGGCGACACAGGCCCAGAACAGCTGTGGCTGGTCGCGGTGCAGGTCTGGCACGAGCCAGATCGACGCGGCCACGGCCAGCGCCAGACCACCGATCATCATCAGCGGTCGGACCCATCGCCGGAGTTTGCGCAGGATCCGATAGGTGTAGCTCGAGTGGATTGTCTTCAACTGGTCCTGGAGTTGACCGACGTGTCGCCGGTGATGCTCCAGGTCTCCGGTCAGGCGGCGCAGCACCTCGTCCGAGTGGGCCACCCGTCCGTGTGCGTCTTCCCCTTCCTGTTGCGCGGTTCGCAGCGCGATTCGCGCGTGATCAAGTTCGTCGTGGGCTCGGCCTTGTTCCACACTGGATGCTTCGAGTTCAGCCGTCCGTTCCTCCAGCTGTGTTTCCAGGCGTGAGCAGTCGGCCGAGAGTGTCTGCTCGAGTGCCTCATACTCGTTGTTTCTGCGCTCCAGATCGCGCTGTGTGGCGGCGTGGGCTTCGCTGACCTGGCCCAGTTGTTTCCAGACGGTGGACAGTTCCTCCCGGTCACCGCGTCGCAGCAGAAAACTCTTCTGCTTGCCACTGCGATGGAACGGTTTGTCGCAGAAGCGAGCCAGCGGCTCCACGGCCCGGTCCCAGGTGTACTTCTCCAGGGCCAGGGTGCGAGCCGCTTGCGAGGCGGCTCTCACCTGCTCGGGCTGCTCGACGAGCTGGCGGATCAGCGCCTTGATCGCCCCGGTGTCCGCCGGGTCGACGGCCCAGCCGGCACCGCGCTGGATCAAGTCCAGCACCTGAGGGCTCTGGGGGCTGACGATGGGGGGTAGGCCGCACCACAGATAGTTGACCTCTCGTATCGGGAAGGCGTTCTCTCGTTCAAGATTGGGCTGCAGCAAGTTCAGGCCGGCCCAGTGGGTGGCCAGCCGCTGGCAGAGCTGGTCCCAGGGCAGCGGTTCCAGATAGGTCACGCGCTGGCTTTCCGGGAGCTGGGCTCGAGGGTCGAAATATCGACCTTCGCCATAGATGTCGGTCGGCAGCTTGCCGCCGATGATCTCCAGTCGCCCCATGCCCAGCTCGTCGAGGGCCTCGACGACCGCGCGCAGAGCTGGCGCCGGGTTCTGCCAGGTGTGAAAGAAACCGCTGTAGACGAAGCTGGGCTCTGGCGAGAGCGCCCGGGCGGGGGGTGGGTTGGTCGGCAGGCCGAAGGGAACTACCGAGATCTGATCCTTGGTCAGGTCGACGCCGGCCAGGGCCAGCCATGAGAGGAAATAGGATTTCTGCCGGGCGTGGCTGGTCAGGAACATGTCGCCGTGAGACAGTGACTCCAGCTTGTCCAGCATCTCGCCCCAGCCGGGTTCTCCGCGGAACCGATCTTCCAGGTATACCGGACCGGGCAGATCGATCACCACCGGTATGTCGCACGGTTCGTACCAGTGCAGCGCTCGGGGCTGCTCCAGCACGATAACGTCGGGAGAATGCTGGGCCACCAGCTCGTCCATCCGGCGTCCCTCGGTCGAGGCGGCCAGGATCTCGGGCGGCACGTTGGCCAACCCTTCCAGGTAGGGCCGGGGGATCGAAAAGGTCACCTGGAAACCGTGGGCTTCGAGTCCCTTGCCCAGACCCCAGGCTCTCATTCCGCCGCCGGAGGCCGGGCAGCCTTCCAGCGGAAGCATCTCGTGGGTGATGATGAGTATGTGTTTGGACATGATTGGTGGTCCGAAGTCATGTCACACTAGCTGGTTGCGAATTAGGCGTCAAGCCCGCCGTTGACGGCGTCCGCTCCTCCCGGTGGGCAGGATCGACCCTTTACGCGCTGATGGCTTTCCGCTCTTACGCTCTGATGGCTTCCGCTCTGCTGCAGCTCAGCCGGTTGGTCAGGCGATGTGGTCCTCACCGGTCTGGACGTCGCGCGGTGAGCTGCGGCTGATGTGAACGACCCGCGTCGCTGATCGGTAGGGCGAATTCTCGGGGTCTTACTTCCCGCCTGTTTGCTCAAGCGGGAGCGTTCCCCGCTTGAGAAACAGCAGGGCGAAGCAGGTGTCACGCAGGTAATTGGTCATCCAGGAACCATCGCTACGCTGATGGCTGATCAGGTAACCAGCCCCATCAAGGTACCAGTCGAGCCGGCCGAGGTGCTTGCGGTCGGCGAGCACACCGGCTCGCTCCAGTCCGTAGAGGTAGTACAGGTGCCAGGCTGTGCCCCGAAACGGATTCTGGCGGACGTCGTGAAACTTCTGCAGCCAGGCCCAGCCGTCTCGAATGCCCTCGTCGAGCTTGATGCGCAGCTTGCTGTCCAGGCGGCCGTGGACCAAGAGACGGTTGCGACAGATCGCCAGACTGCCGACGCCGGCGCAGGTCATGCTGCCGTACCCCGATCGGTAGTGTGCGGATGCCGAGCTGGGCCTGATCACGCTGTAGCTCCAGCCGCGAGCTTCGGCCGCTTCGCGCGAGACCTGGCCCTTCTTGCCCTGGCGCAGAAGGATCACCTTGGGCCCGTTGCGCGATTGATAGCGCAGCCAGTGCTTGGCGACCAGTTCCCACTCATGGGGGGGGATCTTGACGCCCGCGCGGTCCGCTGCCAGAAGCCCGAGCACCGCGTACTGGCCGTTGGAATTGTCCCAGGCGGCAGCCTTCGTCGAAGGGTAGCTCCAGCGCGGACGTGTCCCGAAGGGATTTCCACCGGTGCTCAACTCGACCGGCGACCTCTTGGCCCTGCCGAGTAGAAACGTCACGCCGGCGATGATCCGCTTGCGATCGGTCTTGGACACCCTATTTGGGATATCGTTCAATGACTTCTTCAACTCTGCCTGGGTCATGCGCTCCAGGGCTTCGCCTGCCGGAGCGTACTTGCCCAGCAGTGTCATCAGCATCACCGCGTCGTCGTAGGTCTTGCGATGCGGCTGCTTGCTCAGGTAGGCCAGCGCCTTGACGATCCGTGGGTCCTTGGCCGGGATGCCGCTGACCATCAACGTCAAGGTGATCAGTGCGGTCTGGCCCATCGGGTGTGTCTTGGTGTAGATCCCATCCCAGCTGCCATCCTTGAGCTGCTTGCTGAGCAGGTACTTCGCGCCCTTGTCGATCGCCGCGTTGATCAACTTCTGCATCCGATGCCCGTCCAGCTTGAGGACGTGTAGCAGCGAGAACTCGAACTTGTAGCGCAGGTGTAGTGGCTTGCCTTTATGAATCGCGTGGGTCGGGTCGGTCGTCGTTCGCCAGTGGACCTCTAGATAGCCTCCCAGGACGTGTCCCCGGCTCTCGTGATAATAAACGCGTCCTGAGAGCTGACCGTCGATCAGCCGGCCCGCGGCCTCCGGCCATTTCGCTCCAGCGAGTCTCGCGGAGAGGCGCAGCTCGAGTGCCGGCTGCCCGGCGAATTGTGCTTGATCGCTGCGGGTCCAGCTGCCCTTGACGCCGACCTTCAGCTCCTCGAACATCCGGCGAAACTTGTATGGGCGATCGCTGAGATTTCGACCTGGGATCCCGGTCGCGAGCCACATGGGCAGCTCCGAGAGTCTGCCGACGAACGGTCGGGCACGGACGCCGAGATCCCGGTAGGTGGCGCCCCAGTGGTGGTGTGGAAAGCCACGCCAGATCGAGCCGTCCTTGGTTGGCGGGCGCTTCTTGTCTTTTCCCAGCGGAGGAAGCTGATTGGTGATCTTGTACCAGAACAGCTCGTTGTGTTGGACGCGCCAGGCGATCTTGTCGGCCTGGGAGCTGGGGGCGCTAATCAACGTCACAATGCAGGCCATCCAGCCAAGATAGCGCATCCATGGACTCCAAGAAGCCAGTGGGTGAGTCGGGAGTGCAAAACCTCCGATATCGAAGTACAGGGGCACGATATCAAAAAGTGGCTCAGCATTCCACACCGGAGGGCGTGGAGACGTCAGGCTTGGTGAGGGGTCGTTTAGCGAACG
>PVBE011896068.1_pt1 | contig 20866 bp, 18 predicted proteins | sample 1631181 | NCBI WGS metagenome assembly PVBE01 (sample SAMN08397723, study PRJNA350692) | Marine metagenome, whole genome shotgun sequencing project. | isolation source: water | place: Pacific Ocean | collected 2012-04 | reverse complement strand
GAAAAAAGGCGCCGGTGGGAGTCGAACCCACGATGGCGGATTTGCAATCCGCTGCCTTAGCCACTTGGCTACGGCGCCATAAATCGTTGGTGTACGCTAGGGTAAATTTGGCCGGGCAGTCAAGACTGTCAATTTGCAAAGTACCATCAAAAGGCTCCCGAACCGGTAATTACTCCTTTGCGTCAATGCATCGGCGATCTACCCGCCAAGTCTTAAGTTTTCAGTTTGTTCAAGCGGGAAACCGGTAGCGAATGACCATGATGGCAGTTGTTTGACATGACCGCTATAGTCTCTATTTTTCGTATTTTTACAAATAATGTTGTGATTCGTTTTCCACTCCCTCAACTATTCGTAGGAAAGCATACGTTTCAATGGCAACGGAAACTCAGGGAACATGTGACATCGGACTTATTGGCCTTGCAGTTATGGGTGAAAATCTTGCCCTGAATATTGCAAGTCGAGGCTATTCAATTGCGGTCTATAACCGTACGACACAGGTTACAGATGCATTTACATCCGGCAGAGGCCATCAGCCAAATATTCACGGCTGTCAGTCCATTGAAGCACTTGTGAATGCACTGAAAACACCACGAAAAGTCATGCTTATGGTCAAAGCCGGTCCAGCAGTTGATCACATTATTGACACCCTGATTCCATTGCTCTCAAAGGGTGATGTCATCATCGATGGAGGCAACACACTTTTTTCTGATACAGAACGTCGCACGAAGGAAGTCGAATCCAAAGGGCTTCTCTATGTCGGAACGGGTGTTTCAGGAGGCGAAGAAGGTGCCCTCAAGGGGCCGAGTCTTATGCCAGGAGGAACCGAGGATGCATGGCCTCTCATCCAACCGATTTTTCAGGCGATCGCTGCAAAGGTTGGCCCAAAGGGTGACATCCCGTGCTGTGATTGGGTTGGCCCTCGAGGGGCAGGACATTACGTAAAAATGGTCCACAATGGCATTGAGTATGGGGATATGCAACTCATCTGCGAAGCGTACTCACTGCTCAAGTATGGTGCTGGACTGTCCAACAACGACTTGGCCGAGGTATTTGACACGTGGAACCATGGTGAGCTTGATAGCTATCTGATTGAGATCACACGTGACATCTTTACGGTGAAGGATCCAGAGACAGGTGACTTCATCGTCGATCGTATTCTCGATAAAGCTGGTGCGAAAGGTACAGGCAAATGGATGAGTCAGCTTGCCCTTGACCTCGGTGTACCAAGTACTCTGGTCACTGAAGCCGTGTATGCACGTTGTTTGTCAGCCCTCAAGGATGCACGCGTTCGTGCCAGCAAGGTACTCAGTGGTCCTGACCTCAACACGCACGATGATCCACTGACGTTCATCGAACAAGTACGACAGGCTCTCTATGCATCGAAGATTGCAAGTTATGCCCAAGGTTACGTCCAACTTGCGGCAGCCGCAAAGGAACACGACTGGTCACTGAATTACGGTGATATCGCAATGATGTGGCGAGGCGGCTGTATTATTCGTGCTCAGTTTCTCGAAAGAATTCATGAGGCCTATCAGAATCAGCCAGACCTCGAAAACCTGATGCTTGCTCCATATTTCAGAAAAGCCCTCACGGACACCCAAAAGTCTTGGAGACATGTTGTTGCCACTGCCGCAACGATTGGAATACCTGTTCCTGCATTCATGACAGCTCTTGCGTATTACGATGGTTATCGACATGCCAACCTTCCAGCTAATCTTTTGCAAGCACAGCGTGATTATTTTGGTGCGCATACATATGAACGAATTGATAATCCAGGTACGTTTCATACCGAGTGGCTTGAGTTACGCCGACCAGTCGAAACGTCTTCACATTCAAAGGAAAACGCATGAGCAGTAATTACTTGAAAGAACTTTTTGGACTGCAGGGACGCTCAGCCGTCGTCGTCGGTGGGACTGGTGTTCTCGGTGGTGCCATTGCAGATGGACTTGCGAGAGCAGGTGCTTTTGTGGTGGTTGCTGGACGAGGTGCTGATCGAGGAGAAGCGAGGGTTGAAGCCATACGAGAAGCTGGTGGTGATGCGACCTTCGTGAGCGTTGATGCCGTCGATGAGTCAAGCGTACAGTCTCTTCTTGAGGCCACGATCAATGCTCGAGGACAGGCAGATATCCTTATTAATTGCGCAGGTGTCAATTCGGCTGTCCCCTACTTTGATATTCGTGAAGAAGACTTTGAGAACGTTGTAAATACAAATCTCAAGAGTACTCACCTTGGCTGCCAGATCTTTGGTCAGCATATGGCAAAGAATGGCGGTGGCGCCATCGTCAACATTGGAAGTGTCTCTGCTGACAAGCCGCTTTCCAAAGTTTTTGCATACTCGGCATCGAAAGCAGCCGTTGTAAATTACACTCAAAATGTGGCACGCGAATTAGCCCCAAAGAATGTTCGGGTGAATGTCCTCTGCCCTGGTTTTTTTCCAGCTGAACAAAACAGAAAGATTCTTTCTGCTGAAAGAATCGCGTTGATTATGGGACAAACTCCGATGAATCGCTTTGGTGAACCCGAAGAACTTGTTGGTGCCGTGATTTTACTATGTGCAAGTGCTGCTGGTAGTTTTATTACGGGAACAAGTCTTTACGTCGACGGTGGTTTTACGGGTATGCGTTTCTAACAAACGAATGCTTTCGACACATATTCAAATCAGTGAATACGATGAATGGCTGCCAACTGCTTCTTATTGCTTCTGATTCCTTGCATCATTGAAACGATACCGCATGCCCGAATGGTCTCACGATGACAGAAAACACATCCTCAACGATCGTGATTTTTGGGGCGTCCGGCGATCTTACGAGCCGTAAACTCGTTCCGGCGCTCTATAACCTCCACCGAACAGGCGAATTACCTGCTCATACGAGAATTGTGGGGTTCTCTCGAACACCGATGTCGGATGAGGCCTGGAGACAATCGCTGCGCGAAACGACAGCGAATCATACAGATGATTTTGATGAGCCATCGTGGATAACGTTTGCCAACAATATTTTCTACCAACCGGGAGACATTCAGAAGAGATCAGACTTCGATTCCCTTCAGCACAAACTCGACACCATTGAACAAAAACGTCTTGCGACACGCGTCTACTACCTTGCCACTGCACCACAGTTTTACTGGCCTGTGGCCTCAAATCTGGGCAGCCTTGGAATGAACGATGAATCGCATGGCCCAAGAAGGATTGTCGTTGAGAAACCATTTGGCACTGACCTTTCATCAGCTCAAATTCTTAATTCAAAACTCCATTCCGTTTTTGATGAAAGCCAGATCTATCGCATCGATCACTATCTCGGGAAAGAATCCGTTCAAAACATATTGGCATTGCGATTTGCCAATACGATTTTCGAGCCTGTTTGGAATCGTCGTTACATCGATCACGTACAGATTACCGTTGCAGAAAAAGTTTCTGTAGGACGACGAGGAGACTACTATGACAAGTCCGGGGTACTTCGAGACATGTTTCAAAACCATTTGCTGCAGTTACTGATGGTCACCGCAATGGAAGCTCCCGTTCTGTTTAATGCAGAAGCTGTTCGAAATGAAAAAGTGAAAGTACTCGATGCCATTCGTCCTCTTGACAACGACCGTGTTCAAGCTGCCAGCGTGAGAGGACAGTATGACGGTTACCGTAAAGAACCAGGCGTTTCTCCTGCAAGTCAAACCCCAACGTTTGGTGCCATTCGTTTGGAAATTGACTCTTGGCGATGGCAAGGCGTACCGTTCTATCTTCGAAGTGGAAAAGCAATGAGTTGTCGTACAACACAAATTGTGATTGCCTTTCGTGAACCACCGCTAAAGCTTTTTGGTGGAAGTGAGTCCATTACAAGAGAAGCCAATCGATTGGTCATTCAAATACAACCTGCTGAGGGCATCCAGCTTCACTTCCATACAAAGGTCCCGGGTGAAGGCATGCGGTTGAGACTGACGGACCTCGAATTCAGTTATTCAAGGGAGTTTTCTGGTCGTTTGCCTGAGGCTTATGAACCCTTACTGCTTGACGTTATGACAGGAGATGCAAGCCTCTTTGCCCGATCAGACGAAGTAGAAAAGTCCTGGGAGATTATTGACCCATTCGTGAACGTCTGGGGGTCTCTGGAACTACCACCCATTCCAGAATATGAATCTGGTTTTTGGGGCCCCCCGGTATCAGCCGAATGGATGGAGGCGCAGGGACGAACATGGTTCGATCAGTGCCCAGTACTTACCTAAACAAACTGCAACTTGGGAACATCGAGTTTGCATCCCCAGTCATGCAGGCCGCGTTGTCCGGATACAGTGACCTTCCTATGCGCGTACTCGCCAGAAGATTTGGTGCTGCGTATTCTCTCTGCGAGGTACTCCTCGATAAGTTTTTGGCCGTCATGGGGAACAACAAAAAGAATCTTGCCCGTGTTGCAATCAGTGATGAAGAACATCCTGTCGGTGGACAGCTAATGGGAGCTAACCCTGATGACTTCCCCCCAGCGGCCATTCGTTTAGTCGAAGCAGGTTTTGATGTGATTGACATCAACTTTGGTTGCCCCGTTAAAAAGGTTCTTGGTCGATGCCGGGGCGGCTACCTCCTTTCTGTTCCCGATACTGCTTTAGAAATCATTTCCCGTGTGCGTGATGCCGTGCCGTCTAAGGTGCCCGTTACACTCAAGATGCGCCGAGGCATCGATGATTCTCAAGAAAGCACGGATAAATTCTGGACAATCTTTGAAGGCGCTTTCTCACGTGGGATAGCAGCAATGACTGTCCATGGAAGAAGCGTTCAACAACGGTATGTTGGACCGAGCAATTGGTCATTCCTGAAAGAAGTAAAACGAGTTGCTGGCAACCGCTATGTTTTTGGTTCGGGTGATCTTTTTTCCGCTCACGCGTGTCAGGCTATGCTGGAAGAGACCGGTGTTGACGGTCTCAGTGTAGCGCGTGGTGCCATTGGAAACCCATGGATCTTTGAGCAAACCTTGGCGCTTCTGTCAGGAAAACCAGTCCCTCCTCCTCCAACCCTTCATGAACAACGAGAGGTTCTTCGAGAGCATTTCCGCATGGCAGAGGAACTTCATGGAGAACAACTTGCTGGAAGAAACATGAGAAAATTTGCAATTAAATACGCTCGGCTTCATCCTGACCATCTCTCCGTACGAGACGCTTTTATCGCAGTAAAGGTCAATGCAGACTGGCAAGACGTACTTGACAGACACTATGCATCTGATGCGCCCGGGAGAGATCCTTCTGATTCTGTCGATGAAACCTCAGAGTGAGAATAGGTAGCAAGTCGATCGCGTGCCCACTCTTCCTTGATTCCCTTCTTAATCCACTGCCCTAAAGCCCATGCTGCTGCCTCACGAATCACTGCTTCAGCATCTTTCAGAGCATGTTCAAGTGCTGAAGCAGCATCTGGGTCCGGATTGTTTCCCAGTGCGATTGCTGCTGAACGCGCCAGCCCTTTTCTTTTCGCACGAAGGATCGCTGAACCCTGAAAACGTTTTTTGAATTTCTTGTCATCAAGCATCAGGATATCGGCAAGAGAAAGTGTCCGCTCACCATTTCGCGGCTGAAAGGCCTCTTCGCGAGTAGCTGGTGCATGACGGTTCCACGGGCAGACTTCTTGACAAATATCACATCCAAATACCCAGTGCCCCATTCCCGGTCGTAGTTCTTCTGGAACTGTACTGTGATCCTCAATGGTCAACGTACTGATGCACTTGCGAGCATCCATTACTCGTGGAGCAGGCAACGCTCCTGTAGGACAAGCATCGAGACACGCCGTACACGTACCACAATGATCGACTTCCAATGATGAATCTGCCGGCAAATTCAAATCCGTAAGAAGTCCTGTGAGAAAGAAATAGCTTCCCACTTCAGGGTGAATCAGCATTGTATTCTTGCCAAACCAACCAAGACCCGCTAACCAAGCAAACTCACGTTCGGCCAACGGTGCAGAATCAACGACTCCCCTCGCATGACTCTCAGGAACCTGTTGTGTGAGCCAGGACGCAAGTTTGTTGACACGATCTCGAAGAAGATCGTGATAATCATCACCCCACGCATACCGCGAAACTGCCCCCCTCCCCTGCATGGAATGATTTTCTGCTTTGGCAACACCGTCATTAACAGAATCATTTTCTTTACCGCCCAGCGAATAATCTGTCGCCAACATAACAACACTTCGGACACCGGGAAGGAGAAACTCCGGATGTGTGCGCAGTGACTCATGACGTCTGAGCCAAACTTCCATGACTCCGGCAAACCCTCTGTCAAGCCAATGACGAAAGACATCCTGTCGATGTGGTGACGTTGCTGGAGCAATACCGACACGATGAAAGCCTAAATGCTGTGCTTGTGCTCGAAGACCATCAAGGATTTTTTTGCCTTCTTCGGCAGAAATGGGTCGAGGTGTACTCATTCCATGAAATACTCGGGGGTTTAGGAGGACCAGGGGATTCTATCGCAGTGAAAAGTAAGAAGTGATCTAGACCCAGATGCTGAAGACGCTATCGTCCCCATCCGCATGATTCATGAACAAGAGGGATTTTTTCATGTCGATTGAGCACCGCCCAGTTTTATTTCTTGCCTCAGCGGCACTGGCAACAGTCGCCTTACTTTGCTTGGCAGGCTGCAAAACACAACCACAACCCGTTTATGGTGCAGCGACTGTTGCACCTGCAGCCCCTGGCATGGTTGGGCCACCAAATGCGTATGGCACTCCTCCTCAGCCCGTTTCATACCCTCCCCAGCCTGGTGCTCCAATGCCCGGACCTGCTACCTCGTGGCAAGGCGTTCCTCCCGCAACGAATGCACCACCAACGTGGTCACAAACTGGTCCGCCTGCATCACAGACTCCGGCTCCCGCACCAACAACACAGCCACCACAAACGTTTGGCGCTCCAGCACAACCACAGGCTGTCCAGCCCCAACAAACACCTGTTCCATCGCCGCAGGCAGCTCCAATACAGCCACAGCAGGGATACACGACGCCGCAACCCTACGGCACCCCCCCACCACAAGCCACACCACCACAATACAACACTCAAATGCAGCCCCCGCCCCAAACACAAACAGCTCCACAGCCTCAAACCGTAAATGGCAACTGGTGGCCTTTTACAAACCCCAATGCAGTACCTCCGGCACGAGCAACCCCAACCGGAATCTCTCGTTACTGAGCACTCTTGGTTGATATAAAATCCTGCTGATTCGCATCAAAGTGATTGCCAACACTTTCTTCCGGATATCATGTGATTCCTGACTGACGCCAGCATGTACGCGTCATGGTAGGATTAAGAGGATCAGTTTTGTTCCGTGGAGTGATTACCGATGTTTCATTGGTTGGGAGGCATAAAACCGGGTTCACGGCCAGCAATCAATGCAACAACCTGGAAAGTTGTTGATCGGATCGACTCATTGGCATCGAAAATGGAATCTTTGGATGACGTGGCCCTCAAACGTTTGGGGCGATCCTTATCCTACAGGGCAAAAGCCGGAGAACCTGTTGATTCACTCATCATCGATGCGTTTGCAGCAACGCGAGAAGCTGGGCGTCGAAAACTTGGTATGCGACACTACGATGTTCAACTTCTTGCTGGAGTTGCTCTTGTTCATGGTGCGATTGTTGAAATGCAAACGGGGGAAGGAAAAACCCTTGTCGCCACGTTACCCCTTGTCTTGTATGCACTCGCCGGAAAAGGTGCACACCTTGCAACCGTTAATGACTACCTCGCTCGTCGTGATGCTGAATGGATGGAACCGATCTACCATGCTCTCGGACTCAAGGTTGGGATTGTTGAGTCAGAAATGGATTTTGACACGAGAAGAAAGTCTTATGCGTGTGATGTCACGTATGGGACTGCTAAGGAATTCGGTTTCGACTTTCTCAAAGACCGACTCATGAATCGAGAGATCGTCGAAGGACGAGGGGATCTCGGTGCCATGCTCACTGGTCGTGATGGTGCACGTGGCCCGAAACTGATGCAACGACCATACTGGTTTGCTCTTGTTGATGAGGCGGACAATGTGCTGATTGATGAAGCACGAACACCTCTGATCATCGCGTCACCACCGGGAGAGGCTCAAGCCACGGAACAGGCGTTGTTTCGTTTTGCCGCCTCAGCTGCAGAGCGACTTACAGTCGATGAAGACTTTGAATCAGACGTTCAAAAAAAGACGTGTGAACTCCTTGGCCATGGCCGAAGCCTTGTACGCGCTTTTGACCGTCCACCTGAACTCGATGCTACGAGCCTTCTCGATATTTACGACGCAGTTGAAAGAGCCCTCAAAGCAAAAGTATATTTTGATTGTGATCGCCAATATGTTGTTCGTGACGACAAAATAGTCATCATCGATGAGTTCACTGGCCGTGCAGCCGAAGGCCGCACATGGCGAGATGGGCTCCACCAGGCAGTTGAAGCAAAAGAGGACGTGGAAATAACAGTACCATCCGGGCATGCTGCACGTATCACGATTCAAGATCTATTTGCTCGTTGGCCACATCTGGCAGGCATGACTGGAACAATTGCCACAAGTGCTGGTGAAATATCTCGCACCTATGATGTTGCAGTCTCTATGGTGCCAACCAATCGACCAGCCATACGCCAAAGACTCTCGCCAGTCGTATGTGAAACATACAAAGAAAAATTTGAGAAAATTGTAGAGGAAATTTCAGAACTCCATGCACTTGGCCGACCAGTCCTCATCGGGACTCGATCTATTGATAAGTCAGAAGATCTATCCGCTCTCCTGACTGCAGCAGGCCTTCAGCACACTGTCTTGAACGCTCGGCAGATTGCCCAAGAAGCTGACATTGTGGCTCAAGCTGGTCAACGAGGACAAATCACTGTATCGACAAACATGGCTGGACGGGGTACGGATATAAAACTTGGTGAAGGAGTAGACGATCTCGGTGGCTTACATGTTATCTGCACAGAGCTTCACGACTCAGCACGCATTGATCGGCAACTCGTCGGCAGATGTGGCCGACAAGGTGATCCCGGAACATGGCGTCAGTATGTGGGACTCGATGATGAAATACTCATCGGTGGCTATGGTCCAAAACGTGCCAAGAGAATTGCTACGCGACTTCGAAGACGGCTGAATCATAACCCTGAGCGACTTCTCTCCGTCTTCAAGAGAGCACAACAACGAGTCGAGGCTCGACACCGCCGACAGCGTCGCGTGTTGGAATATATTGAGCGTCAACGAGCAGAGGCCCATATTCAAATGAGCCAAGACCCCTATCTCGATGCAGCAAGCTGAGCACGTGCCCCATCCTTACACTGAACGGTACTTTTCTGCGTGAGATGATATCGATGTTGACTGCGTCCTTGTGTTGTGTGAGCCTCTCCGTTATGGGACACGCATATCGGCCAATTCTAACGCTGTTAATTTTCTGCACGTGTGCTCTTCGCCTGCCTGCGGAAGAACCAAGTTCACCAATTCAACCTCCCGAAAAAACTGCTGCAGACGGAACCATCTCAGTCGTTGTTCCTGGAGAGCCATCGACATCGATAGAAAAAGCTGACGAACCACAAGTAGCGACGACGCCGAGCACCCCACCTCAGGCGCTTCCTGTTGGTGAAGCTGCCGTACTCCTTTCCACAGCGCTGGAGCCCATGGATCCAAAACATGCCGGCACTGAAGGACTCTACAGTCGACCGCTCCCTCTATTGGAAGCTTTGGAGCGATCTGGGGATCGGGGTCGACGTCTCTGGATTACCCAAGCCTATTGGAAAGTTTCATCTGCTTTTGCATCCGTGCGTTTTTGCACGGAAGCCGTTCAGCGATTGGAACTTATTGCCCCAGGAGGAGATCCTCATGATCGTGCCGTACTCGATGTTGCTGTCGCGGAAGCAAAGGCTGATCTTGCTGAAGCTCGAGCACAACTTGTTGCGACTCAACAGGAACTTGTAGATTTGATTCGGCTGCCTGTTTCTGAATCTGCACCATGGCCGGTCGATCGACCTCTCGCTACCCCCTATCAAACGCACTTTGCCGTTATTTTTTCGAACCGTCCTGCAACCGGCCGAATCCGTGCAATCGACCGTATGCTCCCGAGCAAACATGAAGCTATTGAAGTACGAGCTGCAGCAGTCATTGCAGCTCGTACGGCTCTGGATATGGCGGAAACTGATCATGCCAAAGGAAATCGCCCTATTGAATCTGTAGCCTCAGCTCAAGCAGCTCTTGCTGCACAACAACGAGAGTTTCTTATCGCGACATTGGCTTACAACATGGATATTGCTGAATACGCCATGGCTGTCGCCGATCCAACAATCCCTGATGATCGTTTTGTTTCAATGCTTATCAGCACTCCGATTCAATGGCGATCAGCTATCACACCAGCCAGTGGTTCAACGCCTGTTAAGACACCAACCCCATAAATCATGCGTTTTTGAACTCTTGTTTCCATTGCCATGATTGCACCAGCCTCTTCCGAGTGTCGCCCATCCCCACTGAATATTGGGCCCGTCGTTGTTGATCCACCTGTCCTTCAGGCACCAATGGCGGGATACACAAATTATGCGTATCGACAGGTCGTTCGTGAATTTGGAGGAGCGGGCCTCTTGGCGACGGAGATGATTGCCGCACGAAGTGCGATGTGGCTGGAAACGAACCGCGGTGAACACCCGGATCGATTGTGGGGCGTTCGAGAAGAACCACGTCCTTTGGCAGTTCAGATGTGGGACAATGATCCGGACAATCTCGCTCGCGTTGGCCGACGACTCGCCAAGGAATTTTCCGTAAGTGTTGTCGATCTCAATTTTGGCTGCCCGGTTCGTCAGGTCACAACAAAGGCCCATAGCGGCTCGTGGTTACTTCGAGATCCTGAACGAGTCGGAACTATCGTTCAACGTGTAGTTGAAGCCTGTGACGGTACACCTGTTACAGCGAAGATTCGTCTGGGATGTGCCGACACGTGCCAGACTGCAGTTGAGGTCGCCCAACGCGTTGAAGAAGCTGGCGCAGCGTGTCTCACAGTACACGGTCGCGTTGCCTCGCAGTTTTTCAAGGGAAGAGCCGATTGGGATGCCATTGCAGCAGTCAAACAGAGCGTCTCACGACTACCAGTTGTAGGAAATGGGGATATTGATTCGGCAGAAACGGCAGTCCATCGTCTTCGCGAAACGGGTGTTGATGGAGTAATGATCGCTCGGGAGGCACTCGCGAAACCCTGGATTTTTGCTCAGTGCGCCGCATTGATTCGCGGTGAAACACCACGACCTGATCCCAGTTTGAACGAACAACGAGAACTCGTGCTCCATCACTATGACCTTGTCTGCCGGCGATTTGGAGTAGAACGTGGCACCTTGCTCATGCGTAAATTTGCCTGCTCGTATGCTCAGGGTATCCCTGGAGCAAGAGATTTTCGTGGAAGAATATCTCGAGTGACGACCCAGCCAGAATTCCTTGAGACTGTCTCGTCATCCTTTCCAGTGTCTGAACCGATCTGATTTTTCGCTATCCAACTTGTCTAAAATACGCCTAAACGTAAACTTTAGGTATGGCCGATCAATTGTCACTGCTCCCGTCTGATGCACCCATGCTCGAAATGATTCGGGTGAAAGAGACTGTTTGTATTCAGGATCTCATATCGGGCTTGGGGGTGACCGCAACAGCTGTCCGACAGAGACTTGATCGTTTGATGAAAGCTGAACTTGTTGAAAGAACCTCTACGTCGCATGGTCGAGGCCGCCCTGCTCACGTGTATTCATTGACCAAAAAAGGACAGCGCGTAGGAGGAAATAATTTTCAAAACCTTGCTCTGGCGCTGTGGAAAGAAATTCGTGGCATCAAAGAGCCTCATGTTCGCCGTGGCCTTATGGCTCGCATTGGCTCAGGATTGGCCGACGGGTATCGAGAGCATGTAACCGCTACCACGCCATATGATCGACTGTGTGAAACTGCATCCGCCATGAAAAAAAGCGACCTCTCATGCGAAGTTACGATTGAAGCAACAGGTTTTCCAGTTTTTATTTCTCATTCGTGTCCGTATCCTGAACTTGCTGAACAAGATCGGTCTATATGCTCTGCTGAGCGATTCATGCTTCAAGAGCTAGCCGGCACATCCGTCCAGCTAAGTGAATGCCGACTTGATGGTGGCTCATGCTGCAAGTTCACTACGTCTTGAAAGAAAAAATGTTGTGTACTCAATTCATCCCCGCACCACCGGTTTTCCACATATCTTGATGACACCAACCGCATTGCCTCCGAAATATCGAAAAACAACTTCCTGGATATATACTGGATGTATAATAGAAAGAATGGAGAGAACATATGACGCAACCATGGATTGAAGGCCGGTTTGAAGAGAACCTTGTTCTTACTACAGTCGAACAGGCGATCAACTGGGCGAGGCAGTCAAGTATTTGGCCGATGACTTTCGGCCTCGCATGCTGCGCGATCGAAATGATGGCTGCAGGCGCAAGCCGCTTCGACATGGATCGTTTTGGGGCAGGTGCGTTTCGAGCCACACCTCGACAAGCAGATCTCATGGTTGTTGCTGGCACCGTAACATACAAAATGGCTAGTCGAGTACGACGCCTCTACAACTTGATGCCCGACCCCAAATATGTCATTGCAATGGGCGCGTGTACAACTGGAGGCGGTCCGTACTTCAAGTGGGGCTACCATGTGGTCAAAGGTGTAGATCTCGTTGTTCCAGTTGATGTCTATGTCCCAGGATGCCCTCCTCGTCCAGAGAGCCTTCTTGAAGGGCTCATGCGGATTCAAGATAAAATCGCCGGTCAAAAAATCGCCAAGCAGAAGGGTGGGCAGGGAAAAATGGATGACGAACTCCCTGTGCCGCATCATTCGGGCTACGTGGCATCACCACTTACGAATGATGAACTTGTATTCGATCATCAAAAGGTACAGTCCTGAGCAATGCGTTATTTATTGAGGATGTGATCACTGTGACAACAAAAAAACTGTCTTCGAAACAACTTATTATTCAAGGACTTCATGTCTCTGTTGAGGGGCAGGAGATCCTAAAAGGCGTTGACCTGTCTATTGGTTGTGGCGAAGTCCATGCCCTTATGGGGCCTAACGGCTCTGGTAAAAGCACTCTCGGCTACGCGGTGATGGGGCATCCTTCGTATGAAATCACTGCAGGATCAGTGGAGCTTGTTCTACTGGATGGAAAACGCGTGGATGTTTTGGCCATGGAGCCGGATGAGCGAGCACGAGCTGGTATTTTTCTCGCCTTCCAAAGGCCAATGGCCATTCCGGGCGTGCGCGTGGCGGACTTTCTGCGGCATTGTGTTACGAATGTTCGGAACCCTGATCGCAAAGAAGGCGAAGAACTTATGCCGATGCGTGAGTTTCGGAGTGAACTCAAAGCAAAAATGGCTGAACTGTCAATTGATCCTGAGTTTGCTCGTCGCTACGTCAATGATGGATTTTCTGGTGGTGAAATGAAGCGGGCAGAAATTCTTCAGCTCGCCATGCTCAAGCCTACGTTTGCGATCCTCGATGAAACAGATAGTGGTCTTGATGCAGATGCCGTTCGTCTTGCCAGTGAAAGCATTGCGAAAATCGGTGGTGATCAAATGGGCATTCTTATCATTACGCATCATGAGCAACTTCTTGAGCACAACATTCCATTGAAAACGCATGTCATGCTTGGTGGACGCATTGTTGAGTCTGGTGGTCCGGAACTCGCTGCTGAACTTCACAAGAAAGGATATGAGAGAATTCGTGCTGCGTACCCGGAGGCGGCTGCTGCAGAAAAAGCCATGGAAGACGGTCGAGTTGAAGTTTCCTCAACGTAACGCCGATAGTCGTTACCATCCATATATTTCGAAGAGATAGCAATTATGTCCACTGAAATAAACGAGAAGAGTGAAGTCGAAATCGGCGAAATCAATAAATATGATTTTCGAACCGAGACAGATGCCGTTTTCAAAGCCCGAAAAGGCATTGATGCAGAAATTGTTTCGCAGATATCTGAATTAAAAAAAGAACCTGCCTGGATGCGAGACTTTCGCCTCAAGTCCCTTGAGATTTTTGAGAGCAAGCCCACTCCAGAATGGGGCGGTCATCTTGGCATCGACTTTCAGGATATTTACTACTACCTGAAGCCGACCGACAAGCAGGGCAAGTCGTGGGACGAAGTCCCAGAATCGATCAAAGAAACATTTGATCGACTTGGAATCCCAGAGGCAGAAAGAAAATTTCTTGCTGGTGTAAAAGCTCAATTCGAAAGCGAAGTGGTTTACGGATCTCTACAGGAGGATCTTGCAAAAAAGGGTGTAATTTTTACGGATACTGATACCGCTGTTCGCGAGCATCCTGAGTTATTGCAAGAATACTTTGGCACTGTTATCCCTCCTTCTGATAATAAATTTGCCGCTCTCAATTCTGCAGTGTGGTCAGGTGGCTCATTCATTTATGTCCCAAAGGGCGTCAGTATCGAATTTCCACTTCAGGCATACTTTAGGATCAATGCTGAAAGCATGGGGCAATTTGAACGAACGCTGATTATCGTTGATGAGGGTGCGCAGGTTCACTATGTCGAAGGTTGCACGGCGCCCATGTATTCAACCGAAAGCCTCCATTCAGCCGTGGTCGAGGTCGTGGTGAAAAAACATGGTCGCTGCCGCTACACAACCATCCAAAATTGGGCAAATAATATTTACAACCTCGTCACGAAAAGAGCCATGGCATACGAGGGAGCGCTCATGGAGTGGATAGACGGGAATCTCGGTAGCCAACTGACCATGAAATATCCCGCTGTTTATCTCATGGAGCCGGAGGCTCGTGGAGAAATTCTTTCAATTGCATTTGCGTCGTCTGGTCAGCACCAAGATGCCGGAGCCAAAATCGTACACGCTGCTCCTCGTACAAGCGGGCGAATCGTCTCAAAGAGTATTTCGAAAAATGGTGGCCGATCCAGCTATCGTGGGCTTGTAAAAGTGGAATCTGGAGCAACCAAAAGCAAGTCAAGTGTTGTATGTGATGCCCTGATTCTTGATGATAAAAGTAGAAGTGACACGTATCCATACATTGAAATTGAAGAACAGGATGTGTCGATTGGACATGAAGCCAGCGTTTCAAAGATTGGCGAGGAACAACTTTTCTATCTCATGAGTCGTGGTCTTTCGGAATCAGAGGCCAGCACGATGATCGTAGGCGGTTTTGTTGAGCCCTTGGTAAAAGAATTGCCTATGGAATATGCGGTTGAAATGAACAAGTTGATTCAGTTGCAGATGGAGGGGTCGGTCGGCTAATCATCCGGCTGCATAAAACGGGAAATGACAAGTTCTAGCCCAGCCATTCCAACAACTCAAACACTCCAGTTTGATGCTGATTCGCTTGAGCAACTCATTGCTGCATGCCCTCTGCCTGACTGGGTAGCAGAGAAGCGTCGAAAGGCACTCACCGCAGCAGCCGGACTCGGCTTACCTGACCGACGAAGTGAGAACTGGATGCGCACGGACCTTCGACTGTTCAAGCCAGCACAATGGGGGCTGAGCACATCCGACGCGAAAGAACAGCCAGTTGATGGCCTCTTGTTAGACGCAATTAGAAAGTCGTCGCACGGCAGTCTAGCGGGTCGGCTTGTTTCGATAGACGGCCATGTACGCCGTGAAGAATTAGATTCAAAAATCCGAAGTAACGGTGTTCTTTTTGGTTCTGCCGAACAACTTCTTGCAGAACATGGTGATGTATTTGTGGATCATTGGTTCTCGACGCTTGATGCGGAAGAGGATTGGTTTGCTGCAATTCATGGAGCATTTCATCGGGCGAGTACCATTTTATACGTCCCTTCTGGCGTAAAAATTCTTGAGCCTTTTTCGGTCATGTCAGCCCTGAGCGACGGAGGCGTTGATACATCTCATGTGCTTGTCGTTCTTGGTGATGGGGCAGAGGCAACGCTTCTCACGGAAACATCTGGTGGTGGTCATAGCGGAGCATCTGGTGGTTTTCATTGTGGCGGAACCGAAATCATCGTTGGTAGGCATGCTTTGCTGAGACTTGTGAATCTGCAAAACTGGAATCGCGGGGTCTGGCACTTTGCAAAACAAAAAGCGGTTGTGCATGAGGCAGGTAAAATCCAGTGGACGCTTGGGGCTTTAGGCAGCCGTCTTTCTCAGGTTGCCCAAGACGTTGTTTTGGCTGGAAAGCATGCTGAGGCCCAGGTTAATGGAGTTATGTTTACCGAGGATCGTCAACAGCTTGTTTACAACACCCTGCAACACCACTCAGCTCCCTCGTGCAGAAGTGATCTTCTTTATAAGGGCGCCCTTCAGGATCGGTCGCGACTGGTTTGGCGAGGCATGATCAAGGTTGATAAGTCTGCACAAAAAACGGATGGCTATCAGCGAAATGACACACTCATGCTTTCTAATGAGTCTCGTTCCGATTCTATTCCGGGCCTGGAAATAGAAGCGGATGATGTTCGTTGTACTCATGGAGCTACAAGTGGTCGGGTTGACCATGAACAGATCTTTTACGCGCAGTCACGTGGCCTTACGGCTGACGAAGCAGCACGCCTCGTTGTAGCTGGTTTTTTTCAGCAAATCTTTGATCGCATTACAATCCCTCCTGTTCGGGATGCTCTCGCTCAGGCAGTTGGAAGCCGTATTCGTCGTGTTTCCTAATTAGGTCATTCATCATGAACGATTTTATTCGTGTCGCCTCAACGCAAGAGGTTCCTGACCCCGGTAAGACCCTTGTTGAGGTTGATGGTGACATGGTCGCTCTGTTTCATGTCGATGGTCATTTCTATGCAATTGATGATGTGTGCACGCATGATGGAGGCCCCCTTGCTGATGGTGAATTGCGAGAGTACACAATTGCTTGCCCCCGACACGGCGCCAAGTTTGACATTCGATCTGGTGCCGCCTTAACGATGCCAGCCGTTCGCCCCACTCGCGCCCACCATGTAAAAGTTGAGGATGAATCCGTTTGGGTCCAGCTATCCGAAGGCATTTCAACAGGAGTGTCCGAAAGTTATTCTTCAAATCCTTCTTCAGAGCCGCCGCCACAACAGCCGTCTCCGACGCCAGCGCCATCAAACGATTCCGCATCTTCTTCAGTCAGCACGAGTAGTCAACTGAGTGAAGACGTGATTCGAGAGATGCTCAAAGAGGTGAAGGACCCAGAATTATTTGTAAACATTGTAGACCTTGGATTGATCTACAGCGCTTCGCACGAGCCGGTTTCTGGTGATTCTGGAAAGCAAAAAGTCTTGATCGATATGACTATGACAAGTCCTGCTTGTCCTGCTGGCCCACAAATGATTAGTGACGCAAAACGTGTCCTTGGCAACCATCCTGATGTGGAGGAGGTGGAGGTGCGCATTGTGATGGATCCACCATGGTCACCCGACAAAATGACCGAAGACGCTCGTGATCAACTTGGAATCTTTTGAGTATCCGACCGGTCATTCCATACGTACCGAGTATTGCAATTCGACCTTCACAGAAACATTCTGTTTAATTGTATCTCTCTTCCTTTTCATATCATAAGTACTCATATGTCTTGTCTCACAGAATCTGCCGAGTGATCCGCATACCGAGCGAGAGCCCTTATGGTTCGACTTCTCCTCTACGAGTGGTGCTGTTCTGGCGGCCTTCCTGAACCCCAGATGAATAATTCGCACACAGCATTCATAAAAGAAGGCCGAATGATGCTCGAAGCATTAGCAGTTGATGCAGCTCGAGATAAAACGATTGCGGTCACCGTGCTTGTTGGATCTGGTCAATTCATCTCGCTACCAATGCACATAACGATCGAAAAGGTGCCGTCCCGCAAGGATATAGAATTTCTCATTCATCAATCACAGCAAGCAGACTATACCATTATTGTGGCGCCGGAAACCGACGGCATTCTCACAAATTATGTAACGCACGTGCGAGAACGAAGTAGTACGGTTATCGCACCTGGTGAAGAGCTTCTTCGACTCGCCTCAGACAAACAACAGACCGTAAATGCACTTGCTGCATTCGGTGTACCTGTTCCGGCAGGCCGCATTCTTGATGGAGGAGAAGTGATTCCCGAGCATTTTTACTTTCCTGCCATCTGTAAATCGAGAGCCAGTGCCGGTTGCGACACTCTCTCGATCCTGCACAACGATAAACGTGCATTCATTTTTCAAGCACCTGTCCGATTGGAACGCTACCATTCTGGTGTGCCCGTAGGCGTCTCCTGTTTGTGTGGGAATCATTTAGAAATACTCCCACCAATGCTGCAACACTTTTCGAATGATCCGTCCCCCCGCTATGTGCGTAGTGAACCTCTCAAAAACTGTTATCTTGTGTCTCGAGCTCAATCACTTGCTCGACGGTCCATAATCGCGCTCGAAAAAGCGAGCTCTGACTTTGCGTCAGGCTGGATAGGAGTCGATATGATACTTGGCACTCGTACGGATGGTTCTGATGATCGTGTATTAGAAGTAAACCCCCGCCTCACGTCGTCTTTTGTCGAGCATTCACGCAACACAGAAAAAAGCCTCGTCCGGTCAATGATCGATTCCACTATTTCCTCTCGTGAAGCCACCACTGCAACCTGCCACTGATCTTATCGCACTCGACATCGGCGGTGCTAACATTAAGGCCGCTGATGGACGAGGCTGGACTGATGTCTCTCCTTTTCCAATGTGGCTCAAGTGGGAACTTCTTCGCTCAAAAATCACCTCATTTCTTTCGCATAGACCGAAAAAGGTTGTAGCCACTATGACGGGCGAAATAGCTGATTGTTTTCCTTCCAGAAAGTCTGGCGTGACACATATTGTAAATTCACTGTGTGCTGCAGCCGGCGACGCATCGGTCGGCATCTATACCTCAGAAGGCGATTTGCTTTCACCGCAACAAGCCATTGACAACTATCATACGGCTGCTGCATCTAATTGGCATGCTGTCGCACGTCTGGCAGCATCTCTCACATCCACAGAAGATGCCGTACTCCTTGATATTGGTTCGACAACCGTCGACATTATTCCAATTCGCAATGGGCAACCCCAACCACTCGCCTTTGATGACGCCAGTCGGCTCACCACCGGAGAACTTGTCTACACAGGCATCGAACGAACGCCTGTTTCAGCCATTCTCAATGAGATTCTTCACGGAAACGTTTCCCGGCCAGTTTCGAGTGAACTCTTTGCTCGGTCACAAGATGCCTGGATACTTCTGAAAGAATTACCTGAACAACATTCATCAACAGATACAGCTGATGGAAAACCTGCAACACTTTCAGCGGCACGCATACGCCTTGCTCGAAGCATGCTTCTCGATCCTGAACTTTTTTCCATGCATGATGCACGCTTTGCGGCTGAACAGATTGCTACAGCCCAAGGAACATCAATCACGGCAGCTTTACAAAAAGTCATGCTGAGGTCGAAACTGAAACCACGCATCTTTGTTGTGTCTGGGCATGGAAAACAACTCTCGCAACAAGTCATACATGACTTATCAATGGATGTCTCTACCATCTACCTTCAGGATTTCTTTTCGAGTGCCATCTCTCGATCGGCTCCATCGCATGCACTTGCCTTGATTGCGCGAGGGCTTCTTGCATGAACATGAAATGGTCGCATGGATGGATTCGTCAATCACAACAAAAAAACGATACCAATACTCCCATCATAAAAATTGGTGGCAGCCTTCTGTTATGGCCACACTGGCCAATATTCCTCAGCACGTTGATCAAGGATTTTGATGGAGCACCAATAGTGATCATTGGGGGTGGCGCAATTGTCAATGGCTTACGCCAGATCGATAGAGCAGCCCCTCAGTCACAAGAGATGATGCATAACACAGCACTCGACTGCATGCATGTCATGGCCAGACTTATCTCAGATGTCCTCGATATACCACTTTCAAACAACCCAGTTGTTGAAACATCACCATGTGTTTTAGATGTTCCTCAATGGTTGGCATGCGCTCCTTGCCCTCGTAATCTCCCGAAGGATTGGTCTGTCACAAGTGATTCCATTGCTGCCTATGTTGCTACTGAATATGGGACGAGTCTCAAACTTGTGAAATCCAGCCCCCCTCCTCGATCAAGTGACATGACAACCCTTCAGTCGCTTGCTGATTCTGGATGGGTTGATGCATTCTTTCCTTTTGCCGCAGCTGAAATCAGCAACATCTCATGGCTGGCCCCGACACAACAGTAATGAACTACCAGAACCATTCATTGTGCTGTTGACCTTTGAGTACTTCTACACGGGAATCAGCAAGATCTAATGATTCATTCACTTCAGCGGCAAATGCCCATGGCTGACATTGCACACCACCAGAAGCACTCACAATCCACACCCTTCCCTTCCGTAGCTTCGTTGCAACAGTCGGTACTGTTTTTGCGACAGGATACGATGGAAGAGGTATGGTTGCTTGGTTGAGAAGAGGCTCAAGATTAATCCCCGCCCGCTGATCCAATTGTCGGCCATAAATCAATGCCGCAATGACTGCCAGATCAACACAATTGACGAGATCTGCAAAAACTGGATGACGCTCGCACAGCGCTTCGTAGTGTTCTGTCATGCCGGCACACCACTTTTTACTAATCCCATCAGCTGCTCCTTGCCCACGTGCGACGCCATTTCTTAACAGCAAGTCGCTTTCACTTAAGCATGTCATTTTTCGATCGTTAATTCGCCATGACAACTCATCTGGGTCATGGCTGAGTGGCTCGTATGTTGGCTCAAGCCAAAAACGAGGTAATGCAGATGCGGATCCTCCAGCAGGAATCATTGCTAAATAGCTTGGAATTTCACGAACACCTGAAGGCTCAAGACCCATACCAATTCTTTTCATTCTATAATCGGCTGCCACAAGCACCTGAGCAAAACGAGAGTCTTCTGGGACTCCACGAACTCGTATACGCTGTGGGCCAAGCGCTGCTTCCATGCCACGAAGCGTTGCATCCGGATTACTCG
>PVBE011763374.1_pt1 | contig 20866 bp, 19 predicted proteins | sample 1631181 | NCBI WGS metagenome assembly PVBE01 (sample SAMN08397723, study PRJNA350692) | Marine metagenome, whole genome shotgun sequencing project. | isolation source: water | place: Pacific Ocean | collected 2012-04 | reverse complement strand
GCCCCTTGGGAAGGTCCTCTTGCTTCTCTAGATTGCCGTTCGAGAGAAGGAGCGGAAAGCGCTTCTTGTCCGCCTCGATGGTCGTTCGGTATGACGCCATCACATCGGGTCTATCGATGAAGTACGTGATGCGCCGGAAGTCCTCGGGCTCGCATTGAGTGAAGAACATGCCATTGGAAACGTAGAGCCCTTGCAGTGCCGTATTCTCCTTGGGCTTGATCGTGCAGACGGTAGCAACAGAGAAACTGGCGGGCACGTCGGGTATTGTGAGGCTGCGGTCCGTGACCGTGTATCGCTCTGGCGGCAGTTTCTCGCCGTTGAGGCGCACTTCGACGAGTGTGAGTTCGTCCGCATCAAGAACGAGCGGAACGAACTTATTCGACTCCTCCTCGTTCACGCGGCGCCGGATCGCTAACGTCGACTCGACTCGTGCTCCATCGTCGTGCAGATCGATACCAAGCTCGATGGTGTCGATCCAAAAGTCGGGCGGGCGATAATCCTCGCGCCGGACGACCCGATGAGACTCTGCCATCTTGTCTGCCATGGGCTTAGTGAAACCGCTCGCCGGCGGGGAATGGCCCCCACTCGAAACGCGGCGTTTGTTGAGAAGCCTGACGGACGCTCGCGTCCCAGGCGCGCTTGAGCTCTGTCAAATACGGATCGTCTGCGTCAAGATGAAGGTAGCCGGAGAAGCTCAGGTTTCCTGCGGGCAGACAAAGCACCTCGACGGGAGGCCCCACAGTCGCGTTGCCTTGCATCGTCGAGTCCATCGATATGAGCGCGCAACGAGCCACCTCGTCGAGGTCCGTATCTGCCGTGATCACCCGCTGGAGGATCGGTTTTCCATACTTGGTTTCACCGATTTGATGAAAGGGCGTCTGCGGTGCCGTCTCGATCCAATTACCTTGTGGGTATACGAGCAGGCACATCGGCGCCTCGGTTCCGATCTGGCCGCCAAGTATGAACGTAGCGTCGACGCTGAACCCAGCGCCGCGAACCTCCGCGCCGTGCTTCTGTTCGGCATTATAGACCACTTGTCCCAGATACTCGGCAGCATCAGGCATCGACGCGACGTTCATGAGATTCGTCGGCGCTTGTTCGTTGATGTCCGAGTTGAGCTGGACCATCGCCTCCTGCGTCGTGGCCAGGCTGCCGGCAGCCAGGATCGCCATCTGACGATCACCGGGGCGGCCAAAGGTGTACAGCTTCCCGTACGTCGCCACCTGATCGGCTCCAGCATTCGTGCGGGAATCTGAGGCGAAGACCAAGCCGGCGTTCACCGAAATCGCAACACAATACGTCATCTCTCGCCACTCCCCCGTAGACGTCCCATCTGGAAAAAAATAGTGTCGCGGCGCGGGCCGGTCAAGTTGGGGCAGCCGGCGCGGGTCGCGCAAGCGCGGCGGCGGGCAAGTCCGTCCGCCGGCTTCGTTGCTGCACGCTCCGCTTGCCGCTTGGAAGTTGCCGCAACGTATCGCTCGATGCGGTACGCGCGACGCACTTGACCAAGTTCAAGCGGGACCTCGGCGCTGCGAAGAGGCGCGTCCCGTTCTTGGACCCGTGTGAGCTTCGCGGAGTCGGGTTACGAGCACGGCACGTTCCGCGCGTGACGCCGTGTGACGGAGAACCGAACGGGGCAACGAGCACCGGTCTCCACGACGGCGAGCGCGGGTTCGACCGATTGGCCGGAGGCAAACGACCACTTAGGGTAAGGAAGTCCCGATGCCGACGCATTTCCCGACGTCGCATCCGGGCTGCTGCCCCCCCCAATGCACAGCCAGGAGTCGAATTCATGACTGACAACGCAACCGTCACGACGTCCACCCCTTCAGGACGGAAGCTGCAAGACTGGCTCAGCGAATACGCGGAAAGCCACCAGAACCCATTCAATAAGAAGATTCACCAGGTCTGCGTTCCGGTGATCATGTTGACCGTACTTGGTTTGCTGGCCTCGGTACCGGCACCTTTCTTCGTCGGATTCTGGGCAGTCGTGTTCGTCTTGCTGGCCGGAGCCTGCCACGTTCCGGTTTTCCGTCCGGGGGCAGCATGAGATCGAGTAGGACGATGGCGAAGGGCTCACGCGCAAACGCCTCCGCAGCGGACGACCGATCGTCAGCCTCGACGACGGTGTATCCACGTTTTCGAAGGAGCTTCGCGTAGACGCTGCGAAACGCCTGGTCGTCGGCGAGCAGTAAGCGGCGCGCATCTGGCGCGGCTGGGGAAGCCTCTTGAGCGGGCGCGGAGGTGACTTCCCTCGTGTGTAGCACCGCTGGAACGTCTTCGGACCGGCTACTCAAAAAGTACCAGCGGTACCCAGAATGAAGCCCACCGACGGGGCCGCCTCGGCATCCGATCCCTGCCCCCACCAAATCGCACCACCGACCCCAAGCGATACGACACCGACGGCTAGAGCGATGTCCGCCGCGGTATAATTGCTCATCATGGCTGCGTGTTCGGACTGGCAGTCGGCGAGGCATGCGTCGTAGTCGCGCTGATGGCCCAAACCGACCAGCCCAAAGTATAGAGCAGCGCCCAGGGCCGCGGCGCCTGTCGCTCCTAATACGAGGGTGGACGTCGGTACGCCGCTCGACACCTCGCGTCTTTCGTCCTCCGGCAGCCCGGATCGTGTCTGGGTAGGGTCCGGTGGGGCAACCGTTGCGGCAATGGCGCCATCGCTCGGCGCTTCAGCCGGAAAGGTCACCTCGAGTGTTCGAAGCTTCTCGCCTTCATGAACGAGGAGCTGAGAGGTTACCTCCTTCCCGCTGTCGAGCTGCACTCGTACGCGATGCGTGCCCGGGTTCAGGCTGAGCGCGCGGCCGTCCACCCTATCGAAAACCAAATTTCCGTCGACCCACACCCGCGCTGCGTCCGTAGCGACGCCTTCGGCGTCCGTGACCCGAACCACGATGGTGGGCAGTTCGCGCTCGACGTCAAAAAGCCACTGAGCGCACTCTCTGCGAATGGGAGCCGGGCAATCCGGTTGAGCGCACGATCCAAAGCGCTCGAGGGCGGCAAGTAGCTCACCGTGCTTTCGAGCAATCTGACCTGCATGGTGCGAGGAAATACACGCCCGCTTCTGCTCCGGCGACGGACTCGAGCTCGCGTCATCCTCCTTCGACGCGCCGTCGTCCGCGGCGGCCGCGGACGCCCCGGAGGCAAGCAGCAACGCCGCCAGCAGCAATCCCCCCTGGTGCTTCCCGAACGCGCTCATAGACATTCCAGCTTGTACTGCTTGGCCCCCTCAGCGTCGACGAGATAGGGAGGATCACAGTCCGGGATCTGCGAAGGGCTCGCCGACGGCGCCGATGGCGCCGACGGGCGCTTAGCCGGGCGCGGCGCGGGCCTGGGGGCGCTGTTCTGGTGCGACTTCTCGGCATCCGGCGACGGGTCAGCGACAGGCGATTCGGCATCGCCGAGGGGCTTAGAACCGAGTTTCTGGGCTGCAACCGACACCTTGGCAGCGGGCTGCGGCTCCAAGGGTTCAATCGCCTGCGCCGCAACCCCGTCTGGCGCGCCTAGCGGGACCGCAGCCTCTCCGCGAGTTGTCGGCTTGAGCGCGAGCCATAGGGCCAATCCGGCGACCAAGACCAGCAGGGGAAGCGCCCAGAGCGTGGAGCGCTTCGGCGCCGCGCTTCTCGCAGCGCCCACAAACGTCGGCTCTTCGGCGGCGCCAGCCTTGGCGAGTCGCTCCGCCATTCCCCGAGGCATCGCTGCATCAGCGTCCCACTCGGAGGCGCTGTCCAACGCGAACCGCGAGCGCTCGCGCAACAGGTCTGAACAACACAGCGCCACGAAAGCACTCGTTTCAGCTTCGGTGGCTAGTTCCGAGTTTGCGGCGATGTCGGCCGCCATCTGGGGCGCCGTGCTGGGGCGCTCGTCGGGGTCCTTCGATAGCGCGGCCCCAACAATCGTATCGAGGCCTGCAGGCAGTCCGGCAACGCGCTTGCTCGGAGGCGCGTGTTTCTCATTCGAAATGGCATTGACTGTCGCCGCTGGCGTATCCCGGTCGAAGAGCCTTTCACCGGTCAGCAATTCCCAGAGGACAACGCCAGCCGCATAGATGTCAGTTCGGCAATCGACGTGTCCACCGCAAACCTGCTCGGGCGCCATGTAACCGAGCTTGCCTTTGAGTTGCCCATCCCGAGTGGTCTGCACGCGCCCCGCAGCCTTCGCAACGCCAAAGTCCGCGATCCGAGCAATACCCTCGGAACCGATCAAGATGTTCTGCGGAGAGACGTCCCTATGAACGATGCCGAGCGCCGTGCCGTCGCTGCCTGTCGCGGTATGCGCCGCGCCCAACGCATCGAGTACTTGCACGATGATGCGCAGCGCGACCCGCAAGGGAAAAGCAGCGGATCGAGCCGCTGCGCCGCGGACCAGCTCGGCCAATGAGACGCCCGGCACGTATTCCATGACCAAAAGCAACTCGCCATCGTGGTGCACCACGTCGAGTGTGCTGACGACGTGAGGATGGTGGATTCGACCGACCAGGCGCGCCTCGTCCAGCAACATCGCGACCGCATCCTGATCGCCCAGAAAGTCGTCGCGTAGGCGCTTGATCGCGACCTGACGCGTGAAGCCACCGGCGCCACTGGCCGTGCCGGCGTAGACGGTCGCCATGCCGCCACTCCCGATGGGCTCATGCAACGTGTAGCGGCCGACCCGAAGCGGAGTCATCCGCCGCCCTTGCGGGGGCGCGGCAGTCCATAACGATCCAGGCGGTAGACGAGCGTCCGGCGGGACACGCCGAGAATTTTTGCTGCGCGGGTTTGATTACCACCCCCCTTTGCCAGGGCGTCCAGAATGCGCGCGCGCTCGGCTTGTTCGACGGCTTCACGAAGCTCTCCACTTGCCGCGGTCGCGCCGCCTTCCGTGTCCGTGGGGTATGCCACTGGCTGGGGCGCCGGCGTCCCTGGTAGGTGGAGTAGCAGAAGCGCATCCCCGACTTCGAGGGCTTCGGCGTGCCCGATAGCGTCGATCTCCCCGGGTGCCAAAGTGCGGCCCCGCACGCGGGTTCCATTGGAGCTGCCGAGATCCGCCACGCGCAGCTTGTCTGCCTGCAAGAGTACCTCGACGTGACGCCGCGACACGCTCGCGTCGTCGACACGGACGTCGCAAAGCGTCGAACGGCCCACCACCAGCGGTGCGCCTTCGGGTAGGCCTCGCTCAATGGTGCCGCCGGCCCAGACAGCCACGAGCCGCGCGGGCGCCGGCGGCGTCGCGCGCGCGGCTCCTTGGCGGCGTGTGGGTTCTTCCGCTGTCATGGCTAACTCGGACGGTCTCCTGGGCCGACGCCTGCATCTGTGCGTCGCTCACCTTCACGAACCTTCACGGACATACCGCGCTCACGGGTGGCGTGTCGAGGCTACACACGGAGGCTCGCTAGCATGCTTGCCCAGTCGCGCCGCTCCATCATCCACCAGTCAGGAATCGCGGCAAACCGGAGTCAAATGAGCGTGATTTTCCACCAGTGTTGGATGTCGCAGCGGCCACAGGGCCCGGAGACCCCCGGACGCGACGTTGTCCGCGGTCCGCTGCAAATGTATGACGCTGTCGATGCTCCTCAGTCGACCGCTCCCTTGGCTCGCAGCTATGCTCCCGCTCACGGCCTGCACGCTGCTCGCACGAGAATACGACAAGCCGACCGCTGGCACGATCGGCGCCGCGGGTAGCGGCGGAAGCGCGGGTAGCGGCGCGACGGCAGGTGGCGGCGGAAGCGCGGGTAGCGGCGGAAACGCGGGTAGCGGCGCGACGGCAGGTGGCGGCGCGACGGCAGGTGGCGGCGCGGGCAGCGCAAACGCCGGTCAGGGCGGAACGGCGGGCACCGGAGGAGCGCCTACGTGGCCACCCGCAACGACACGCCCCGAAGAGCCATCGACCCGGGTGTTTGAATGTGAAAAGGGCAGCGGCGTCGAATTCTGGTTTGGTGCTGCCAAGACCCAAGATGAATACCTACCAGCAGGTCCAAGAATCGAAATCGCCCACCACGCTGAAACGGGGTGGCACCAAAAGCTAATCCTCACCAACGACCTTACTTTTCAGACCGAATACGAACTCCAAGATGGGCAGCTCCTATTTTGGAGCTGGTTGCCGGATATCTCAGACGACGTGCTTGCATCGGGCGGGCTGGGTTGCGGCGGCGGCAAAGTGGGCCCCGACCTATGCGACGTCACCTGCACTCGCGGCAAGGAGCTGCGAATCGCCATCACCTGCGGCGACGGGCCCAAGCTCGATGACAACGGGTTTTGGAAGCTGGTGGAAAACGTCGAACTCCGCCGGTGGGATATTCGCGGCTGGCAGTATTGCGATTCCGGCACGCTAACCTGGTACTTCGACCAATCTTCGCTGGTGCCGGTTGCTTTCGCTCGTGACTTCGACACTGAAAGCTGCCCGGGCTGGACTGTCCGGTGGATTGATCACGGGTACTGCTGGAGCGTGCCGGAGCTGGCGCCCTAGCGCGGTGGCCGCGCGCCGTGCTTCCGAAGAAAGAGCGCCCCAGCACGTCAGTGTCTGGAGCGCTACAAAGAGAAGTTGCGGAAACGCAAACTCAGTCTACGGGCGAACCCGCTGAACCTGAGAACGTAATGCCCGCGGTGATCAGCAGCCAGTCAGCGTCTTGTCCGCCGGCGCATGTGACGCTCCCGTTGGCGGAGTAGTGCGAGGAGACGCTGCGGGATTGCGGGTTTACCCAACCATTCACGGACGCGGAAGCCAGTCCGATGCAAGCCGCGTTGCTCCACGCCTCGCCGCCCAATGCGTCGATTCCCGCGGCCCAGAATCGACCGTGCCGCTGCACCAAGAACCTGGCGGGGACGTCCGCCAACTCGGCGGCGTCGGTGTCGCAGAGCTGCCCCTCCCACGCCTCTGTCTCATTGCCCGAGCAGTCTTCACCGAAGGAGGCGAGGGCTCTAGATTCTAGCGTTGCGGTGCCGTTGTAGGGATAGACGTTCCACACCCTTGCCCAGAAGTCCCAGTACTTGCTGACTGTCATCCCATTCAAAGAAGTCGGGATGAGTTCTACAAGTTGCTTGTTCGTGATGTAGGCGGCCTCTACGAGGTCAGCAGCGGCATTAGCGCATCCCTCGTCCGCTCCATCGATCCAGCCAAAAGCGTTGATGCACTTGTTGTAAGTGTCGAGACCGAGAGCGCTCAGCGCCTCGAACACCTCGTCGGCATTCGGATCACACGCTCCGGGAAACGTGGTGCTCGCACTCACGTCGCCACCGGGGCCAGCGATGCCGATACTAAACGTCAAGCTTGCCGACTGACATTCCACCGGAAAGTCCCCGCTGAGATTCTGGTACCAGGTCCCCGCCGCGGCCGTTGAAGCACCAAAAGCGACGCATCCAGCCACTGCGATCCCGATCTTCTTCGCGTTCATTTTCATTTTCTTCCCCTGATTATCGTTGCGTCACAGACCATGCCGACTCGGCTTCAGCAGCGACGATTCACGCGCAAGGTAAGCGCATGGAAAAGACAACCCAAAGGAAATACGCGGCGCCTTGTGCGCTTTGCGCAGGTTGCGCAAGAGTCCGCACAAGCTGCGCAAGCTCGTCGCGCAAGCGCTTGCGCAAACGCGACTCCTCCCACCTTGATCTTCCGCGCGCCCCCTAGCGAGAGTCAGTTGTAGGTGATCGTCCCCAAGAGCGCGGGAGCGATGGCCGTGTAGTCAACAACGCCGTTGAAGGACATCGAAGCGTAGGCAACGCGACCGAGCAGTCCGGCGCTCCATTCGCTGCTTATCCAGAAATCGTATCCGGCGCCGAGAGTAAAGACGGTGCCGACTGGATCACTGCCACCGACGTTGCCATCAACGGATGTCTCGAGTCCGCCCCAGCCAACCATGCCCAAAAAGTGAAGGCCGCCCTGCGGATCCGGGTAAAAATCGACGAACGGACCTATGGACAGCAGCATCTGCGATACGTTCTGGAGTTCTATCTCACGACCGCCGACCGAATACGTCGGCGATGACGCGTAGTCGACGGATAGGCCGCCGCCGACAGCCAACCCTGCCATGGGCGATCCCCCCAGGAGGACGCTGATGGCCGTAGTGAGACCGGAGAACGCCTCGCCAAACTGCCCCTCGGATTCGGCATTGTAGTAGCCGAACCCAGCATCCGTGTGAAAGTAGAAGCCGTCGTGCGTTCGCTCGCCGCTTGACGCGTCTGGGTCACGCACACCCGGGTCGTGTTCCTGGGCCAATGCAGAAGGCGCAAACGCAACCGCAGCGAGCACGCCGGCGAGGACTGTCGTCGTTGTTCGGGTAGTCATGCGGCGAAAGTTGCTAGCTCCAATTTAGGCAGTCAATAGCTTTTCCACCTATCAGCTAAGATTCGCGCAAGCTGTGCAGAGACCTGCGCACGTTGCGCAAGAGCCCGCGCAAGTTGCGCGAGGCTGTCGCGCAAATTTTGCGCGATGCCGCTTCGCTCCGATCTGTCTTCGGCTATTTCAGGGGCGGAACGTCGACGCAACCAAACTCGAAGCGCACATCGGAGAAACGTCCGTTCTTGGCGTCCGCGCAAACCTGGCCCAGGATCTCCGCCGTCTTGCCATCTGCCGACAACGTCCACCCCTCGCCGTTGCCCGGATCGCGCGGGACTTCGAATTCCTGGCCGGTGCTCGCATCCGTGACGATCAGATGGACGTCGTCAGGGTTGGGGGGCGGCGGCTCCAGCGTCATCACACAATCGTTGATGACGGCCGTGACCGTGGTTGTCGCAATAGTCGCGAGCTCTTGCTCCAGTTGTTGGTAACTCGTTGGCAACAGGAGCGCGCCGGTACCGCCCTTCGCTGCAATATCGTTCAACAAGTTCGAACCCGCGGCGCCAGATAGACCGACTACGTAGGTCTCGATGCCTTGCGTCAACCATTGTGCCGCGCGCTGCGCGGCGGGCATTCCGTCGGCGCAAAGCGGTTCGCCGTCTCCAAAGACGACAACAACCGTCTTCCCGGAGAGCCCCGATTGTTGGATCGCCTCGTCGGCTTTATCGAAGGCGCGATTGAGCGGAGTGCCCAAGATGAGCTTGTTGGCGAGCCAATACTGGTCCCACGCCTGCGTGAACGCGCTGCCCGCCATGAAGTTGATCTGGCTCGTGGCCCATATCGAGTCCACCACCGCCGTGCAGGGCAGCAACGCCGATGCCGACGGAAAGATGATGGCACCGACGGTGAGATCGTCGGCGATGGGGCTGATCGCGGAGAGCAGCGCCTCCCCTGCCGCCAGATATTTTGGCTTGACGCCTGACGGCGTGTCGAAGTCCTCATTCATGCTCTTGGAGCGGTCAAAGACGACCAACACGTTGCCCGGGACAAAGACGGTTTCCACATTCGATGGGACCTCTTCGCTGCCGCAAATGCCGCCGGTTCCCGTGGAAGAACCGCCGTTTCCGGTGCCGGCGCCGGACGCGCCGCCCGCGGAGGTGCCCCCCGAAAGATCGGGACCGCCGGCTCCCGAAGCCCCGTCACCCGGCGTACTGCCGGCACCATCAACGCCGTCGGCCGCTGCGTCCTCGCCCGTGGCGGCGCAGGCCCCGAGCAGAACAGCTACTCCCACGAACAGCTTTCCACCCAAAACTTGGCGCATTCAGTCCAGAGAGCATACGCGCCCACCCGACGCAAGGCTGACCGAAGCCTCACCATTTTTCCCTGGAATCAGAGATCCCAATTCACCGACGCGTCAACGAACATGCCCGTCAGCGTGGACTCATAGAGTCCGGAACTGCCGCAAAACGCGCATTCGGCCTTGCTCGCGATCTGCGTTTCTTCGATGTAATAGGGCTCCTGGAACTTTTGCACAGCGGCAAAATTCACGGAAAACCTGTCGCCAGTATAGCCCGCACCCAGAGTCAGATAGTGGCTATCGCTGGGCGGCGTCATGAACGTATTCGGATAGGCTGGATTGGAAAATCCTTGATCCCACGCGTATCCAGCCCGCAACGCCACGCCGCTGTCGAGGCGGTATTCTGACCCGAATTTCAGGGTCAGCGAGTCCGACCAGTTGAAGGTGAAGGGCACGTCGAGTTCGGTGTCCTGACTCGGGACATCGGCCCGAATGACGAGCTCATCAAACTGACTATTCAGCGCCAGTTCGCCATCGACGGCGACGCTCAGCGCGCCGTCGTTCACCCGAATTCCGCCGGCGATCTTCCCTGGAACGGCGAGCCGTCCTTCGACGTTTGTCACCTCGACGCCGAGCAATCGTCCCTCGTCCGCCTTGGCGCTGAGCACGATCTGGTGACGGTACGTGAGCCCCAGCTGCACGCCTTGCCCTTCGGAACGCCACTGAATGCCGCCGCGAAATCCTCCCTGCGTCACCCCAAACGTGTCGATATCCACGACGTCGGGATCATCCGCCGGACCCAAATGGCGATCGTACTGAAGCGTAGTCACTCGATAGCCAAGCCCGACGCTCAAGCCAGTCAGCAATTTCAACGAGACCGCCGGCGAGACTTCCATAGCGACGGCGAATTGCTCGTTGAGCGTGCGGATACCCGCCTCGTTTTCGTACTCGAAACGACCGCTGACAGCGCCCACGGGGTAGAAACCGAGACCCAAGGCGATCACCTCCGAGACACGATACCCAAGGGATAGGAAGGGGACGGGCGCGAAGCTTGTACCCGACTGCAAGTGTTGTCCCGGATGGTCTGGGCTGGTCTGAAGGCTCACCAAAAAGGTCGTCACGTTAGCGAGCAACTCCAGTCCTTCAACCTCGCTCAGCCCCGCCGGATTGTGGAAAACCGCGGACGGGTCGTCTACCGAAGCAATGGCGGTCCCTCCCATCCCCGCGTGTCGCGCCGTGTAGAGGGTAGGAATATCCAGACCCCCCGCTGACGCCGGCGCCGCTCCGAGCAAGAGCGCGGTGCTTCCCGCCAAACCCAGAAGTAGCGTCCACTTAGCCACTGAAGTCTTCGTTGCGAGTGGCGCCGCTGCAGGTTTCGAGAGCTTCCGAACACGAAGCGCCCTCAGGTTTAGTGCGCGAGCATTCGGTGCAGTCATCCGGGGTGTTCCCCAGGCACTGAGCCAGGCAGTTCGCTTTGAGGCAATCGAAGAAATCGATCAGACAGCCGGTGCAATCGTCGGAGAGTCCTAGGTTGTCCGTGAGGCAATCTTCGGCGCAACTTCGAGAGCTTCCACATTGGACACCACAGGTCGCAGCCTGTGCCTTGGCGGAACCGTCCATGACTTTTCCGCAGTCGTGGCAGTTGTTGCAGGCGAGATCCCCGGCCGGATCGCAGAGGAACTCAGCTAACGACTCGTCGGGCAAAGGAGGATCGCACTCGACTGCTTGCGCTCCGCCCGCGCCTCCACCGACCTCGCCGCCAGCCCCCGCCCCGTCATCGATCGGACCGCGCGTCTCCCCCGGCTGCTCTCCGGAACTGCATCCGGCCACTAGCAACGTGAGTATCCCTAGGTATGCGAGCTTCCCCATGATTTGGCCTCTCTATGATGCCGGCACCGCCGGCGGCTGCTTCCTGAACTGACTCGATGCTCAATCAAGTCACCACCAAAAGCTAGTATTATTTGCTTGCGGCATCACTTTGGTGACTGCTACTCTCTTCTAGTCAATCAATAGCTAGACCAAGATTCATCGGCTCAAGCCGTCCAGTCTGGGGGTCCCATGAGAGGTTTCTCATCATTGTTCGTTCCGCTCGCCATCGCTGTACTCGCCTCGGCCTGCGCCGAGGGCGGCTCGAACGCGAGCCCTGACACGCCGGCTCCGGATGGCAGCGGCAGCGCTGGCGGCGACGGCGGCGGCGGCGGCGTCGCCGGCGTCGCGTCCGAGTCAGGAGGAACCGGCGGTGACGTCGCTGACGCGGGAACCAACGGGGGGGGCTCTGGTGGCGACGCGTGGCCAAGCACGGGCGGCGTTGCCGGTTCGGGGGGAGCCGAAACTGCCCCCGTCGAATCCCGATGCACCGCGACTCCCGACCGCATCGAGTGTCCGTACCAATCCATAGATTTTGGTAGCCGTGATCGCCGCGTCGTTTGGCAGGTCCCAAACGGCACCCCGCCCGCTTCCGGATGGCCCGTCGTCTTGCTCTTTCACGGAAGCATCTTCGGCGCCGAGACGAGCTTCTCTGGTGACGAGGGGGAGGCCTTCAGTCCGTACAACGGAGCCAGGAATGTAAAATCGCTGCTTGATGCCGGCTTCGCCATCATCGCACCCCAGGGCGCGGGCCCCGCGGGGGCATGGGATACCAACTTCCCGCCCTATTCGAGCGCGTGGGGACTCTCGAAAGACCACACATTGATGCTGGAGCTCTTTGATGCGGTGGACGCAGGAGAGTTTGGTCCGATGGACCCTGAGCGCTGGTATGCGATGGGGATTTCGAGCGGCGGCTACATGACCAGCCGGGTGGCCATCGAGTATCCGGGTCGGTTCGTCGCCATCGCCATCAATTCGGGCTCATACATGACGTGCACGAATGTCCTCTGTATCGTGCCGGCTCAGGAGCCCTCCCATCCACCGACTCTCTTCCTTCACGGTCGACTGGATCCGGCCGTGCCGGTGATCACGATGAGTTCTTATAATACCAAGCTGACTGCGGCCGGTGTTGAAACCAAAGTGATCATCGACCCGGACGTCTTTCATGCGTGGCTCGCGGAGGGATACGTGGAAATCCCCGAGTGGTTCGATGCACATCGATAGGCATCGATAGCCCTGGTTCGCTCGAATTGCGTTACCCCAGCAGAGAATCTACGTGGAACAATCTAAACACGACGCCATCATCCAAGCTGCCATGCAGTGCTTCATTGAACTCGGTTTCAAGAAGTCCTCGATTGACGAGATCGCCGTGCGGGCGAACGTGGGCAAGGGAACCGTTTACCTCGCCTGCGAGAGCAAGGCCGATCTCTTCTACCGGGCGGTGCACGCCGATCTGCAGGCGTGGGCGGCGCAGATCGCCCGCTTCGTGGATCCGCGGCAGTCCGCCGAGCAAATCCTTCGCAAGATGGCGGAGACGGGCGTCATCTATCTCGGGGACCATCCTCTGGTTCGCGGCCTCTTCGCAGGCGTCCACGAAGGCATGATGCCGGATTGGGCAGAGCGTTTTTCCGAACTCCGGGCCATGGGGCGCTCGACGGTCGCCGACGTCCTCCGCCTGGGGATTCGCCAAGGTGAACTCCGGAGCGATCTGAATGTGGAAGCGGTTGCCGCCGTTCTCCAAGACTTCACTCATAGCGGGTACGTTCTCTACGGCGACGCGTGGGTCAAGGATCCGAGCACCGCCACGACTCGAATCCAAACCATGTTCGACATGGTCTTTCGAGGGATTCGTTCCGAACTCGCTTCATCACCGAGCGGCAGCGAGACCGCTCACTGAGCGGTCTTTAGACGGGGAGATCAGGGATATGACAAGCCGGCTAGTTCGTCTGCCCAACGGGCTCGATATCCACTACCGGGAAGACGGGCGGGGAAAGGACGCACCGGTCCTCGTCTTGCTCAATGGATCCATTCTCAATCTGAGTCAGTGGGATCGTTTTCTCAAACGAGGCCCATGGCTGAAACGCTTCCGCGTCGTTCGATTCGACTACTGCGATACGGGTGGTTCTTCACGTAGAGAGCGGCCGGTGAGTCTTGGCGCTCTGGTCAACGAACTTGGCGACTTTCTCGACGCTCTGGTTATTGAGCGCGCGCACTTCTACGGAGTGAGCCAGGGGACGATCGTCTTGCAAGGGCTTGCGGGCGCCGCGCCGGGGCGCATTCGCAGCGCGAGTGGCTACGGCTGGTACCACGGCGATTTTAGCGGGATTCGTTCGACGGAAGCTCGAATCGCGCAGAGGGTCAAAGAGTTCCGTCGCTTCGAGGAAATCTGGGAAGAGCCCCTCGATCGTGCATCCTTCGAGCGGCTTTGGTCGAACGTCTACCGCACAGCGCTCTTCGAACGCACGTGGGAAGAGATGTCAGTCCTCGCCAGAGCCAAGGACTGGCTCGTGCGCCGGACGCTATTCCCGCTACTCGCACCCACATCGATCAGATCGATGCATGATTGGTTTGACTATTGCGTGCGCGAGCTAACCCAATGCCAACCTCTACTTCGCGAGGGTCATCGAGCGCTGAGCTCCATTCCGGTGTTCTTGCAGCATGCGACGGCCGATCAAACGCTGGAGATCGGGATGGCACGCGAACTCTGCCACGAGATCGCGGGTGCGACGCTTCGCGAGTATGGGGACGGTTACGACCACGCATCGCCGGCGTTTCGTTCGGCCCAGGCTCGCGCCGTAACTTCCGATCATTCCGAGTTTTTGCGTCTTGCCGCAGCCTAGCCGCGGTCCCTGTTGAGAGGAGCATTTCATGTCAAGAACCCGCCCTCGTCTCTGCCTCCATGCGTGGCTCGTTGCGGTCGCGCTGCTGGTGTCCGGCTACGCGTCAGCCGTAACGGTGGAGGGGAATGACTACCGCAACACGCTGCGCGTCGCCGGCAAGAATCTTTCGTTGGTGGGCGTCGGCGTACGGGAAGTGACGTTCTTGAACCTCGACGTCTACACGATGGGCGTATACGTCGAAAACCGGACCTGCGCTCACTCGAGGCTCGTCGCTGGCGACGAAGTGAAAATGCTCCGAATGGACTTCCTGCGCGACGTGCCGGGAGAGAAGATGCGGGGAGGGATGCAAGAGACTTTCGACCGCCGCACCTCCAAGAACGCCTCGGCAACGTTGCGCGCTCAAATCCGCGCATTCGTGAGCCAATTCGGCGAGAAGATCGCCGCCGAGTCGACGGCCGAGCTCATCTACGTGCCTGGCAAGGGGACGACCACGCTCCTCAACGGCAAGGCATTGGGACCCGCCATCCGCGGCTACGACTTTCAGAAGATGCTTTGGAGCATCTGGTTTCACCCCGACACCTGCTGCGCCAACCTCATCGAAGGGATTGACGCCACCTGCAGGGGCCAGAGGTAACTGCGCCGGAGCAACCTGCACGGATTCGCCCGTCCTGCCGCTGCCCTTCTGCTCTTCTGCCCTCCTGGGCGACCCGCCGACTCTGCAACTTGAGTCACGCGCCGAAGGTGTCACGCTTTCGGGAGTACATGGGGGACGACGTTTCAGTAAACGGCGAGAAGGGATCCGTGAGCTTCTACGGCCAATGCATCGCCGGAAGCGCGGTCTCCGTGCAGGCGAATGACCAGAGCGTACAAGACCTCCGCTTGCTGGCTGATCTGAAGCAGCTCGAGTACCTGGACCTCAACGACACCTCGGTACGCGATCTCCATCCGATATCGGAGCTGACGGGACTACGGGAACTCTCCCTCAACTCGACTCAGGTCGCAGACCTCCATCCGCTCGCACGCCTCGTGCGCCTCGAATCACTGCGGATCGATGAGACCCATGTCACCGATCTGCGACCTCTCGAGAAGCTCCGCGACTTGAGGTCTCTCACGCTGCGAGGCACGCCCGCGCGCGATCTCCAGCCGCTTAGACTCCTATCCCAGCTGGAAATGCTCGATCTCGGTGGCACGTCCGTCGATGACGTGAGCGCGTTGCATTCGCTCACCGAACTCAAGGAACTCGAACTCGATGACACGCGAGTGGTGGATGTTGCTCCGCTCTCAAGTCTCTTGAAACTCGAAGACCTCGGTCTCTGCCGGTCGGGCGTCCAGAATGTCGAGCCGCTCACGAGCCTGCGCGGGCTTCGCGCACTTCGTCTACGCGGGACGCGGGTGACGTCGCTTGCGCCCCTCGTCGCACTCGACAGGCTCGACACACTCAACGCGGCGGAGACTCGAATCACGGACCTGCAGCCCCTGGCCAGGATGCGCCGTCTAGAGTATCTCGACGTCAGCAGCACGGTCGTGAGCGACATCAGCCCCCTGGCAAGCCTGAGCGACCTCCTCGATCTCAACCTCGCCAGCACCGAGGTGTCTGCCGAGCAGATGCAATGGCTCCGCGGAAAGCTGAACCATTGCAACGTGCGAGGCTGACCGAAGGAGCGACGCGGGCCCTATCGGCCGCGGCCCTCTAGCTTGTGGCTACTCGACCTGCTCGCACGCGTATTGCGGCGAGGGATTGGCAGTCGAAGCCCTAACGCCCGGGTCCGCGCTCGCGTGAAGACATCGAAACTCAAACGGTCAGCTCGGAGCATGGCCGCCGTAGCCAGCCATAGTAGAGAATCAAACCAGCAATCATCAGGACGGCGTAAGTCAGACCGAGGGGTATCAATGTCATCGCGTGCAGATGCGTCTCAACGTAGGTAACGCCGCTGAGCAGGATGTAGATGCCGGCGAACGTCGCGGCGTTCACCGACGGCACCCCGTTTATCGTCCTGGTTCCGCGCAAACGCGAGTCACAACACCGCCGAGAGCAACCACAACCATCCTGCGCCGAGCGCCAACGAGATCAGTGTCACCGGTACGCCCGTCTTCGCGTGCTCAGCGAAGCTGATCTTGATGCCCCGACGCCCCGCCGCATCAACGACGATGATGTTCGCGATGCTGCCAACGATGATCAAGTTGCTCGAAAGGCCCGCGGAGAGGGCCATGATCGGCCCTGCCATGGGTTGATCGGCAAAGGGAAGAACGAGCATGACGGCAGGCACGTTAGAAACCAGATCACTGAGAACAGCCGTGCTCACGAAGAGGGCCACGGGGTCGACGAGGTTGAAGCCATGGGAGGCGAGTTCCTTCACCATACGCTCGGGCAAACCCGTCGCCTCCAGAGCGCCGTTCACCACAAAGAGCCCCACAAAAAGCACCAAGAGCTGCCAGTCGACGCGATCGAGCATCTTCCGTGACTTGTAGTGCCCGTTGAATAATAGGAGCCCGCCTGCGCCAAGGGCGATCAAGGCACGAGGCCAATCCGTAACGATGAAGAGGGCGATCACCAAAGCCGTGATGATGACGCCCTTGATAGATTCCAAGCGGTCGAGCTTGCGCTCCTTGTGATGCTTGCCCTTGAGTTTGATGTTGGGATCGAGTTCCCAACGTCCGCGATAGATGATGGCAATAACCGCCCACACAACGATCATGGCTAGGACGGAAGGCAAGGCCGTGTAGCCCATGAATCCTATGAACGAGAGGTCGAGTTGCTCACCGATGAGCATGTTTTGCGGACTGCCGATGATGGTCGCGACGGAGCCGGCGTTCGTGCCACACGCCATGCCAAGCAAGAAGGGCACGGGATTGAGTTTGCGCTGAATGCACATGTCCAAGAGCACGGGTGCCATGGCCAGGGCGACGACGTCGTTGCTCAAGAGCGCAGAGAGGAGGCCCGCGGCACCGACAAGAACCGCGAGCAGCGCTCTAGGAGAGACACTAAGCCGAACCACCCGACGCGTCACCTCCGAGTAGAGCCCGGACATATTGAGCTGCGTCGACACGAGCATGAGCCCGAAAAGCAACTCGATTGTTCGGAATCCAACGTACGAGACGGCCGCGTCGTGGGCGACCGTCTCGCTGGCGAGCAGCACGATGACGCCCACCAGCGCGATGGCTGTCCGGTCGAGCTTCAGCTTGGGGAACTTCCCAAGCATCATGCCCAGATACACGATGCCGAAAACGACGAGGATAACCGTCAAAACGTAATTCGCGCCACGCCCGGGCGCGCCCCCACCGCTCTAATCATTGACGATCATGAGAGAAGGCGCACCCGCTCGTTGGGGTGACAAATTCTTGGCGCTCGCGGCGTCCGCGCAGGACCCGCTACTCGAACTCGCCGCCGCGGTCGTCATCGATGAAACCGATGCGATTGAGGAAGCGACCGATCTCACGAATATACGCGCCGCGGTCCAGATGGATAGCGTGATTGCCCGGAAACCAGTGGATCGGGCAGCGATCCCAATGATCCCAGAGCAGGCGCGCCTGCTTCGGCGGCGCCAGGCGGTCGGCCACGCCTGCGACTATCATTCGCCGGTCTTGGGGTACGAGGGGTGGGTACGAAAGCGGCGAAATGACCGCCATCATCCGCCTCAGATCCTTGACCGACACGCCCTCCGCGCGCAGTCGGGCGCGTACGATCGTGCTGAGCGGCTCCCATTCGAAGACGAGATCAGCGAGCGATACGACCGGGACATTCGGTATAGAAAACGCCAGACGATTCTCGACGCTCGCCAGCATCGCCGACGTCATGCCGCCAAGGCTGATACCGGTGACGCCCACCTGCGGCACGCGGATCTGATCCAGGAAGTAACTGATGAGCACTCGCAGATCGAAGATATTCTGAGCGAATGCCTCGTTGATATGGCTGATGCCACCGCCGAAGAATCGGTGTCCGCTGAAGAACGATACGCGCGGTTGGCGCTTCCCGTGGAAGGGCATCGTGAAGAGCGCAACGTCGCAACCGATCTTATAGAACCAACGTACGTCGAAGAAGAGTTCGTTGACCCAGAAGGGATCGGCGGCAAACCCATGGACGATCACAATCGTCGGGCGGGGCCCCTTTTCGTGGCGCCAGTAGCGGGCATAGGCGGTGCCGTTCTTGCGCAACTTCTCGTATCGCTCGCGCAGCCGCGGATTGACGGTCTGGAAGGGGCTCCGGAACGTGAGCAACTCGCAGGTTCCGTCATTGGGGCGAAAGACGAGCGGACGAGCCAGGCTGTGTTTCACAGGAACGTTGCGCGGCGGGTCAGCAAAGAATTGCTTGGGATCCCCCGATTCGGCGAGAGGCTGATAGAAGTCGCGGTCTTCGAAGGAGCGCTTGAACTCACGCGAGTGATACCCGAAGGGGAAGATCGTAAGCGCGAGGCTCGCCGACCCGACGGTACGGACGACGCGATCGAGCGCTGCCGTCGGCCGAACCATGAGTTCTTCGGCGACACTCAGGTCAAAACCTTCGGGCCGCTGGTAGAAGTTGCTCTCGAGCGCATCCCACCAACGAGCGTCAGGCTCAACGTCGAAGGAATGGAGAATCGTCTCGTGGCTTATCCGCGACGTTCGTTTCATGAACCTCGAGTCCAAGGGTCCCACGGGGGAGCGTCGGCATCAACAAAGTCGCGACAGGACGCTTTCTGACGCAGAAATGATCCGAGTCACGCACTGAGAACGATAATTGTGCGCGCGCCTATTGTTGGGACGAGAGCTGGCAGATGATGAGGGAGATGGCACCAGGGACCCTGTCGCCGACGACGCGGAGCACCTGGGGGTTGACGCCGTCGCAGCCGATCTCCTCCGGCACCTTCTGCCGGCGTCGTCCTTGCACCACGGAGCCACGAGGCGATCAAGAAGCCGCGGCAGAGCCTGCTTGAGGACCACCTGCTTGTCAGCCATCGACCCAGAGTTGTCGATGACGAAGAGGACATCGATCTTGTCGACCGCGCCACTCACCAACGGTTCGACGTACACGCTCAGTTGGACCGGGGAGATCCTCGCAACAGGACGTTCGAGGCAGCCGGTCGCCAAGGTCGCGGAGAGAACAGCGCCCAGGATCGCCTTGTTCGTTAAGGTATGCATTGCACTGAGACCATGTGTCGCCCCCGGAGAATCGATCAGGAGAAGTTGAGGCTCTTTCTAAGACCGTATCTGTTCGGACATGCGATCGTGAGTTTGCGTCGGCGTGTATCTACACAGGATGTCGGACCGACGCGGACTGTAACGCCGGCAGCCTCTGCGCGCGGAACACGAGCAGCAGCTATGCGTGCCAAGATGCTGACGACGAATGCCAAGTCGACGCAGACTGCGGCAACGAGCACGAAGAGTGGTGCCACAGCGGGGGCACCACGAGCTGCAAGTACCAATTCGATCTGCAGCGCCGCACTTGCGAGCCCGTCTGCATTCAGTATTGATGTAGAGGGGACGCCATTTCGCTCGTCGGCTTCGTCACCCCACCCCACCGCGCCAGCAACACGGGGACGACAACCATATTCAGGATAGTGGACGAGACCAGGCCCGTGAGAATGACCAGAGCCATCGGCGCCTGGATCTCGCTGCCTGGCTTGCCGAGCGCCAGCGCCAAGGGCAAGAGGCCAAGCGCCGCAGTCACGGCCGTCATCAGGATGGGCGCGAGGCGCTCGCGGGAGGCGCGCGCGACAGACTCAGCGCGCTCGTAGCCCTCAAGCTCGAGATCTCGCGTACGCGTCGCAAGTAAGATCCCGTTGCGCGTCGCGATACCAAAAAGGGTGATGAAGCCAATCGTCGTTGCAATGGAGAGCACGCCGCCAGCCAGGTACACTCCAACAACACCACCGGCGAGAGCGAAGGGCAGGTTCGCGATCACGATCAACGCGCGACGGCCACTCCTCAGCGTGATGCCAACAATCAAGCCAATGCCGAGAATCGCCAGCAGCCCGAAGAGGAAGAGCCGCTTGGCGGTCGCCTCCTCGCGTTCGAACTGACCGGCGTATTCGATGTGAACTCCGTCAGGGCGCGCCACCTCGGTGTCGATGCGCTGGCGGGCTCCCTCATACGCGCCTCGTACGTCTCCCCCCTCGACGTTGGCGGTAACGACAACCCGTCGCTGAACGTTCTCGCGGAGCACGTAGTTGGGACCCGCGTCGCGCATGACGTCAGCCAGAGCCGTGATCGGCACGAGCGCGCCTGAAGGCGTCGGTATTCGAACTCGCTTCAACGACTCCAGATCGGTGGCGAAGTTGATAGGGTACTTCACGACGACGTCGGTCGACGTCCCTTCTTCGTACACGCTCGTCGGAACGGCGCCCCAAAGAGCGGCGCCGACCGCCTTCGCTACTTCGCCGGTCGACATGCCGTAGTTGGACGCTTCGGCTGCGTCGACATGAACGACCAATTGGGGGATGTCGACGATCTGCTCAACTCCCAGATCCACAATGCCCGGGACGGTTTCCATCACGGATTCGATCTCTTCGGCGACGCGACGGAGTTCGCGCAGATCGTCGCCAAAGACCTTCACCGAGATCGCGGAGCGTTGGCCGGAGACCATATGCTCGATGCGATGAGAGATCGGCTGCCCCAACGTAAACTG